>Ga0181525_10001413_pt1 | contig 20441 bp, 19 predicted proteins | sample PEATcosm2014_Bin_48_FD_121100 | JGI IMG/M metagenome (GOLD analysis project Ga0181525, IMG submission 121100) | Peatland microbial communities from MTU Mesocosm Facility, Houghton, MI, USA - PEATcosm2014_Bin06_10_metaG | ecosystem: Environmental > Terrestrial > Soil > Wetlands > Peat | place...
AGGTAAAGAGCAGCCCGTACACCGGGTCGGCGCCATGCAACCAGCGCAGCGCGAACGACTCGAAGAGCATTCCAAGCAGTGCGACCACGATCGGCGCGAGCACGAGCGCAGCGAAGAACGATAGGTGCAGGTACTGCGCACCGTAGTACGTTGCAAACGCACCGAGCATGTACATCGCGCCGTGCGCGAAATTGATGATTCGCAAGGTGCCGAAAATGACCGACAGGCCCAGCGCAAGCAGCGCGTAGAACGCGCCGCTTGCGAGGCCGTTGAAGAGCTGGGACGCGAGGTAGTCCAGGCTCATCTCGAGATGTGCTCTCTTACCAGGTCTTGTCGCACGTCGATTTCGACGCGGGACGGAAGGCTTGGCTGCCCGGGATCGTCTCGACGAGCTTGTACCAGGCGTCCTTTTCCTTGACTTGCGACTGCGGGAGAATGTCGTACACGTACATGTCGTGGACCACGCGATGGTCGCGCGCGCGCCATTCGGCGTTCTTGGCGTAGAAGTCGCTGAAGGTGCGGCCGTCGAGATATGCGACCACCTTGTCGGCATCGGTCGAGCCGACGGCCTTTACCGCTTTGAGCCACTGCATCGTGGCCGAGTAATCCGCGGCCTGCACGGAGTCCGGGCGCGAGCCGTTCATGTTGGCGGAGTACTTATCCGCCCACGCGCGGGCTTCGGGGTTTTGGTCCCAATACCAGGAGTCTGCGACCTTGGCTCCTTCCCAGAGCGACGGCTGGACGTCGACCTGCGGGAGGAAGAACAAGCCGACCGCGATCTTCATCTCCTTGTCGAGGCCGAACTCCTTGGCAGCCTTCATGCTGTTGATCGTGTCGTTGCCGGCGTTGAGCAAGGCGAGGACTTGCGGATGCGCGTTCTTCGCTGCGAGCATGTACGACGAGAAGTCGGTCGTGCCGAGCGGCATCGTATCGGCGTGGATGAACGTCGCACCATAGGGCGCGATTGCGTCGGTGAAATCGGCGAGCATCGCCTTACCGAATGCGTAGTCGGGAACGATGCCGTACCACGTCTTCAAACCGGACTTCGCGACGGCTACGCCTTCCGCGTGTGCGAGCGCGTACGTGTCGTAAGCGTAGTGATAGGTGTATTTGTTGCAGTTTGCTCCGGTTAACGCCGAGCTTGCGCCGCCGGTAACAATCGCCAGCTTGTGTTTTTCCTTGGCGACGGAAGCGACGGCGAGCGCCGCCGCCGAGTTGGTCATGTCGATGGCCAGATCCGCTCCGCCGTCGTATTCCTCGCGGGCTTTGGCTTCGGCCGTCGGTCCGGAGTTCTGGTGATCGACGGTATCAACCACGATGGGTCGACCCAAGACCGAACCGCCGAAATCGGCCACGGCCATTTTCACCGCTTCGACGGATCCTTGGCCGGAGATCGTTGCATAGACGCCGCTCATGTCGGTGATTACGGCGATCTTAATCGGGGTGGCGTCCGCGCGCGCCGGCGTCGATCCGGTCACGAGCGGCGATACGAGGGCTGCTACCCAGAGCATGGCGATCCAACGTCGTGTTCGCATGATGATGGTTACCTCCAGGATGATGAGAGAAGTGCGGTATTGAGTCGGCGGACCGCCGCTGCGAGTCCGCCTGGGACGAACAGGACCAATAAGATGAAGAGTACGCCCAGAATAAATAGCGGTTCCGATAGGGGAACCCGCAAGAATGCGGGGAGCGACTGCATCCCGCTCGCGTTCGCAAGCACGACGAGACGGAAATCGAGATACTCGTAGACGATCCCGCCGAGCACGGCGCCCCACAACGTCCCGACGCCGCCGAGTACCACCATGACCAAGAGCACCAGCGTAAAGTTCGCCGTGGTCACGTCGGGGCTTGCGCTCCCTTCGATGAGCAGGTAGACGATGCCGGCCATGGATGCGAGAAACGACGAGAGGACGAACGCGCCGAGCTTGTACAGATATGGGTTTAACCCGATCACGGCGACGCGGCGCTCGTTTTCGCGGATCGCGGCCCACACGCGGCCGGGCGCCGAGTTCACGCTCCACCATCCGACGAGGCACGTCACCGCCAGGAACGCAAGTGCGATCCAGTAGAGGTTGCGCGTGTTTGCTACGCCCACCAGGAAGGCCGGGAGCGCGTTGACGCCGAGTGCGAGACCCTCCTCGCCACTCGTCAGCCCGAACGGATTCTGCATCACGAGAATCGAGCCGGCCTGCGCGAACGCAAGCGTGACCATCGCGAACTGAATGTCGCGAACGCGCAAGCACACGGCGCCGATCGCGAGGGGAACGATCAGCGAGATCACTATCGTGAGGCCGAGCGCCGGCAACAGCGTGAAGTGCCAATGCGTCAACGCAATTGCGGTCACATAGACGCCGGTTGCAAAGTACAAAGCGTGCCCGAACGAGAGAAGCCCCGTTACGCCGAAGATGATGTCGTAGGAGAGTGCGAGCGCGCCGAACACAAAGCACAGCGCGAGCAGATTGAGCGAACCCGGCGCGCCGAGCGGCTCCGAAAAGAGCGGCGGCAGTGGAATTCCAATCCACGGAACGGCGACGAGCAGAGCGATGCCGGCAATGGCAGCCGTCCACCGAACGCGCGCGTTCACGAGGCTTCTCCGCCGCGCGGGCGCAGCAGCAGTGCGGCCGCGAGGAGGATGACGACGGAAAAGTCGCCGATACCCGGAGCCGCATAATAGTTCAAGAACTGCTGCACGATGGCAACCACCGCGGCCGCAACCGCGGACCCCGTCACCGAACCCAAGCCGCCGATCACGACGACGATAAAGGCAAAGATCAACATGGACGTGCCGCGCGCGGGATCGATATAACCAAAGTACGTTCCCGAAAGAAAGCCGGCCAGGCCCGCCGCCATTCCGCCGATGGTAAAGACCAGCGTAAAGGCGCGCTCGACGTCGATACCGAGTGCCGTCACCATCGCGCGATTCTCGACGCCCGCGCGGACGATCAGCCCGTAGCGGGTGCGGCGCAAGAAGAGCAGCAACGCGGCCAATACCGCAAGCGCGATCCCAATGAGCAGCAGGCGCGTGTTGGCAATGTCCGCGCCGAGGATGTGCGACGACGCCGACATCCACGGGGGAAGAAGCACTTGCTTGGGATCGCTGCCGTACGCACCCTCGATCAGGGCCACGGCTGCGAGCGCCACGCCGACCGTGACAAGAATCTGACCGATCGGGCGCGCGTAGAGCGGCCGGATGAGAAAGACTTCCAACAGCAGCGCCGCAAGACCGCCGGCGATCGTGGCGACCACCAGCCCGACGATCCAAGTCCAGAGGACGTTGCCGTTTTGCATCGGCTGCGTGACGGTCCAGGCGATGTATGCGGCGATCGTGAAGAGGGCGCCGTGCGCGAAGTTGAGCACGCGCATCAAACCCCAAATCAACGACAGGCCCGAAGCGATCAGAAAATAGAGCGCTCCGAGGCCAAGTCCGGTGATGAGCAGCAAGACGATCGTGGCCACGTCGCTAGTGCCCCGCTCCGGCTGCACTAAGACCGAGATGGCGCCGAGCGAGCGCGGGATCGTTCATCAACTCCTCGACCGTGCCGACGTAGCCGACGTTGCCTTGATCCAGCACGATCGCGTCGTGCGCGAGCTTGTGCGCGACGCTCAAGTTTTGTTCCACCAGCAGAATCGTCACGACTTCGGCGGCCCGCTGCAGCGCGTCGACGACGTTGCGCACGACCAACGGAGCGAGGCCCTTGGTCGGCTCGTCGACAAGCAACAGGCGGTTGCCGCCGTTGAGCAGTGCGCGTGCGATCGCAACCATCTGCTGCTGGCCTCCCGATAGCGTGCCGGCCAGTTGTTTCCCGCGGGTTTTGAGTTCGGGAAACAGATCGTAAACGAGATCGTAGCGTAGTTCGTTGTCGGGGCGTTCGGCGATGCGAAGATTTTCGTCGACCGTTAAGCCGCCGAAGACGTCGCGATCCTCGGGAACGTAGGCGATGCCGCGCTGCACGATCTGGTGGGTTTTCAAGTCCGCAATCGGTGCGCCTTCGAGCTCGACGGTACCGGTGCGGTCGGCCAGACCGAGAATGCCGCGAAGGGTCGTGGTCTTGCCGACGCCGTTGCGACCGAGCAAGCCCGTTATGCCGCCGCTTCGTACGCTGAACGACACGCCGTGCAGAATGTGCGATTGGCCGATACGCACGTGAAGATCGCGCACCTCGAGCAGCGCCGTGCTCACAACGGATCCCCAAGGTATGCGGTTTGCACCGTTTCGTTCGACGTGATGCGCTCCGGTGTGTCGACCGCGAGCAACGAACCGTGATGCATGACGGCCATCCGGTCTGCCAGTTGCGAGACCAAATCGAGCCGGTGCTCCACCATGACCACGGTGGCGCCGCGCTCGCGATGCATCGTCGAGACCAACTGCAGTATCTCCGGCACGTCTTCGACTGCCATACCCGCGGTCGGCTCGTCGAGCACGACCACGCGGGGTTCGAGGCAGAGCAGAATGGCGAGATCGAGCTTGCGTTTTTCGCCGTGCGAGAGGAGGGCCGCGACCACGTCGCGCCGCGCGGATAAGCCGACTTGTTCCAACGCGTCCGCGGCTCGTTCGAGTGCCTCGCGATTCGAATCGGCGAGACGCCACACGGCTGCCGACCCACCAAGATAGGCTTGCGCCGCCAGCCGGACGTTTTCGAATGCGGTCAGGGCCAGGAACACCGTCGAGGTTTGAAACGTGCGACCGAGTCCTTGACGCGCGCGTTCGTAGGGAGGCGCGTGGGTCACGTCGCGGTCGAATAAAAAGACGCTCCCCGACGTCGGTTGCGCGACGCCGGAGAGCAGGTTCACGAGGGTCGTCTTACCCGCGCCGTTCGGACCGATGACGACGAGAAACTCGCCGTTACGCACTTCGAGGGATACGTCCTCGACGATGGGGACCGCCCCAATGCGAAGCGTTAAGCCTTCGGTTCGAATAGCAGCGTCGTTCACGGCCTACGATTTGAACGGTTTGACCGGCGGCGCTACAGCGTTCGGCGGCAACGTGCGCAGGCAAACGGGATAGACGTCGGTTCCCTTGGTCGCGAGCTTCGCGATGAACATCGGTTCGAGCAGCGCGTGGTCGGCGGCGCGCACCTGTTCCGATCCCTTGGGCCCGGCGAATTTGTAGCCTTCGAGCGCGGCTTGCATCTTCGCGACATCGTCGCCGTCGGCTGCCGTCACCGCGTGAACGATCATCTCGGCCGCGACGAAGCCGTCGTTTTCGAAGTCCTCGGGCAGTTTGCCGAGATCTTTTTTGTCCTGCGCGATGAGGAATTGATTCGGCGCGCCCGTTCCACACTCGGGAACGTAGAGCGAGATGTACTGGATCTTGTCGTACTTGGCAAAGAGCGGGAATCCGGCGCGCTGGTCGAGGCCGGTGATAACCTTCGTATTGTCGAGAACGCCCGCGCCTTGGAGCGATTGCATCAGCGCGAGACCGCTGGCTCCGGCCCAAGCAACGAAGAGCAAGTCGGGTTTGGCGTCCACGACCTTCTGCGCGAACGGCGTGAAGTCGTTGGCCGATAACGGCACCAATAATCCGCTGACGTTCGCGCCTTCGCCGCCGAGAACGAGGCGCGCGCCCGCTACGTTGGCTTGTCCGAATGCGGAATCTTGTGCGAGCACGAGGATCTTCTTGCCGCGAATGTTGGTGCCGAGCGCGGTGCCGACCGTCAGGAGGTCCTGAATGCTTTCGCGGCCGACGCGGAAGGTGTTGCGGTTTGCGCCGGTCAGCGCATCGGTCGCGGCAAGCGGCATGTAAATGATGTTATTTTGCGCGGCAAGGGGTGCGATTTGAACCGCGATACCCGACCACGCGGTGCCCGCGATGATCTTATATCCTTGTCCGATCAAGTCTTTGGTCGTTGCGATCGCCTTTGCGGCATCGCCTGCATCGTCGAAATCTTGAACTTGGATCTTGTGTCCGCCGGCCATTCCGGTGCCGTGGGTCGCATAAGCGAGCCCGACTTGGAAGCCGCGAAGGAACTCGTTGCCGTACGCGCCGAGCAATCCGGTCTTTGACGTTACGAGCCCAACTTTGACGGGATCGTTGCCGGCGGCCCCCAGCGGTGCGAGGTTCGCGCCTGCGAATGCGAGCGCGAGCGCGCAGCATGCCGCGGCCCGCGTGAAGCGATGCGAAATCATAAGCAAATCCTCTCCTCTGCGCCGTGTGAGACGCGCTGCGTTGAGTATCGCAAAGGTTGTATCTCTCCGGTTACACCCAAAAGGACATAGTTTTGGCCGAGCGAACGGGACTTAAAGCCTTAATGAACCGAGTGACTCACGGGATACACTCCCGAATCCGCTTAGCGGCGGACGAACTCGCTCACCTTGAACGCGAAGTTGCCCGACTGGTCTCCGTACTCGATCGAGAGGCGATCCTGCATGAGGCGACGCGCATTCTGACTGCAGAATTTGGTTTCAATTGCGCTTGGTTTGCCGAACGAGCAGATGGTGAATCAGTCATCATTCGCTACGGTGCCGGTATGCTTTCGCATGTCGAGGACATGATCTTGCGTCGCGGGCGCGGGGTCGGCGGCAAAGTATTCGCGCTGGGCCGGACGGTCACGATCGACGAGTATCTCTCTTCGCAAGAGATCACCCACGACTACGACCAGACGATCGTCGACGAGCGGATGGAGGGCATCATCGGTACGCCAATCCGCTACGACGGTACGTTTGAGGGCGTGTTGATGGGCGGCTCGCGCACCGGGACGTCGTTCGGCGACGGTGCGGCGCGCATTATTGAAACGGTGGCCGAGCGCACGGCGCAGGCGCTCAACGTCGCGGAACAGGCTCAGCGCCGCTCCGCCGCCGCCATTCAAGAAGAACGCCAGCGCATGGCCCTCGATCTTCACGACACGGTCGGCGCGATGCTGTTCGCGATCACGGCGGGGGTTCGAAGCGTCAACGATACGCTGGGAGACGGGGTGCTGCGTGCGCGTCTGCATACCATCGAGAGCCAGGCGAAGGAAGCGGCGACGATGCTGCGCGATTCGCTGCGGGCGCTTTCGACGCCGACCGATCAACTAGCGCTCGGCTCGGCGCTGCAGGCGGCGATTGCCGCGTTTGAAGCGCGGACCGCGGTGCGCGCGAATTTGGTGATGCTCGATATGCTTCCGCAACTGAGCGATTCGGCGTCGCGCGTGATCATCGCGGCGGCGAAAGAAGGCTTGCTGAACATCGAAAAGCACGCGCGCGCGAGCGAAGTCGTGGTAACGGTCGGAAGCTCGGGCAGCGGCGTGACGCTGGCAATTACCGACGACGGCGTCGGCACCGGAGCGGCCGGCGAAAAGCCCGCCAGCGACGAACGCGATCATGGTTTCGGACTCGACGCAATCGAGCACGCGCTAGCCGGCGTCGGCGGGACGCTGCAGCTCACGCAAAACCCCGAAGGCGGAACGACCTTCCGCGTTTGGGTCAGAAGTTGAAAAGCCTGAGCGTGCCCACCATTCGTCTGATGGTTGTCGACGATCACCCGGTCGTTCGCGACGGCGTCGCGCTCCTCTCAACGTCGACGCGACGCATCGAACTGGTCGGCTATGCACCAAATGGAAAAGCCGCGATCGAACTCGCGGCCTCGGCCGCTCCCGACGTTATCCTGCTCGACCTGCGACTGCCCGACATGTTGGCGCCGGAGCTCATCGGCGTGCTGCGCCGCATCTTGCCGGCGGCGCGCATCGTGATTTTCACGGCTTATCCCGATCATCCGGCGGTGTGTGCGGCGCTCGAGGCGGGCGCGTGCGGAATCGTGGCCAAGGATGCGGCGCGGACGGACGTGGCCGCGGTAATCGTGGGTGCGGTCCATGGCGAGGAAAACGGCGTCGCGCATCGCTCGGTTCCGAACCGCGCGCGAACGATGGTGGGGCGGCGCGAGTACGACGTGCTGCGCCGCGTCGCGATCGGTGAAACCAACCAAGAGATCGCCGAGGCGATGAACTTAAGTCCGAATACCGTCAAGGCGTACCTTCGAAATCTCATGCAAAAACTCGACGCACGCAATCGCGTCGAAGCGATCTCAAGAGCCCGAGAAGCCGGCCTCCTATAAAAAAAATCCCCCGATGTGCATCGGGGGATTTTTCGTTGTGTCGTGGCGGCTAGAACTTCAGGTTGTAGGTCAACTTGAAGATGCTGGTCACCGAGCGGACCACGTCGGGCGGCGGAATCGTGTCGCTGGACGTTCTGCCCTGGAGCTTGAAGTACACGTAGCTCAATTCGAAGCCGTGCGGGAGGATTTGAATCAACCCCAAGTCGGTGACGTTGTAGACTTCGGGTGAATTCTCCGCGTGGAACCATACCGGAAGGCTCTGGTAACCGATGAACGGGATCAGGCCCGGCGGCAGGTGCGCCGTCGAGAGCGGGAACCACGTGATCGAGTACGGGATGATCCAGCCGCTGCCGACATAGCCATTGATGCCGTTGCTGCCGCAGGCCGGTTGCGCCGTTGCGGTGCCGCAGTTACCGTTGCCGGGACGCGGGACGTACTGCGCATCAAGACCGAGTTTGAACATCGGCGGTTCGTACGGAAGGTGCGGACCGAACGAATAGGTTCCGCCGACGCCGTAGGCGTTGGCGTTGATGCTCGCGGGGTTCGAGATGTTTCCGGGGCACTGTTCGGAGTTGAAGAAACAGGCGCCCTGCGGATTGCTTACGCCGTTGATTGAAATGCGCTGGTGGCTGTAGTAGTAGGCGTCGAGGGCGATGCCGTGACCGTAGTTGTAGTTGACCGTGAACTGATCGGTGCGGTCGTTAACGCTACCGGAAAGTAGCGACGTGCCGGGCGCCAGCGAGTAGATGCGGCCAAGCGAGAAGTCGAAGTTCGAGTGGGAATAATTGACGTTCCACTTCTTGTTGAACGTATACGTAAGACCGTAGTCGAGCCGGAGATTGCTGGTTTTCCCCGGGGTGCCCTGGCACTGCGACAAACCAGCCAACGGGGTTCCCCCGAACTGGCTGTTGTTCGGGCACTGAAGCGGAATATAGCCCGGCGGCGGGTTGGTCGTCGAGTCGCCGGTCGTGTCGAGGAAGTAGACGGGGGAAACCGTCAGTTCCCAGTTCCCGGCGGCCATAGCGGCCGGGGTCGACATGAGGGCGAACGACGCCAGCACGAGGCCGGCAACCGCGATTTGGTACATGCGACGCATGTGCTGCCTCCAATAAAGCATAAAGCGAAGGGCAGTCAAGCGCTTTTGCTTCTGACCGCTCCCTTTATGGAAAGATTATGGCATTAAGGGCCCGTTCCCTATTACACCCGAAGGAATGTATTATTTTTTGTGACTACTGCATCGACCAGCCATGGCTCACCACGATCGATTGGCCGGTCAGGGCGTTGGTGGGGAAAGCCGCCAAAAACACCGTCGTCTCCGCCACATCTTGGGTGGTCGTGAACTCCCCGTCGACGGTCGAACCGAGCATCACGTTTCGAATGACCTCGCCTTCTGGTATACCAAGCGCCGCAGCCTGTTCGGGGATTTGCCGATCGACCAGCGGCGTTCGAACGAAGCCGGGACACACGACGTTCGAGCGCACGTTAAACCTAGCACCTTCTTTGGCTACCACGCGGCAGAGGCCCAGAAGGCCGTGTTTTGCCGAAACGTAGGGGCCTTTAAGAGGCGAAGCCTCTTTTGAGTGGACCGAGCCGATATAGATGATCGTTCCGCCCTTGTGCCGTGCGTACATATGCTGGAGCGCCGCTCGCGTTACGAGGAATGCGCCGTCGAGATGGACGCCGACGACGCGTCGCCAGTCCGCATAGTCAAGTTCGTGCAGGGGGGCGATGTGCTGTACGCCGGCGTTGCTTACAAGAATATCGAGTCCGCCGCACGATGCAACCGTGCGCGCGACCCCGCTTTGAACTTGCGCCTCGTCAACGACGTCCATCCCGACGGCGATCGCGCGGCCGCCCTCGCCCTCAATCTCCGATGCCGCCCGCTGCGCGCCTTCGACTGAAATATCCGCAATGGCAACCGCCGCGCCCTCACGTGCCATAGCGCGCGCGATTTCGAGGCCGATGCCGCTAGCGGCGCCCGTGATGAGGGCCACTTTACCTTGTAACTTCATTTCCCTAAGTCTCGCAGGGCCTCGTTACTAGGGATACACCTTTTCGGGGGTATTGCGGTGGAGTGCGATGCCGTGATTACGTTAGAGCCGATGGAGGCGCAAGTCGAACCACTAATACAAGCGAGCGAAATCGTGAAGTCGTTCTCGGGCTTTCGCGCGCTCGACGGCCTAACGTTCGGCGTACGCGAAGGCTCGATCCACGCGGTCATCGGACCAAACGGCGCCGGCAAGAGCACGCTCCTTGGAGTCCTTTCGGGTTTCGTGCGGGCAACGTCGGGCCGCGTGTGCATCGCGAATACCGATACGACAAAGCTCGATGCGGCGTCGATCGCGCGCCGAGGCGTGGTGCGGAGTTTCCAGATTAGCAGTATTTTCGCGCATTCGAGCGCGCTCGACAACGTGAAGATCGCCCTACAATCGCGCACGCATCTTTCGTGGCGTTTGCTTGCGCCCTCGAAGGCCGCCTCGATTTTCGACGATGCGGCACGCGAGGCGCTCGCGGCGGTCGGCATCGACGACGATTGCAACACGAAGGCTGCAAATCTGGCGTACGGAAAAAAGCGCGCGCTCGAGCTCGCTATTGCGATCGCGCAAGATCCGGCGGTGTTGCTCCTCGACGAGCCGACGGCGGGCATGGGCAGCGAGGACGTTGAGAAGACGGTTGCGCTGATCGGCACGATCGCTCGGGGCCGGACGGTCATTCTGGTGGAGCACAATTTGCGCGTCGTCGAACATCTCTGCGATAAGGTGACCGTTCTGGCGCGCGGGAAACTGCTCGCCGAAGGAACCTACGACGAAGTGCGCGCCGACGAGCGCGTGGTCGAAGCATACCTGGGTGGGGCGAAACACTGACATGTTGCGGCTCGATGACGTACACGCGTACTACGCGGAAGCGCACATCCTTCACGGCATGTCGTTCGACGTTCGCGATGGCGAGGTCGCGACGCTGATCGGGCGCAACGGCGTCGGTAAGACGACGACGTTGCGCGCGATCATGGGCATCGTGCATCCGCGCGCCGGGACGATCGAGTTCGACGGCGAGGCAATAGCGGGACTGCCGTCGGATCGTATCGCGCGTCGCGGGATCGCGTACGTTCCCGAGGAACGCGGCATTTTTTCAACCTTGAGCGTGCGCGAGAACCTCCTCTTCGCGCCGGTCCTCGCGCCGGGCGGATGGAGTCCCGACCGCATCTTCGACACGTTTCCCAATCTCAAGGAACGCGCGGCGGCGATCGGCACGACGCTCTCGGGAGGCGAACAGCAGATGCTCGCGATCGCGCGCGCGCTGCGCTCCGGTGCGCGAACCGTTCTGCTCGACGAGCCGACGGAGGGCTTGGCCCCGGTCATCGTCGAGCGCATCGGCGAAGTGATTCTCGAGATGAAAGCGGCTGGAATGTCGGTTCTGCTCGTCGAGCAAAACGTGCGCTTCGCCGCCAACGTCGCCGATCGCCACCACATCGTCGCGCACGGCCGCGTCACACAGACGCTAGGCAGCGACGAAGTGCGCAACCGCGAGCGCGAGTTACTCGAATTCCTCGGCGTGTGACGCTTCTGCACGAACCACGTGCGACGTTCACCAAGCATGCTTGCTTGCAGGGACATGCCAAGCGCTACGCAAGAGGTAGTGTTAAGGAGGGCTTATATTCCGATGAATCAGCTTAAAGCTAACCCCGCGGCTCTGGGGCTCGCCGGCTTCGCCTTGACGACGTTCTGTCTGTCGATGTCGAACGCCGGATTGTGGGCCGGCTCCGACACGTGGATCGGTTTTGCACTAGCATACGGCGGCTTCGCACAGCTTTGCGCCGGTATGTGGGAGTTTGTTGCCGGAAACACCTTTGGTGCGACGGCGTTTTCATCGTACGGTGCGTTCTGGATCGGCACGGCTTTCTACGTTTGGTTCTTCGCGGGTAAATCGAAGGACGTCGGGCACGATCTCGCGCTCCTGCTACTCGCGTGGACCATCTTCACCGCCTACATGACCCTCGCACTGATGCGCGGATCGAACATGGTGCTGAAGTTGCTCTTCGTCGTCTTATTGATTACGTTCGTCCTGCTCTGGCTTGGCGCACAACTCACCATGCCATCCCTGACCACGGCGGGCGGATACGTCGGCATCCTCACCGCGCTCATCGCGTGGTACGCCTCATATAAAGCGGTCGCCGACAGCATCACCGCATAGTTCTCAGAGAGAAGAGATGCGGCGGAGCCGAGTGCTCCGCCGCATTTTTTTTATGCCTTCGCGAATCCTTGCGCTTTAAGCGCGGTTGCGATTTCGTCCAGGATCGCCGGATCGTCGATCGTCGGCGGCACGCGGTACTCTTTTCCGTCGGCGATACTTTGCATCGTCCCCCGTAGAATTTTTCCCGAGCGCGTCTTCGGAAGGCGGTGCACGACGAAGGTCCGGCGCAGGCTTGCGATCGCGCCGATTTGCTCGCGCACGCGCGCTTCAATCTGCTTTGCGATGTCCTCGTGCGCGTGGGTAACCCCGGCCTTGAGCACGACGAAACCGATCGGCACCTGACCCTTAAGATCGTCGTGCACGCCGACGACGGCACATTCGGCAACGTCCGGATGCCCGGCGAGGACCTCTTCCATGGCCCCGGTCGAGAGACGATGTCCCGCAACGTTGATCACGTCGTCGGTGCGTGTCATCACGTACACGTATCCGTCTTCGTCGAAGTAGCCGGCGTCCGCCGTCTTGTAGAAGCCGGGAAATTCGCGCAGATACGCGGCCTCGAAGCGCTCGTCGCTTTCCCACAGCGTCGGTGCCGCGCCCGGCGGCATCGGCAGTTTGACCACGAGCGCACCGATCGTGCCGTGCGGCGCGGGTTCGCAGTGCTCGTCGACGACGCAAAGATCCCAGCCGGGGACGGGTTTCGTCGGCGAGCCGCGTTTGACGGGCAAGTGGTCGATGCCCAGACAATTTGCCGCAATCGCCCAGCCCGTTTCGGTCTGCCACCAGTGATCGATGACCGGCACCTTGAGAGCCTCTTCGGCCCAGAGCAGGGTCGGCGGATCGGCGCGTTCTCCGGCTAAGAACAACGTTCGGAAATGCGCGAGGTTTCGCGCCTTGATGAAGATACCGTCGGGATCGTCGCGTTTGATGGCGCGGAAAGCGGTCGGTGCGGTAAAGAGCACGTTGACGCCGTGCTCCTCGATGACGCGCCAAAACGCGCCGGCATCCGGCGTGCCGACCGGTTTGCCTTCGTACAAAATCGTCGTGCAGCCGTAGAGCAGCGGTGCGTACACGATGTACGAATGGCCGACAACCCAGCCGATGTCCGAGGCCGCCCAATAGACCTCGCCCGGTTGCATGCCGTAGACGTGTTTCATCGACCAGTGCAGTGCGACGGCGTAGCCCCCGGTATCGTGCACGACGCCCTTCGGCATCCCCGTCGTACCCGACGTATAGAGAATATAGAGCGGATCGGTCGCTTCAACAACCGCGCATCCGGCGGGGGAAGCCGCGGCGACGAGCTCGTCCCAGTCGTGGTCGCGGCCCGGTACCATGTCCGCGCGCGCTTGCGGCCGTTGAGCGATGGCGACGGCGCTCGGCTTATACGTCGCCAAATCGATGGCCTGATCGAGCATCGGTTTGTAGGGAACGACGCGATTGATTTCGATTCCGCAGGACGCGCTGAGAATGACCTTCGGTTTCGCGTCGTCGATGCGCGTCGCGAGTTCCGGTCCCGCGAAACCGCCGAACACGACGGAATGAATCGCCCCGATGCGCGCGCACGCGAGCATCGCCATCACGGCTTGCGGGATCATCGGCATGTAAATCAGCACGCGATCGCCGCGCTCGACGCCGAGATCGTGTAGCGCTCCCGCGACCTTTGCGACGTCGTCGCGTAGTTCGCGATAGGTCCACTTCGCGACGGTGTCCGTTACGGGACTATCGTAGATAAGGGCGAGGCGGTCGCCGTTTCCCTCATCGACGTGCCGGTCGAGGGCGTTATAGGCGACGTTGATTTGGCCGCCTGAGAACCAGCGATAGAAGGGCGCTCGCGAGTCGTCGAGGACCCGGTCCCAGTGCTTTTGCCATACCAGCGCAGCGCCCGCTTCGCCCCAAAACGCGGTGGGATCGGAGAGCGACCGCCGATACGCCTCATCGTAGCGACTCATAGGGAACCTCCTGCGCCGGAGCGACGCCGGCACCTTCAACGAATCATGGGTTCCATACGAGAATTTCCGAAGAATTCCGCACGGACGTGGGCGAACACCGCTCCCGTGACGACTTCAGCAACGATGCGCAGCGTGCGCGTGCCCGCCGCCGATGCGGCGAGACTCGAACTGGTCAGCTCGGATATTCCCGCGGTGCGCCCCGGGGCGGCGCGCATCCGCGTGGGGGCGTGCGGCATCTGCCACAGCGACATGCTCACGGTGCACAACGTATTTCCGGGCATCTCGTATCCGCGCGCGCCCGGCCACGAAATTGCGGGCACGATCGATGCGCTCGGCGAGGGCGTCACCGAATGGAAGATCGGCGATCGTGTCGGCGTGGGCTGGCACGGCGGGCACTGCGGGGTGTGCGACCGGTGCCGCCGAGGCGACTTTCTCACCTGCCGCAAACTGCAGATCCCGGGCATGTCCTATGACGGTGGGTACGGCGAGTACGTCGTCGCGCCCGTCGTGGCGTTGGCACGGATTCCGGATGGCTTGACCGACGCCGAAGCCGCACCGCTGATGTGCGCGGGGGTTACGACGTTTAACGCGCTTCGACATAGCGTCGCGCGTCCGGGTGATGTGGTGGCGGTCCTCGGCATCGGCGGCCTCGGTCATCTGGGCGTGCAGTTTGCCGCGAAGATGGGCTTTGAAACCGTCGCGATCGCGCGTGGCGCCGATAAGGAGGCATTTGCGCGGGAGCTCGGGGCTCGCCACTATATCGACAGTCGCGCGGCGAACGTCAGCGCCGAGCTGCAAAAACTCGGTGGCGCGAAGGTCGTGCTTGCAACGGTAACGGCGGCCGGCGCTATGGCTCCGGCGCTCGACGGATTGACGTTCGACGGCCAGCTTTTGGTCGTCGGCGCGTCGCCCGATCCGCTGCCGGTCAACACGATGCACATGATCGGTCCGCGTCAGTCGGTCCGCGCGTGGGCGTCGGGAACGTGCGTCGATTCCGAGGATACGATGCGATTTGCCGTGCGCAACGGCATCCGTCCGATGATCGAGACGATGCCGCTGGAGCGCGCGGTCGAAGCCTACGACCGCATGATGAGCGGCAACGCGCGCTTTCGCATGGTGCTTACGATGTGAGCTCGTGCGACGAGCTCGTCGAGCTGGGGAGCGCGCACCTCGAGCGTAACGAACTTCCGGAAGCGCACGCGGCATTTTCTGCGGCGTTGCAGCTCGAGCCGTTGAGTCGCAAGGCATGGGCGGGTTTGGGTGTCGCGTTCGAGCGAGCCGGCAATCTTGCGGCAGCCGATAACGCGTGGCGGCTCGCGTTCAAAGCTACCGGTCCCAAGCACGGCGAGTATCGAGGCAGCGGCCTTCCGGTGCGCGTGCTGGTCTTACGCTCGGTCGTCGAGGGCAACGTTCCGCTCGAACCGATCCTCGACGACCGTACGTTCCAATGGGCGACGCTCCTCGTCGAGTCGTTTGATGAAGCAATGACGCTACCGCCGCATGACGTTGTATTTAATGCGGTCGGAAGCGTCGACATGCATACGCGGGCGCTCGCGATGACGCAGCGCGCGTTGGGCGCTACGGCGGCACCGGTCGTGAACGATCCGCTGGCGGTGCGCGAGACCGGCCGCATCGCGATTGCGCAACGCATGCGGTCCATCGACGGCGTCGTGACCCCGCATATTGTGGGAGTGCCGCGCGCGATGCTCGCCGAGACTACCGCCGAAACGGTGTTGGAAGAGTACGGGTTTGCGTTTCCGTTGCTCGTGCGCAGCGTGGGATTTCACGGCGGCGAGCACTTCGCGTACGTGGCGGATGCTGGCGCGCTCGGACCGGTCGTGGACGGCTTGCCCGGCGATTCGTTGCTCGTCATTTCGTTTCTCGACACGCGACGTGCCGACGGCACGGTTCGCAAATATCGCGTGCTCTCGATCGGCGGCGAGCTTTATCCGCTGCATCTGGGGATTTCGCGCGACTGGAAAGTGCATTATTTCAGTGCGGATTTGCGTCCCGAACATCGCGCGGAAGAACGCGCGTTTCTCGGGGATATGAACGCCGCACTGGGCGCCGATGCCGTGCGCGCGCTGCGCGACGTCGCGGCTGCGTTAAGCCTCGATTATGCGGGCATCGATTTCACCGTTCATGAGGGCAAGGTCGTGGTGTTCGAAGCCAACGCTACAATGGCGATCGTTCCACCGGGGCCGGAGAGCGAAGAATTCTACCGTCGCGAACCCATCGGCCGGGCGATCGAGGCGGTGCGCACGATGATCCGGACGCGAGCCGCGCGCCTTCCTATTTAACTCGATCGCACAGTCGGCGGGCAACCCGCGCTCGATCAAGCCGCGCTGAGTATCGCTCGCGAAAGCGAGTACGCTGTGTTCTGGGGCCAATAAGGGGCCAAAGCGGGCACCCTACGCTTTACCGCGTGGCTAATGCCTTTCTCAGGCCCGCGTCGTAGGATTGAAGCACGATGACACAGCGAAATCTCGCGTTTATCACGGGACACGTGCGCGGCAGCGAAACGCTCGCCGGAACGGTGCTCGATCAGGTCGAGCGCTTCGTCGAACTCGGCCGCCGGAACATCGTGGTGATGGTGGATACGTTTCCGGATCTCGAGGATGCGACGATCGACGCGCTGCATCGCCTCGCGCACCGCGCCGCGGAACTGAAGGCCAACGTAAAATTTGCCGCGCTCAACGAGCGGACCGTGACGGCACTGCGCCGGCGCCCGACGACGGCATCGCTGCACATCATCGAGCGCGTCGATCAGATTCCCGGCGCCGCCTGACTATTTCGAGTGCGCGAAGAGAAACGTCCGGATGGCGACCGTGGCGTCGGGGCCTTTCGGATCGTTATAGTTGCCGCCGTCGGAGGCGTTGGAGTCGCGTTCGTTGACGCCGCCCGACCAGGCGTGTCCCATCGAGTGCACGATCGTCCACGTTAGCATCCCGTTGTCGGCAACGTAGGTGTCGTACGTGCGCCCATCCGGAACGGAGCCGGTCGTGTGCTCCGAGGGATTCGCGGTGAACGTTCCGGGAAACGCGCCGCCCGATGTGAAGCCGTCGTTCATGACGGCGAACGATTTGACCGCGAAATCCGTGTTCCACGGAAGCACGACCGAGTCGGCATCGCCGACGAAAAAGATGGCCGGAATCGCTTTGGTGTACTTGTCCTGCGCGTAAGCCGCTTTTCCCGATGAAGTGGGATCCTGCGCTTGATTTTGCATCGAGAGCGCGTAGAAACACTTGAGGATGTCGTCGTTCGAACAGGGCTGATATTCGAGACCAGAATGAACGCCGATCGCCGCAAAGACGTCCGGATAATCCGCTCCAAGCGCGACCGCCATTCCCGCGCCGCCGCTAAACCCCACGACGTAGACACGCGCGGGATCGATCGGATACTTTCCTTCGACGTCTTTAACTAGGCCAACGAGCGCGGCGGGTTCGCCGCTCCCGCGACTATGATTGTTCCAGTATTCGAAACAGCCGTTCGGATCGGTACTGTCGTTCGATGGGTGGGCCGGCATCACGACCACATAGCCGTTGGCTTGCGCGTCTTCGAACCAGCGCGTCCCATCTTCGAAGTTCGTGGGATTTTGCAGGCATCCGTGCAACGCGAGGATCAGCGGTACGGGCTTCGCACCCGCGGTGACCGTCGTTGCGGCATAGCCTACATACGGAAAGCCGCTGTTGCCGGTGAAGTTCGGTTTGAGCGCGGGCGCGGCCGCAGCGACGGCTAGGACGAGAGCAAACATACCAGTGACCTTTCCTCAGCGTTTGGGGTGATCGAACCAAAGATATTGGAGCGACAGCGTGGTGGTCGTAAACTGTTGCCCGAATCGGCCGCTTAGCCACGTCGACCACGAAAGCTTTGCCGTGAGACCGCGTCCGACCGGTTGCGCGTACGTTAGGCCGTAGCGCGAGTTTGCCAAGAAGTTTATCGCCTTTGCGCCGTTCACGCTGGTAGCGCCGCCGGTGTAATAATTCGCGTCGAGGGCGACCCATGCGCCCGGCCGCAGATTGTAGCCTGTATGAAACTGGTAATTTGCGAGCGCCGCTTGGTTTTGCCGATTGCCCCCATAGAAGTTGGGGTTCGTACCAAAAATCGATACGGCGGCGGCAAGGTCGGCGAACCAGCGGCCGATCGGCTGCTCCATACCGATCTCCGGCGTCACCGAATAGCGATTCGATCCGAAATTGATCAGATGCGTGGGGTCGTAGGTGCCGGTCGGAGCGGTGGCGCTCACGCTCAGCCCGAGCGTCGTACGCGGTTTGCGCCGAGCGAACTCGGCCGGTGTGAGCGCGCGGCCAAGAAGCAGCATCGAGAAACGCGCGCGCAAATCGGAAAATCCATAGCGCGATCCCGACATCGTCTGGCCAAAGACGGCGGCGGTGACGTGCGCGCCGAGATACGGAACGGCCACCGCCCAACTCGCCGTGTGGCCGTTGAGATCGAAGCTGTGCGAGAAACCCAACGTGGTCGTGCCGAGTGTGGCGTTGACATCGCTGAGGGGAAGCGACGGATCGAGCGACACGTCGCCGCTGGATATCGAGTAGCTCCCGACCGCAAAATTCGTGCCGACCGGAACGTCGGAATACGACCGCGGCTGGAGCTCTTGGCTCGAGGCCGGTCGAATGGAGGCAAGCAACGTGCAGGCAACTCCAACTCCTACAATCGCTGAAGTAATGATTTTACGTGCCACTGCTGGCGGCTTACGAAGGATGGATGGTGCTTCCTTCAGCCCGATTCTTCGATGCGTGGCCAGGGAGTGTCGATTTAGGGAGTGCGCGAGCGGGACCGCGCGTCTACCATGAGAGCCATGTCCGTCGCCCGCGCTTTGCTCTTGCTCCTTGGACTCGTGCTCCTGGCGGCGCCTTGGCCGGCCCGCGCAATGGATGGCGCGCAATCGTCCGACACGACCGAAGCGGCCGAACCGACGCCAACGCCAAGTCCGGCCGCCTTTTCTTGGAGCGGGCACTTTCGCGCGTACGATTTTAACCGCAACAATTGTTCCGGCGACCTCTCGAGCCCGTGCCGGCCGAAGAAAGCCAACGCAGCGAACGTCACGCAGAATCAGACGGCGTTTAACGCGGCGTTGCTGCTTCACGCGCAGTACCGTCTCGTGCGTGAAGGATGGTACCTCGGAGCGACGCTGGTCGAAGCGAACCCGCTAGGCTTCAACGGCGCCTGCGGGAGTACGGCGAACTATGCGGCCGGCGCGAGTTGCTCGCAATATCCGCCGAACGATGCTTATTACGCCACGGATACGTCACTACCGGCGTTTCCGCTCAGCACGCTCGCCGAAGCGTACTTGGCGTATAAGGGGAACGGGTGGTCGGCGATTTTCGGCGATCAGGAATTCAATTCGCCGTGGGCCGGTCCGTCGGACGCGCGCGTTAAGGCGGCCTATTACCAAGGCGCGAGCGTGCAATATCGCTCGAGCGCGTTGTGGGCGTTCGACGTCGACCGGATGACCCAGTGGGAGAGCCGCACGTCGTCGAGCTTCAACAAGAGCGACCTGATCGTGCCGTTCGCACCGAACGGATCGATACAGAACCCGACCCCGGGATTCTTGCGGCTCGCCACGGAGTACTCGCCGAACGCGCACGTTGATGCGACCGCCGAGTTGTACCAGTTCTACGACGTCGCGTCGCTCCTGTGGCTGCATGGGACGTGGAACCTGGCCGCCCCCGATGGAGCGAAACTTTCCATCGGCGTTCAAGTCGGCGACGAAGGCGCCGAGGGAAGTGCGCTGGTTGGTGCGATCGACAGCGAGATCTTTGGTGCGGAAGCGCAAGCCTCCGCCGGCCGAAACACGATCTTCAGCCTGTCATATAATTTCATTCCCGAACGTGAGGCGACCATCGCTCTGCCCGCGGGAGTTGCTTGCAATAACGGCGCGATTTCAAATGCAAACAAGGTTGGGTATTGGCTTCCGAGCGGCGGCACCGCCAACTGCGTATCGACCGGTGCGACGAGTGCGCGGATCTACTTCGGCGGCGTCGCGTCGCCGTACAGCGACAGCTACGGCAGCTCGCCGCTGTTCACCAACAGTATGGCGCAGGATATGGTCGCGCGGCGCAGTCCCGGAGCGTCCTACAAACTCGCGGCCACCATTTTGGCGTTCCGCCGTCAGATGACGATAGCGCTCGCAGAGGTGTGGAACGATTATTCAAATGGTGCCGGTGCTAACGAGACCATAGGAACGCTGATCGACGTGCAGTACCGGTTTCGTCATATGGAAGGCCGCTATCGAGGCCTCTCGCTACGCGACC
>Ga0181525_10001415_pt1 | contig 20433 bp, 16 predicted proteins | sample PEATcosm2014_Bin_48_FD_121100 | JGI IMG/M metagenome (GOLD analysis project Ga0181525, IMG submission 121100) | Peatland microbial communities from MTU Mesocosm Facility, Houghton, MI, USA - PEATcosm2014_Bin06_10_metaG | ecosystem: Environmental > Terrestrial > Soil > Wetlands > Peat | place...
CATCGTCGGCGTTTCCAAAGACGTGCATGGCAATCCCGCCTATCGCCTGGCCCTGCAAACGCGCGAGCAGCACATCCGCCGTGAAAAGGCGACCAGCAACATCTGCACGGCGCAGGTCCTGCTGGCGGTGACCGCCGCCATGTACGCCGCGTATCACGGACCTGACGGCCTGGCCGCCATCGCACGGGGTGCCCACCGTAGCGCCGCTGTCCTCGCCGCGACCCTTCAGGAATTTGGAATCAGAACGGGCGGTGGTGACTTCTTCGACACCATCCGTCTGGTCCTGGGTGGTGGCCGGGAAGAGGCGCTCCAGGTCCTGGACCGGGCCAGGGACGCCGGATACAACCTGTACCTGGCGCCGGATGGCGCCCTGCAGGCCAGCTGCGACGAGACCACCACCGACGAGGCGCTGCGGGAACTCGTGGCCGCCATCTGCCGGGTGGAGCGGCCCGACGAGGTACGGCTGGCTGATGGTTTTCCCGACGTGCTGCCCGCGGCGCTGCGGCGCACTTCGGAGTTCCTCACCCACCCGGTGTTCAGCTCCCACCGGAGCGAGACCGCGATGCTGCGCTACCTGCGGCGGCTCGCGGACTTCGACATCGCGCTTGACCGGTCCATGATCCCGCTCGGCTCGTGCACGATGAAGCTGAACGCGGCGGCCGAAATGGAGCCGATCAGCTGGCCGGAGTTCGCCGGGCTGCACCCGTTCGCGCCGCCGCCGCAGGCTGGCGGGTACGAGGAGCTGATCGAGTCGCTCGAGGTCCGGCTGGCCAAGATCACCGGCTACGACGCGGTCTGTGTGCAGCCGAACGCCGGCTCCCAGGGTGAGCTGGCGGGCCTGCTCGCGATCAGGGCCTACCACGCCTCCCGGGGCGATGAGGGCCGCGACGTCTGCCTGATCCCGGAGTCGGCGCACGGCACGAACGCGGCCAGCGCCGTGCTTGCCGGGCTGCGCGTCGCGGTGGTCAAGTGCGGCACGGACGGCGCGATCGACCTTGGTGACCTGGACGCCAAGCTGGAGGCGCACGACGGGCAGGTGGCCGCGATCATGCTGACCTACCCGTCCACAGCGGGCGTCTACGAGCAGAACGTGAGGGCCGTCTGCGACGCGGTGCACGCCGCCGACGGTCAGGTCTACATCGACGGCGCGAACCTCAACGCGCTGGTCGGCGTGGCGACCCTGCCGTCGTTCGGCGCCGACGTGTCGCACCTGAACCTGCACAAGACGTTCTGCATCCCGCACGGCGGTGGCGGCCCGGGCGTCGGCCCGGTCGCCGTCCGCGCCCACCTGGCGGAATTCCTGCCCGGCCGCGGCGTGGTGGGCCCGGTCGCGGCCGCGCCGTACGGCTCCGCGGGCATCCTGCCGATCTCGTGGGCGTACATCGCGATGATGGGCGCGGCGGGCCTGCGCGCCGCGACCGGGGTCGCGGTGCTGTCCGCCAACTACGTGGCCAAGCGGCTGGCGCCGCACTACCCAGTGCTCTACACCGGCCGGAACGGCCTGGTCGCACACGAGTGCGTGATCGACCTGCGCCCGCTCACCAAGGACACCGGCGTCACCGTGGACGACGTTGCCAAGCGCCTGATCGACTACGGGTTCCACGCCCCGACGATGTCGTTCCCGGTTGCGGGCACGCTGATGATCGAGCCGACCGAGAGCGAGAGCCTGGACGAGCTCGACCGGTTCTGCGACGCGATGATCGAGATCAGGGCCGAGATCGAGCGGGTGGCCACCGGGGAGTACGACCCCGCCGACAACCCGCTGCGCAACGCCCCGCACACCGCCGACATGCTGATCACGGGGGAGTGGAAGCATCCCTACGACCGGGAAGAGGCGGCCTACCCGCATGGCGTAGACCGCCGCTCCAAGTACTGGCCCCCCGTCCGCCGGATCGACCAGGCCTACGGCGACCGAAACCTGCTCTGCGCCTGCCCTCCGCCTGAGGCCTTCGAGGCCTTCGAGAGCTGAAATCTCGCGAGCCCGCTCAGCGCGCGCACTGTCGGCGGCCCTTGCGGGCTTAAATACAGCGCGCCCGCCCCTGGTGCGCGCACTGCCGGCGGCCCCTTAGCGGGGCGGCTGGGGAGGAGGTGCGGCGCGCGCAGTCGCGGAAGGCGGGGCGGGCGCGCTGGGGTGCGGTGGCCGGGCTGGCAGGGAGGCGGCGTAATCCAGCCGCGGCCGCCGCGTGCGGGTTGGCTAGGATTCCTGGCTGGCGACAGGGAAGGCGTTCAAGTCGGAAAGATGCGGCGGCAGGCTGAGGGTAATGACGCTCTCCTGCTCCTGCGGATCGGTGCGAGCCACCACGGCGACCGTCATGACGTCAGTGCGGTTGACCGGCAGGTGCGGGGTGCCCGGCGGGACGTACATGAAGTCGCCTGCCTTGACCACCGTGCGCTGCCGCAAGCCCTCGCCGTGCCAGACCTCGGTCTCGCCGCTGACGGTGTAGATCGCGGACTCGTGCCCATCGTGGACGTGGGGCACGCCCCGGGTGCCGGGCGGAATCGTCACCAGGTGCAGGCACAAGGCCTGCGAGCCGGCGGACCGGCTGCTCACGCCGGTGGCGAGGCTCATGCCCTGCTTGCCGTCGTAGCTTCCGCCCGAACGGATGATGATGACGTCACCCGGCTGGAAGGCCTCGGCCAGGCCCGGCGCGTGGAGTGCCCGCTCCCAGACGTCGCTTACTCTGAGCATTTGTTCATATCCTATCTGTGATGTTCCCTCTGACAGGTTATGACTCTATGTATTCAGATAGATACTTTCCGTAAGGCCAATGTGTCCTAACCCAAGGGTAAGGGTCTTCTAACCTGACGGTAAGGCCGATTACGAAGCGCTTACAGAGGTGTGTTGAACCGTGCGGGATCACGCAACGTACCCGTAACTAGGGAGAGGGACCCGACGCGGCCGCCGGGTGATTCGTCAAGGACCAGAACTGCCGTTGTGTTCGCGCGCGAGCATACGATCTTGGTAGGCCCATTTTGAGCTGCTACTGCGCAGCCGAGGAGGTGCGGTGACCAGCGTCACAGGGCGTCCCGCTCCGGCTCGTCACGCCGGGGCTGGAACCGAGGGGTGGCCTGCCCCCGGGGCCCGTGGAGCCTCCCAGGCTCCCGCGCCGTCACGGTCGGCCCAGCCATCCGGACCAGGCACGTCGCATCGGCCCAGCCCCGGCAAGTTCAGCGCGAACACCGTGCTGGCCGTCATCGGGCTCGGAGCCCTCGCCGTGGTCATCCTGTGGTGGCACACCACTCCCGACGTCAGCGGCCTTGGCGGCTGGCTGACCGGGGCGGGCGAGATCCTCGGCCTGCTGGCCGGGTACGGCGTGGTGGTCCTCGTCGCGCTGATGGCACGGCTCCCTCCGCTTGAGCGCGGCGTGGGCACGGACCGGCTGGCCCGCTGGCACGCGATGGGCGGCAGGTACATCGTCAGCGTGATCGTGGCGCACGGCCTGCTCATCCTGTGGGGTTACGCGGTCGAGGCGCACACCAGCGTGGTGAGCGAGACCGGCGTGCTGCTCACCGAGTACCCCGACGTGCTGATGGCCACGGTGGCCGGCTTCCTGCTGCTCGGCGTCGGCATCGTCTCCATGCGGGCCGCGCGCCGGCGGATGGGCTACGAGACGTGGTACTACCTGCACCTGTATACCTACCTGGCGATCGCCCTGGCGTTCAGCCACCAGTTCGCCGTCGGCGCCTCGTTTGTCAACAGCCTGGCGGCCCGCTTCTGGTGGTCAGCCATGTACCTGATCGTGGCGGCGCTCGTGCTGTGGTACCGGCTAGTGGTCCCGGTGCTCGCGTTCTACCGGCACGGCTTCAAGGTGATCGGGGTCAAGCTCGAAGGGCCGGGCGTGACCTCGGTCTACATCGGCGGCGCCCATCTGGAGGAGCTTGCGGCCGAGCCCGGCCAGTTCTTCCGCTGGCGGTTCCTCACCAGGTCCCTGTGGTGGTCGTCGCACCCGTATTCGCTGTCCGCCGCGCCGGGCAAGGGCGTGCTGCGGATCACGGTCAAGGACCTCGGCGATCACAGCGAGGCGCTTGCCAGCTTGCGACCGGGTACCCGCGTGATGGCCGAGGGCCCGTTCGGCGCGTTCACCTCCCGGGGCTCGGAGCGGGGCGTACTGCTGCTGGCCGGCGGGGTAGGCATCACCCCGCTGCGCGCCATGTTCTCGACCCTGCCGGGTCCGGTCACCCTGATCTACCGTGCGAGCAGCGAGCGCGACCTCGTGTTCCGCGAGGAACTCGACTCCATCGCCTCGGCGCGCGGCGCGACCGTGCACTACCTGATCGGGTCGCGCGCCCAACTCGGCGGGGACCCGCTGTCCCCGAGGGTGCTGCGCTCGCTGGTGCCCGGCCTGCAGCGGCACGACGTGTACGTCTGCGGCCCGGCCGGCATGACATCGGCCGCGGTCGAGGCGCTTCAGGCCGCTGGCGTGCCCAAGCGGCACATCCACTTCGAATCGTTCGAGTTCTGAAAGGAGGATCTGCGGAATGCGCCGAGTCATCCTCGCCGTCACCGCCACCATCGCCGGCCTCGTGGCCCTCCTATCGTTCAAGTCGCACGTCCCGGCCATCGCGGCGGCGACGAGCGGGACGGGCGTGTCCTCGGGAGGTACGTCGGGATCCGGGTCTGGCTCCGGTTCGGGGGCTTCGGGATCGGGCTCCGGCGGGTCGTCCTCAGGCGGCCAGGGGTTCGCCACCGGCAAGCAGACCGGCCTCACGGCCAATGAGCACACGGTCACCGGCAACGTGGCCAACACGATCTACGGCCCGGTCCAGATCCAGCTGGTGGTGAAGGACAACAAGATCGTCAAGGTGTCCGTCCTCCAGCAGCCGAGCAACACCATCCACGACATCCAGATCGGCCAGTTCGCCTTCCCGCGCCTGATCGCTGAGACTCTGGCAGCGCAGAACGCGAAAATCGACTCCGTCTCCGGCGCGACCTACACCAGCGGCGGCTACATCCAGTCGCTGCAGACCGCGGTAGACAAGGGCATCTGACCCGGCGATGGCAGGCGGGCTGGCGATGGCAGGCGGGCGGCTCCGGCACGCCGAGCATGTGATGGGCACCGTGGTGTCCTTCGACGTGCCCGACTGGGCGGGCGATCCCGACGGAGCGCTGGCTCAGGCGGTGCGCTGGCTGCACTGGGTCGACGCCACCTTCTCGCCCTACCGTGACGACAGCGACGTGACCCGCTTCGGCAGGGGCTCACTCGGGCTGTCTGACTGTGCGCCCGAGCTAGCCGAGATCCTCGCCTCCTGCGCCGCGGTCAGCGTCCGCAGCGGCGGCTACTTCACCACCGCCCCAGGCGGCCGCTTCGACCCCTCGGGCTATGTCAAGGGATGGGCCATCGAGCGGGCGGCCGCCATCTTGACTGCCGCAGGCTCCGGCAGTCACTGCGTGAACGGCGGCGGCGACGTCCAGTGCGTCGGCGAGCGCGAGCCAGGCCGGCCCTGGCGGATAGGCATCGCTCACCCCCTCCGCTCCGGCTCGCTCGCCCTGGTCGTCACCGGCCGCGACTTTGCGGTAGCCACCTCCGGCTCCGCCGAACGCGGCCCGCACATCATCAACCCCCACACCGGTACCCCCGCCACCGACCTGGCGAGCATCACCGTGGTCGGCGCCACCCTGGCCGAAACGGATGCCTACGCCACCGCCGCCTACGCCATGGGCTCCGCCGCCCGCGACTGGCTAGAAGCCCTGGAAGGCTACGAAGCCTTCGCCGTCACCCCGACCGGCTCCGCCTGGCAAACCACCAACTTCCCCGCCCACGTAGCCCGCTGACCCCATTAACCCCTATAAGCCTCATCCGCCCCAGGACCACCACGTGCTTTTCTCATCACATCTGAAATATTCTCCTCCTCGGCCTCTTTAGAACCATTTGCCCAGCTGATTTGATATTCAGGAAAATCCGCGTTAATTTCCTGGGAGAATTCGGGCTTGTGGGAAGAAAAAGGGTGCTATCACGCACTGGATACTCCCAGAAGCCCTTAATCTCCCAGATCTTTAAGCGGGAAGGGCTCGCACCGCAAGGCATTTCGCACAACAGTTGCCACGCGAACTGAATGTCGCCGATATCTGCCCGCCGCGATTTCGCTACGGGTGATTCGTCATGGGTTGATCGAGGCGGAGCCTCTAAGTTGGCGCTATGGAGCTCATCGAGGTGCTGCCAGGGCGGCTGCACCTGCTCAGATTCAGCGTGGGGCAGGCCTATCTGTGGCAGGACCCAGGATCACTCACCCTCATCGATACCGGTCCGGCCGGGTCAGGACGGGCCATCGCCGAGGTGGTTGAGGCGCTGGGTCGCCAGCCCGGTGATGTACGCCGGGTCATCCTCACCCACTTTCACGATGATCATGCGGGCGCAGCGGCCGAGGTCAGAACCTGGGGCAACGGCGTGATGCTCGCACACCGGCTTGACGCATCCGTGATCCGCGGGCTGATCCCCGGCCCTCCGCCGCAGCTGACCGACGCTGAGCGCGATCTCTATGCGCGTGTCGTTACCACCGGAGGAATCCCGTCGGCGCCCGCTGCCCGCGTTGATGTCGAGGTCGGCGACGGCGACCTGGTTGATTTCGGCGGCGGCGCGGCCGTGGTCGGTACACCTGGCCACACGGACGGGAGCATCGCGATCTACCTGCCTGAGCATCGGCTGGTCTTCACCGGCGACAGCGCAGCTCGGACGCCGGATCGCAGGGTAGTCCTCGGGCCGTTCAACACCGACCGTGACCGGGCCATCGATTCGCTTCGCTGCCTTGCGGAGCTCGATGCCGATGTCGCCTGTTTCGGGCACGGCGATCCCGTCATGACAGGCGCGTCGGGCATGCTGCATGCGGCGGCCGACCGGCCCTGAACGGTAACGAGTAGCGCTACAGCAGCGGCGACTGGCCCGCGTCGTAGACCAGCAGGCCATCCTCGCGCAGCCGGAGCCCCGGGGAAGGCTTGTGTACCTCCAGCCGCCCGTCGTGCATCAGATGCCTAACCGGCACGCCGCGTGCGACACAGACGAAATCGGCCAGCATGCGGCGATGGCAGCGCCACCACAGGCTCTCCGCGCACATCACCGCCGTCGCCTGGGTTCCGGCCTGCGCGAGCAAGTCGTCCACGGCGGTGAGGAAACCGGCGGTGCGCATGTGCTCGGCGTAGCCGCGGAACATATCCTCGCGCCACACCACGTCCGGTGAATCCGGCCTCGGCTTGCGGAACCCGCCTAGCCGCTTCTCCCACCGGTAGGACAGCCCGGTCTCCGGCAGCCAGCGTTCGAGTTCTGTCCGCGCCACGTGCGGATGGCGGCGGCTGCCTGGTGCGGTCCTCACGTCCACTACCGCCGCCACGTCGGCGTCCCGCAGCAGCCCGGACATCTGCGTGGCCGTGGCCGTACCGTGCCCGAACGTCAGCAGCACGTCAGACCCACACCGAAGAGCCTGATGAAGCGCCACTGCTCATGCCCGCCAGCCTAGGCGCCCCCAATCACGCGGCCGCCGGTGAGATATCATCGCCACTGTGCACCGGCTGTTTCCTATCACCCCGCCGCCCCGCTCCTAGCGGGGCGTTAGCACGGGCGCGTCCGGCCGGCTGAGCCGACGCGTGGCAAGCGGCCTGGCGCTGGTCGGCCTCGGCCTGATCGTCGGCCTGCCTTCGGGGTTCGCCGAGACAAGGGTGGCGGCAAGCGCCGGCATGGCGTTGCTCGCCGCCACCGGGTTCTCCGCGCTCACGCTGGTCGGATCCAGGCCGGTGCCGGGACTCGATGACCTGACCGTGACCGGATTCGGGTTCCTGCTCGCAGGCCTGGTGCTGCTGCCGCTGGCCGCGGCCGACGGCGGGCTCGGGTTCAGGCCAGCCCCCGCCGCCATCGGCTTGCTGATCGCGCTGGGCATCGGTCCGACCGCGGTGGCCTACACGCTCTATTTCCGCGGCCTGCGCGCGGCGGCCGCGAGCACCGCCGCGATGCTGACTCTGCTCGAACCGCTGACCGGTACCGTCCTGGCGACGCTGGTCCTCGGCGAGCGGCTGAGCCCGACAGGAATCGCGGGCGCGATCATCCTCGCGGCCGCCGTGCTTCTCACCGTCGGTGCCCATGCGCAGCCACCGGAGCGGAGGCCCGACGGCCCCGTTCAACCGAAGAACGCTAGGCTTCCTAGGCCGTGGCGAAGTGTCAGGAATGCTTGAGGGATCGCTCAGCCGACTTACAGTTCGACTTTCTAGTTTCCGATGCAGCACATATGGGGGCGAGCTGAGCAGGAAGGCCGGATCGTGTTCGACAACGTGACCATCACGCACCGGGGCGCCCGGTACGAGATCGGGCGAGGACGGGACTTCTACGGGATCTGGACGGTGGGACCGACCCGGTCGCATCCCCTGGAGCAGTGGCCGGAGACGCCCGAAGGCTGGTCCGCCGCGTGGTCCCGGTTCACCGAGATCGAGGCGCCTGGCACGATCGGTCCGGTCGGCCAGCGGGCCGGCGGCCGGGCGTTCGGCACCGGTGTAGGCGCCGGCACCAGCGGGGTCATCGCCGCGCTGCTGCTCGCCGCCGGCGTCGCCTTCGGTGTGGCCGGGCTCTTTCCCGGCTATCTCGGCGGGCTGAGCCTGGCCCAGCAGTCGGTCGAGCTCGTGCCTCACGTCATCTACCTGGTCGCCTGGAGCCTGAGCGCCGTGCTCATCCTCCTCGGCGGCGCGCGGCTGCGGGTGGGCGCGCTGCTCGGGCTGGGGATGAGCATCGTCACATTCGGCCTGTTCTTCGCCGACCTGGGCGAGGTCATCGCCGGGGGATCGCATCTGATGGGCGCCGGCCTCCCGCTCAGCCTGGTGGGCTGGCTCTTCTGCGCCATCGGATCGGCGCTGGCCTTCGGGCTGCGGCCAGAAGGCGTCCCCGGCCGCCTGGGCAAGCTGCGCGCCTCCGAACTCGGACCGGTCGGCCTGCTGGTGCTGGCAGGGCTCGGCGCGGCGATTGCGTTCGCCCCGTCCTGGGACACCTACACGCTGCGGACGGCGACCGCCACCCAGTCGGTTGCCGCGGGCAACGCGTTCAGCAACCCGGGAGCGGTGATCGCCGGAGATGTCATGGTGATGGTGGCGGTGGCCCTCGTGGTCATCGCGGCCGCGCTGTGGCGCCCGATCCGGCACGGAGCCGCCCTGCTCGCTGGCGCCATTATCCCGATGGCGGCCCAGGCGATCTCGGCGCTCATCCAGGTCGCCCAGCCCACCCCGCCCACCCAGTTCGGCATCTCATCGGCGCAGGCCAGCCAGCTCGGGCTCACCATCAGCAACGGCGTCACGCCGGCGTTCTGGATCTACTGCCTGTGCGTCCTGGTGCTCCTCGTGTCGTGTGCCTGGATGCTGTTCACCCCGAACCAGTCGGTCGGTCTTAACGCTGACGCCCCGAACGCCGGCCCGTCGCCGGACGCGGACGACCAGGGCGTCTGGTACGCGGCCGGCTCAGGCCTCGACGACACGGACGACCCGCAGTCGCCGATGACCGGCTGGCAGCGCGACGAGGACGGCGAGGACGGCGAGGACGCCGACGAACAGGACGCGCGCGACGAAGTCCCCGAACGCCTGGAGGCGGCACCCACGCCCTCTGGCGCCAGGGACGACGGCGGCGGCCCCGCCGCCTAAGCCAGCTGCATCTCTCCCATGGCTCCCAGCCCATGGACGGCAGACCCGGCCAGCGCGCAGGAGCGGGCAGCCGGCCTAAACCGTTGATACCCTGCGCTTGTCATGCCGCCTTCCAGATCGCCGGCGGCCGGTGCGGCCGGCCAGCCGCCGACGCTGTCCCGTCGGCACGCGGCTGGCGCCCCGAGCGCGCGCGGCTTGCTGTTCACGTTGCTGGGCGAGTTCGTGCTGACCGGGGGCGGGACGGCATGGACCTCGGCGGTGCTCGCCGCGTTCGCCAGGCTCGGCATCGAGGAGAAGGCGACACGTCAGGCGCTGATGCGCACCGCCGCGTCCGGCTGGCTGGACGCCGAGAAGGTCGGCCGCAGGACAAGGTGGAAGCTGACCGGCAGCGCCCGGCGGATGCTCACGGTAGGCGCCGAACGCATCTACTCCTTCACCGGTCCTGACGAGAACTGGGACGGCTGCTGGCTGCTGGTCTACGTGCGCATCCCGGACAGCGAACGACGCGCCAGGCACGTGGTGCGCAGCAGGCTCAGCTGGGCAGGGTTCGGCTCGCTGGGCGCGGGGCTGTGGATCAGCCCGCATCCGGATCGCGAGGCCGAGGTCGTCGGGGTGCTGACAGAGGCCGGCGTCGCGCGGGACGCGCACGTGTTCGTCGCGTCGCGGTCCGGCCTGGCCGATGTCCGCATCATGGTGGCGGCCGCCTGGGACCTGAACGGGATCGAGGAGCAGTACCGGCAGTTCATCGCGGAATTCGCCGACTGCGCCCCGGCCGACGTCCTCGCCCGCCAGGTCGAGCTCGTGCACGCCTGGCGCCGGTTCCCGTCGATTGACCCCGCCCTGCCCCGTGAGCTGCTACCAGGCCGCTGGAGTGGCCTGCAGGCTGCCCGGCTGTTCGCCGACAGGCATCAGCACTGGTCGGAGGATGCGCGCCGGGAATGGAAACGCCTCAACGATCCCGGCTGAGGAAGGAGCCAAAAGACTCACAGGGCTTGCCCCACCGCGCCCATAAGCGCTACAAAGAGATGTCGGGTCAAAATGTTCTTGTCGAACGATCAGCCCGCGAGCGCATCGACAGGCCGGAAGATCGAGAGGCCGGAAGATAGTCATGGATACCGGCAGTACGACCCCGTTGTTCGCCCCGCCAAGCATCGTCGCGGAGACCGCGGGCGACGGTAGCCTCCTGCTCCGCTCGACGCAGCCCCTCGGCGACTATCCCGCGACCGTGATGGACAGCGTCCGGGGCTGGGCCGCGGCAGATCCGGGCCACCCGCTGGTAGCCGAACGAGACCCGGGCGGAGCGTGGCGCACCTGCAGCTACGGCGAGGCGGTGGCCGCCGCGGACGCCATCGGCCAGGCCCTGCTCGATCGCGGCCTCGGCCCGCAGCGACCGCTGCTGATCCTGTCCGGCAACAGCGTCGACCACCTGCTGATGACGCTGGCGGCGATGACCGTCGGCGTCCCCGTGGCACCGGTCAGCGTCGCCTACAGCCTGCAAAGCCGTGACCACGCCACGATCCGCGCGATCGCCGCCCTCATCCACCCCGGCGCTGTCTTTGCCGACGACGCGAACCGGTTCGCGGCAGCGCTGGACGCGGTAAGCACCGACGCCGAGACAAGGCTCATCACCAGCACAGGCACCAGCACAGGAACCAGGCCAAGGGCCGAGCGCCTAGCAAGCCTCATGGCCACGCCGCCAGCGCGGAAGACGACCGAGCCGGACCCCGACACGGTGGCGAAGATCCTGTTCACCTCCGGATCCACCGGCGCGCCGAAGGGCGTGCTGAACACGCACCGGATGCTGTCCGCCAACCAGCAGATGATGCGCCAGGTGTGGCCGTTCCTCGCCGCCGAACGGCCGGTGATCGTGGACTGGCTGCCGTGGAGCCACACCTTCGGCGGCAACCACAACATGAACATGATGCTCACCACGGGGCGGCACGCTGTACGTCGACGCCGGCCGCCCGGCGCCGGGGGCGTTCGCGCCGAGCATCGCCAACCTAACCGAGGTCCCCCCGACCCTGTACTTCAACGTCCCGGCCGGATACGCGCAGCTCGTGCCCGCGCTGGAGGCGGACCCCGCGTTCGCGGTGCGCTTCTTCTCCAGGCTGCGGCTGATGTTCAACGCCGCGGCGGCGCTGCCCGCCGCGCTCCGCGACCGGCTCGCAGACCTGGCACCAAGCACCAATGGCAACGCGGTCCCCATCACAGCTTCCTGGGGCGCGACGGAGACCGCCCCCGCGGTGACCACGGCGCACTTCGACTATTCCGACGCCCGCTGCATCGGCGCGCCCCTGCCGGGCACCCAGGTCAAGCTGGCGCCAGCCGAAGAAGGGTACGAGATCCGGGTCAAGGGACCGGGAGTGACACCAGGCTACTTCGCCCGTCCGGACCTGACCGCCGCCGCATTCGACGACCAGGGCTTGGGGGAGGAGCCCAAACCACACGGCGAACTGATCGACCACGAGCGACTGCGCAAGGAACTCGCGAGGGCGCTGGCCGAGCTCAACGCAGGCCAGGGTTCCTCGGCCAGGATCGAACGGCTGCTGGTCATGGCGCGGCCAGCCGACCTCGACGCGGGCGAGATCACCGACAAGGGCTACGTCAACCAGCGGCGGGTACTAACCAACCGGGCGGCCCTGGTCAGGCTGCTCTACCCGGAGCCAGGCCAGCCCGCCCAGGCCCCCGTCATAGTCGCAGAAAGGACGCCCTGACGTGACCGCGAAGCCGACCGGGCCGCGCCCGCTGAGCCGGGCGGCGGTGGCGATGAGCAGGGTACTCAGCCGCGCCTGGTCTCTCCCGGCGCAGCGCAATTATGTCGCGCTGGACCGCGCCGTCCAGGTGCCGATGTCGGACGGCACGGTGCTGCTCGCCGACCACTACCTGCCGATCACCGGCCAGCCTGCCGCCACGATCGTCCAGGTGGGACCGCACGACTTCGGCAGGACCGCGTACCGGAACGGCGTGTTCGACTTGTACAACTTCCTCAGCTGGAGCGACCTGATGGCCAACCAGGAACGCACCGGCTCGCTGCTCGGCGGGTACCGGATGGCCACCGCCGAGCGTCGGCTGCGCCCGGTGCTGGACCGGATGCCGGTCGCAACCGCGGCCCGGAGCCTACTGCGTGCCAGCGCCCCGTGGTTCGAGAGCTGGCTGGAACACCCACAGCTCACCGACCCGTTCTCGGCGCCATTGCAATGCGGCGCGGCCCTGGACCACCTCAGCGTCCCGACCCTGCTCGTCGGCGGCCGGCAGGACCTGTTCATCGAGCAGACCGTCGAGCAGTACCGTGCGCTGTCCGCCCGCGGCGTGCCGGTCCGGCTGCTTGTCGGCCCGTGGGCGCACATGGACGCCACCATGCGCGGCGGCGCCCCGGTCGTGGAGAGCCTCGCCTGGCTCGACCACTACACAGACGCCAAGGAAGCCGGAACCTACGGCCCGGTCCGCATCTGGGTCGGCGCGGCCAAAGACGCGGGCGGCGGGCGGTGGCGGGAACTCCCCGACTGGCCGCCCAAGGAAGCCGCACCTCAGCGGTGGTTCCTCGGCCCGCTCGGCACCCTCGCCCAACAGCTGCCTGCCAACAGGACGCAAACCGGATTCCGCTACGACCCGTCCGACCCGACCCCGGCGGTCGGCGGCGCGACGCTGTCGATGAGCGCGGGCGTCCGCGAAGGTGTCGCTGCTCGCCGCCGCGCACCGGTTCGGCCGCGGCCACCGGATCAGGCTGCTGCTGGCCGGGGGCGCGCACCCGCGCTTCGCCCGCAACCCGGGCAACGGGCAGGTGGACGCGTCGCCTGCGGACCTCAAGCCCACCCACTACACCGTGAGCCTCGGCGCCGAGCCCGCCTCGGCCCTGCTGCTCCCGGTTGAGGAGGCATCGCATGACTGAGCCGCAGCCGCCGGCGCAAGACGAAACCCCCCGGGTCGACTTCCAGACCCATCCCTCTCGCTACCGCCACTGGCGGCTGGCCTGCGACGGTCCGGTCGCGACGCTGACCATGGACGTCGACGAGCAGGCCGGGCTCGTCCCCGGCTACGAGCTGAAGCTGAACTCCTATGACCTGGGCGTCGACATAGAGCTCTACGACGCCGTGCAGCGGCTGCGGTTCGAGCACCCGGACGTGCGCGCGGTCGTGCTGACCAGCGGCAAGGAGAAGGTCTTCTGCGCCGGGGCGAACATCCGCATGCTGGCCGGCGCGCCGCACCCGTGGAAGGTGAACTTCTGCAAGTTCACCAACGAGACGCGCAACGGGATCGAGGACGCCACCGCCCACTCCGGCCAGGCCTGGCTCGCCGCGGTGAACGGCACCGCCTCGGGCGGCGGCTACGAGCTGGCGCTGGCCTGCGACCACATCATGCTCATCGACGACCGGTCATCGGCGGTCGCGCTGCCCGAACTGCCGCTGCTCGGCGTGCTGCCCGGCACCGGCGGCCTGACCCGGGTCACCGACAAGCGGCACGTCCGCCGCGACCTTGCCGACTACTTCGCCACCAGGCCCGAGGGCCTGACCGGCAAGAAGGCCGTGCAGTGGCGCCTGGTCGACGAGGCGGTGCCGAGAGCGACCTGGCCGCAGGCCGTCGCCGAGCGGGCCGCCCAGCTCGCCGCGCGCTCGCCCCGCCCGCCGGACACCGCGGGCATCGAGCTCGCCCCGCTGGACAAGACCCGCACCGGCACCCGGATCGCCTACCGCCACGTCACCGCCGACCTCGACCACGCCCGCGGCGTCGCCGAGGTCACCGTCGCCGGCCCGGCCGCCGAGACCAAAGCAACGGCCCTGCACGAGCAGGGCGCCGCCTTCTGGACGCTGGCGATGACCAGGGAACTCGACGACCTGATCCTCGACCTGCGGACCAACGAGCTCGAGCTTGGCACCTGGGTGCTCCGCACCCGGGGCGACCAGGGGAACGTCCTCACCCACGACCGGCTGCTGCTCGACAACAGCGACGACTGGCTGGCCAACGAGATCATCCACTACCTCAAGCGGACCCTGAAGCGCCTGGACGTGACCAGCCGCAGCCTCATCGCGCTGATCGAGCCAGGCAGCTGCTTCGCCGGTTCCTTGCTGGAGCTGGCGCTGGCCGCCGACCGCTCTTACCAGCTGGCCGGACTCCCGGAGGACGCGGACGACCAAGAAGAAGCCACCATTACCGTCGGCCCGATGAACCTCGGCCCGCTGCCGATGGGCAACGGCCTGACCAGGATGGCGACCCGCTACCTGGGCGACGGCAAGGGCCTGGCCGCGGTCGAGGAACGGGCCGGCGAGCCGCTCCAGGCCGAGGAGGCCGAACGGCTCGGCCTGATCACCTTCGCTCCCGACGACCTCGACTGGGACGACGAGGTCCGCATCGCGCTCGAGGAGCGAACCAGCTTCAGCCCGGACGCCCTGTCCGGACTCGAGGCGAATTACCGCTTCGCCGGCCCAGAGACCATCGAGACCAAGATCTTCGGCCGGCTGACCGCCTGGCAGAACTGGATCTTCATCCGACCGAACGCCTCCGGGCCCGACGGCGCGCTGCGCCGGTTCGGCACCGGGCAGCGCGCCACCTTCGACAGGAAGCGAGTCTGATCACCATGTCGCAGGCACCCGACTACACCGACAAGATCCCGAACAACGTCGGCCTGCGCGAGGACCGGCGGCTGCAGCGGGCGCTGGAGTCCTGGCAGCCCAACTTCCTCAACTGGTGGGAGTCGATGGGCCCGACGCTGCCGACCCAGGACGTCTACCTGCGCACCGCCGTCAACGTAGGCCGCGAGGGCTGGGCGCACTTCGCGCACGTCCCGATGCCCGACTACCGGTGGGGCATCTTCCTCGCCGAGCAGGACCCGAACCGCCAGATCGGCTTTGGCCAGCACAAGGGCGAGCCCGCCTGGCAGCAGATACCCGGCGAGTACCGCTCGGACCTGCTGCGGCTGATCGTCATCCAGGGCGACACCGAACCCGCCTCGGTGGAACAGCAGCGCAACCTGGGCGCGACCGCGCCCAGCCTGTACGACCTGCGCAACCTGTTCCAGGTCAACGTGGAGGAGGGCCGCCACCTGTGGGCGATGGTGTACCTGCTGCACGCCTACTTCGGCCGCGAGGGCCGTGAGGAGGCCGAGGAACTGCTGCACCGCAACTCAGGCAGCCAGGACGCGCCGCGCATCCTCGGCGCCTTCAACGAGGAAACTCCGGACTGGCTCAGCTTCTACATGTTCACCTACTTCACCGACCGGGACGGCAAGTACCAGCTCGGCACGCTGAAGGAGTCCGCCTTCGACCCGCTGTCGCGGACCTGCGAGTTCATGCTCAAGGAAGAGGCCCATCACATGATGGTCGGCACCACCGGCGTGGACCGCGTGGTGGAGCGGACCGCGCAGGTGATGGTCGAGAACGACACCGACGACGTGGCGGCCCGCGGCGTCATCCCGCTGCCGGTGATCCAGAAGTACCTGAACTTCCACTACTCGGTCTCGCTCGACCTGTTCGGCGGCGAGACGTCCACCAACGTCGCGAACTACTACACGGCCGGCCTCAAGGGCCGCTGGTCGGAGGAGCGGCGCCAGGACGACCACCGTCTCACCGACGACGCGATGATGGTCGACGCGCTGGTTGACGCCGGTAATGGCCAGCAGAGCATAACGGAGGTCGAGGTGGCCGCGCTGACCGGCCTCAACACCGACCTGCGCCGCCAGTACATCGCCGACTGCCGCGGCGGCGTCAACCGCTGGAACAAGATCCTCGCCGACGCAGGCCTGGCGCACCGCCTCAGCCTGCCGCACATCGCGTTCAACCGCCGGGTCGGCGCGTTCGCCGCCGTCACCGCCACCCCCGCTGGCGAGCTGATTCCCGCCGACGAATGGCAGCGCCGCCAGGGGGAGTGGCTGCCCACCGACGTCGACAAGATCCACGTCCGCTCGCTCATGCGCCCGGTCCACGAACGCGGCAAGATCGCCGCCTGGATCGCCCCGCCGCGCAACGGCATCAACGGCAAGCCCTTCGATTATGACTACGTGCACCTGGCCTGAGACCGTAAAACCGCCCCCCGTTCAGAAAAATTAAAAATCTTTTTTTATTCCGAACGAGCGGGCGTGCTCCGCAACAGTAAAGTGCGACTCCCGAGTTGTCATCCTGAGGGATGAGCCGCGGTGGCGAAATCTCAACCCGAATGTCAACTCCTGGACCGACGCCTTCGCCGCCGGCCGCGCCTACTGTCGGGTGTATCGGAGGAACCTCGCCTGCAGGGAGCGCATCGTGGACACCGTGACCACGGGTTTCCCGGCCGGTGATCTGCGGGTGTCTGACGCCGACCGCGACCGGGCCATCTCGGAGCTGAGCGAGCATTTCCAGCTCGGCCGGCTCACCGCCGAAGAGTTCGAGGAGCGGTCGGGGCGCGCCCTGCAGGCCAAGACCGGTAAGGATCTCGACGTCCCGCTCGCCGACCTGCCGCGGAACCGGGCCGCGGCACCCAGCCCGCTGCCGCCCGTCCGCCTGCCCGCCACGCGGCCGGGGATCCCGGCGCCCGTCGTCGCGGCCCTGTTGATCGGCCTGGCTGCCGTGGCCGTGCACGCCTCCGGCCAGCCATCTTGGCACCACGGCTTCGTCTCTTCGGGCCCCAATTGCGCCCCGCTGGTGCCGATCCTCGTCGTCGTGGGCCTGGCCCGTCGCCGGGCACGGCGGGACCGCTGGGACTGGTAAGGCCCGGCCGCGCATGTACCGCAGGTGGCTGTCGTGCGCCTCGCGCATCCAGTCCTCGGTGATCCTGGGATCCTCGAACGGCTCCAGGAGGGCCAGGGCGTCCAGGTAGCCGGAGTCCGCCGCCAGCCGCCTGCGGAACTCGGCGGCGTCCCCGACATGCCCGTGGCCGGGCACCACCTGGCGCACGCCAGGCACCGCCGCCAGAGCCGCAAGCCCCGCGCGGTAGTCGCCGAACGCGTCCTGCGCCTCCGTGTCCAGCAGCGGGATCTCCGCGTCGGAGCACATGTCGCCGGCCACGAGGACGCCAGCCTCCGGCAGGAACACCGCGCCGTGACCCGGCGCGTGCCCGTCGTGCACGATCAGCTCCGTGGTCGGGCCGTCCCAGCCAATCGCCGCCGCGTCGAGCACCGTCAGCTGCCCGAGCAGCCCCAGGTCGTGCCCGGGCGCGGACCTCTGCATCTCCTCGACCATGCCCGCTCGTTCGGTCTCGGCGATCTGGACCGCGGCCGGGGCGGCGTACCGGGGCGCCTCGCCAAGCTCCCGGCACCACAGCACGTGATCCCAGTGCGGATGCGTCGACCAGGCCGCGGCCGGCGTCAGCCCGCGCTTCCTGAGCTCGGCCGCCAGCGCGGCGGTCTCGGCCACCGTGACGCCCGGATCGATCACCAGGCACTTCCCGGCCGCCCCGACCACCACCGTGCTCGTCGTCAGCGCGAACGAACTGGTCGCCACCAGAACCCCTGGTGAAACTTCCGTTAGCCGTTCCACGGAATTGGTATACCATCAGCCTGAGGCCGGTCATGCAGGTTTCAGCGCAATGTGCATATGAGCCCGCGCGGTTGCGTCATTTGCGCCATTAGCTAAGCCCGCCCCGCCGTACCTTAAATGACATGCCAGCACTTGCCCTCCTCGTAGGCGTCTTTGGCGTGTACGCGGGCTGGCACTGGAAGCTCATGCACAGGTCCTGGCAGGACGTCGGGCGGTACAAGCGCCAGGCCAAGGGATACATCCCTGGCGTGAGGCAAGCGCGATCGCACCACACGGGAAAGGCCTTCTGGTTCGTTGTCGCTGCCCTAGCGGTCCTACTCATCCTGGTGCACTGACAGGGCCCGTAGCGACGGGAACGCCTAATCGCTCCGCGCGTTTTCTGGGGCATTGTAAGTTCGCGCGTACGCCCCTCGACCGGCCGTCGGGGGACTGCGGGGCGTCGAGGCCGGATCGCCGGTCCGCGCTGAGCCGGGACGGCCACCAGTTCCACCGGCCGATCAGCACCACCGCCGCCGGCACGAGCAGTGTCCTTACCAGGAACGTGTCCATCAGCACGCCGAGCGCGAGGCCCACCCCGACGTCGACGATCGTCCGCATGTTCTGCGCCCCCGCGCTGCCGGAGCCCACCACCGCCAGTACCCCGAAGGTGCCCGCGAGCACCAGCCCGGCCGAGGTCACCGTCGTGCCGGTGACCCGCAGCGCCCGGCCCACGGCCTCGCGTAGCGGCAGCTCACGGCACTCCTCCCTGATCCGCGTCATGACCAGGATGTTGTAGTCCTCGCCAAGCGCCAGCAGGAACACGAACAGCAGGAACGGCAAGATGAACGTCAGCCCCGGCTGCCCCGCGGCCTTGATGAACACCAGCACGGTCAGCCCGAGGGCGGAGAAGTACGAGAGCACGACCGAGGCGATCAGGTAGAGCGGCGCGACCAGGCTCCGCATGACCAGCGCGAGCAGCACCGTGATGACCGCTATGGCGATCGGGATCACCGTGCGCAGGTCGCTGTCGGATAGCTGCGCGACATCGAAGGTGAACGCCGCCTGCCCGGCGACGCCGTAGGCGGAGGCGCCGGCCACCCGCGCGGCCCTGGCCGCGTCGGCCCGGACGGCCGGTATCGACTGCTCCGCCGCGGTGGTGGTGGGGTTGCCCGCGGTCAGGCCCGTCGCGAACGAGATCGTCCGCCCGTCCGCGCTCACGTAACTGCCGCTTGCCCGGTAAGCCTGGTAGGCGGCCAGCGCCACGTGCGCACGCGGGACCGGCGCGGTCAGCGAGCGGGCTGGCCCGAAGGCGGCGTACAGCGCGGTGTACTGCGTCGCGGTCAGCCCGGTGCCGTTGGCGTCCAGCGGCCCGGACACCGCGGTGAACTGCCGGTCGGCCGCCAGCTGCCGCTCGGCGGCTGCCACCGCGGCCGCCTCGGTCCAGGCCGGTCGGCGTAGCCGCAGCACGATGAGGGTCGGGTTGGCCGCCGTCTGCGAGAAGTGCTCGGTCAGCAGCGCGTTCCCCAGCGCCGAGTCGCTGCCCGTCGGGGCCGTCACGGCGCCGCCGAATCCGGCCGCCAGGTAGTCGGCCGAGGCCACCGCCAGCACCCCGAATACCACCAGGCCCGCGGCCAGGGTGGCGAGCGGCCGCCGTACGATCCGCGCGCACACCGGCCCCCACCAGCCGGCCCGCCCGGCGCCCGGCGCGACGGAGGACGGCCAGAACGCGGCCGGGCCGCAGATCGCGAGCAGCGCGGGCAGCAGGGTGAGCCCGGCGATGAGCATCAGCCCGATTCCGATCGCCAGCGGCGCTGCCAGCCCGGAGTAGAGGCTGAACGTGGCGGTGGCCAGCGACAGCAGGGCGGCGATGAGGATCCCGGCGGAGAACGTGATCGTCTCGCCAACCCGGCCGACCGAGGTCACGATCGCATCCCTGCATCCAAGCCCGGCGCGCATCTCCTCGCGCACCCGGAACATCAAGAACAGCGCGTAATCCGTGCCCGCGCCGAGCACCAGCACGATCAGCAGCAGCGAGGCGATCTGCGACACCCCGAGGCCGTGCACGGCGGCCTCGGCGGTGAGCCGCTCGGTGACAAGCACCACCACGATCGCGGGCACCACCGCGATCAGCGGCGCCAGCGCCGAGCGGAAGACCCCGACGAGCAGCGCCACCACGAAGATGATCGAGAACCACTGCACCTTGCTGCTCGACGACGTGGACGTCGCGTTGTTGTCCACCCGGGTGGCCACGGGTCCCGCGGTGTGCGCCGCCAGCCCGGCAGGCAGTGCCGCGGCGGCGATGGCGTCCCGGATGCTCGCGACCAAGCTGGCCTGCTGCGTGGTGGAAAGGCCGCCGGACTGGGCCAGCGCGGCGAGCACGGTGAGCTGCTCGGCCCGGCCGTCGGC
>Ga0181525_10001417_pt1 | contig 20425 bp, 16 predicted proteins | sample PEATcosm2014_Bin_48_FD_121100 | JGI IMG/M metagenome (GOLD analysis project Ga0181525, IMG submission 121100) | Peatland microbial communities from MTU Mesocosm Facility, Houghton, MI, USA - PEATcosm2014_Bin06_10_metaG | ecosystem: Environmental > Terrestrial > Soil > Wetlands > Peat | place...
AAGGGCAGCGGCGCGTGGCCGCAGCCGATGCCGCGGCGCGAACTCGACTACGAATTGATGCTGCGGGCCTCCACCGCCGCGCTGGCCGTGCCTGTCGGCGTGGCGTGAATGTTCGGCCGCCGGGCGCCGGAAAGCGCACCGGGAGCGGTCAGGACAGCGCTGTCAAACGAGCCACCAGGCTGCGGTGGCTCGGCAGGTCGGCGATCGCCCGGCGCGACATCTCGCGGATCATCGCGAATTCACGGCGTGCCTCGTCGATGCGCGGATAGCGTTCGGCCGCCGCCGGCATCTCGGTGCGGAATTCCATCCCGTAGAGCACGTATTGCCAGCTGGCCGGGAGGTACATCTCGAGGTCGGTGAGGAAGTCCAGCCGGTGCGGCGGGCGGTAGCGCCACATCGCCAGCTTTTCCTGCAGCGAGGCGGGCACGCTGCGGATGTCGGCGTTGTCGCGCCAGAAGGGCGTATCGGTGCGTTGCGTCAGGCAGTAGTGCAGCTTGATGAAGTCGGCGATGCGCTCGTAGCGGCCGCGCATGAAGGCGTTGTAATGGCGCGCGACCGGAGCAAGATCGCCGTCGGCCGGAAACAGGAAGCCGATCAGGTACGCGGCCGTCTCGATCAGGCCTATGCCGGAGGACTCGAGCGGCTCGATGAACCCGCCGGCGAGGCCGACGCTGACGCAGTTCTTCACCCACTGCTGGTCGCGCCAGCCGATGTTGAGGCGCAGGTGGCGCGCCTCCAGCCCCGTGCTGGCCGCACCGACGTGCGCGCGCAGCACCGCCTCGGCGCGGTTCTCGTCGGTGTAGCGGCTCGAGTACACGTAGCCGACGCCGCGGCGCTGCTGCAGGCCGATGTCCCAGGTCCAGCCCGCTTCCTGCGCGGTGGCGATCGTGTAGGAGGCTATGGGCGTGTCGTCGCGGGGGTAGGGCACCTGCAGCGCGACCGCGCGGTCGTTGAAGAGCACGTCGTTGATGTTGCGGAACGGCGAACCGAGCGCGCCACCGATCAGCGCGGCGCGAAAGCCGGTGCAGTCGATGTACAGGTCGGCGCGCAGCGTTCCTTGCTCGCGCGTGACGACCGCGCCGATGGCGCCCTGTTCGTCGAGTTCGACGCGCTCGACGTTGGCCAGCACGTGGCGCACGCCCAGGCCCTGCGCGTGCCGGCTGAGCAGGCCGGCGAAGCGGGCCGCGTCCAGGTGGTAGGCGTAGTTGAGCGGTCCGGCGAAATCGGCATCGCCGGGGCGCTTGGGCCCGTGGCTGGCATCGGCCACCTGCTTTTGCAGGGTCACGGCCTCGGCAAGGGGCACGCCCGGCCCGGCCGCGCCCATCAGCCAGTACGGCAGCAGTTCCGGCCCGTTGGGCTGCTGGCTGGGGAGGCTGAACGGATGGAAGTAATGGTCGGCGCCGGGCGTGCCGCGCGGCCGCACCCAGTTCGCGTAGTGGATGCCCTGCTTGAACGTGCCGTTGCTTTCGCGCAGGAAGCGCGCCTCGTCGATGCCGATGGCCGCCAGGGTGGCCTTGATCGACGGAAAGGTCGCCTCGCCCACGCCGATGATGCCGATGTCGCTCGATTCGACCAGCGTGATGCGCACGCCGGCGGCGCACCGCGTGGCCAGCATGCGCGCGAGGAATGCGGCGGTCAGCCAGCCGGCGGTGCCGCCGCCGACGATCAGCACGTCCTTGATCGGTTTCATGTCTCGCTCCCGGGTTGGATCCGGAACGTTCCGGCGGGGCCGTCGTTCCTGTTGCTATGCGGCATATTCAGCGCCGTTGCGGCGATCATACGGCGGAAAAAGACAGCGCTGCCAATTTTGTTGACAGCGCTGTCTTTTTGATCAATGATCCGGCCCATAACGAAAGCGTCGACGACAATTCACCGCGGGCGCACAACCAAGGAGAGGAGACATGATGGGATTATCCAATCTCAAGTTTCGCAAGCGCTGGGCGTCGCCCGTGCAACTGGCGGTATTCGCGGTCTTCGCCGGCGGACAGGTGGCCCAGGCGCAGACGGCACCGGACGCGGCCGATTCCCAGCTCCCCGACATCGTCGTCACGGCCACCAAGCGCTCCACCTCGCTGCAGCAGACCCCGGTGGCGGTGACGGCGATCAGTGCCGCTTCGCTCGAACAGAACCACGTGCAGACCATCGAGGACCTGGTGCACCTGGCGCCCAGCTTCCAGGCGACCACCGAAGGCGATCACGGCGTCATCACGATGACGATGCGCGGCATCGGCAACGACAGCGCCAAGACCGAGTACGCCGATCCGGAAGTGGCGCTGTTCGTCGACGGCATCTACGCGCCGCGCGCCGAGGGTGCGGCCGCACTGCTGTTCGACATGGAATCGGTCGAGGTGCTGCGCGGTCCCCAGGGGACCCTGTGGGGCCGCAATTCCACCGTGGGCGCGGTCAACATGCAGACGGCCAAGCCGGTGCTCAACGATGCGTTCGGCAACGTCGAGGCCGGTTTCGGCAACTACAACCGCCAGGGCGAGCGCGGTGCCTTCAACGTGCCGCTCGACAGCACGATGGCCCTGCGCGTGGCGTTCGTGCACGAACAGCACGACGGCTACGTCGACTACCAGTCGCCGCCCAGCCTGTCGCTGGCCAGCCAGCAGTCGGCGGTGAATGCCTTCAATGTGTCCAATGCCGCGGCCAACGCCGCTGCCATCGCCAAGGCCATCGCTGCCGGCAAGACGCCGCCCGCGGCCTACGTGCCGGTCGCCTTCCAGGCATTCAACCCCAACCTGTTCGTGCAGGGCGGCCCCAAGTACGACGCCCAGGACCAGAGCGCGGTGCGCCTGAGCCTGCTCTGGCGCCCGAGCGGTTCGTTCAGCTGGGACCTCTCGTACGAGTATTTCCTCGACCGCGGCACCCCGAACATGAACCTGATGCAGGATCCGCGGGCCGGCCAGCAGTTCTGGTCGGCGCTGATCAGCACCGCGCCCTACCTCGACCGCAACGTCAGCACGGTGCGCAGCCGCATGGACTACAGCATCAACGAGTCGATGAACCTGACGTCGATCACCGGCCTGTCGCATTTCAGCGGATCGTCGGATTTCGACCAGGACGGCGGCGCGACGGTGCCCACCAGCTTCACCACCGGCGCCACCCAGCAGGAGGACCGCACCAACTCGTCCAACTACCTGAACTACAGCGAGGAGCTCGAGCTGCAGTCGGCCGGCAAGCACGAGGTCGACTGGATCCTGGGCCTGTACTACGCGGCGGAGAACAACAACATCCGCTTCGACATCCCGATCATGAACGGCACGCAGCAGGGCACCGTGAGCTGGCAGGGTTCGTTCGTCCAGCCGCACGAATCGGTGCAGTCGTATGCCGAATTCGGCCAGGCCACGTGGAACGTGAACGAGGCGCTGCACCTCACCGGCGGGCTGCGCTTCACGTCCGACGACCGCAAGAACGAGGGCGGCACCAACAACGGCTGGGTCGGTGGAGCCAACGCGCCCGCGGTGCCGGTCGACCCGAGCAACAACGTGTTCCTGCCCAACAGCGGGTTCTCCACCTACCAGCACAACGACGGCCATTACACCGGCAACAAGGCGACCTGGCTGGCCCGCGTGAACTACGACGTGGCCAAGGATTTCCTCGCCTACGGCAGCATATCCACCGGCTACAAGTCCGGTGGCCTGCAGGACGGCGGCCTCAAGTACGGCGCCGAGACGCTGACCAACTACGAGCTGGGAACGAAGAACACGCTGGCCGGCGGCACCGTGAAGTTCAACAATTCGGCCTATTACGAGGACTTCAAGGACTTCCAGTTCAGCGCGCCGGTCACCAATCCGGACGGCACGCATTCGCTGGCCACGTCCAACGCCGAGGGCGCCAAGGTCTACGGCCTCGAATCGGAGCTCGCGGCGCGGCTGACCCACGACGACAACCTGCAGCTGGCGCTGGCGTTCACGCACACCAGCCTGGGCCACCTGATCGCCGGGTCCAACGACTACTCGCTGCCGGCCTGCGCCGTCCCGGGCATCTCCAATTGCCTGGACGTCACCGGCCACACCATGCCGCATGCGCCCAGCTTCGCCGCGCAGATCCAGTACGACCACAGCTTCCGCCTGGCCAACGGCGGATCGCTGGCGCCGCGCGTGAGCCTGCACTACGAGACCTCGAGCTGGCTGAGCGTGTTCAACCTGGGATCGGGCGACCAGCAGGCCGCCTACACGCGCGCCGACGTGGGACTGCGCTATGCGGCGCCCAAGGCCTGGTACGTCGACGGCTATGTGCAGAACGTGGGCGACGGCAAGGTCAAGACCAACGCCTCGAACTCCTTCGGCACCTGGCAATCGCAATACCTGCCGCCGCGCACCTTCGGGTTCAACGCCGGCTACACGTTCTAGGCGGACGGACGTCCTCCCCTCTCCCGACCGGGGGAGGGGGTCATTTCGCGGCAGGGAGTTCGTCGATGCATACCCAAGCGGCACGGGAGGTGCCGGGCACCAGCGGCGCGGCGCACGCCACGCGCCTCCACGGCCTGAGCCTGCAGCTGACCATGGTCGCCGCGCTCGGCGGCCTGCTGTTCGGCTACGACACGGCGGTGATATCGGGCGCCGTGAATTCGCTCGACAACAATTTCATCGCGCCGCTGCAGCTCGACGAAGGGTGGCGCAACACGCTCTCGGGCCTGACGGTGTCGAGCGCGCTGATCGGCTGCATCATCGGCAGCGCGCTGGCCGGCCGCCTGGCCGACCGCCATGGCCGGCAGCGCGGGCTGGTCGTGGCCGCGGTGCTGTTCCTGGTCTCCGCCCTCGGCTCGGCGGTGCCCGAGGCGGGCCTCGAGCCGTTGGGCAGCAGCGGCCCCAGGGCACTGGTTGCGTTCAATGTCTATCGGCTGCTGTGCGGCGCCGGCATCGGCATCGCATCGATGCTCTCGCCGCTGTACATCGCCGAGATCGCGCCCAAGGAACGGCGCGGCCAGCTGGTCTCGCTCTACCAGATGGCCATCGTCATCGGCATCGTCGGCGTCTATTTCGTCAACTGGGTGATCGGCCGCGGCGGCGACGCGGCCTGGATCGACCGCATCGGCTGGCGCCTGATGCTCGGTTCCGAGGCGATACCGGCGCTGGTCTTCCTGCTGCTGCTGGCGCGGGCCCCCGATACCCCGCGCTGGCTGATGCTCAAGGGGCGCGACGACGAGGCGCGGCGGGTGCTGCGGCTGGTGGCCGCGGAGGCCGAGGTGGCGCCCATCCTCGCCGACATCGCGATCAGCCTGAAGTCGCGGCCGACGGCGCGCATCCTGTCCCATGGCTGGACCGTCGTGCTGGTCGGCCTGGGGCTGTCGGTCTTCCAGCAGCTCGTGGGGATCAATGCCGTCCTGTACTACGCGCCGCTGATGTTCCGCAACCTGGGCGCCGGCAGCGACAGTGCCCTGCTGCAGACGGTGATCGTCGGCGCCGCCAACATGCTGGCGACGCTCATAGCCATCTATACGGTCGATCGACTCGGGCGCAAGCCGCTGCTCATCGCCGGGGCGGTCGGCATGGCGGTGCCGATGCTGGGACTGGGCTACCTGTTCGGCGAACAGGCGCAGGGCGCCCTCGCGCTGGCCTGCGTGATCGTCTACATCGTCGGCTTCGCCATGTCCTGGGGGCCCGTGGTGTGGGTGCTGCTCTCGGAGATCTTCCCCGGCGCGATCCGCGGCCGCGTCATGGCGCTGGCCGTCGCCGGCCAGTGGATCGCCAACCTGGTCGTGTCCTGGTCGTTCAAGGTGATCGACGGCAATACCGTACTGAACGCGACCTTCCATCACGGCTTCGCCTACTACGTCTATGGCCTGATGAGCATCCTGGCCGGACTGTTCGTCTGGCGCTACGTGCCCGAAACCGCCGGGCGCAGCCTGGAGGCCATACAGCACCTGTGGCATGGACCGGCAGCGACGGCGGCCGAGCCGCATGCCTGAGGCGGCGGTCACGGCGGTGCGGGCGCGGTCCGTCCTGCGGCGCGCCGCGGCGCTGCTGCTGGCGGCGCCGATCGCCGCCGCGCAGCCGTCGCCGGTGCCCGCGGGTACCGCGCACCCCGAGCTGTGGCCGCCGGCGCACAGCCCCGGGCTGGTATACGCCGCCGACGAACGACGCATCGACCAATTGCTGGCGCGGATGTCGCTGGAGGAGAAAGTCGGCCAGATGATCCAGGCCGACATGTCGACGATCCGGCCGGAGGACCTGCGCGACGTTCCGGTGGGGTCGGTGCTGGCCGGGGGCAATTCGCCATCGCTCGGGTCGACCTCGCTGCGCACGCCGCTGGCCGACTGGGTCGCCACGGCGCGCGCCTTCCGCCACGCGGCGCTGGAGGCGCGGCCGGGCCACACCGCCATACCGGTGATGCTCGGCATCGACGCCGTGCACGGCAACAGCCACATACCGGGGGCAACCGTCTTTCCGCACAATGTCGGGCTGGGCGCGACCCACGATCCGGCGTTGCTGCAGCGGATCGCCGCGGCCACCGCGCAGGAAACGGCCGCCAGCGGCTTCGACTGGGCCTTCGGGCCGACGCTGGCGGTGCCGCAGGACGTGCGCTGGGGACGCAGCTACGAGGGGTATTCGGACGACCCGGTGCTGGTCACCCGATATGCCGGTCCCTTCGTGCGCGGCCTGCAGGGCGAACCGGCGGGCACATCCGGCGCGCCCGGGGCCCTGGTGCAGGGCGGCCACGTGGCGGCATCGGCCAAGCATTTCCTCGGTGATGGGGGAACGCGCGACGGCATCGACCAGGGCGACGCGCAGATCGACGAGAGCGAGCTGATCCGCTTGCACGCGCCGGCGTATCGCGCCGCCATCGATGCCGGGGTGCTCACGGTGATGGCGTCGTTCTCCAGCTGGCAGGGCATGAAGATGTCGGGCAACCGCAGCCTGCTCACCGATGTGCTCAAGGGGCGCCTGGGCTTCGACGGATTCGTCGTCAGCGACTGGAACAGCCATGGCCAGCTGCCCGGGTGCAGCAATGTCGATTGCCCGGCCGCGGTCAACGCCGGCATCGACATGCTGATGGCGCCCGACGGCTGGCGCGAGCTGTACCGCAACCTCGTGGCGCAGGCACGTGCCGGCATCATCGCGCCGGAGCGCATCGACGACGCGGTGCGGCGCATCCTGCGCGTCAAGCTGCGCCTGGGACTGTTCGACGGCGACCGGCCCTGGGAGGGCCGCGCGGGCGTGCTCGGTTCCGCCGGCCACCGCGCGCTGGCGCGCGAGGCGGTGCGCAAGTCGCTCGTGCTGCTCCGGAACCGCAACGGCGTGCTGCCGCTGCGGTCGTCGGCACGGGTGCTGGTGGCCGGTTCGGGCGCCGACGCCATCGGCATGCAGTGCGGCGGCTGGACCCTGTCGTGGCAGGGCAACGACAACCACAATGGCGATTTCCCGCAGGGCACGTCCATCTATGCCGGGCTGGCCGCAGCCTTGCGCGCCGGCGGCGGATCGGCGCAATTGCAGGTCGATGGCAAGTTCACCCGGCGTCCCGACGCCGCCGTGGTGGTGTTCGGCGAAACGCCCTACGCGGAGGGCTGGGGCGACCTGAAGAATCTCGAATACCAGGCCGGCGACAAGCACGACCTGGCGCTGCTGCGCAGCCTGCGGGCGCAGGGCGTGCCGGTGGTGTCGGTGTTCCTCTCCGGCCGGCCGCTCTGGGTCAATCCGGAGATCAACGCCTCCGACGCCTTCGTCGCGGCATGGCTGCCCGGCACCGAGGGCGGCGGCATCGCCGACGTGCTCGTGGGCGACGCGCGCGGCCGCCCGCGCCACGACTTCACCGGCCGGCTGTCCTTCGCCTGGCCGGCGACCGCCGCGCACTTGCCGGCCGGCGCACCCGGTGCCGCGCCGCAGTATGCCGACGGCTACGGCCTGCGCTACGGCGACGCCGACCCGGCGCCGCTGCTGCCCGAGATCTCCGGGGTGAGCGCGGCCGAATCCAATTTCGCCAACTACCTGGTCCACGGGCGCACGCGCGCGCCCTGGGACTGGCAGGCGCCCCCGGCCGGCGCCGCGGTGGGCCCGGTGGCGCGCCGTGCGGTCGACGCCGACGGCCTGCAGGAGGGCGGACAGGAACTGCGCTGGCCGGGCAGCGGCGCGGCCGCCGCGACGATAGGCGGTCCCCCCTTCGACATGCGCATGCTCAGCAACGGCGAGGCCGCGCTGGACGTCACGCTGCGCGTGGACGAAATGCCCGATGCACCGGTGCGCCTGGCGGTGGGCTGCGGCCCCGGTTGCGAGGGCAGCGTGGACATCGCGCCGCTGCTGCGCGAGACCGCGCCGGGGCAATGGCGCACGTTCAAGGTGAAGCTGGCGTGCTTTCGCGAGGCCGGCGCCGATGTCGGCCGCGTCGATGCGCCGTTTTCGCTGCGGACGCAGGGCCGCCTGCGGCTGACCGTCACCACGATACAGCTCAGTTCCGACCCGGCCGGCGCCGTCTGCCCGGCGCGCTGACGGCGCGGCCGGTCCGGGCCGTTTGCTCGGCGCCGGTCGATTTGGGGTATTTTCCGCGTTTGCCGCGTGCAAACCTCCCCCAAAGGCAGACGATGTCGCGTCCGGACGATTTCCACCAGAACCTGCGGCTGCAGGTGCAGGAACTGCGCGATGCGGGCCTGTACAAGGCCGAGCGCATCATCACCGGCGCCCAGGGCGCCGTGATCCGCCTCCAGGACGGCCGCGAGGTGCTCAACCTGTGCGCCAACAACTACCTGGGACTGTCGGCGCACCCGCGCGTCATCGCCGCCGCCCACGAGGCATTGCGCACCCACGGCTATGGAATGAGCTCGGTGCGCTTCATCTGCGGCACGCAGGACCTGCACAAGACGCTCGAGGCGCGGCTGGCGCGGTTCCTCGGCACCGAGGACGCGATCCTCTATGCCGCGGCTTTCGACGCCAACGGCGGCCTCTTCGAGCCGCTGCTGGGCGAGCAGGACGCGGTCATCAGCGACGCGCTCAACCATGCCTCGATCATCGACGGCATACGCCTTTGCAAGGCCAAGCGCTACCGCTACCAGCACGACGACCTCGACGACCTGGAGCGCTGCCTGCGTGCATCGACGGCCGACGGCGCGCGCTTTGCGCTGGTCTTCAGCGATGGCGTCTTCTCTATGGACGGCACCATCGCCCGGCTCGACCGGATCCGCGAACTGTGCGACCGCCACGGCGCGCTGCTGGCGATCGACGAATGCCACGCTTCTGGCTTCCTGGGCCGCACCGGGCGCGGCACGCACGAGCTGCGCGGCATCTTCGGCAAGGTCGACATCATCACCGGCACGCTGGGCAAGGCGCTGGGCGGCGCCTCGGGCGGATTCACGGCCGGACGGCGCGAATTGATCGAGCTGCTGCGCCAGCGCTCGCGGCCCTACCTTTTCTCCAACACGCTGGCGCCGGCCATCGCCGGCGCCTCGATCGCCGTGCTCGACCTGCTCGAGGAATCCACCGCACTGCGCGACAAGCTCGCCGAGAACACCGTCTACTTCCGCGCCGCCATCCGCGCCGCGGGCTTCGACATCAAGGCGGGCGAGCATCCGATCGTGCCCATCATGGTCTACGACGCGGTCAAGGCGCAGCAGCTCTCGGCGCGCCTGCTCGAACTGGGGGTCTACGCGGTCGGTTTCTTCTTCCCGGTCGTCGCCCAGGGGCAGGCGCGGATCCGCGTGCAGATGAGCGCCGTGCACGAGCGCGCGCACCTGGAGCGGGCCGTCGCCGCGTTCGCCCAGGCGGGCCGCGAGCTGGGCCTGGTGCGATGAACGCGGCACGCATCCTGATAGTGGGCGCCAATGGCCAGATAGGCGCCGAGCTGGCCGAGGCCCTGGTCGCGCGCCATGGTGCCGACGCGGTGGTCACCAGCGACATCGTCGCCCAGGGCAGGGTGGCCGGGCTGGCCCATGAGCTGCTCGACGTGACCGATGCGCGGGCGCTGCAGGACGTGGTGGCAAGGCACCGCATCACCCAGGTGTACCAGCTGGCGGCGGTCCTTTCCGCGGTCGGCGAGGCGCAACCCCTGCGTGCCTGGGACATCAACATGCGCGGCCTGCTCAATGTGCTGGAACTGGCGCGCTCCGGCGCGCTCGAGCGCATCTTCTGGCCCAGTTCGATCGCCGCCTTCGGCCCCGGCACCCCCGCCGACGACACGCCCCAGACCACGGTGATGGACCCGACCTCGGTCTACGGCATCAGCAAGCTGGCCGGGGAGCGCTGGTGCGCCTGGTACCACGCGCGCCACGGCGTGGACGTGCGCAGCCTGCGCTATCCGGGCCTGGTCAGCTGGCGCACGCCGCCGGGCGGCGGAACCACCGATTACGCGATCGAGATCTTCCACGCCGCGCTGGCCGGACAGGACTACCGCTGCTTCCTCGACGCGGCGCAGGCGCTGCCGATGATGTACATGGCCGACGCGCTGCGTGCCACGATCGACCTCATGGCGGCGCCGGCCGCACGGATACGCGAGCGCGGCAGCTACAACGTCGGCGCGATGAGCTTCACGCCACGGCAGATCGGCGCGGCCATCGCGCAACGGGTGCCGGGCTTCCAGGTCCGCTTCGAGCCCGACTACCGCCAGCAGATCGCCGCCACCTGGCCCAGGTCGGTCGACGACAGCGCGGCGCGCCGGGACTGGGGCTGGGCGGCGCGCTACGATCTCGACGCCATGGTCGACGACATGCTCGAGAACCTGCGCAGCCTGCAGGCGGAGGCCTAGTGCAGGCGGCGCAGCCGCTCCGCCCGGGCACCGCGCATCGCCAGCGCGGTGCATTTGCGGTGCAAATCGGTGCACGCCGCCAGTGGGCGATGCACGAGCGGCGCACGCCCCGATCGGGCGGTTCCGGCGCGGTGCGGCGCGCCCGGACGGTCGCCCCATGAACGCCGAGCGCGGCTCCATCGGCGGCATCCGCGCCTGCGTCTTCGACGCCTATGGCACGCTGTTCGATGTCGGCTCGGCGGTACAGCGCCATGCGGCGCTGCTGGGGGAGCAGGCGCCGGCCCTGGCGGCGCTGTGGCGCGACCGCCAGCTCCAGTACAGCTGGCTGCGCACGATCCAGGGCCACCACGTCGACTTCGCGCAGATCACCGGCGATGCGCTGGACCATGCGCTCGAAGCGCTGGGACTCGATGCCGCGCTGGCGGGCGTGCTGCTGCCGGCGTTCGACGCGCTCGATGCCTATCCCGAGGTGCCGGGCGTGCTGCGCCGCCTGCGTGGCGCCGGATACGTGACCGCCATACTGTCCAATGGCGCGCCGCCGATGCTCGCGGCGCTGCTGGCGAACGCGCGCATCGATGCGCTGTTCGATGCGGTGGTCTCGGTGGAGACGGTCGGCGTGTTCAAGCCGCACCCGCGGGTCTACCAGTCGGTCGTGAACGCCCTGGCGCTGCGCGCCGAGCAGATCTGCTTCCTCTCGTCCAATGCCTGGGATGCGCACGCGGCCTCGGCCTTCGGCCTGCGCGTCGTCTGGTGCAATCGCCGCGGCCAGGCGCCCGAGCGCTTGCCCGGCGCGCCGGACGCGCGGATACGCACGCTCGACGAGTTGCCGGAACTGCTGGGCGCGCATCCTTGGGCCTAGCACCGCAGCATGCTGCGCACGTCGATGCCGGCGCCCGCAGGGCCGGCGCGCCTCAGATGACCGACAGGAATGACACGCCGTGCGTCCCGACGAAGCTGCCGGGCTGCACCCGACCGGCGAGCGGTGCGCCGTATTCGGCCGCGTGCACGCGCCGTACCCGGTTGCGGTGCCAGGTGGCCAGCAGCGCCGTCATCGGCATGACGGCCGGATCCCGATCGCCATAGAGCTCGCGGTGCACGGCCGGCAGGCGGTACCAGGGCGCCGCGGCGCGCTCGTGGTGGGCGTTGTGATAGCCGAAGTTCAGCGTGAGCAGGTTGAGCCACGGCCAGCGCACCGAGACGAGGTTGGTATAGGTGTTGGCCTGTTCGTAGGCGCGATCGCGGCCGGCGAGCGCTATCGGTTCCTCGGGCAGGACGAGGAACTGCTCGAAGGTGTGATGGAAGGCGTCGAAGAAGTTGAGTACATGCAGCAGCAGCAGATAGGCCAGCGCGTAGAGCAGCAGCGCCGGCGGCGACCACAGGCCCAGGGCGGCGAGCAGGGCGCCGCGCACGGCCAGCATGCCCAGCGCGCGCGGCAGGTGGCGGCGCTGGCCCGGGACCACGAACGGCCGCCAGACGACCTGCAGGTGCATCAGGATCTCGGTGGCCGGGACATACGCCCACTCCAGCCGTTCGAGCGTGCGCCGCAGGCCGGGCCGCCGCTCCATCAGACCCTTGAAGTCGAAGCAGACCAGGTCGGCACGGTCGCGGTGATGGCGGATGTGCAGCTGCCGTATCCGCTCGAAGGCGGCGTAGCTCGAACCGGCGACGAAGCTCACCCACTCGCCGATCCGGCGGTTGCCCGCCGGGCTGGCGCACAGGGTGTAGTGCGCCGCCTCGTGCACGAGATAGGCGGCCAGCACCATCGATTCGGTGCACAGCAGCACGCCGGTGGCATTCGCCATGAAGCCGTGCGCGCCCATCAGCGCGAACGAGGCCAGCCAGCCGATGCTCACGCCGGCCAGCACCAGCGTATTGGGCAAGGCGCCGTCGCGGGCGCGAAAGAGCCGCCGGCGGCCGGCGGCGGCGGTCTGCATCGTCGATCTCCCTGGCACGGCCGCAGCCCACCGGTGGCGGGTGCGACGCGCATTCCCGGGAACAAGGGCTGCAAATGCCGTGCCAGCGCGCAATTCGCGCGCGCGGCGCAACGGATGCGAAAATGCGGCGGCGTGGACAATCAACCGGGGGAGCTTGCATGACGGATGGCGCGGCAACGAGCGGCGGCAGGGCGCGCTTGCACACGATCGTGGTGGTTGGCGGCGGCGCCGGGGGCCTGGAACTGGCCACCAGCCTGGGGGACCGGCTCGGTGAGCGGCGCGGCAACGGCAGCGCCCAGGTCATCCTGGTCGACCAGTACGCGACGCACATCTGGAAACCGCTGCTGCACGAGGTGGCCGCCGGCAGCATGGACCCGAACACCCACCAGCTCGCCTACGCGGCCCAGGCCTTGTGGCACGACTTCGAGTTCCAGCAGGGCGAGCTGCTGGGCCTGGATCGCAGCGCCCGCGCGATACGCGTGGGCGCGGTCAGCGGCGAGGACGGCTTCGAAGTGCTGCCCGAGCGCACCTTGCACTACGACACGCTGGTGCTGGCCATCGGCAGCGTCACCAATTTCTTCGGTGTCCCCGGCACCACGGAGCACGCGCTCGCGCTCGATACCGCGGCGCAGGCCGACCGGTTCCGCCGGCGCCTGATCGCCGCGTGCATGCGCGCCGAATCGGGCCGCGCGCCCGGCGCGGCGCCGGATCCGCAGCGGCGGCCGACCGTCTCCGTGGTCATCATCGGCGCCGGCGCCACCGGCGTGGAGCTGTCCGCGGAACTGCGCAACACCGCGCAGGTGCTCAGCGCCTATGGGCTGCACGACCTGGATCCGCGCCACGACATCCGCATCTGCGTGGTCGAGGCCGGCCCGCGCATCCTGCCGGCGCTGCCCGAGCGCGTCTCGAGCGGCATCGTGGCGCTGCTGCGCGAACTCGACGTCGACGTGCTGACCGAGGAGCGGGTGATCGAGGTGACCGTCGACAGCGTGCGCACCGCCAGCGGCAAGACGCTGCCCAGCGACCTCACCGTGTGGGCGGCCGGCATCACCGCGCCGCGCATCCTCGCCAGCCTCGATGGGCTGGCGGTCAACCGCAACGGGCAGTTGCTGGTGCGCCAGACCCTGCAGACCGAGACCGATCCCGATATCTTCGCGTTCGGCGATTGCGCCAGCTGCCACTGGGCGGTGACCGGCGGCACCGTGCCGCCGCGCGCCCAGTCCGCGCACCAGCAGGCGCAGTTCCTGGCCGGCGCGCTGCGCCGGCGCCTGGCGGGCCGCACGCTGCGCGAATTCCATTTCCAGGATTTCGGCTCGCTGGTATCGCTGGGACATTTCAGCGCGGTGGGCAGTCTCATGGGCGGCCTGATCGGCGGCAACCTGCTCATCGAGGGCCTGGTGGCGCGCGTGATGTACGCCTCCTTGTACCGCATGCACGTGCTGGCCCTGCACGGTTTCTGGGGCATGGTGCTCGACACGATTAGCCACTGGCTGCGCCGCCAGACCAGTCCGCGCGTCAAGCTGCACTGACGCAATGAACCCTGGCCAGCCCCCTCTCCGGCGTGCGGGAGAGGGGGCTGAGGACCGTTGCGCAATGGAAATCGACGGCTAGTCGATCTGCGGCCGGGTAAGCGGCTGCGCGGGCGCCGGCGGCTTGCGGTGGTAGCGCACGCCCTTGAGCCACAGGCGCAGCGCCTGCCAGTGGATGCGGGCGATGACGCCAAACGTGAAGAGCCGGTAATGCAGCAGCAGGGTGCGCGCGGTTGTGCGGTCGAGCGCCGTGACGGCGCCGGATATCCGTGTCTCGAGCAGCGCCCGGGCTTGCGCGGCATCGTCGTAGTAGTCGACGCGCGCCAGCCAGCGCTCGGGACCGAAGTGGAAACGGAAGCGGTAGCGGCCCTTGACCTCGCAAAACGGCGAGACGTGGAAATGCTTGGCCGAATCGAGGTCCTCGCCGGAGCGCAGCGCGGCGCCGCCGGGCCGCGCCAGCAGGTAGTTGTGGTGTTCGCCGAAGGTATTGCTGACCTCGCACAGCACGGCGCGCACGCTGCCGTCGGCGCCGTGGCAGACCCAGAACGACACCGGGTTGAACACGTAGCCCAATACCCGCGGAAAGGCGTGCAGGACGATCTCGCCGTCGGCGGCCACGCCGGCGCGCGCCAGCAGTGCGCGTATCCAGGGCAGCAATGCGCTGCCGTCGCGCGGACCGTGGTCGCTGTCGTGGAACGACAGCAGCCCCCAGCGGTTGTGCGCGATGCCGCGCGATTCGAGCCCGTCCAGCGCCGACAGCGCCAGGCGCAGGCAGAAAGCCGGGTAGCGGAAGGCATGGCGGCGCGGACGGTGGCGCGCATGGCCGACCTCGCCGCGCACGACCGCGATGCCGCCGCTCTCAGCCATGGCGACGCAGCGCGATGGCGTCGGCCACGGCATGGGCCGAGCGCAGTCCGTCCTCGTGGAAGCCATGGCCCAGCCAGGCGCCGGCGAAGTACGTGTCGCGCTGGCCCTGCAGGCCGGCAAAGGCCGCCTGGGCGCCGACCGCGGCGCCGTCGAGCAGCGGATGGTGGAACACCGTGCGGCGCAGCACGGTTGCCGGATCCGGTTCGAACGGCGGATTGAGCGTGACGATGACGGGCGTGGCGAACGGCAGCGGTTGCAGCCGGTTGATGAGGTAGCTCACGGCCACCGGACGTCGCCCGACCGCGTCCGGCGCCGACAGGTAATTCCACGCCGCCCAGGCGCGCCGCGCGCGCGGCAGCAGCCGCGTGTCGGTGTGCAGCCACACGTCGTTGGGCTGGTAGGCGATGGCGCCCAGCAGGCGCGCTTCCTCCTCGCCGGGATCGGCCAGCAGGCGCAAGGCCTGGTCGCTATGGCAGGCCAGCACCACGGCGTCGAAGGCGGCCGTGCCCTGCGCCGTGGCGATGGCAACCGCGCCTTCGCCGCGCCGCACCGAGAGCACCGGCGTGGCGCGGCGCACATCGGCCAGTTGCGCCGCGATCCGTTCGACATAGCGCCGGCCGCCACCCGCGATGGTGCGCCACTGCGGGCGGTCGACGATCTGCAGCAGGCCGTGGTTGCGGCAGAAGCGCAGGAAACTGAGCAGCGGGAAATCCCCGACCGCGGCGGGCGGCGCCGACCAGATCGCCGCGGCCATCGGCAGCAGGTACCAGTCGCGGAATGCCGCCGAGTAGGCCTCGCGCGCCAGGTACTGGCCGACGGTGCCTGCATCCGCGGCCGCCGCGTCGGATCCGCCCAGGCTCGCCAGCAGGCGCGTGGTGTTGCGGTTGAAGCGCAGGATGTCGGCCAGCATGCGCCAGAAAGCCGGGCGCAGCACGTTGCGTGGCTGCGCGAATACCGCGCCCAGGTCGGTGCCGGCCCATTCGAGATCGAGCGGGTCGACGCGCACCGAAAACGACATCTCGCTGGCGACACCGACGATCCCGAGTTCGGCGAACAGGGCGATCAGGCGCGGGTAGGTGCGATCGTTGTAGACCAGAAAGCCCGTGTCGACCGGGGCGGTGCGGCCTTCAAGGGTCACGTCCACCGTGCAGGTGTGGCCGCCCAGCGCCGCCTCGGCCTCGAAGACGGTGACGGCATGGCCCTGGCGCTCGAGCAGGCGCGCGCTTCCCAGGCCGGCGATGCCGGCGCCGACGACGGCGATTCTCACGTGCGGGCTTCCTTGCTGGTCGGCGCGGGCCGGGACGACGAGCGTACCGCAACGGGCACGCGGCCGGGAACGCGGGCGGGATTCAGTCTGCGGTCCCCGCCTGCGGCTGCGGCGCACCGGCGCGCAGCGCGCGATGCTCGTTGAGTTCGTCGATGGTCGCGGCCACCGCTGCCTGCTCGCGCGCGACGAAGCGGCGCACCGCCGCGGCCATCTCCGGCTCGCGCAGCCAGTGCGCCGACAGCGTCTCCACCGGGTCCAGGCCGCGCGCGAGCTTGTGCGCGCCCTGCGCGCCGCCCTCGAAGACGCGCAGGCCCTGCTCGATCGCGAAGTCGATCATCTGGTAGTAGCAGCACTCGAAATGCAGGCAGTCGACGGCTTCGATGGCGCCCCAGTAGCGGCCGTACAGCGCGCCGCGCGGGCCGTCGACGACGCCCAGCGCGCTGGCGATCGGCCGGCCGTCCTGGCTGGCCACGACCAGCATCAGGTTTTCCGGCATCTGCCGCGCGATGGTGAGGAAGAAGTCGAGGTTCAGGTACGGCGGGCCGCCGTGCAGCGCGTAGGTGTGGTCGTAGCAGCGCACGAAGAACCGCCAGTCGGCTGCCGTGATCGCCGTGCCCGTGCGGCGCTCCAGGGTGACGCCGGCCTCCGCCACCTTGCGGCGCTCGGCGCGGATCTTCTTGCGCTTGGGCTGGGTGAGGGCGTCGAGAAAGGCGCCGAAATCGCCGTAGCCGCGGTTGTTCCAGTGGAACTGCACCGTCCGGCGCACCAGCATGCCGGCCTCGGCCAGCGCCGCGATCTGCGGTGGCGGGGCGAACAGCACGTGCAGCGACGACAGCTCCTGGCTGCGCACCAGGCCGAGCAGCGCATCGACGGCCGCGACGCGGGCCGCGGCGTCGCAGGCCAGGATGCGGGTCCCGGCAACCGGGGTGAACGGCACGGCCACCAGCCATTTCGGATAGTAGGGCATGCCCATGCGCTCCTGCGCATCGGCCCAGGCCCAGTCGAAGACGTATTCGCCGTACGAGTGCGCCTTGGCGTACAGCGGCACGGCCGCCTGCAGCCGGCCGTCGCGCCACAGGCTCAGGTACTGCGCGTACCAGCCAGTCGCGGCGGTGGCGGCGCCGCTCGACTGCAGCGCCGCCAGGAAGGCATGGCGCATGAACGGATTGCCGTCCGGGTCGGCATCGACCAGCGCGTCCCAGGCAGCAGCGTCCAGCAGCGCCGGATCGTCGGTGAGCCGGATTTCATAGGGGATGTCGCGCAATGGCCGGCCCTCTCGCGGTGCGTGTCGTACAGGCCGATTCTATGGGGTGCCGCGGCAGCCTGCCGGGGTGGCCTGCGATAGACTGCGCGCTGCGCGGCGCAAACGAAGGGCCAGCGATGGGCAAATCACGCCTCGAGGCGTTCAGTGACGGCGTCATCGCGGTGATCATCACGATCATCGTGCTCGAATTCAAGGTTCCCCGCGATCCGGACCTCGCCGGCCTGGCGGAACTGGCGCCCACGTTCTTCAGCTACGTGCTGAGCTTCGTCTACGTGGGCATCTACTGGAACAACCACCACCACATGCTGCATACCGTGCAGCGGGTCAACGGCGCGATCCTGTGGGCCAACCTGCACCTGCTTTTCTGGCTGTCGCTGGTGCCCTTCGCCACGGCCTGGATGGCCGAGCACCGCTTCGCGGCCTGGCCGACGCTGGTCTATGGCGTCGTCCTGCTGCTGTCGGCGATCGCCTACATCATCCTCCAGGCGGCCGTGATCCGCCTGCACGGACGCGACTCGACGCTGGCCACCGCGGTCCGGCGTGACCTCAAGGGAAAGATCTCGGTCGTCTGCTATGTCGCCGGCATCGCCCTGGCGCTGCGCGACCCGCGCATCGCCCTGGGCCTCTACGTGCTCGTGGCCTGCATCTGGTTCATTCCCGACCGCCGCATCGAGCGCGTGGTCAGCGGCTAGCCGGCACGTTGAACGCCTCGCCGGTGGCGAAGAACTGCCCGCCGGCCACGTAGTGGATCGTCCGGTCCTGCGGGTCCGCACCGAAGTGCCAGCGGTTATCCGAGTAGAGCGTTGCGTCGGCATAGGCCGCCACGACCTCGCCCATGATGATGTCGAAGCGCTGGCTCGCATCGGGGATGACGCGGCACTCGAGCCAGGCGGCGCAGCCGGCCACCATGGGCGCGCCGATCCGCTGTGCGGCGAAGGTGTCGATGCCGAAGTCGGCGAACTTGTCGCCTTGCAGTCCCGAATGCGTACCGGCCGCCAGCGTCTGCGCCGCGATCGCGCGGGTGGGCACCTGCAGGCCGAACTCGCCGGAGGCATCGACGAGCCGGCGCGTCAGCGTGTTCGCGTCCATGATCACGATGACCTTGGGCGGGACGAAGTCCAGCGGCATCGCCCAGGCGGCGGCCATGACATTGGCCTTGCCGGCGTGGGCACTGGTTACCAGGGTGACCGGTCCGTGCCCCAGCAACTGGGTGCAACGGGCCAGGTCGACGGCGAGGCGGACGCGCGACATATCGACTCCATCGGGTGGCGGGACCGCCCGCCGGCAACGGCGCCGGCGGGCAGGGCGGCGCCATTTTCCCATGCCGCGCCCGCCTCTCGTATAGTCGCGATCTTCGCCGGCCCGCCGGGCGGGCGCCGGAAGTCCCAGCATGCAGGAAACGGCTCAACGATCGGTCTGCCTCATCGGCGCACCCACCGATATCGGCGCCAGCGCGCGCGGTGCATCCATGGGTCCGGAGGCGCTGCGAGTGGCCGGCATCGAGGAGGCGCTGCGTGCCCGCGGCCTGGCGGTGCGCGACCTGGGCAACCTGGCCGGGCCGCGCAATCCCCAGCAGCAGCCGGTCGATGGCTACCGCCACCTGCCCGAAGTGGCCCAATGGAACCGCGCGGTCCATGAGGCCGTCTACGGCCAGTTGCAGGCCGGTCAGGTGCCCGTCCTGCTGGGCGGCGATCATTGCCTGGCGATAGGCTCGGTCAGCGCGGTCGCGCGCCACTGCCGGGACACCGGCCGCAAGCTGCGCATCCTCTGGTTCGATGCGCACACCGACGTCAACACCAACGAGATGACCCCCAGCGGCAACCTGCATGGCATGCCGGTGGCCTGCCTGTGCGGCAACGGTCCGCCGGAGTTGACCGGCATCGGCGGCACGGTGCCGGCCGTGGACGCGTCGTGGATCCGCCAGGTCGGCATCCGCAGCGTCGACGACGGCGAGCGCCGGCTCGTCTACGCGATGGGCATGCGTGTCGTCGACATGCGTGGCATCGACGAGATGGGCATGCGCCGCAGCATGGACATGGTGCTCGACGGCCTCGACCGGAACACGCACCTGCACGTGAGCTTCGATGTCGATTTCCTCGATCCGGAATCCGCGCCGGGCGTGGCCACCGCGGTGCGTGGCGGACCGACCTACCGCGAGGCCCAGCTGTGCATGGAGATGGTGGCCGACACCGGCTGCCTGGGATCGGTCGACATCATGGAACTCAATCCGGCGCTCGACGTGCGCAACCAGACCGCCACCATCGCCGTCGAGTTGATGGAATCGCTGTTCGGCAAGAGCACGCTGATCCGCAAGCGCTGAGCCGGACGGCCGGAACGAAAAAAGGCCGCCCCTGGCGGGGGCGGCCCTGGCGGCGGCCGGCGCGCGGCGCCGCTACGCGCCGTTGCCGATGATCAGCTGCCGATCCTCAGTTGCCGATCCTCAGTTGCCAATCCTCAGTTGCCAATCTTATGGCTGACGGCGTTCTCCTGCTGGTTGAGCGTCTTTTGTTCCTGCTTGGTGATGTGCCCGCCGTTCTGGCTGGCCATGTCGCGCTCTTCCTGGCGGATCTGGTGATCGTCCTTGTGCAGCTTGGCCGCCTTGGCCTTGCTCATCTCGCCTTCCTTGACTTCCTTGTGGATGCGCTCGTTCTGGTTCTCCAGGCGCTTGTTCACTTCCTCGCGGCGCGGGTGATCCTTGTCCCACTTGGTCTCGTCGGCACGGGCGGCGGTGGCGCCGAGGCCTACGAGCAGGGCACTTACGCTCACGATGAGCGCCTTACGGGTGGTTGCGGTCGTCATGCTCTCTCTCCAGGGTGGTTTCGTTGGCGTTCTGCCGGGCCCTGACTCCGGAGGAATCCGGCGCGGTCATGTCCTTAACGCCGGTGGTGCC
>Ga0181525_10001418_pt1 | contig 20420 bp, 24 predicted proteins | sample PEATcosm2014_Bin_48_FD_121100 | JGI IMG/M metagenome (GOLD analysis project Ga0181525, IMG submission 121100) | Peatland microbial communities from MTU Mesocosm Facility, Houghton, MI, USA - PEATcosm2014_Bin06_10_metaG | ecosystem: Environmental > Terrestrial > Soil > Wetlands > Peat | place...
AAGAAGGAAACAGCCTCTGCGCATTGATGAATCATGAATAGAACATCAATTATCGCTGGATTGATGGCAGTGTTCGCCACGTTGTTGGTGGCTGGAAACCTGTATGCAGCCGAAAGCATCGTCACTCCGGCAATGGTTGGCCATTGGGAAGGAAACGCGCGAATTATTGTTTCTTGGTGTCACCAAACAAACCTCACCGTCGCGGTGGACATCCATGCCGACGGAAGCGTGACGGGAAAAATTGGCGATGCCACGCTCGTCGGGGGTCATTTCCTATCGCATCGCACCTGGCCGTGGGGGCACACCCTGGTCACGGGCAAACTTGATGGCGCCATAGTGGCTGCTGAAGGCATTACGCGTTCGGATGTGACTATGATATGCGATTTTAGCAACGACTCTTTCAAAGGGCAAATTGACACCAATGGATCATTGTGTGTTTTTTCTTCCCAAAAAACGATGAAAGAGAAAATGGCGCTGACCGCCGTGGGTCTCAAATTGACCCGTTCACAACCAAGCCCTTAAATTTTTATGGCCGCCAAAACTTTAACCATTGACGGAAAAGAGGTCAGCGCCGAGGAAGGCGCGACGATACTGGATGTCGCCACCGACGCCGGCATCAAAATCCCGACGCTCTGCCATCTCGATGGCGTTTATGACCTGGGCGCCTGCCGCCTCTGCCTCGTGGAAGTCACCGGCATCGCCAAGCTGCTTCCCGCCTGCACGACGAAAATCAGCGAGGGCATGGACGTCAAGACCGACAGCGAACGCCTCCGGAAATACCGGCGCATGACGCTGGAGTTGCTATTCGCCGAGCGCAACCACACCTGCGCCGTGTGCGTGGCCAACGGCCATTGCGAATTACAGACCCTGGCCTACAGCCTGGGCATGGATCACGTGCGCTACGATTATACCACCCCGAAATGGAGCGTGGACGCAACGCACCGCCTTTTCGGCATGGATCACAACCGTTGCATCCTTTGCAGCCGTTGCGTGCGCGTCTGCTGGCACATCGAGGGCGCAGGCACCAAGAACGTCGCCGGCCGCGGCGGCAAATCCAAGATCATCACCGACCTCAACCAGCCGTGGGGCGATTCCGAGACCTGCACGTCCTGCGGCAAATGCGTCATGTCCTGCCCGACCGGCGCGCTGTTTTACAAAGGGTCAACGGCTTCCGAAATGGAACGCGACCGCAACAAACTGGAATTCATCGTCAACGCACGCGAAAAGAAATTATGGAACCCTTGAAAGTAGCCACGGTCTGGCTCGGCGGCTGCGCCGGCTGCCACATGTCCTTCCTCGACCTCGACGAGTTCCTCATTGACCTCGCCGGCATGATCGAACTCGTTTATAGCCCGGTCATTGACGTGAAGGAATATCCGCACAACGTGGACGTCTGCCTCATCGAGGGCGCCATCTGCAACGAGGATAATCTGGAAATCCTCCACAAAATCCGGGCGCGGACAAAAGTGATCGTGTCGTTCGGCGATTGCGCCGTCACCGGCAACGTCCCCGCCATCCGCGACCAGCTCGGCGTCGGCAACGTGGAAAACGTTTTGCAGCGCGCTTACATCGAAAACGCGCAGAACAATCCTTGCGTGCCGAAAGCCGACGGCATCGTGCCGCAATTGCTCCCGCGCGTGATGCCCGTGCATGAAGCCGTCCACGTTGATTACTTTTTACCCGGCTGCCCGCCGCCGGCGGACCGCATCAAGGCGCTGATGGTCCAAGTGCTTGAAGGAAAAACGCCAAAGTTGGAAGGCGCGAATTTGAAATTTGGTTGAGGTGGGGCGCGTCACTCCGTGCGCGCCGCCGGCGGGCAAAGGATTGCCCGCCCTACCGGAAAAAGATTTATGTCAAAACGCATTGTCATTGATCCCGTGACCCGCATCGAGGGCCACGCCAAGATCAGCATTTTTATGGATGACGCGGGCAACGTGTCCGACGCCATCTTCCACGTCGTGGAATTCCGCGGCTTCGAGAAATTCTGCGAGGGTCGGCCCTACGGCGAAATGCCCGGCATCACCCCGCGCATTTGCGGCATCTGCCCCGTCAGCCATTTGCTCGCCTCGGCAAAGGCCGGCGACGCCATCATGGCCGTCAAGATTCCGCCCGCCGCCGACAAGCTGCGCCGTCTGATGAACCTCGGCCAGATGGTGCAAAGCCACGCGTTGAGCTTCTTCCATTTGAGCGCGCCGGACTTCCTGCTCGGCTGGGACACGCCGCCGGCGCAACGCAATGTTTTCGGCATCATCGCCGCGAACAAGGAATTGGCCCGCGCCGGCATTCGGCTCCGCCAGTTCGGCCAGGAAATCATCGAAATTCTCGGCGGCAAAAAAATCCATCCCGCCTGGGCCGTGCCCGGCGGTGTGCGCAGCGCCTTGACCGAGGAAGGCCGCGCGAAAATCCGCGCCTGGCTGCCCGAAGCCTTCGCCACAACCAAGGTGGCGTTCGACCTGTGGAAGAAAACGATGGAAACCCACCAGCGCGAAATCTCGATTTTCGGAAACTTCCCGTCGCTGTTCATGGGCCTCGTCGCGCCGGACGGCACCTGGGAGCATCACGGCGGCAAATTGCGTTTCACCGACAGCAGCGGGAGCATCATCGCCGACCAGCTTGACCCGCAAAAATATTACGAATTCATCGGCGAGTCGGTTCAGCCGAATTCGTATCTCAAGTCGCCGTATTACATTCCGCTCGGTTTTCCCGACGGCATGTATCGCGTCGGCCCGCTCGCGCGGCTGAACGTTTGCGAACAAATGGGCGTGCCCAAGGCGGACGCCGAATTGAAGCTCTTCAAAAAACTCGGTCGCGGCGCGGTCACATCGTCATTCCTCTACCATTACGCGCGGCTCATCGAAATTCTCGCGTCGCTGGAATACATCGAGCGCTACATGGACGATTCCGAACTCTTGAGTGATTACCTCCGCGCCGACGCCGGCATCAACAGCCTGCGCGGCGTGGGCGCGAGCGAAGCCCCGCGCGGCACGCTGTTCCACGACTACACGGTGGACCGCGACGGCCTGCTCAAAAAGGTCAACCTCATCGTCGCCACCGGCCAGAACAACCTGGCGATGAACCAGACCGTCGCGCAAATCGCGCGGCATTACGTGCGCGGCAACGAAATTCCCGAACCGATGCTCAACCGCATCGAACACGGCATCCGCTGCTACGACCCGTGCTTGAGCTGCTCGACGCACGCCGTCGGCCAGATGCCGCTGCACATCCAACTCCTCGCGCCCGACGGCACAGTGCTGAACGAAATCGCGCGCGGATAAATTTGGTTTGGTTTGTTTGACTGGCGGGGAAACGGTTGGGTTGGCCGTTTCCCCGCTTTTTTTCCACCGCAAATGGTTTAATTTTCAATCGTGAGCAACAATTCATTCCCCGCCGCCGGTCGTGATTTTCTGGTCATCGGCTACGGCAACACATTGCGCGGCGACGACGGCGTTGGCCCGCGCGTGGCCGAGGCCATTGAGAAATTGAACCTGCCCGGCGTGCGCACGCTCGTCTGCCAGCAACTCTCGCCCGAATACGCCGACCCGGTTTCGCGGGCGCACACCGTGGTGTTCGTGGACGCCGCCGTGGACGCGCCGAAGGAAGTGCAATTGCGGAAGCTTGAACCCGGCGAATCGTCGCAGCTCATAGCGCATGCCGCCGACCCGCGGACGATGCTGGCGCTGGCGCGCGACGTTTTCGGCCACGCGCCGCAGGCCTGGTGGCTGACCATTCCCGCCGTGAAACTGGATTTCAGCGAAACCCTCACGCCGGAAGCGCAGCACGGCTTTGCCGAAGCCGTGGAAAAAATTCAGGAACTCTGCCGCTGAATTAACTTTGACACGAATGTCAATATGGAATTACGTTCGCGGTCTGAATGGCAACAATTTGAAAGCGATCAGTCTTTTTTCCTCGGCGGGAATAGGTGATTTAGCATTCCAAAAACTTCCGGTCGAAGTTCTGCTTTCCTGCGAGTTAATCGAAGATCGCCACCAAGTTTATCTTCACAATTTCCCGGACACGTTCCAAGTCACCGGTGACATCTGGCAAAGAAAGGAAGTCATTGTTAAGAAAACAAAAGAGCTTTTGAAAGGCGGAGAGCTGGACATTCAATTTTCGACGCCTCCTTGTCAGGGAATGTCAAAAAAATGGACGCGGAAAGCTTTTGCAGGGTATTCGCGAAGGACGAAAGCCGTCGCTTGATTTTCGAAACCGGCTTCCGCCCCGCCCTTTGGCGTCTGCCATAAGGGAAACACCCCATGGTGGTTGCCAGTCAAACAAACCATCATCCGGCCATTGAACACAAAATTTCAAGCGACCGATGATTCCGTCTCCCTGGGGCAACCTCCGGCCATACGCCAGCCGCAGTGGGTTCAATGTGATCATTCGCTGTGTCTGGCGGTCCTGGACAAGTCCGGCAAATGGAAATCTTTCTCCAACGACCGGGAACTGACAGATTTTGTGAAAGTGTGCGCGGAATAGCGAGACGGTGGTCTTTGCAGACGGCCACCACGCGCCGCCTGATTTTTGAGAAGGCCTATTTCATGATGTCAAAAAACAAATCAGTGAGAGACGTGGCCCGCGCGCCGGCTGAACTCATCAAGGATTTTGGCGACGCGATTCTTTCCATCAGCAAGCAGGAATCGGACGAGCAAATAGCCGCGCTTAAAAGCGAGCAAACCGAAAAAGCGCGAAACCGAAAGGTAATGGCGCGGTAGCTGGAGCCGGGCCATCCGGCCAGCGATTTCCGAGTTCTGACCTCGGACTTCTGACTTCAGCCTTCCGTCCCGGCCTCCGGCATTGAAATAATTTTTCATTTCAGGCGCGGAGATGTTAGCCTTCATCCATGGTGCTCGTCACATCAAACAAGGCCAGGCGGTTGTTGTATGTCAGCTACATCGGACGGGTGCGTCCGGCGGACCTGGCGCGCCAACTGCCGGACATGGAAGCGTTGATGGCTGAACTGCCGCCGGACTTCCGTGCGCTGGCGAATTTTTCGGAATTGGAGTCAATGGATCTGGATTGCATGACGGAAATCGGGCGCGCGATGGAATTGCTTGACCGCAGCGGCGTGGGTTTGATTGTGCGCGTGCTACCCGATCCGGCCAAGGACATCGGGCTGAACATTTTTTCCATCTTCCATTATCCGAATCGTCCGCAAATGGCCACTTGCAAGACCATGACGGAGGCGAGCGAATTGCTCGGGCTTTAGAAATTTCCCCGGCAGCCCGCCCTCCGGCGTCTGCCGTGAGTCCCGTCCAAAGAACCACTTCACGCGAGCGGACTGTTGTCCGGCATTTGGCGATTGCCTTAACCTTCAACTGGTTTGCGGCCCCGGCCTCTGGCGTCTGGCATGAAAGTATCCGGCTTAATCCATCTACTTTTTTGCGTCCGCTTGTGGAGGCGTTTGGGAATGGACGGGCTGAAAAACGTGTTCCTCTTGTGGACTTCCCGGATCGCCGTGCCCACATTGTCAGCGGAGGTTTGCTTGATGAGATAGCCCATCGCGCCGGACTTGACCGCCTCGATGATATACGCCTCATCGCTGTGCGCCGAGAGCATGAGCACCCTGGTGGCGGGGCAGGTTTCGAGAATCTGGCAGGTGGCTTGCAATCCATTGAGCAGCGGCATGGTCACATCCATCAGGACCAATGAAGGCCGGAGTCTTTTGGCCATGGCGACGGCCTGAAGGCCGTCTTTGGCTTCGCCGACCACTTCAAGGTCGTCTTCGAGTTGCAGTATCTTTCTAAATTCCCTGCGCACGACGCCGTTGTCGTCCGCCATCAAGACAGTGATTCGCTTCATGATTGTGTTACAACATTGTGACTTAATAAGTTCAATGTCATTTTTCGTTGCCGCCCTGTCTATGAGGTGAACACCCCATAGGGCGCCAACCGGTCCTTGCGGACGGCCACCATTTGCAGAGGACGGAGGACGGAGGGCTGATTTCTGACTACCGACCTCTGCCTTCTGGCATCTGACTTTGGTCACTGGCGTCTGCCGTGAAGGAGCGGCGAAATTCATGGATTGTCATTGGGTTGAGCCGGAGGTGCTTTGGATGGCGTTTTCGCGGGTGACATTGGCTATGACGACGTGCATCCATCCCTGATTGCGTTCTTGAACGTAATCAAGGTTCCAGTTTTGCCAGCCCCGGCGTCTGGCTTCGGTGTCGGCAACCGCCGAGGCGGCGGTCTTCACGTCAATGACGCGCTGCGGTTCGTCCGAAGGAGAACCCTGATGGACGATGACGTGGAAATGCGTGCCATCAACTTTCTCGATGGTATATCTGGGCGAGGTTGAAAGGTTTTGATTAAAATCCTGATTGTAGGATCTCTCATTGTGGGTGGCGCAGCCGGCGGTCAAAAGAAGGACGGACGCGTTTAACAGCAGCAGCCGGAGCGGCCAGCGGAATTGATTTATATTCATGCTGCCACATTAACCGATTTCAGGCGGCTGGCCATGGGGTGAAGACCTTATGGAAAGCGCGCGGCGATGGGTTAGCTGCGTCCGAAGCTTGACTTCCAGCGATTGCGAGCCAGTTTTGAACCGCCAATTTGGTTTGATTCCTGAAGATGCCGTATAAAATTACAGTCGAGAACAAGGTGCTTCGCATCGCGCTGTCGGGCCGGGTTACCGGCCGCGACCTTGTGGAGATCGTCGCCGAGGCGAAACATTACGAACAAGATGTGGATGTCGTTCCGCATCGGATAACCGACATGACCGGCATCGTTGAACTGGCGGTAAGCTATCCGGAGGTCTCCACGCTGGCGGAAAAGCGCCGGGAACTCCATTTCCCCAACCGGATCAAGTCGGCGATTATCGCTGCCAGCCGGCAACACATGGGATATGCGCGGATGTTTCAGACCTTGAATGACAATCCGCAAATCGCCATCCGGATATTCCCGGATGAAGCGTCTGCGGGTGAATGGATTGCCAGCCCCGGCAATTTCACGCGCGAATAACGCGCCCGCGTCTGGCGTCTGCCGCAATTTTCTTCAGGCATAATGACAGAATTATTCAGAATTGAATCCAGTTCATTCGCTTGATTCCGTCCTCCAAAAATCCGCCGGCAAATGCGCGTGTTGCCGACGCGGGATTGTGAATAACTTGCAAAACCCAATGCTTGACTCCGAAGTTAAAAGCGCCTAGAGTCTTTGGGTTCCCAAAAGAAAGGAAAAAATATGCATCTGATGTTATTCTCGCCAATATTGGCCGACGGCATGATAGTTCAACAAGGAGGGGCCATTGTTGCTGTAGTCTTGGCCGCGCTGGCGGTATTCAGCAGGCGCTAACACCCGCCGTTCCGGCAATTGGTCGGGCAGGATATTTCAAGGAGAGGCACCACCACTTTTTGTGGTGCTCTTGCCTGCAAGACCATGCACGTCAATATGACTCCGGCGTCTGCCGTGGATTTCTGGTCGAGAAGCAAAAATCCGAATCAGTCCGGGGAAACGACGTAGAACGTGTTCGACTTCACCACGATGCCCAAACCTGCATAGATGCCCTCGGCGGAAATCACGCTGGCTGGATTTTTCTCCAGATACTTCATTTGAGCCTGTAGTTCCGGGGGATTGTTGAATTTTCGTTCCACCACCACCCGCTCGGCCACGTCCCTGCGGAAACGGTCTTCCAGGAGGACACACCCTTTTGTCACCTGATCCAGACTGGCCCGGGTCGAGGCGAGCTGGCTCGCGAGGGCGGCCACCTGGTTCGTCATCTGGCCGTTCAAATCCATTATGCGCTGGTCCAAGGATTGTTTTTCCGATTCCATCCCGGCGACCTGCAGGTTCAGGTTGGTGATTTGTTCCGTGTCGAGGGCGGTGGAGGATTGGGCTTCCATCAATTGGTTGGAAAACGCCGATGCCGCCGACTGGCTTTCGCTGAGGCTGTTTGAAAACGTGAGAATCGTTCCGTTGCAAGTGGCGATTTGCAGTTGCGCCGAGTCCAATTGGTTCGAAAAATCGGCGATCGCGCCGGCGTCACTTTCATGCTGAACACTGTCGCCCCGTTTCATCACGACAAGGGATATGACCAACACGGCGCATGCGACTGCGAGGGCTATTGATGAATATGGTTTCATACGGCAAACGATTTTTGATGGAACTGCGTCATGATGTTTTGTCCTTCACGCGCATCCTGAAAAAATCATTTCATTTTGGCAAAGGCAATTGATGACAGTATTCGGACAACCGGTCCTTGCGGACGGCTGCCGTGAATTTTCAGACAGAATGACAGAATGTTCCGGACGGGTTTTTGTTCATTTTGTTGATTCCGTCCAAAAACTTGCGCGGCCGACGGCGATTGTCGCGACGGGGAATTGAATTACCGGCGGCCCGCCTTGAGGCACGGCTTTAGCTGCATGTCCACCTGCAGGATGTGCTGTTCAATCCACAGGCTGATGGTCTGATGCAGGGTGCGGACAGTGTCCGGACGGAAACCCTTGCGCCGGATGTCTTCCTTGAACTGTTTGAAAAACGCCATGAACGCCTGATGGGCCTGCTTGTTGATTGCATGGGCCGGGCACCGGTGGATTTCCATGCACTCCTCCTCGAACCGGAAATGCCTCCCGGTGTAGGCCTCCAGAAAATTGACGAATTCAATCAGGAAATCGCAGGTCTCCTTCGTGGGATTTGTCTCGGTCAGCAGGCACTCCAGATGATTGATGTTGTGAATCAACATCTGGTGCTGCTGGTCGATCGTGTCCGAACCGGTTTTGTAATTTTCGTTCCAGACCAACATGTGGCATTTATTATTTGGTTTCGCCAAGGCCGACTAGGAGGCCGGACTTTCGTCCGACCCCCCCCCCGCTCCCCACCCCCCAAATGACAAAAGCGGCAAGCGCTTATTGGGATTGTGAGGGAAAGAACTCAATGACCCTGGGCAACGTCTTGTGGCTGCTGACACTTTTCCAGACGCCCCGGCTGTCGCGATAGGCCAGACCCCGGTAGCCTTCGCATTGCACCATGACCTTCTCGCCAACCGGAGGCAGTTCGGCCTTCCTGCTTTTCTTTTGGCTATGTGGAGCTTCTGGCACAGGAAAACAATCTCAAAAGACCAGTCAACATGACTAACCCGATTTTGCCCAATTCAAGACATCCTTTGCCGGGGTTTTCAGACAAGACGAACAGGAATTTGCAGGATGTTCTTCCGGATCTTGTGTCTCCGGTTCATCCTGTCAAAAACCGGCGGCCCCTGGCGCCTGTTGTGAAGGCAAACCGGCCAGAAATCTGCCCGGCTTCAGGCGGGCAAGACCCCGATGACACGCGTCAGAATTTCACGGGTGAAAAAATCCACCCATTGCCCCTCCTTGTCCCTGAAAGCCATGCATTTGAAGCCGTCGCACTGGACTTGCACCGGCAATCCGGAAACTGGCAATGGCCCGTAAGCGGGTTTCTTCCTGGAAACTTCATCCTTCACGTCACCAGCATAAACGGGAAGCTGAAAATCCCCTCATGTTATTTCAATATATCGCCGCACGACGTTTGCGCCTCTGCCCGCGACTTGGAATTGTTGCTTCATCCGGGGAGCGGCCGCTGGCGATTGCCGTAAGGCTTGACTTCCACCGGTTGAAGGCGAGCCTTGTCACATGAAATTTCAAACTGCCCCGCAAAAAAAGAAACGGGCTTTTACACCTCAACAATGAACAACAATTTGGTGAAAACACGCCGCGACTTTTTCAAGTCCGCCGCCGCGCTGGGCGTGCTGGGCGCAGCCGGCCTGCCGCTGCCGGTGGCGGCGCAAGAACCGGCACCAGTCCCGTCTGCAAGCGACGACCGGCGCTTCTGGGTTTCCGTCCTTGAAAGAATCGCGCGACCGGTTCTGGAAAATTTGGCGCGGCGCGAATTGAAAAGGAAAATGCCCGTCGAGGAGCAGCCCGGCGCGAAACGCGCGGCCTATACCCACCTCGAGGCATTTGGCCGGCTGGTCTGCGGCATTTCACCGTGGCTCGCGCTGGAAAATCCGGCGGGAGATGAATTCAAATTGCTGCAGCAACTTTTGCAACTCACCCGGTTGTCCCTCGACGCGGCGACGGATCCGCAATCGCCGGATTTCATGAATTTCACGGCGGGCGGACAGCCGTTGGTGGACGCGGCGTTTCTGGCGCAGGGCATTTTGCGCGCGCCAAAGGTCTTGTGGGAGCCGCTGGAACCGCAAGTCAAAAAGCAAATCATTGCCGCGCTGGAATCCTCGCGCCGGATTGCCACGCCGGACCGCAACAACTGGGTGATGTTTGCAGCCATGGTCGAAGCCGCGCTTTTGGAGTTCGGCGAGCCGGCGCTGCCGGAACGGCTGGAAGGTTGCGTGCGCAAAATGCTCGGCTGGTATGTTGGAGACGGGGCTTACGGCGACGGCGAGTTTTTCCATTCCGATTACTACAACAGCTTCGTCATCCAGCCGATGTTGCTGGACGTTCTGGCGGTTTTGGAAAGGCACGACGCCGGTTTTTCCACCGCGCGAAAAATCATTTTGCAGCGCGCGCAACGTTACGCCGAAATTCAGGAGCGGCTTATCGCACCGGATGGCACCTTTCCCTCCATGGGCCGCTCGACGACGTATCGGTTCGGCGCGTTTCAGACGCTGGCCTTGATCGCTTTGCGGCGCGAATTGCCCGAACGAATCAAGCCCGCGCAGGTGCGCTGCGCATTGACGACCGTCATCCGCACCATGATTGAGACCCCGGGAACTTTTGACGCGGACGGCTGGCTGCAAATCGGCTTTTGCGGACATCAACCCGCGTTGGGCGAACCGTATATTTCCACAGGCAGCCTGTATTTGTGCAGCGCGGGTCTTCTGCCGCTGGGCCTGCCGCCAGCGGATGAATTCTGGAGCGCCCCGGCGGAACGCTGGACTTCGCAGGAACTCTGGTCGGGAGAAAATCTGCCCGCCGACCACGCGATGAATGATGTGAAGGACGTGGAGCTTCCCACGCTCAACCTCAAGACGTAATCCGACGGGGAGAAATGATGCGGATCCGGCCGCTTCAAGCTCAGGCCGCGTGCGACCCGTCGCAAAACGGCTTGTTGGCTGAACTGCCGCACCGGCACAGGGTCTGGCGGTTCCGAATCTCGTAGGTCTTCCCGGCGGCGGAAACGACCGGAATGCCCCCGCGCACCCAAATCGGGCCGCTGACTTTTTTCTCCGTGTCTTCAATCAGTCCAAGCGACGGCTCAAACTTCGGCTCGATGGGTTTGCCGGTCTTCTTGTCCCAAGCCACCAGCCGGCCGGCGGGGCAGTGGCCAGCCTCGTGTTCCACCAGCCGCCGGGCTTCGGGATTGTCCTGCTGGACGAGATTCCAAACTCTGCCCTTCGGATCGCAGAACCGGGCGAACGCGCACAGGTTCTCCTGATCGGTGAGCAGCATCGTGGGGCCTTCAATGGTCCCGGCCTGCTTCAGGTAAGGCTCATGGCTGGCCGTTTCCGTGCCGTCGAAGCGAACCTTCGCGTGGGTGCCGTCGCAGAAGGGCTTGTTGGCGGACTGGCCGCAGCGGCAAAGGGCGTATTGCGGCTGGGCCGGATGTTTTTTCCCTTCGCGATAATCCAGCGAATCGCCCTCGGCATTGGTGACAATCCACTGCTCGCTCAAAGGCGGGCCGCCGCTGACGAGATAGGGGCCGTCCTTGGTGACTTCAATCTTCGTATTGGTTTGCGCGCTCTTTTTCATGGCGGACATACCATAGCACGAGTGATGAAATTGTCACGAATGGCGGTCCTTGGGCCCGGCCACCATTTCAGCTTGGCTCCGGCCTCTGGCGCTGGCCGGAAACGCATCCGCGTAATCTGCGGAGGGCCTTGACCGCGAATGGCAACAGGAGTAAAAGAGCGTCAAACCCATGGCATCGGAAAAAACAAAAACGGCTTTCATTATCGGCATTGTGGCTTTGGTTGCGGTTTTAATCCTGGGCGGGTTCGCGTTTCTCCTCCTCAAAGTCAGGGCGCGCGTGGTGCAGGCGGGGGCTATGGCCGAATTGAAGGCGGACAATCCTGTGGAATATTACGTCCTGCACACGCCCATGATCCAAAGCGAGGATGAATTGAAGAGCGAGATGGCCGGCACCTGGCAATTGATGGGTGCGAAATCCAGGATGACCGGTGAATTTGTTTTCCTCCAGTCACCCGGCAGTTATCATAAAATGTTCACGCTCACGAATTGGGCCATCGTCACTTACGACGCCGACTCCAATGTGCTTTATTCCGCCGGCGGCCATTACACGCTTCACGGCGACAATTATACGGAATCCATCGAGGCGGCGACGGGCATGATGACCCGGTATCTCGGCGCGCACCCGGGATTCAAAATCCGCGTGGACGGGGATGATTATTACCAGATGAGTCCCGGCAAAAATCCTTCCATCGAGGAGATGTGGCAACGCGTCGGGCAATGACTTGCCGCACATCGGCTCCAGCCTCTGGAGTCTGCGGTGAATTTCAGACAGGATTAACAAGGTTTGCAGGATGTGATTTTCCGATCCTGTTTCTCCGGTTTGGATTTTCAACGTGTAGCTCTGCGGGGGAACCTGCCGGTTCTCCGGGGAAAGCTCCAGAGTCCGCTCCGGACTTTAGGCTTCTTGGAGGTGCCTCATTTCAAGACATAAAACGCGGTTGCGGGTGTCTGCCGCCGCGTAGCGGCTTTCGGCAGAGAGCCGCCATCTGAAAGCCCGGACCGATGGAATTGGGCGGTCTGCCGGCGTGCCGGAGCGGTGGCATGGTTCTTGCGGATCTCAACGAGTATTTGCCGCCATGTAATCAAACCGGAGAGGCACCGGTTAATAAGGCGCCGGCGGCATGGTGCAACAAGCGCCTTACTGATGGGGATGCCGCGGGCGACGGCATGAATGCCCTCATCGCCCACTGCTTGCAAGAGGGGCGCGGCGCGTCTGCCGTGAGTTTCCTTGGAACGAATGACGGGACGTTGCAGGAATCTTCATTTCATTCTGGCTGCCATTCGTTCTCATCCGGGTCATCGGCACGGCCTGGCCGCGCGCCGGCAGAACGCGCCAAAATGTTCATAATTATTTGTTGCCAATTTCCGTATTTGTGGCACGGTGCGTTTCGCGGCCCGTATGGCGCAAGCAATCAATTGCGTGAACCCGGAAGTTCGTATTGTTTTTATAGAGGATGTCCCCGCTGAAGCGGCCCTGGTGGAGCTGGCGTTGCAATGGGGCGGTCTGGCTTTTCAGATGCAGCGCGTGGAGACAAGGGAGGATTTTCTCCGCGTATTGGCAAAGCAGCCGCCGGACGTCATTCTTTCCGACCACGGGCTGCCGTCGTTCGATGGCTTTGCGGCGCTGGCCATCGCGCATCAGGAATGTCCGCAAGTGCCCTTCCTCTTTGTGACGAACGCGCTGACGCGGGATATGGAAATTGACAAGCTGATGCCCGGCGTCACGGATTATGTCCTGAAGAGTCAACTGCACCTTCTGGCCCCGGCCATCCGCCGTGTTTTGCATGGGACGGAGACGCCGCCAGCAGGAGGCGTGAACCAGGAGGAACTCAGGCAGATCGAGGAAAAGCTGTTCGCGCTGCTGGAGAAATACGAACGCGCGGGAGGTTTTCTGCCCATTTGTTCAAGCTGCAAAAAAATCCGGGACAGCCAGAACGAGTGGCACGCGCCGGAGATGTTTTTCAAGAAATACGCGGGACTGAAGTTCACGCACGGGATTTGCCCGGATTGCATCGGCAAATTCTCGCCTTGAATTCCCGCGGGCGGCCGGATCTTGCGGCTGGCACGGGACGGGAATCGGGGAAATAAAAAGAGCCTGACTTAACCCAATAAAGTCAGGCTCTGAAACAAACCCTAACTAACTTCTCAACACTTAATGAGACCGGGCAGCCGCTGGTTTGTTCAAATTATTTTCCGCCAATGTCCACGGTATCCAGCAGCGTTAGGTGTCTGCCAGGAAGTTTCAAGGCGGAATGGCGTGACGCAATACGGTGACGTGTCAGGACTTGGGTTTGAAGATGCCGATGGCCGCTCCCTGCGGATCAACCAAAACGGCAATGCGCCCCACGTCTGGCACGTCAAACGGCGGCACGACCACTTCGCCGCCGAGCTTGGCCGCCTTCTTCGCGGTGGCGCCCACGTCATCCACGATGACGTAGCCAATCCATTGCGCGGGGTTGCCGGGCCTGGGGCATTTCATCACGCCGCCAACCATGTCCTTGCCTTTGAGGAAAAGCGTATAGCCCGTGCCCTTGCCGAAGGGTTTGGTCTTCCAGCCCAGCAAGGTGGCGTAAAATTTTTGGGCCGAGGCCACGTTGGTGGCGACGAGTTCGTTCCAGCCGAACTGGCCGGTTTTGGGGCGGTCTTTTTCCTTGCTCATAATCGTTTGACGGTTCAATTTCCTCTACCCACTGTGAATTTCGCAGACCGCAATCGAAATGCAACCGGATTATTGAAGCCCTAGTAATTTTTTCTTTCCGTTTCCCGGAGTCATATCTGGCGTCTGTGCGAATTTTCCAGACGTTGAAATTCACGGCTTGCCTTGGCGGCCGTCGTGACTCAACCTGACCGCAGCGAAGGTCGTTTCATCCGTTATGGAATCCATAAGCGAAAATATATCCGCAGACATGGTTGGAGATTCAACCATACCGGTTCCCGTGAACGGAACGGAACGGCATTTTCGTTATTGGTCCTGGTGGCTGCTGTTGTTTGTGGCCGCTTGGACGACCTGTTATTTCAGCCTGGCCCATGATCCCGTCGGGCTGTTCCAGAAAAACTGGATTTTCATCCCCGTCGGCTTTTGCGGGGCGGTTCTGGGAAACATCTCCGCCGTGGGTGGTGGCATTGTCTTCATCCCGGTCATCATCTTTATCTTTCATTTACCTCCCGTGACGGCCTTGAAAATTGCGCTAGCCAGCCAGTCTTGGGGCATGACCAGCGGCGCGATTGGATGGATTCAAAAGAGGGTGGTTCCGCTGCGCGCCTTGAAGCTCACCGTGCCGGGGCTGCTGATCGGAAGCTGCATCAGCTCGCTGGTGATTCATCCGAGCGCGCTGCTGGTCAAACTGCTGTTCGGGCCGGTCTCGATTTTGCTGGGCATCCTGACCATCGTCCTGTCACGCCGCGCCGCAAAATCAGCCACGGCCGCACGCGCGGAAATCCCGCCGAACGCGGCGGTTTCGCTGTTCATCATTTCCACGATTGGCGGACTCATCACCGGCTGGATTGCCATTGGTGAAGGCGAACTTGTCGCCGCGCTCCTGATGCTCGTTTATGGGGTCAACGTCACCGCCTGCATCGGCCTGGGAGTGGTGCTGCTTTCCATCAATTCCATTTTTCTGACCCTCATCCATCAATTTCTGCTCGGCGGCATCCCCTGGCACATCGCCGCCTTCACCGGACTGGGTTGCGTTTTCGGCGCGCGGCTGGCTCCATTCTTGAGCCGCCGCTCGAATCCGATGGTGCTGAAAACCATCTTCGCGGTCATCGCGATTTGCGACGGGATTCTGTTCATCGTCCAATACATGATCATTCACCACGCGCACTGATAGCCGCGCGGATGAACTGCGGGATTTCAAACCGACCGCTGCCAGTGCGCGCACCATCTTGCGAAGTTTTCAAAATCATGTTTAATCTTCTTTGTGCCGGTGCTTCATGCGCCCGGCCAGAACGCGAGGCAGCCCGGCTGCTGGTTAATTCGCCATTGGGATTCTAATGAACGCAACAAATTCAGATCCATACTCGTCATTGGTTCAGACGAACGCAATGACGGTGGCGCAATCGAATGCACCACCGTCCTCTGAAACGAACGCGACGGTGATGGCGCGCATTTTTCATTACGTCTCCGGCCACGAGTCCTCCACTGGAACAAACCTGCTGCTCATCGTGGCGCTGGTCTTCCTGCTGCATTTTGCGGTCAAGGCCATCCGGAACATCAGCGAATGGCTCATCAACAAAAGTCACGCGCAGAAAAGCCCGCTCGGCTTCGTCACGGAGCAGCCCAAGTTCATAACGCTCATCCAGCTCGTCGCCAACGCCGTGACGTCCGTCATGTATTTTTTCGCGGTGGGCCTGGTGCTTCAGGAATTGTTCAAGATCAAACTGTCGAATTATCTGGCCAGCGCCTCCATCCTCGCGCTGGCCATCAGTTTTGGTTCGCAAGGTCTGGTGCAAGACGTGGTCATCAGCCTGACGCTGATTTTTTCGGACGCGATGGACGTGGGGGATTTGGTGGAGATTGCCGGCACCGTAGTCGTTGTCGGGCGCGTCGAGGAAATCGGCCTGCGGTTCACCACAGTCCGGAATTTTTACAATCAGGTGGTGTTCATTCCCAACCGCACCATCGCCAACGTGAGCCGGTTCCCGCATGGCGGCGTGTTTGCGTATGCGGACATCCAGATTCCGGCCGGCGTGGACCGGGACAAGGCCGTCCAGGCCATCAAAGACACCGCCAACGGGATGCGGGCGCAGTTCGGCGCGATCATTTTGAACCAGCCGGTGGTCGGGCCGGTGGAAACGGCGGAGGCCGGCGGCTGGAATTTTGTCCGCGTCCATTTCAAGATCTGGCCGGGCCAGGGAAATCTGATTGAAACAACTTTTCGCCAGCAAATCATCAGCGCCATGAAAACCTTCAGTCCGAATTACGCCGACTGGCAGGTGCCGGTGACTTATCGCGCCATGACCGCCGCCAAAAATGTGCCGCCGCCGCCGGAATCAGCTTCGATCAAACCGCCCGGCTGAAACGGTGCCCAATCCGACGAATCACGTGACGCCGGCATGAATTATTGAAATAAAGCTTGCGCGGGCTGGAATTTGGACGAAATTGAGTCATAGCAAACAGGATCTGATCGAATTCAGGCGGGAAATCCACACCCGGAAACGCCTTTCTTCAACAGTTTTCCAGAAACCAAATGTTATGACCATGTTTCTTTTTTGGTGCGCCATCGGGGCTGTCGCCGGAACCGTGTTCGGTTCATTCTTTGAATGGGCCTTGCACCGTTACATCATGCATCGCTCCTTCAGGTGGTTCCGGTTTCCGTATGAAACGCACACACTGATTCATCACCGGATCTTCCGGGCGGATCACACCTACCACCTCGTGAACGAGCCGGACAAGAAGACGATTCCGATGGCGTGGTGGGCCGGGCCGGCCATCGTGGCCGCGTGCCAGTTGCCCTTTTTAATCTGGGCGTTGTTCTCGCACAAATGGGGGATTTTGTGCGGCGCGGCGATGGCATGCACAATTTATTTCACGGCTTACGAGTATATGCACTGGTGCATGCATCTGCCGAAGAAACGGCATGTGGAACGGTCGGGGATTTTCTTCCGGCTGAACGGGCATCACCTGCTGCATCATCGTTACATGCGCAAGAATTTCAACGTGGTGCTGCCGTTCGCGGATTTGTGCCTCGGCACCCTGCTTCTGCGCTCGAAGGTGGTCTTTGCGCAGGCGCAAGGCGCGTCCGTGCCCAACGTCCAGCCGCGGCTGCCGCGGCGGAATTTTGCGGTGGGACCGGGCTGAATCCAGAATCGTTGCGGTTCACCGTCATGCCCGCGCATCAAATGCGGATTGGTCCTCCGGATCAGTCATTTTCAGGAAAAACAAGCATTGACAGCCGGGCGTGTTTCTGGTTTCATTGTCGGCCCTTTGCGGGAAAATTTATGTATGCCGTCTTAGAAACAGGTAGCAAACAATATCGCGTCGCCGCGGGCGACACGCTGGAAATCGAACGCCTCGAAACCGAGACGGGCAAGCCGTTCACGTTTGACCGCGTGCTGCTCGTCAACAACGACGGCAAGCTGACCGTGGGCACGCCCACCGTGGACGGCGCCAAAGTGGTGGCCGATGTGGTCGCGCACAAACGAGGCGAAAAGAAGCTCACCTTCAAAATGAAGCGCCGCAAGGGCTATCACAAAACCATCGGCCACCGTCAGGAACTGACCGTGGTGAAAATCACCGCCATCAACGCCTGATTTACCGGCTCTCAACTCTCAACCAGTTATGGCACATAAAAAAGGTCAAGGCAGCGTTCGCAACGGGCGAGACAGCGTCAGCAAGCGGCTTGGCGTGAAGGAATTTGGCGGCACGTTCGTCACCGCCGGCAGCATCATCATCCGCCAGCGCGGCAGCAAGTTCATCGCCGGCAAGAACGTCGGCGTCGGACGCGATTGGACGCTCTTCGCGCTTACCGACGGCAAGGTGCTGTTCGACAAGGATAGCCGCCGCGTAAATGTCGTGGCCGAAGCCGCCGCCGCGAAGAATTGATTTCGGAAACAAAATTTCACGGCGAGGCCGCGTGCCTCGCCCTTTTTGTTGGAGTTCAAGCTTTAGCTTGTCACAACATTCGCCTACATTCCCAGACAGGCTAAAGCTTGAACTCCAACTTTCATGTTCGTTGACGAAATCAAAATTTACGCGAAGGCGGGGCACGGCGGCAAAGGCTGTGTCGCGTTCCATCGCGAGGCTTTCGTGCCCAAGGGCGGGCCGAGCGGCGGCAACGGTGGGCGCGGCGGCAGCGTCATCCTCCAGGCCGACCACGACCTGAACAATCTCATCGCGCAGTATTACCAGCCGCGTCTCATTGCGCCTGACGGTGGACATGGACTTGGTAAAGGCATGGATGGGCACGCCGGAAAAGATCTTACCATCAAAGTTCCCTGCGGCACGCTCGTCTGGCGCCTCAAGGACACCACCCCTCCCGTCGAAACAAAGATCGCAGCGGATGAGGGCGAGGATGAAAAGCCGGTTTTCAAAACCAGTGCAAGCAAACGGCCGTTGATTCGCAGCGCAAGCGGCGTGCAGGCGCAGGAATTTGATTTGAGCAAGGAAGACGTGGGGGAAACTTCAGCCGGTAATTTGCAAAAGGGCGAGCTTGTCGCCGACCTTACCACGCAAGGACAGCAATTTGTTTTGTGCAAGGGCGGGCGCGGCGGTTTGGGCAATCGCAATTTCGCCACCCCGCGTCGGCAGACGCCGCGTTTTGCGCAGCCGGGCGAACCTGGCACGGAGGGCGAATATCTTTTCGAGTTGCGCATCATGGCCGAAGTCGGACTGGTCGGATATCCGAACGCCGGCAAATCCACGCTGCTCACGGCTATTTCAAAGGCGCGGCCGAAGGTCGCGGCTTATCCGTTCACAACGCTGCACCCGCAGATTGGCATCGTCGAATACGTCAGCGATTTCAAGCGGCTCACCGTTTGCGACGTGCCGGGGCTTATCGAGGGCGCGCACCAAAATGTCGGCCTCGGCCATGAATTCCTCCGGCACATCGAGCGCTGCAAAGTCCTCGTGCTGCTGCTCGACATGGCCGGAACGGACGGCCGCGAGCCGTGGGACGATTACAAGCAACTGCTCAAAGAACTGGAACTTTACGACCCGGCTTTGCTCAAAAAAGAGCGCCTCGTCGTGGCGAACAAGATGGACGAGGCGGTCGCCGAGAAAAACCTGAAGCAATTCAAAAAGAAAATTAAAAAAGTTTCGTTGCTGCTGATTTCCGCCGCATTTGACCAGGGCGTGGAGGAATTCAAGGACACGATTCGCGAGGCGGTGGAAGAAGCTTCGGAGTAATTTTGGTGGGGTGAGCGTCCTAGCGAGCCATTTCAGAATTCCATAAAAAGCGGCTCGTCAGGAGCCTCGCCCACCGACTTACAATTCCAAAAATCGCATCACGGTGTCGCCGTGCTTGAGGAGCTTCGCTTCCGTCCACGGCGCAGCAAGTTCCAGCGTGTCGCGCTTCGTGTGGCCGAGAACAAACCTTCCGCCGGTGGCGAGCAGCTTCGGCAGAATTGGGTTGTCGAGCAACTGCTGCGCGAATGAAGTGGATCGGCGGTTCACATTCTTTTCACCGTAAGGTGGGTCGGCGAGTATCAAATCAAATTGCCGCCCGCTTTCTCCAAGCTGGTTCATCACGGGAAAGACATCCTGCGTCCGCACTTCCAGCATTTCGCCGTAGCCTGCCGTTGCCGCGTTGCTGCGGATGAATTCCGCGTGACGATGCGATTTCTCGACGCACATCACCGCTGCCGCGCCGCGACTCAAACATTCCAGGCTCAACGCGCCGCTGCCGGCAAACAATTCCAGCACCCGCGCGCCAACGACCCGCGCGCCGAGCGAGTTGAAGACCGCCTGCTTGACAAGGTCGGGCGTCGGCCGGACGTCGAGTCCTTTCGGGACTTTCAAAATCCGCCGGGCGGCGTTGCCACCGGTAATGCGCATGGAGAAAGATTAACCACGAAGACACAAAGGCACGAAAGAAATTTTCGGCGGTCCAGAAATTTACGCTGTCACCGCTTCCGCCTTTTTCTTCCAGCCGAACATCCGGCCGCGTTTGATGATTTCGATCGTCGGCGGCGGCACGTCGTTTTCCCACGAGGCATCGCCGGACTGGATTTTGGCCAGCACGAGCGGCGGGAACACCGGCAGATAATCTGGGTTGTGGTTTTGGATGCTGGTGATGAAGCGGTTTTCGAGCAGGTGCGCGTAAAG
>Ga0181525_10001419_pt1 | contig 20414 bp, 25 predicted proteins | sample PEATcosm2014_Bin_48_FD_121100 | JGI IMG/M metagenome (GOLD analysis project Ga0181525, IMG submission 121100) | Peatland microbial communities from MTU Mesocosm Facility, Houghton, MI, USA - PEATcosm2014_Bin06_10_metaG | ecosystem: Environmental > Terrestrial > Soil > Wetlands > Peat | place...
AGCTTGGCGCGGACCATCGCCGTTTCGAACGCCTCGTCCGACCGCAACCAGTCGGCTGCTGGCTGCGCGTTGCTCGCCGGAGTAAGCTTCGGCATCGCTTGGCTGTTCGTGAGCACGATCGCGAACAACGATTTGGGGTGGCGCGCTGTTCTTCCCGGCGTGATGGTCCTGACCATTTTTGCCGCAGCGGGCATTTCGCGGTGGCTCGCCGAGCCCACACCCTATGCTGCCGCGGCGGCGTTTGTTTTGTTGGCGCTGGGGCTGCCGGATGGCGTGCACTTCATCCGTAATAATGTGTCCGGTATTCCTACGTCCTCCGCCACGGCCTTCGCCAATTCGCCCGACATGTGGGACGCGGTGCGCCGACACTCCGCACCAGACGAGCGCGTCGGCAACAACCCGCTGTTTCTTTCGGACATGGTCGTCTGGCCAGTCAATATCTCCTGGGCTCTTTTCGCGGACCGCCGTTCTTGTTTCGCCGGCTGGGATCTAGCACGGGCCTATGTCGCGTTGCCCGGGCCGGAGATCGACCAGCTACAGGCGATGTTCGTGCGTGTATTCGCTGGCAATGGCTCGCCGGAGGATATCCAGGCTCTCGCGGAAAAATACGGCTGTCGTTTGATCGTGATAGCCGAAAGCGACGGAGCTTGGCAGCACGATATGTTCGCCGCCAGCGCTGATTACGCCTTGGTGGAAGAAAAGGCCGGCCGGTGGCGAATATATCGCGCTAAAAACCCCACCTGATCTCAGGAGTGCCGAGCGCGGCCGGTCGAGGCTATCGCCACCCTTAGGAAAGTCGCGGCGATCCGGAAGCCAGCATGAATCGAGCCGCGCAGTGACCCGGCTACTTTCGATTTTCCGCCGCGTCGGCACCGGTAAGGTATGGCGATCTCGAGGATACGAAGTCCCGCTCGCGCCGCCTTCATTTGCATCTCGATGTTCCACCCATAGGTCATCTCGCACAGCGCGAGACAGTGGAGGCAGTCGCGGCGAATGGCCCGATATGCGCACATATCGGTGTATCGCGTCCCATAAAGAGCCCCTATGCCAAGACCAGCCAAATAGCCGGATGCAAGTTGGTGCCAACTGATCGAACCCGACTCCCGTACCCCGCGTGTGCGCGAGGCGATCACGAAATCATGGGATCCGTTTCGGATGGGGTCGACCAGCAACGCCATTAGATCGCCGCGATCCGCACCGTCGCCATCCATGAATACGATGATCCCGCATTCGGGTCCTGCAGCGTCGGCTCCCATCGCACAGGCGCGGCCGTAGCCCCGGCCATTCGGGATCACAACCCGTGCACCGGCACGCCGCGCGATCTCAGCAGTTCCGTCGCTGCTGCCGCTGTCGGCAACGATGATCTCGCGCACCACGTCGCGCGGAATCTCTTCAAGAACGTAGGCGATTGCTTCCGCCTCGTTCAGGGTCGGGATGACGACGGCGACGGTTAAAGGCTCCATCGCAGGCCGCAATTCTGGCACGGCATCGGAGGCACGTCGCTCAGCAGGCCCTCGCGGAAATTTTGATAGGCCTCGCTGTTCCAGATCTCGCGTAAGGTCTGCTGGGTCGCATCGCCAAGCGTGTAGTTTTCATAACCGCGCGCGGAGAACGGAGCGATGCAGCACGGCAGCGCGCGTCCATGAGCGGTAAAATACATCAGCGCCCAGGGACGGCGGCAAGCCGACCAAGGTGATTTGTCCTGGCCGCGCTGTAGACTGAGCCCCGGTTCCGTCGCGCCCGAAGCGTCTATGGTGACGCCAAGCGTACGGCCTAGTGCTTGGGCATCAGCGATTACTTCCGCTTCCGCCTTCTGCGTCTTCTCGAACAGGGACGAATCCTCACGCATCAGCCCACGCCCCATATCGTCGAATACCAGGCGCTGGAGATGAACCTCGGAAACGCCGATGCGCGCGGCAAGCCGGACGAATTCGGGAAGCTGGTCGACCGTCTCCTTGAGGCCAGTCAGCCAAAGCGACACGCGTGGCGTCGTCGCGCCAATCTGCTTTTGAAATGATGTGAACTGGCTTACGTTCCGGACAATCCGATCGAACATGTCCTTGCCGCGAACCTTGAGGAAGCTTTCCGCTTCGGCTGCGTCGAGCGACACCCGAAGCTCGTCCAGGCCGGTTTCGACGATCTCGCGATGCTTGCGCGGCCCGAGCAGCGTGCCATTGGTGTTGAACAGTGTGTAGATGCCGCGGCCCTTGAGATAGCGGATCATACGCGGCAGCTCTTTGACCAGCATCGGCTCGCCGACGCCGTGAAGCACTACGCGCGCTAATCCAGGCACTTGGTCGATGATCGAGGTGAAGAGTTCCCAACTCATATCCGCGGGTGGCTCCAGCGCCTCGAACGTCCGCGGGCAGGTCTCGCATAGAAGGTTGCAGCGATTGGTAACCTCGAGATAAATGCAAACTGGTGGTGCTTCGGCGACCCTCGAACGTCGGTCGCCCACCGATTCAAAATATCGGTTTGTATCCGGCAGTTTTATTGTCGACATCAGGTAGTCCCTTTTATTGAAGCGTGTGACCCGGGCGCGATTGCGTTGGCATGTCGAAGATCATCGGGCTGGGTGAACAGCTTATCGATCTCGAGAAGATCGTAGAGTCGAAGTCGCTCGACGCATGCAGCCGTCTCGGGCGCTGCATAAGGCGGTAAGTCACCGCTTGTCGTTTTTGACATAAACCCGCGGAGGAGACGGAGAAGCGAAGAGCGGTCATCTACATCGAACCATGACGCAAGTTCCAACACCTCGAGCCCAAGAGTGCGAGCGCGATCACGCGTCTGGTCGGCAACTTTGTCCGTGCTCCAGGCGATGTCCTCAAACAGGTGGGCATGCGGCGCCTTCACACCGATTACGTAGTAACCGCCGTCATCGGCCGGGCCGAGCACGACGCGATCGCCGTTATCCGCAAGGGCGCGCGCCGCCTGGGACAGCACGAAGGTCGGGAGAGTTGGGCTGTCTGAATTGAGCAGGCAAACGCTTTGATGACCCCGTTCGAACAGCCTCTGCGCCGCCTGGAGCAGACACCGCCCGAATCCTTGGACGCGTGCTGGCACGTCCACCACGCCATCGGCCAGGACAAGCTGCGTGCCGGCAGCGAGGATGCCGTCAAAAAGCGCTTCGTAACCGGCCGGCGCATAAGCGACATAGCCGCGAATAGCGGCTCCATGCGCGGCTAATCTGATGTTCTCGGTAATGTCGCGCAGGAAGCTGGCGCTGAGCGTAACTGCCGACTCATGTGTCAGCGGCGGTACTAGGCGCGTTTTCACATGGGTGGGGCGCAGTGCCTTCGCCATCACCGCGATGGCGCAGGATTTGTCCATTGTCGCTGCGTCCATGGCCGTCACGATCCGCTGAACCAGTTGTAGCCGCGATCTTCCCAAAACCCCCCTGGCATGCGGTTGGTGACATACATGGTCGTGACCCATTTTGGGTTCTTGAAGCCGAGCTTGGTGGGTATTCGCACTTTGAACGGAAAGCCATATTTGGCGGGAATGATCTCGTCGGCAAACTTAAAGGCCATGATGGTTTGCGGATGAAGTGCCGTCGGCATGTCGATGCTGCCGTAATATCCATCGGCGCATTCGAACCCGACGTATTTAGCGGTGAGGTCGGCGCCGATCCGTTGCAGAAACGCGCCAAGTGGCGCGCCACTCCATTTCCCGATCATGCTCCAACCCTCGACGCAGATATGACGCGTAATCTGACTTTCTTGCGGTAGAGTGTAGAGTTGGTCCAGCGTCCAAGGCCGCTTGTCTTCGATCAGCCCCGAAAATTGTAGGCGGTAATCGGAGGCAACCAACTTTGGCGCTTGATCGGCAGGAAAATAGGCGTTGTAGCGAAAGTCACGCACCACCGCGCTTTCCGGATAGGTCGGAGCAAGCCGGTGTTGGCTAAAGATAACAGCCTGAGCCTGATCGTTCCAACGCGATATTGCGCTTAAAACGCTTTGAACTACGTCTTGGTCGGAGATGTCGCAGCCGGTGAGCATAGCGAGGGCGCCCAGGCTCAGCGTCTGACGAAGAAAGAGACGCCGTTCGATTGCGGTCACTGGGCCTTTTCTTTCGAGCGTCGCGCGCGTCATGGCTGCTCCTCCTTGGGCAGCGTCTTGCTCGAATGCGGTTTACTCGTAGCCCGCCCGAAGACCATCGCGACCAAGGTTTTTGGAACTAGGATCGTTAGCGCGATATGCACCACGAGAAAGCCGACGATTGCTGTCATACCAAGAAAATGTACGATTCGGGCATTGTCGTAGCCGCCGAACAGCCAGGTCAGTGCCTGCAATTGAACCGGCTTCCAGATACTGAGACCTGAAAGAATTGTGACCAGAATGGCGCCCAACACGCCCCAATAAAAAACCTTTTGCACAGCGTTGTATTGCCCTAGCCGGTGGTCGAGCCGGCCGCGCAGCGCGGCTAGGAAATCGTGAATCAGCGTTCCAAGCCGGATCGGCAGAAAATCGCGGAGAAAGTGACCCGAAACGAAGCCGACGATCAGGTAGGCCACGAAGTTGATTACCAAGAGCCAAATTCCGGCAAAATGCCAGAGCAACGCGTTTGCCAACCCGTCCTCATTGTGGAGTGCCTCCGATAGGGAAGCATCGCCACCGAGCGTGAACATCCAGGGAAATCCGAAATCCAAAGAAAAGGGTGGAGACGAGTCATAGATGCGCCAGCCGCTACCGATCATCACGACGATCGCCAGGGCGTTGAGCCAATGCATGATGCGCCGGCTCAAAGGGTGAAGCTGCACATCACGATCCGATGAGCCCGGCTCCTCCCCATCGATCCGCACTGTTGACCGAGCCATCATGGTAGCACCTCCAGACCGTCCGCGCGCAGCCGCTCCAGTGCTTCCGGCTGGTGCAGGAAGGATTCGAATTTATCGGCATTCGGGCTTAGCACGGCGCTGGTCTGCGCGATCCAATAGATGATCGGCGGATAGAAATCATCGGGCAACGTTCCCGTGGCATGGAGTTCCGGGTTCGCCGCAAGATCAGTCGCGTAGATCACCGCGAGCTGTGCCTTGCCGCCTGCAAGAAGGAATACTGCGTCGTCTGTGCCGATCACGCCGACAGATCGGCTGTGCACCACGTCCCACAGACCCAAGGTTTCCAGCGCCTTTCGAGTGTCCACGCTCGCCGTAGACATTGGCGCATCAACAATCGCAATCGAACCCGTCCCAATCAACGTCGCGAGATCGCGCTCTGTTGGGGACTGCGGCCCAGCGGCTAGCTCTGCCACCAACAACCGATTACGCCAAAGGCGAAAAGGTGCATCTTTGATGAGATGTCGCTGTATCGCGACAGCGGCCATGGCATCGCCTTCGCCAATAATCAGATCGCTGCGGATGCGGTGCGACAGCTGTTCAAGCAACAATGGCGTCGGAGAGGCAAAGACACGCACCGGAACGCCGGTGTGCCGCCGCCATGAGGCGGCGACGTCGTCTATCGCATGCCGCAGCGTCGGCTCGCAAAACACCACGACATCAGGCGCAACTACGTATTCGGCCGATGCCGGCACAACACACGCACTCGTAAACAGTATCGCAGTCAAAAGACCTAAGCCGAAAATCAGAACTTTGAGCTCTGTAGACATACGAGTCTCAGGCCTTGAACTGGAAGCACAATCCGGTTTGCCAGCCAGCCAGGATCATTAAGTCGCTGTAGGGACAACGGTGGTCGTCATCAAAGAAATGAGTGAGAACGTATGATTTCCCGGTCGCACGCATGCAATCCTCCATGCATAATCGCGGCTCCGGCACGATGCCGGTTACATTAATCTTTCGTAGGATCGCGGTAAAAGGTTACAGATTGCAATCGTTTGGAGCGCTGTGCGGCAGTGGGCTTAGAACCGGATAAGCGATGGTCGTCAGAGATGGCGGCGGCCCAGTCCGGCGACGCCGCGGCTTATGAAAGATTGCTACGAGACATCCTACCTTTCTTGCGCCTCATCGCCCGCCGTGAACGCGTCCCGTCCGATATGGTCGAAGACATCGTTCAGGACACCCTGTTGACTATCCACCGCATTCGCCACACCTATGACCCAAGACGCCCCTTTGTCCCGTGGCTAGCCGTAATCGCGAAGCGGCGTTCGATCGATGCTCAACGCCGTTTCGGTAGAATTAGCGCCTGGGAGCAGGCGGCGCCCGACCAGCTTGAAACCTTTCCAGATCCCGCAGCGAATATACAGATTGAGCTCGAGGATAAGCGAGAATGGCTGCACCGCGCGCTGAAGGATTTGCCTCGGAAGCAACGCGAAGCTGTCGAGCTTGTTAAAATTCGAGGTTTTTCGGTTTCAGAGGCGGCGACCGCCAGCGGCCGGTCGGCGGGAGCGATCAAGGTCAACATACACCGAGCACTACAAGCGCTGCGTAAATTATTTGAGGAACGCTGAGATACATGTCAAACACCACTGATCAACTTATTGAAATGCTAGCTCGGGATATCGCTCCGATCAGGCGCCTGCGGCCTCCGATAATCCGGGCAGCGATGTGGTTGGGAACTGTTGCGTTCCTCGGCGCCTTTGTTATTTTTACATTCGCCAACCTCGGCGTGTTCATTGCGCGCGCTAGACATATTGAACTTGACGTCGAACTTCTCGGTTCGTTTACCACGGGATTCCTGGCGGTTATCGCGGCATTTTATTTGAGCCTACCGGATCGGTCTCCGCGCTGGGCTTTATTGCCGCTGCCATCGCTCGCATTATGGCTCAGCGGCAGCGGTGCGAGCTGCTATCACCAGTGGCTAATCAACCGGAATGGAACCTGGAAACTCGGAGAAAGTAGCCACTGCTTGCTATTCATCCTTGGCATCGGCCTCCCGTTGGGCGCTGCGCTGATGCTGGGGCTTCGCAAAGCGCACCCTATCGCGCCGCTGCGCGTGGCCGTCATAGGAGGCTTGGGCGTGGCAGCGCTGGCCACGTTTTTATTGCAGTTCTTCCATCCATTCGACGTCACCATGATGGATCTGACGATCCATACCATTGCTGTCGCCATCGTCGTCTCGATCATTGCGTGGCGTCGTTCATGGGCACTCGGATGATGACCCGTCGCGCGCAGCCGAAGCACGCGTTGCTCCCCCAAGGAGCGCGCTCGCGGCTGCTCGAGAATAGGGTTGTAGCGCGCGGCTCACCGTCACCTACGCGTTTCGGCAGCACGCCGACTGATGCTGGCTCGCATTGCTTCGAGCCCCTGAGCAAGGTCGATGCGTCCAAAACCAATGCGGAAGCGATCGGACGGGGTGTGTAGCAGATCTGAACGATAGATACTCGCTGGCAACAGCATTACGCCGTCTTCCTTGATTAGGCGAGCGCAAAACGACTCCACCCCCTCCGCTCCTTTGTAACGTGGATAGCCGACCACGCCGCCATCGGGTACATACCATTCGAACAGGTCGGCGTAGGTTTCGAAGAAATCAGTGAGAATCCCGATGTTTTTGCCAGCGATTAGTCGGTTCCTCGTCAAAATCTGATCGCCTGCCTTCAGCGCTATCCTGGCCAGGACTTCGCAGGGCGCGGCATTGCAAATAGACAGGTAGTGCTTGATCCGTTCCATCCGCTGTAGCAATGCGCGATCACGGCAAGCAATCCAGCCGATCCGGAGACCAGGCAGCCCATATGATTTGGACATACCGCCAAGGGAAATTCCACGCTCGTAGACTTCCACCGCCGCGGGAAGACGTGTAGCCGAATCTCGCTCGATCAGGCGGTACACCTCATCGCTGAACAGCCAGATGCCATGACGGCGGCAGAGCGCGACCAGCGCATCGAACCGGTCGCGTTCCAAGATCTTACCTGTCGGATTGTTAGGAAAATTGATCGAGATGAGCTTTGTGTTGGGGCGGATAGCGGCAGCGACGGCATCGATATCGAGTGTCCAATTACGATCATGATGAAGCGTGACACCGCTCACCGTACAAAGTCCAAGAGGTATGGTTTCGGTGGATTGGTAATTCGGTATTACTACGATCGCATGATCGTTATGGTCCAACAGCGCGTGCATCGCCGCATGGATGCCCTCCTGCGCTCCGGCGAAGCAAATAACCGATTCGGTGGTGACATGATCATAACCGGCCGCGATCGGCTCGCGCAGCCACGCTGCGCCGCGTGGATCGGTATAACCGAACTGCAACATTTCCCATGATCGCAGATCCTCTTCATCGGCCATGTTCAGCAGGTCTGCCAGCGTCAGGGCCTCGGAATCGGAAGCGGTCAAATGATGGCGCGCAGTGGACTCCCATTGCGAGAAATAGACTTCGAGGGCGAAATCGCGCATTCGAGCGTATTCGTGGAGTGATTTTAGATGAGATGGAGGTTGGCGTGCATCCGCCTTTTTCCGAAGCACTCCGGTTTGCGACGAAAATCCCGCCTGACTATCCACCATATGGTCTATTTCGGCGGGGCCAGAGAAAGGTTACGGGCCCATGAGCCATTAGATGAAACAATTCGGATGATATGATCGCGTCGATCAATTCCCTGTTTGCTTCTGATATTTTCCCTGATAGCTCGAAATAATTACCTGTTCCTCTGAGTAGGGAATTATCTCAGAAACGCCTATGAAATCAGCGTTTATGGCCTGACGGAGTTTTTGTACCACCGGCAGAGAGAGACTACTGCATAGGCGCAGCCTGATCCAGGGATGGCGGGATTGGGGTAAAAGTTATCGGCACTGGCGGCCGATATCCGAGTGATGAGTGCGGTCTGACGGTGTTGTAGTAGTTGCGCCATCGCTCGATGACGATCTAAGCTTCTCTGAGGTTGTAGAAGATTTCGCCGTTGAGCAACTCATCGCATAATTCTGCTCCGATATCCCCGCTTCCCGACAGGCGAGCGGGGTCGATTTTACCTTGCCCATTCCTACTTCTATCTGACGAAGCAGCACCACAATCTGCTCCGCGCTGAACCGCTTCTTCGCCATAACCAGGCTCCTTTCCAAAACAGTTTCTCTCAAACCGCTTGGTACAAAAAGGCCCAGTCAGGTCAGTGGCATCGAGTTACTGCGCGTGAGAGTGAATGAAGCCGTGCGTTGTCCCTTTGGGGAAGGCGCGGAGTTTCGTTTTGTGTAACTTTCCAGTGGATATGTCTGGCTTCCAGTTAGGCAACCGGCCACCAGATCGGATATAGAGAAGTTCCTAGCGTACCCCTTCCCACTTGAGAGGCTGCCCGGCCTACCCCCGAGCGGCCTCTTTCTTTGCCTGTCAGCGGTTCAGCGGGATGCGATGGTAAGCCGTTATCTTAACGCCGCCTTAATCGCGGCGCGCCCAAACTAGGGCATGAACAAGCGCCTTATTATGATGTTCCTCGTACTTGTACTGGCCATTGTTGGCCTCTACGGCTGTGAGGCCCCGCCCGCTCCCCCGAAGCAGACTTCCGATACCCCTGCGACCAGCGACCAAATCAGCGTAGTCCCATTGCAGCCCCCGCCCTTGAGAGAGATGCCATTCCACTTGGGTTATTAAGCCGTGTTGGACTCCGTCCGTCAGACTCGTCGGGTATTTCACCCCATTCATGGCAGGTCACGCCGCCTACATCGCATGTGACCTCGTTGCCGTAATCATCGAGCACGGTGCCGCGACTGACCTGCCTCCTATGAAGTGGTCCTCCCTGAGGTATAGTTTTGACCAAGGAGAACTCGCGCCTGCGCCGTCGTAAGATCGATTGTGTTGACGCCGATGCCGATCTTCTGGATTAGACGTAGTCGCCGGGCTTTCGCCAGGTCGCTCGCCGAGACTGGCCGCAGCACGTGCCACAGAATCTCGGTTTGCGGTAGCAGCGAATAAAACCGGTCGTTGTCCGTCTCGTCGCAGCAATCGACATGAAGGCCGCGATCGGTCAGCGCCGAGAGCTCGCGCTGCCAAGCCGGGCTGGCGGCATAATCCAGCAGCACTCTCATCCTATTTCGTCCACGGGAAAGCACTGTGGGGCGGCAAGGAGCCGCCACCGAGAGCTTCGGCGATGCGCAAGCCCTCGTTCCACTTCGCCATCCGCTCAGAGCGCGCGAAGGATCCGACCTTCAGCATCTGCGCCCCCCAACCGACCGCCATGTGAACGATAGTGACGTCTTCCGTCTCACCTGACCGCGCCGAGATGATGGTGGGCCAGCCGGCCTCTACCGCGGCGTCGAACGCAGCCTTGGTCTCGGTCATTGTGCCGGCTTGGTTCGGCTTGATCAGCGCCGTATTGCATGCATTTTGTGACGCGGCGGCGCGCACGCGAGTAGCGTTGGTGACGAGAAAATCATCGCCGACGACCGCGACCTTACGCGCTCGCGCGGTGAATCGGACAAACCCCACCGCGTCGTCCTCGGCGAGAGGATCCTCGATCGCTACGATCGGGTAGCGACGCAGCCAGTCGAGTAGCCGTTCGGTCATCGCGTCGCTGTCCATTTCGCGGTTCTCCAGCCCTAGGTGGTAGCGCCCGCCCTTGCCAAAATCCGATGCCGCGATATCGAGGGAGATCGAGACCTGTTCACCGGGCCGATATCCCGCGCACTCAATAGCGCGGAGTAGCATGTCGAGCGCCTCCTCGTTGGTGCCGAAGGCCGGCCAAAATCCGCCTTCGTCGGCGACGCCCTGCAGCAGGCCGGAATCGGCCATTAGGTTTCCAGCGGCGCGGTAGATCTCGGCCGTCCAATCGAGCGCCTCAGCGAAATCCTGGGCGCCGACCGCCACCACCATGAAATCCTGAATGTCGACGCGGCGGCCAGCATGTGCGCCGCCACCAAAAATCTGAATTTCTGGCAGCGGCAACCCAACAGTGCGGTCATCGGCAAGATATTGCCAGAGCGGCAAGCGAGCGGCCAAAGCTGCGGCATGGGCGGCCGCCATCGAAGTGGCGATCATGGCGTTGCCACCGAGGCGGGATTTGTCCGACGTGCCGTCGAGTTCGATCAGCGCCGAGTCGATCCTCGCCTGGTCGCTGGCATCGCGTCCGCGCAGATGCGGGCCGATAGTGTCATCAATGGTTTTGATCACGCCGGTGACGTCGTACCCGCCGAATGTAAGGCCGCCATCACGGCGGTCGATCGCCTCACCGGTTCCGGTCGAAGCACCTGCCGGTGCCATCGCCCGGCCGACGATGCCAGATGCCAGATGCATCTCGGCTTCAACGGTCGGCCGGCCGCGCGAGTCCCATCGACGCCGGCCTATCACGCGCTCAATGATCGCCTTAGCCATGAGCGACCTCCCGCATCCACGCCGCACGGATGGCTGCCAGGTCGGACGGCGGCGACGCCAGGAATGCTCGACCGATCTTTCGCATATGAGTTTTATCGGCCTCTTTAGTGACGTAATCGACTGGAGATTTCCCGTCGATGCGGGCGAGCAGAAGTCCGGGCAGCAGCGCTGCGGTGCGTGTCTGGATCTCTTGCTCCGGCTCCCAGGTCACATCAGTCAGATAGGCCTCCGACAGAGCGTCGAAGCAGCCGAGAAGTTCAGCGGTTGCGGCCGGCACAGCCAGACATTTTAGGAGCAGGTGATTGAGACAGAAGGCGAGGTCGAAGGCCGGATCGCCATACCAGGCGCACTCGGCGTCGATAAAGACTGGGCCGTCCGGGCCGATCAGAATATTCTTCGGGCTAACGTCCCCGTGAACGAGTGCGCGCTTGGTCTGCGCGGTGACACGCACCAACTCGGTCAGACGACCCGCCAGATCCGGATGTCGGCGGGCGGTCGCCTCGAGATATGGCTCTAGGCGGATGGCATGAAAGATCTCATCGCTTGCGAACGCGGCGGCGATATCGTCACGCCCAGCGGTCGCGGCATGAATCTTAGCCAGCAGGTGACCGATGTTAGCGGTGAGGCTACGGTCGGCGCACCCCTGCATCAGCTCTGCTTTCCAACTCCGGAACATGGCAGGGTCAAGATACTCCATCACAAAGAATTGCTGTTCTATGTCTACCACTAAGATCTCCGGGACCGCGGCGGGGGCGATCCCGGCGACCACCTGAAGCCACGCGACCTCGTATTGCCATCGTTCGATCGGCGCGAACCAGTCCTGTGCTACGCGCAGCTTGGGTAAGGCGCGCTTGACACAGACTGAACCGCGGCGCAGATCAACACGTAAGATATCGGAGGCGACGCCGCCCGCGAGAGCGTGAAATCGTGGTGTCTCGTCGGCCTCAGCGAGGCCGAAGCGACGTAAGGCAACGGTGATTTCGCGACTTAATTCGATCATCATCGTCTTCGCTGTACTAGCACGAACATAGCGGTCTGGCGACGAGCGCCAAATGAGGTCTCTCAGGGTTCTCGTAGAAGAACAAGCTCAGCCCTCGGTATTTATTTTAACTCGGGTGCGGGCTAACAGGTGCTAACACCAGTACGAGTACACCACGTCACCTTCTCCGCCTCGGAATCTTTTAGTAAGTGCATAAGAAGAGGGATTAAGAATGACATTTGCACATTTTGTTCACATCTGGGGTAAACCCGGTACTTAGTTATCGGTTCACACTAGCAGCTGTCCTAGGCTTGAATGAGAATTTCCTGTGATCGCTATCCAGCAAATCAAGGTTGATCAATGTCCGCTTTGCCCCAAAAGCGGACTCTCTACCGCAGTTCCGGAATGTCCGCTTTGTGCCAGAAGGCGACATGACGTTCTGTCTGCATCGCGTCCGATATATCCCCGATGGCAGACATTGGTTGCACGACCGCACGGTCGGTGGTTTGCGGGAATTGACCGGACTATACGACGCCGTTACCAGCGATTAGCCGATTGAACCGGGGCTGCTACAGCGCGCACGCCGATTAAGGGCCGTGTATCTCCCTGATCCTTACCGGATTGCCGAAATTACTCAGCTGTGGTTGGATCAATTACCGAGATAACTTGTGAGACCCTATTCGCGGGAAACCCGCCTTGGTCGGCATGCTCCCGAACCATCTTCTCGTTTGGCGCGACGTATACACAATAAACTTTATCGCCGGTCACATAGCTTTGCACCCATTGAATCTGCGGTCCCATCTTACTCAGCACGCCGCATGACTTCTGCGAGATGGCCTTGAGCTCTTGAGGCGTCAGCTTTCCGGCTCCCGGAATATCACGTTCGATTACGTACTTTGGCATAGCATCCTCCCGCTAGTTTACCCTGTGGGCTGTTCTCACCTCATATCGTGGCGTTGTCGTTCTGGCAAACCATGAACCTGAAACCATATGTGGATAAAGTCTTTTCTTTTTGGGCAAAGAGCTGATCTCCGCTTTGCTTCCAAATGCGTACATTCGATCGCATTTGCGGGATGTCCGCTATGGGTCAAAAACGGACGTGGCGGGATGACATTGGGATGTCCGGTTTGCCGGCTCAATCCGTATGATGATTTTCCTTATTTAGTTATGACTATGCGTTACAGGGCCATACCGCCTGAAACCTCGATACGCTGGGCGTTAACCCAACGATTATCTTCGGCAAGAAGGGCCGCAATCATCGGGCCTATATCCTCGGGTTGCCCCGCGCGGCCGAGGGCCGTCATATTGGCAACGCGCTTGTTGATTTCAGTGTTATCCCGAACCATACCGCCGCTAAAATCCGTGGCGATAGCGCCCGGCGCAATCGTATTGACGGCAATCCCGCGCGCGCCCAATTCTTTCGCCATATAGCGCGTCAGAACCTCGACCGCCCCTTTCATTGATGCGTAAGATGCGCTGCCCGGAATCGTGAAGCGGGTCAGGCCAGACGAGATATTCACGATGCGCCCCCCGTCATTGATAAGCGGCAACAATTTCTGTGTCAGGAAAAACACGCCTTTAAAGTGAACATTGTAAAGGCCGTCCAATTCCGCTTCTGTGGTCTTGTCAATCGGGGCATGGTGCGAAGTTCCGGCGTTGTTGACGAGATAATCGAAACGCTCGGCTCCCAAAGTTTTCAGCGCCTCCTGTACTTTTTTCGCAAACGGGTCGAATGCGCTGATCTTTCCCGTGTCAAGTTGCAGGGCAATGGCTTTCTGTCCGGTCTCGGCCACAAGACCGACAACCTTTTGAGCCTCTCTCAGATTGGCGTTGTAGGTAAAGACCGAGTTCACTCCGCGCTTGGCAAGGCTAAGAACGGTATTGCGGCCCAAGCCCCGGCTGCCGCCGGTGACAATGGCGATTTTAGTCTTTGAATCAACTGAATTATTTGTTGACATGGTGTTATCCTGTTAGAGTTTATCCTAAACAGGATATGTCAATCCGGCCCATAAATTGAATGCCGAAAAGTGGACATTAATGACCCACTCACCATAGGGGACAAACAAATGAGCGACCAGCTATTTGCCGCCATCAGGCGTGGGAAAGTTAAGCCCGGTATGGCTGAGGAATTTGCAAGGCGCGTCAAAACAGGTGCGCTGCCGGTCATGCAGAAGCTGGACGGTTTCAAGGGCTATTATCTCGTGGTGGGTGCAGACGACACGATCATTGCCGTGTCGCTATTCACCAACAAGGTTGTCGCGCAAACATCAACTCAAACTTTGATGCCGTGGATTAAGGAAAATCTTGGACCGCTTCTCGCGTCACCAACGGAAGCCATAGACGGTATAGTCGTCATAAGCGCGTGAAATAAAGCGCGATGTCCGCTTCTGATGGCACATAGCGGACCTGCCGCTGGTGTCGGGTAATGTCTGCTTTCGAGAGTACAGCGGACACAGCGTGAACATGGCTTCATGTCGCCTTTTGTCCCAAAGCGGACATGATGGACGTGCGGGCCTTAATGATTGTCATCCCAAAGTTTATGCGCGCAAATGTAGGATGACCAAGGCGCGAAATGATTTTTGTAGTAGGATGGATCAGGCGGTCGGTGATTCCACAGTTTCTTCTGAATCAGCTGCAGACGACGTCGGCACTCGGGAAGTCTCGCGCAGATGAGTTGGGCGGTACTTCTTCTGGCGTTCCTTCTGGCGCTCTAGTGAGAGATTATCGCGATAGCGATAGCCCATGTAGAAGCCGACGATGAGGAACCCGCCCAAGAACAGGGAAACAAGAATGAGCGCGAGTAAATTTTCAAAGTCTTCCATTTTGAATACGTGAAAGAAATTTTTACGATGTGTCAAGAATCTTTACAACATTGATCAATCTATTGATCTTACAAGGAAATAACCCGCGAAATCTGGTCCCCAGTAGCCAAGGTGCACTCGCAAGACCTTCAAACCTTGTTAAAAATTCGGTGCGAGGGTGGGGAGCATGACAAACAGACCAGCTTTTATCGCGAGCCATAGACGGGCACTTTTCACTAGCAAGAGACGGGGGCTTTTTGAGCTCGTCCTAGTGGCGCTGCTGATCGACGTGCTGCTTGCCATCGTGTGGTTCGGCGACATCGCCGAGCAGTTTGTTGGCATGGCGGGCTTCCTCGTCTTTTGGGTGATCGGCCTCTATGTGATGATCGGCTTGGTTATAGAACCGATCCGCCGCTGGCGAAGGTACGAATAGCAAGACCGGTGATAAGGCTTATTCCCAAAATTCCCGATAAGCCTCTCTCGGGCTAACAGCATCGCGGTGCCGGGCAAACGCCAGGTTATCGGAGCAGAATTACGTGATGAGCTTCTTAACGGCTAGATCTTCTACACCCTGAAAGAAGCCAAGATCGCGATCGAAGCCTGGAGACGGTACTACAACACGGTCCGCCCACACTCTTCGCTTCGATATCGCCCGCCGGCACCAGAGGCAATCTGCTGGCCGACCTCGCCAGCCTCTTTACCGGGCGCTCGGCCGGCCCGCTTATCGGTGGTGCCCAATGCTCCAATAAACTAACATCGCAACCGGACCACTCAATGGGGGTCAGTCATGTTGGCCTGAGAGTCAAGGCCGAGCTTCTGGGATAAGCCCATCATCATGAAAACTCGTCGTTGTAACTCATCCATTAGCGGTTGACACGGACGCGCCCGATGTTGAGCGAGTATTCGGTTTACGCAATTGATACGGTACGCTGGCGATTTGGCTGGGTGCTAGGCCTGATGGTGGTCTGTTCTCTGACCGATGGTGTGAGCGTCAGCCTGCTATTGCCGGTACTTCAAGCCGCGGGGCTCGATGTCGGACAAGAAGGCGAAGTTGCTCAATATGTAAATGCAATCTCCGCCGCCTTCCGGGCGGCTGGACTGCAACCCACGCTGTTGCTCTTGCTGGCCGCGTTTGTGGCCGTCTCTGGGTCACGTACGCTGCTAGGTCGCGTTCAGTCGATCTCGATATTCGCGACCGAGCAGTCCCTCGTGCAATCTCTCCGCCAACGCCTCTATAGCGCGATCACCAATGCCAATTGGTTATTTCTCTCCCGTAGCCGATCGACCGATTTTGCTCATGCGCTTACTCAGGAGGTCATGCGCGTCGGCCAAGCAACCCACGTACTTTTGACGCTTGCGGCGAACCTCATCGTCGGAGTGGTCTATGTCGTCATAGCGCTCACCCTATCCTGGCAGGTTACGGTGATCATGTTGGGCGCAGGTGTGTTGCTGGTCCTTCTGCTGCGCGGCCGGACCAGCGCAATCGAGCGAAGCGGGGGCGGGCTGTCGACGGCAATGAACCGCTTTTATGCCGGCACAATCGAGCATCTGCAAAGCTTGAAAACCGCCAAAACGTACGGTGCGCAGGAGCGCAACATTCGGCTGTTCTCCGATTTCAACCGGGAAGTCACAAATGCTTATGTGGTGCTGTCTCGTCGGGAAATGGGAGCCGGAGCTTGGTTCGAGGCCGGCTCCGTCATCATTCTCTGCGCGATGATTTACTTTGCCGTGGAGATTCTACATGTCCCAGCAGCAGCAATATTGATTCTGTTGTTGCTGTTTTCACGACTGATGCCTGTCTTCATGTCGAGCTATCGGCTTTACGGCGATCTTCTCGGCGCCTTGCCTGCATTCGCGAATACGATGGACCTCGTGAGGAAATGCGAAGCCGCTGCTGAACCCGAAGATACTGGCGGGCAGTCCTTCCAATTACGCTCCGCAGTTGTTTTGCAAAATATCTCCTTTACCTACGGGACCGCCGGATCACCCGCCGTGCACGACCTGGACATGAAGATTCCATTTGGAAAAGTCGTTGCCATCGTCGGACCTTCGGGTGCCGGCAAGAGCACAGCAGTCGATCTGCTTATGGGATTGCTGACGCCCGATTCCGGAAGAATCTTTGTCGATGCAGTCACGCTTACATCGCAGAATGCGCGCTCTTGGCGCGAACAGGTTGGCTACGTTGCCCAGGAGACGCCGCTATTCCACCTGAGTGTGCGTGATAATTTGCTTTGGGCGCGACCGGATGCGAACGAGGCTGACATGATGGACGCGCTACGGCTCGCCGCAGCGGATGCGTTCGTGTCGGCGTTGCCTGGCGGAATGGATACAATCCTCGGGGACCGCGGAACTCTCGTCTCTCAAGGCGAAAGGCAGCGCATCGCACTCGCACGCGCGCTACTGTGCCGTCCGGCGTTGCTCGTCCTCGACGAGGCGACCAACAGCTTAGATACAGAGAATGAAGCGAGAGTGTTCGACGCGATCGAGCACAGGCGCGAAGGCCAAACCGTGCTCATAATTGCACATCGCCTCTCAACTATCCGCCATGCCGACCTGATTTACGTCCTTGAAAACGGCACTGTCGTGGAGTCAGGGAGTTGGCAGGATCTTAGCGGTCGGAGCCAAGGCCGCTTCCGAGCTCTTTGCGACGCCCAGCGCTTGGTGGCTTAGTTTGACAGCGCTGTACGCTCCTTGACGAGTTTCTGCGGAGTCTGGCAAATCAACTCGTGATGATATTCACCAGAGGAGGGGCTGTGATGACTGGGGATGAACGCAGCCGCGCATCGTGGCACTGAGCCTTAAGCTTGCGACTGAGATGATGCGCACCAACACAGGCCTCCATGCCGATCAGGCACGGAGGCATGTTGGCAAAGCGTGCTTCGACCTGGCAACGTGACCACTTCTGGCGCAGCACGACTGCACCGCGCTTATCGAGGCCGATGATGTGGAACGAGTTCTTACCGATATCGATGCCGACTACGGCTATTGCAGCTTGTGCTGTCGCAGGCATGGCACGCTCCTTGTTAGGGCGCCCCTGGCAAACTTAGCGCTGGCGGGGCAGGAGCACGGACGGGCCATCCTATTAGCCGTCATTCGTTAGCCGTGATTTAGCTAGGGCACGGGTCCGCGCAACTCAACCACTTAGGCGTGTATTGGCGAGAGCCTGCCATTGGTCGAGGTATCGGTGGTGCCCGTCGCGTGAACTCGCGTCCGGGATAATCGCGCCGAATGTGGGCTCGCTAGCTGTGGTTTTGCCATATGCTGCGGCGGGGCTAGGCGGCAATCATTAAGGCTCTCAGGGTAATCCCAATCCGCGACGAATGAGCCGCCAGCCTTCTGACAATTGACGCTGCCTCGTCGTCGATGCCCCGCGCTCCGCGACTGCTGCATGCGATGGCGGACCACATCGCCGTGACCCGGTCTGCCGCCACGCGTGGAAGACGCCGCGGCGCTCTTCGTAGACAGCGCAGTCGATGGCAGAAAATCCGTGCCCGCGAAGCAGCGTGACAAGGCACGCCACGTTGGGTGCCCACCAGAAATTCGACAGGTCGTTTGCCGGATCGTTGTCGTGGTAGAAGGCCATTACCGGTCGATTGACGTCCTGAAAATCCAGCATGGTCTCGACGATCAGAAGCTCGTTGGCCAGAGAGGCGACCCGCCTCAATCCGTCGATTGGATTTGGCAGGTGGTACAGCACGCCGAGAAAGAGCACGACGTCGAAATTGCCCAGCTGCTCGGCCGTTATATCGGCTACGTCGATCTCGACGGCCTGCACGTCCATGTCGAGCGCGGCCCTCGCCAGATCGAAAGATTTGCGACCCTGAAAATCCGGGTGCGACCAGGCGAAACCATCGGTTGCTACAACCCGCCGCGCGCCACGACGCTTGGATTCGAAACTGTAAAAGCCGTTCCATGCCCCGACATCAAGAACGGATTTTCCTGAGAGATCGATCGGATCGAAATAATTGCGACATTCTTCGGCGTGTTTTTCCGGCGACTTGCAGCCTGGCGTGACGACGCCATTGCCGAGATCGATCGAATGCCACCAGTAGTGGCGCAAAACCTCCGATGCCAAGTCGCCGCTCATTGCTGACCGAATGCGTGTCCACTCGGATGTCACATTGAAAGTCCCGATACATCGGGGCGCACACCCGCTTTGTATTGACAATAGTACCATGTACGGACAAAAGTACCATTAACGGACAAAATCGCCTTGTTTCTGGGTATTTTGGGAGGTTCAAATGGTCGAGAATGCGAAAGTGTCGCTGGCTACGGAAGCTTGCTTAGAAAAGAAGAAACCATACTCGCGTCCGATGATGGTCGAGATTGGAACGACCAAGAACATCGTGCAGAGCTACTATGTCCAAAATCCAAACGATGCCTACCAAGGATACTATACTGAAAGGACCTAGCAGTCGCCGATTGCCACTGTCTTTGACTGATTTACGATTGGGGCAAACGGGTTCTCGCTGCATCATCTTCTGAAAGCTAGCACCCCTTGCGCGCCAAGGGTGCCAGGCGTTGTATTTTTGACGTGCTGAACGACCGCATAGGGTGAGGTCGGCGACAATAGCTCGCAGAATTCTCCGCGACCGAAAACTCGCAATGCGATCGTGGCGCGGCAGCACGCACCTCGCGCCGCCTAGACAACGGAGAACCGGGCGGCGTTTGCCGCGATTTATGTTTGTACGAATGCCCGATAGTTGGGGCGCAGCAATCGCGGCAGGGTCATGCGATGAAGTCTGGATTTCTCGTTTCACTCCAAGGACACAGCCTACAATTTGAAATTCTCGGCGAGAGCGATTGCGCCGACAAAGCGCTGATTACAACGGCAGCAACCGGAAAAATCGCCGCGATTGCAATGGGGCGTATCTACTATCGCGCAACCATTGCGCAGCTCATCGGAATGCAACAGTCAAGTGTGGCTACGCTGCCCGAGGCTGAGTTGGCGATACTTCTTTATGCGCGCCTTGGCGCTCAATGCTTCCAGTCTCTCGAGGGCGATTTTGCATTGGTCATTTGTGATTGCGAGAGGCGGCTTCTGTTTGGCTACCGCGATCCGATGGGCGGGTTCCCCCTGTTTTTCGCCAAATCGGAGGGCCGGCTCGATCTGAGCACAAGCCTCAGAACGCTAAGGCAACTGCACCCTTCGGCCAAGCTTAACACCGAGTATCTCGCCGAATATCTGGCGATGCCGACGCCCTTCGAGCAGGAAATGCCGCTTGAGATGACAATCTACAGCGGGATCTCGCGCGCACTGCCGGGAAGATTGGTGACGTTTCAGCTTGGCGGTCCGGTTATGAGGCAGGTCAACTTCTGTGACTGGAACATGCAAGACGCCAATCGCGAAAAGCTCGAATTCGGCGAAATCGTCGAACGCTACCGCGATCTACTGACAGCCGCTGTGCACCAGCGCATGCGCGGCCGCATTGGGACACACTATTCCGGCGGAAT
>Ga0181525_10001421_pt1 | contig 20404 bp, 17 predicted proteins | sample PEATcosm2014_Bin_48_FD_121100 | JGI IMG/M metagenome (GOLD analysis project Ga0181525, IMG submission 121100) | Peatland microbial communities from MTU Mesocosm Facility, Houghton, MI, USA - PEATcosm2014_Bin06_10_metaG | ecosystem: Environmental > Terrestrial > Soil > Wetlands > Peat | place...
GCCAGGAATTTGGCCCGCTGTTCGGCCTCGTCAACAACGCCGCGGTCGGATTCGACGGCGCGCTCTCGCTGATGCACAACTCGCAGATCGAACAGCTCATACGCATCAACACGTTGTCGCCCATCGTACTGACCAAATATGTCGTGCGCGCGATGATGTCGGAGCGCGCCGGCCGCATCGTCAATATCGCTTCGATCGTCGGATTTACCGGCTATAGCGGCCTTTCCGCCTATGCCGCGAGCAAGGCGTCGATGCTCGGCTTCACCCGCTCGCTGGCGCGCGAAGTCGGTAAGCTCGGCATCACCGTGAATGCCGTGGCGCCGGGATTTCTCGATACCGACATGACGCATGGCCTCGTCGCCGAGCAACGCCAGCAAGTGATGCGCCGAAGCGCGCTGCGCCGTCTCGCCGAGGTTGACGACGTGGCGAACGCGGTCGCGTTTTTGCTCAGCGACAAGGCCCGCAATATGACCGGCACGGTCCTCACCGTCGACGCCGGCGCGACGGCGTAACAGCCCGCGAATTCATGACGGCGCGGGCATAGCCTCGAGCGGCAAAAACAGCTAATAGGGCTGCGAGGAAAAATAACATAAGGGCGTGTCAGACGCTCTCCAGGGAGGCTATGAATGAATCTATCTCGCCGCCGTCTGCTCGCCGCCGGCACCACGGCGCTATTTGGCGGTGCCGTCGCGGCGCCGTTTGTGGCACGCGCCCAGCAGCCGCAATTTACCTATAAATATGCGAATAACCTGCCCGAGACGCATCCGATGAATATCCGGGCGCGGCAGATGGCCGATGCGATCAAGCAAGAAACCAACGGCAGCTTCGATCTGCAAATCTTCCCCTCGAGCCAACTCGGCTCCGACACCGATACGCTCAGCCAGTTGCGCTCTGGCGGCGTGGAATTCTTCACGCTGTCGGGTCTGATCCTGTCGACGCTGGTGCCGGCGGCGTCGATTAACGGCATGGGTTTCGTGTTCCCGAATTACGACACCGTCTGGAGAGCGATGGATGGCGACCTCGGCGCTTATATCCGCGGCCAGATCGCCAAGGCGAACCTCGTCGCCATGAAGAAAATTTGGGACAACGGCTTTCGCCAGACCACGACCTCGGTCAGGCCGATCGTCACGCCCGACGATTTTCGCGGTCTCAAGCTGCGGGTGCCGCCGTCGCCGTTGTGGACGGCGTTGTTCAAGGCTTTCGACGCGGCACCGGCGTCGATCAATTTCAATGAAGTCTATTCGGCGTTGCAGACCAAGATCGTCGACGGACAGGAAAATCCATTGGCAGTCATCTCGACCGCAAAATTATATGAGGTCCAGAAATACTGTTCGCTGACCAATCATATGTGGGACGGCTTTTGGTTCTTGGCCAATCGCGGCGCCTGGGAACGTCTGCCGGAGACGACGCGCTCCATCGTTGCCAAGCATGTCGACGCGGCGGCGATGCTGGAGCGCGAGGACGTCGCCAAGCTGAACGCGACGCTGCAGCAGGATATCGCGGCCAAGGGTCTGATCTTCAATCCGGTCGATCCGGATGCGTTCCGGGACAAGCTGCGATCGGCCGGCTTCTACACCGAGTGGAAGAGCAAATACGGCGACGAGGCCTGGGCGATCCTCGAACAATCCGTGGGAAAACTGGCCTGATGCCATGGTTGAGCTGCCGGCTTCGCCGCGCCTCGGTCCGAGCGGGGCGGAGTTTCGGCGCGCTCTGAGCGGCGCCATCGACGCCGGCCTCGGCGCTGTGGTCGAGTTCCTCGCCGCCGTGCTGGTCGCGGCCGAAATCGCAATCCTGTTCGGCGGCGTCGTCGCCCGCTACGTCTTCGGCCAACCTTTGGTGTGGTCCGATGAATTGGCCTCGATGCTGTTTCTCTGGCTTGCCATGCTCGGGGCCGTGGTGGCGTTTCGCCGCGACGAGCACATGCGCATGACGGCAGTCGTCGGCATGCTCCCGGCGCCGGCGCGAGCGACGCTCGATATTTTCGCAACGGTCGCGGCACTTGCCTTCCTGCTGCTGATCGCTTGGCCGGCCTACGATTATGCCCGCGACGAGATCGCCATCACGACCCCGGCGTTGCAATTGACCAATGCCTGGCGGGCGGCGGCGTTGCCCGTCGGCATCGCCTTGATGGCGGTTTTTGCCGTGCTGCGGCTGGCGCGGGTCGGCTCGCCGTGGCCGCTGTCGTTCGCGCTTGCCGGCGCCGCCGGCATCGTCGCGTTATTCTGGCTCGGCGCGCCCTGGTTTGCCCGGCTCGGCAACCTCAATCTCGTTGTCTTTTTCGTCGGCGTCGTTGCCGTCACGGTGTTCGCGGGCGTGCCGATCGCGTTTGCCTTCGGCCTCGCGGTGTTCGGCTATCTGTCGTTGGCGACGCAAACCCCACTCGTGGTCTTGGTCGGGCGCATGGACGAGGGCATGAGCCATCTCATTTTGCTCGCGGTACCGCTGTTCGTCTTCCTCGGCTTGCTCATCGAGATGACCGGGATGGCGCGGGCCATGGTGACCTTCCTGGCAAACTTGCTGGGGCATGTGCGTGGCGGATTGCATTATGTTCTGGTCGCCGCAATGTATCTGGTGTCCGGCATCTCCGGCTCCAAAGCCGCCGATATGGCGGCGATCGCGCCGGTGCTGTTTCCCGAGATGAAAGAACGCGGCGCGAAGCCGGGTGAACTGGTCGCGCTCTTGGCGGCGACCGGCGCCCAGACCGAAACCGTTCCGCCAAGCCTCGTGCTGATCACGATAGGATCGGTGACGGGGGTGTCGATCGCGGCGCTGTTCACCGGTGGCATCCTGCCCGCGATCGTCCTCGCGGTCCTGTTGTGTCTCGTGGTGCGCCGGCGCCATCGGGACGATGCACTTAGCCGGGTCAAGCGCGCCAGCAGCCGCGAGATCGGGTGGAGTTTTTTAGTCGCGTTTCCGGCCCTCGCGCTGCCGTTTTTGATCCGGGCGGCCGTGGTCGAAGGCGTCGCCACCGCGACCGAAGTGTCGACCATCGGTATCGCCTATGCGACGATCGCCGGCTTTTTGATCTACCGCCGCTTCGACTGGGCCGCCCTTAAACCGATGCTGCTCTATGCGGCGGGCCTTTCCGGTTCGATCCTGTTTATCATCGGCACAGCCACCGGCATGGCCTGGGGCCTGACCCAGTCAGGCTTTTCGCGCGCGCTTGCGGCAGCGATGACCGGGCTGCCGGGCGGGGCGGTCGCTTTCATGGCCGTTTCCATCGTGGCCTTCATCGTGCTCGGCTCGGTGCTCGAAGGCATTCCAGCGATCGTTTTGTTCGGACCGTTGCTGTTCCCGATCGCCAAAGCCATCGGCGTCCACGAGGTGCACTACGCCATGGTCGTAATCCTCGCGATGGGGATCGGGCTGTTCGCGCCGCCGTTTGGGGTCGGCTATTACGCTGCCTGCGCGATCGGCCGGGTCGACCCGGCGCAAGGCATGCGGCCGATCTGGGGCTACATGCTGGCGCTGGTGATCGGCACGATCATTGTCGCCGCGGTGCCGTGGCTATCGATTGGCTTCTTGAAGTGATCTGCGCCGAAAAATTCGCGCCGAAAATTCGTTCGCCGTTGGGTGGCCGTCATGGCTGCGGTGCCACCGTTTCCGGTGGCGGCACCGCAGCACAGACAGTCCTCGCCGTGATCACGGGCAGGGATGGCGCTGGCCGTCGAAGCCCAGATACGTTCCGCTCGCCGGATCATAGGAGTGAAAACGCGCTTCGCAATAGCCGACATCGCCGCCCGCCGTCACCGCCGGCGCCTGTACATAGTCATAGGTGTCGTAGCCGTAAGGTTGGTAGGCGTAGCCATAGGGTTGACCGGCATAGCCGGGATAATAGTCGTAATACCCCGGCGCCCAGAACGGCGATGTGGCCGCCGCCAAGGCGCCGCCGACGACTCCGGCCGCTACCGCCCCCGGCCAAAAGCCATGCCAACCGCGCGCCGACGCCGGCGCGGAACTTGCGAGCACGGTGCCGGCCACCAACACAAGCGCCGCGGCGCTACCCAGGAATTTAGATCTCATTTTTCATTCTCCAACTTACTGGACGAAGTTCCATTTGTTGCACCGGGCCCAGTCGACGACCCGTCGCTGTCACTTTAATGGCCGGAAACAAGTTCTAGTTCCCAGCGTGCTCCGTTGGCCTCCTCACAGAGGCGTGTGCGGTGAGGCTGATTTGCGCAAAGTTCCGAGTGATAAGTATCGAACGGACGCGGCGGTCTAAAGCCGGACTTCGCCCGTTGCGATCAGGCGATAAAGCGCGCCGTCCAGTGGGATGAAGTTCCGCTGCGACATATCGTCAAAATAGAGCGCATCCTTGGTCTTGGCCGGATCGAAACCGTCGCGCATCAGTTCGTTCTTGTTCTGTTTGAACGTCGCGGTGACTTCGATGCGCTCCTTCAAGCGCAGGAACAACGGCCGGGCGTAAGGCGGCAAACGCTCTCGGAGATGCCGGCGCAGCGCCCCAACGTCTAACGCGCCGTCGGCGACGATCGCGGCCATGCCGGCCGCCCCTTCGGTACCGGGAATGCTGACGCCGTAAACTGCGGCCTCGATAATGCCGGGGAACGTCAAGATCGCCGCGGCGACTTCCGAAGTCGCGACATTCTCGCCCTTCCACCGGAAAGTGTCGCCGATGCGGTCGACGAAATAGAAAAAGCCGCCGCCATCCATGCGCATCAGATCGCCGGTCCGATACCAGGCATCGCCTGGCTCGAAAACGTCGCGAAGGATTTTTCGCTCGGTCTCCACGGCGCTGCTGTAACCCTCGAACTCGGCGCCGGATGCCGTGCCGCCATCGCTAATTCTACCAATGGCCTCGCCGATTTCGCCGACGGCACAACGCATGCAGCGGCCATCGGCATCGCGCGCGGGCGCCGCCGCGGCGGGGTCGAATTTAACCAGCGTCAGCGGAAAGCGATGGCTCAAAAACGCCGGCACCCGGCCGATGGCGCCGGTTTTGCCCTCGACATTATAAAGCGAGACGTTGCCTTCGGTCGCCGCATAAAACTCCAAAATTCTCGGAATGCCGAAGCGCGACTGAAATGCCTCCCAAACGTCGGCGCGCAGCCCGTTGCCGCAACACAAGCGCAGCCGGTGCGCGCGCTCGCGCGGATGCTCCGGCGAATGAACCAGATAACGGCAGAGCTCCCCGATATACTGAAACAGGGTGCAGTCGAAACTTACGACATCGTCCCAAAATTCTCGCGCGGAGAATTTTTCTCGGATGACGACGGACCCACCGCGCACCAGAACCGCGCCGGTAGCGACGACACCGCCGATCGAATGATACATCGGCAGGCAATTGTACATGCGATCGCCCGGACCGGTATTCATCAGGCCGGCAAACCAAAGGCTCCATTGCATCAGCCGGCGATGGCTGACATTGGCCGCCTTGGGCAGTCCGGTCGTGCCGGAGGTGTAGATCGTGAGCGCACGATCGGCGATCGTCACCGCCCGTCGCTCGATCGCGGCCAGCGGCTCGCCGGAAAATCGTTCGACCTCGCTATCGATGGCGGCAAATTCGCCACCGCCGTGCGACCAGATCTTCGGCCGCGTCGATAAAAAGCCTTGCGCGGAGCCGAATGCGTCGGACAATTCGGCGGCGACGATAACATGCCGCGGCGCGACGATGTCGATGCAGTGCGCCAGCGCTTGCCCGCGCAGCTGGGTATTGAGCAAGGAAACGACGCCGCCCGTGCTGGCGACGCCGAGCCAGATCGCCATGTATTCCGGCCGGTTCGGCATCAACAAACAGACGGTCTCGCCCTTGACCAGATTTTGGCCGAGCGCCCAGCGCGCGTAGCGATTGACGCGTTCGGTGAGCGTGCGAAAAATCAGGGTTTCGCGCTCTGCGATGAGCGCCGTCGCCGCTCCGTGCGATTCCGCCAGTTCCGCGATGACGTCCGAAAGGATGCGCCGTGGATCGGCGGAAATCGGCGCCGTGGCCTCGAGCGCGCGCACCCAATCGCTCAGCGCGGTGCCCTTGCCGGCGCCGCCTCGCGTCGTTCGTTCCGTCTCGATCAGGGCCATGCGCGATGATCGCGTGACAAAGTGAATCTTTCGCTTCAACTTTCGCTAAAATTTGAACGATCGACGCCGTTGCGCGCCCCGGCGCCGCGGCCGATCGGCATCGTAAATCGTTAAGGTTATTCTCTCTAATAAGCCGCGTCGGCGTTTTTCGTCGTCGCGGCCACGGATAAGAAACGTAGATCCGCTTAGAATTGCTGCGTTCGCGAACAGGCGGCGGGGAAGCATGAAAAACGAGACGGTGGCCGTTCACGGCGGCTATAGCACCGATCCGACGACCAAGGCCGTCGCGGTGCCGATCTATCAAACCGTGGCCTACGAGTTCGACAGCGCCGACCACGGCGCGGCTTTGTTCAATCTCGAAGCCGAAGGCTATCGCTACAGCCGGATCAGCAATCCGACGACCGCGGTGCTCGAACGCCGCATTGCCGCGCTTGAAGGCGGTGTCGAGGCGCTGTGTGTCGGCTCGGGGCAGGCGGCGCTGAATTATGCAGTGCTCAATCTCGCTTCGATGGGTTGCAACATCGTTTCGGTTCCGCAGCTTTACGGCACGACCTACACCTTGTTTGCCCACGTCCTGCCGAGCCAGGGGATCAATGTCCGCTTCGCCGAATCCGACCGGCCCGACGCCATCGAAAAGTTGATCGACGACGATACGCGCGCGATCTTTTGTGAGAGCGTCGGCAATCCGGCGGGAAATATTTGCGACATCGAAGCGCTGGCGGCGGTCGCCGAACGGCACGGCGTTCCGTTGATCGTCGACAACACCGTGGCGACGCCGATATTGCTGCGTCCGATCGAATACGGCGCCGACATTGTCGTGCATTCGCTGACCAAATTCATGGGCGGTCACGGCACGACGCTCGGCGGCGCAATCGTTGACGGCGGCCGGTTTCCGTGGCGGGCGCAGGCGCGCCGGTTCCCGATGTTCAACGAGCCCGACCGCTCCTATCACGGCTTGATCTACGCCGATCGTTTTGGCGCCGCCGCCTACATCGCGCGCTGCCGCAGCGTCTATCTGCGCGCGACCGGCGCGGTCTTGTCGCCGCTTTCGTCTTTTCTTCTGCTGCAAGGCATCGAGACGGTGGCGCTGCGCGTCGAACGCCACGTCGAAAACGCCCGGCGGGTCGCCGAGTTCTTGCGTGACGACCCGCGGGTCGCGTGGGTCAATTATGCCGGCTTTGCCGATAATCCCTATCACGCGCTGGCGCGCAAATATTTCGGCGGCCGCGCCTGTTCGCTGTTGACGTTCGGTATCGCCGGCGGACTTGCCGCGGGCAAAGGCTTTTACGATGCGCTGTGCCTGTTCAAACGGCTGGTGAATATGGGCGACGCCAAGTCGCTCGCCTGCCATCCGGCGTCGACGACGCACCGTCAGATGTCCGGCGAAGAACAATGCAAAGCCGGCGTGCGGCCGGAGATGATCCGGCTCAGCGTCGGCATCGAGCATATCGACGACATTATCGCCGACCTCGATCAGGCGCTGGCCGCGTCGCAGCGCGGCGGCCCCGCGCTGATCGCGGCCGAATAGATTTTTTGGAGCGCAAACCCGATGCCGCTTTTCCTCGATACCGCTACGTCGGGACCGGCCGTCGAACATAAGGCCTCGAATTACCTCACCATCGGCCTCGTCAACAATATGCCCGATGCGGCGGTCGAGGCGACAGAGCGGCAGTTCGCCGGTCTGTTGCGTGCGGCGACGACCAATACAGTCGTGCTCTTGAAGCTGTTTTCGATCCCCGAATTGCCGCGCGGCGACGATATGCGGCACGAGCTTGCGTCACGGTATCGCGACATCGCCGAGCTTTGGGACACCCCACTCGACGGTCTGATCGTGACCGGCACCGAACCGCGGGCCGACAGTCTGCGCGACGAGCCGTATTGGGGGACCATGACTAAGCTGGCGGACTGGGCCAGGGCCCACACCGCTTCGACGATCTGGTCTTGCCTCGCCGCGCATGCGGTCGTCCTGCATGCCGACGGCATCCAGCGCCGTGCCCTGAAACAAAAACTGTTCGGCGTCTTCGAATGCCAACTGGGCGCCGACCATCCGATGACACGGGACTTCCCCGACCGGCAATGGACGCCGCATTCGCGTTATAACGGCCTGCCGGAGCGGGCGCTTACCGCTTGCGGCTACAAGATTCTCACCCGTTCCGCGAAGGCCGGCGTCGATACTTTCGCCAAGCAGGACGGCAGCTTCTTTCTGTTCTTTCAGGGCCATCCGGAATACGACGCCGACACCTTGCTGCGTGAATACCGCCGCGACGTCGCGCGCTTTCTCGCCGGCGAACGCGCGGACTATCCGGCCATGCCGCTCGGCTATTTCGATCCTGGGGCAACGTCGGTCGCGAACCGATTTGCAGCGCGGGCCTTGGCCGAGCGGCGGAGCGACCTGATCGCTGATTTTCCGAAGAACATCCTCGAAGCGGGGCTCAAATGCCCGTGGCGGCCGGCTGCGATCGGCCTTTATCAGCGCTGGGCCGCGTACCTCTCGGCGCGCAAGGCGGAGTGGCGCAACGCAAATGTCCCGCGGCGGCGGACCTGGCGCGATTGGCCGCTCGGCCATCCCGCGGTCGGTTCGACGTGATCGCGCTTCCAGAGAAGCATCCGGCTTTTACACTTTCTTCGGCGGTGCCGCCGTTAAATGTTCCGTTTACTCGAGGGTGAAAGCCGTGTCCCAGCCTGTCATCTTTGCCGCTCCCGCCGACGTCGAACTGAGTCCGGCGCCAATCCCGCCCGATTGGATTATCCAAGGCACGCCGCAAGCGCGCTCGAAACGCCTGGCGACGAGCGCCGACGGCACCGCGAGCGTCATGGCGTGGTCGTGCACCGCCGGCCGATTTAACTGGCTTTACGCAGTCGATGAAGCGATCCACATTATCTCGGGTGAGGTCTTCGTCACTGACGAGGCCGGTCAGACGCGCCGGCTCGGCCCGGGCGACATGGTGTTTTTTCCCGCCGGCAGCCACAGCATCTGGCATGTGCCGCACGAGGTTAGAAAATTTGCCGTTTGCCGGCACAGCATGCCGCGACTGCTCGGCAATGCGTTGCGAGCCTGGCATAAGCTCCTCGGCATTCTCACCGGCACCTCCGCAGGCGGCCTTGAGGCTCGCCCGGCGGTCGGTGCCAATTCCGCACCGATAGCGGCGGCATAGGTCTTCGCCTGCACGGCGCGCACCAGCGCGACCGTATCGGGCCCTTCTTGCCGACGCCGGAAACGAGCCGAATGGTTCCCGGTTCCATGTGTCATCGCAATTTCGTCCCCGATTTGGCGGCGGAAGCAGCCGTGCGGCGGCGTTGACAAGCTCTGGCCCCATCCTTATCAACCCCGCAGAGAGCGGGGTCCGGCGCGGGCCGTGCTCAAAGGTAGATGCCATGAAAGTCCGTAACTCTTTGAAATCGCTGCGCGGCCGCCACCGCGATAACCGCATCGTGCGGCGCAAAGGACGCGTCTACGTGATCAATAAGACGCAACGGCGCTTCAAGGCCCGCCAGGGCTGAGCCGCGAAGGCGGCGCGTTCCCGTCGCTGCCCATTTCCGCCGCATTGTTCACGCGAGTTTGAGACGTTTTCCGGCTTGCTGCGCCGCGGCAAGCGACTAGACTTGCGTTCATGAAACTGCGATTCCCGGTCGTTGTTTTTGCCGCCGTCCTTAGCGTGCCGCTAGCGGCGCCGGCTTGGGCGCAAAGTCCGCATGATTGGCCGTCGCCGCCTGCCGACCTGCCGCCGGCCGACCACGGCGACCATAACTATAATCTCGAGACGCTGTTTAGCGCGCTGAAGATCGCGCCGGACGAGGCCAGCGCCAAGGCGATCGAGGATCGCATATGGGCGCACTGGATCATTTCCGGCAGCGCTACCTGCAGTCTGCTGATGAGCCGGGCGCGGGCCGCCACCGACGGCAAGGATTACGACCTCGGCATAAAGCTCCTCGATGCCGTCATCGAGATCAAGCCGGACTATGTCGAAGCGTGGAACCGGCGCGCTACGCTTTATTATCTCAAGCAGGACTATGGTCATTCGCTGGCCGATATTCGCGACGTGCTGGCGCGCGAGCCACGGCATTTCGGCGCCTGGTCCGGCCTCGGCCTTATCCTGCAAGAGATCGGCGACGACAAACACGCGCTCGAAGCCTATCGCAGGGCGCTCGCGATCGATCCCCGCCTTGAGGGAATCGCCGACGTCGTGAAGAAACTCACCGAAAAAGTCGAGGGGCGCGATATCTGACGCGCTGCCCTTAGCCCGGATTGCGCGTAACGCAAGCCGGGGCAAACCCGAACCTTACTGCCGGATTTCGTTCGGCTCAATCCAGGCTACACTCGGCCACTGCTGGAATCGCCTGGGGTTGCGCCATGACGACCGTTGACGACGACAAAATCACAATCCGCGAGCTCGTCGAAAACTGGGCGGTGTGGCGCGATGCGCGCCTGTGGGACCGATTTCGTACCGTCTGGCACAGCGACGGCCGCATGATGGCGACGTGGTTCCAGGGCGGTTTTGAGGAATTCATCAAGGGCAATGACGACGGCTGGGCGCGTGGCGTGCGCATTTTGCATTTTCTCGGCGGCAGTGCGATCGACATCGCCGACCGCCGCGCCGTCGCGCAAACCAAGATGAGAATCTCGCAGCGCGCGCCGGTCGACGGCGTGATTTGCGACGTGGTCTGCACCGGACGGTTTTACGATTTCTTCGAGAAGCGCGGCGACCGCTGGGGCCTGGTGCTACGCCGCTTGATCTACGAAAAAGACCGGCTCGATCCGGTCGATCCGTCGGCAAAACTCGTCCTCGACCAGGATCTGCTCAAGCGCTTCCCCGAGGGCTACCGTCACCTTGCTTATCTGCAAACCAAGATCGGTTACAAAGTAAAGACCGACATGGCCGGCCTCGAAGGGCCCGATCTCGATGCGCTGTACGCCCAAGGGGCGCGCTGGCTGCATGGCGGAGCGCTGTGAGGTGATACATCGTTATTCGTCGCCGGGTCCCTCGCCCACATAAGCAATCCGCATGAAATTGGTCGCGCCCGGCGTGCCGAGCGGCACGCCCGCCACGACGATCACGCGCTGGCCGGTTTTGGCGAAGCGTTCCTTGAACGCGGTGCGGCAGGCGCGCTCCACCATGTCGTCTTGGTCGTGCGCGTCCTCGTCGATGATGCCATGGATGCCCCAGACCACCGATAATTTCCGCCCTGTCGCCTGGTTCGGCGAAATGGCGACGATCGGGCATTTCGGCCGCTCGCGCGCGACGCGCAAGCCGGTCGAGCCGGATGTGGTCCAGCACACGATGGCGGAGAGATCGAGCGTCTCGGCGACTTGCCGCGCAGCCGCCGCTATCGCGTCGGCGCCGGTCGGCTCGGGCGCGGTTTGCAGCACGTGCAACGACGGCAGATACACCATGTCGCCTTCGACTTCCTCGGCGATGCGGTTCATCGTCGCCACCGCTTCGACCGGGTATTGGCCCGACGCCGATTCCGCCGACAGCATGATGGCGTCGGCGCCGTCGAAGATGGCGGTGGCGACGTCGGACACTTCGGCGCGCGTCGGCACCGGGCTTGCAATCATCGATTCCAGCATCTGCGTGGCGACCACGACCGGCTTGCCGGCGCGCCGGCAGGCCCGCGTCATTTCCTTCTGCACGCCGGGAACTCTTTCGAGCGGCATTTCGACACCGAGATCGCCGCGCGCCACCATCAGCGCATCTGCGAGTTCGAGAATATCACCGAGCCGCGCAACCGCCTGCGGCTTTTCGATCTTGGCCATCACCGCCGCGCGCCCGCGCGTGAGTTTCTTCGCCTCGGCGATGTCTTCCGGGCGCTGAATGAACGACAGCGCGATCCAGTCGATGCCCGCATCCAGCGCGGCTTCAAGGTCGGCGAGATCTTTCGGCGCCAAGGCGGCGAGCGGCACCACGGTATCGGGCAGGCTGACGCCTTTGCGGTTCGACACTTTGCCGCCGACCTCGACCCGCGCCACGATGCGCCGCGGCTCGACCGCGGTCGCGACCAGACGCAATTTACCGTCGTCGATGAGAAGCGCGTCGCCCGGCTTGATGGCGGCGAAGATTTCCGGATGCGGCAACTGCACGCGTTTGGCGTCGCCCGGCTCGGGCTCGCTATCGAGGATGAAATCCTGACCCTTGTCGATCTCGGCTGCGCCATCCTTGAAGGTGCCGAGCCGGAGTTTCGGGCCTTGCAGATCGACCAGAATGCCGATCGGGCGGGCATATTCGGCCTCGACGGCGCGGATGGTGGTCACCAATTCGCGCATCTTGTCGTGGTTGGTGTGGCTCATATTGATGCGAAACACGTCAGCACCGGCTTGGAACAAGCGGGCGATCATGGTGCGATCCGAGGATGCCGGGCCAAGCGTGGCAACGACTTTGGTGCGCCGTTGCCGTCTCATTGGGTTTTACTTCCGGCTGGCGGCGTGACGCCTGCGCCGGGACCGGCTGGCGCGGCGGGGAGCGGCGGATTGCCGGCCGACACTGGCTTTTGCGCCGGCTGCTCGCTCGATTCGGTGAGCTGGACGGTCCATGCGCGCTGCTCGCCGGTATCCACTTCGAAGAAACCGCTGCGGTCGTAGCCGCGGGCGAGGCAATCGCCGATGCCGCGGATGGTAAATTCCTTGTCGCGGGTGCACATATAGGCCTGACCCATCCATTCGCCGCCGCGATCGTAATCGATGGCGTAGACATAATAATAGCGCGCGACAAGATTGCCCTTGAGCACGGTTTCGCAGGTCCGTGCCGGCAAGTTCCACCAGCCCTCCGTGGTCCAGCCGTCGGCGTCTTTGTAACCGATGGCAAGGCCGACCCGGCTGGCGGTGTTGTTACACAGCCGAAAATCGGCCGCGGCAGGACTAGCGGACGCGGCCAGCATCAGCCCCGCGATCGCGCTCAGCATGATGGCGCCAGCCGCCGTCCTTGGGTAAGTCGTTTGCCTCATTTGCGGTTCAGATTCGGCGTCACGATGCGGCCCTGTCAACGACGATGGCGCGAAAGTCGGTGACGTTGGTGAACGTCGGTCCGGGCCTGAATAAATCGCCGATGCCGTTGAAAAACCCCGTGGAATCGTTGTCGGCGAGAAACGCGGCGGGATCGAGGCCGGCGGCGCGGGCCCGCGTTAGCGTCGTGTCGTCGATGAAAGCGCCGGCCGGGTCGTCGGGCTTGCCGCGGCCGCCATCGGTTCCGTCGGTGTCGGCGGCAAGGGCGGCGATGCCCTTGGCGCCGTCAAGATGAATAGCGAGCGCCAGAGCATATTCCTGGTTGGGGCCGCCCCGGCCGCCGCCGCGCAGCGTGACCGTGAGTTCGCCGCCCGACAGGATCGCGATGCGGCGGTGACCCGCGGCCAACTCGCGGGCAAGCCGGGCGTGCTCGGCGGCGACCTCGCGGGCCTCGCCTTGCAGGCGGTCGCCGAGCACCACGCATTCGTAGCCGGCCTGCTGCGCCCGTTGTTGCGCCGCGGCCAGTGCGTCCGCCGGGCGGGCGATGATCCGATAAGTGCTTTCGGCAAAAATCCGGTCGCCGGGCTTCGGCGTTTCATTGCCGGGGTCGGCGAGCGCCTTTGTTACTGTCGCGGGCAATTCGAGCCGGTATTTGCGGACGATGTCGCAAGCTTCGGCGAGCGTGGTCGGATCGGGAACGGTCGGACCGGAACCGATAACCGCGGGATCGTCGCCGGGCACGTCGGAGATGGCGAGCGTGACCAGCCGCGCCGGAAAAGCGCGCTGCGCCAGGCGGCCGCCCTTGATGCACGACAGGTGCTTACGAACGCAATTGATCTCGCCGATATTGGCGCCGCTGCGTAACAGCGCCCGCGTTGCCGCCTGCTTTTCCGCCAGTGTGATGCCGGCGGCCGGTGCGATCCAGTTGGCCGAGGCGCCGCCGGACAGCAGCACGAGGACCACGTCGTCTTGGCCCGCCGCATCGGCCAGAAGCAGCGCCCGCTCGGTGCCGGCGATGCCAGCCGCGTCGGGAACCGGATGGCCGGCTTCGATCACCGCGATATGCCGGGTCGGACGGCCATAACCATGACGGGTAACGGCAATGCCGTCGAGCCTGTGCTCGGGCAATAGCGGGAGGTAATGCTGTTCCGCCACTTCGGTCAGCGCTCCCGCGCCCTTGCCGGCGGCCAGGACGACAAGCCGGCCGCGCGGTGGCGGCTCCGGCAGATTCGGCGGCAGGCAGCGCGACGGGTGCGCGGCCGCGACCGCGGTTCGGAACAAAATTTCGAGCAATTCGTGCGATTGCGTGGCCAAAACAACCCTACAAGATACCCTACAAGACTTTGCCACGTTTCCCGTCCCGGCGCGGACGATGAAAAGCGGACAGTGCAAGGGCGGACTATGGCAACGAGCCGGGGGCGCCTCTATCTTCGTCTTATCTAGACTGCGGAGGAGATCATGGCTACCGACGAGAAAACCGAACTCGAAGCTGCCGTTTACCGCCGCCTGGTCGAGCATTTGCGCGCGCGCACCGACGTGCAGAACATCGACTTGATGAATCTGGCCGGCTTCTGCCGCAATTGCCTCTCTAATTGGATGAAGGATGCGGCTGACGCCAAAGGCATGGCGATGACGAAAGAGGAAAGCCGCGCGATGGTCTATGGCATGCCCTACGACGAATGGCGCGCCAAATACCAAAAGGACGCCTCGCCGGCCCAGAAGTCAGCATTCGAAAAAGCAAGCCCAAAGCATTGAGGCGGAGCGCTTTGCGCTTTGCCCTGTGCAGTGCTGTGGATGGACGTGCACGCGGCTTGACCTCAGCGCGTGCAATTTCGAAACCTCCCGATCCACCTATCGTGAGGAGTGCCCGATGGCTACCGCCGCCGCCGCCAAGGACGAACAAACCGCCCATCGCTTCGCCAAGGACCAGCTCAAGGCCTTCGTCGAACGCGTCGAGCGGCTTGAAGAAGAGAAAAAGGCGCTCGCGGACGACATTCGCGACGTCTATGCGGAAGCCAAGGGCAATGGTTTCGACGTCAAGGCGCTGCGGGTCGTGGTTCGGCTGCGCAAGCAGGACGTCAACGAGCGCAAGGAGCAGGAGGCCATTCTCGAAACCTACCTGCACGCGCTCGGGATGCTGGCGTAGAGCTGTCTATGGCTTCGGGCTCGCGCCCGCGGCGCCCCCGGGCGTAACCACGGGGCTTACTGCAACGACGCCGTATGCGTCGAATAGCTCACGGTCGATACGAACGTGATCGCCGAGCCGCTGAAACGATCGTGGTCGAGCCCGGGATTCGGATCGGCCGCGAACGTCATCATCACCGCATTGGCCGGCTTGACCATCTGCGCGGCAAGCGTGCGGAAGTCGTGCGCGCCGAGCGCTGCGGTGGTGAGGAAGCGATGCACGCTCGGCGACAGCATGATGGCGTGCAACCAGGGACTATCGAGACGCGCCTCCGACTTGACGACCGCGATCGACATGACGCCGGCGGTCACGACGGCGGAGGCGATCTGATTGGCGGTGCGCTTGACCGCGATCGTCGTTGCATTGGGGGCGGCGGGCGTTGCCGAAAGGGCCGCGGCGCGCAAAGCGGCAATGCCCGTCGCCGTGGCGGCAGCATCAAGATCGGGTTGCGCCGCATAGGCGAGCGCCGCCGACCCGGGCTCTTCCTGCGCGCCGGCGAACGGGCTGAGCGAACCGGTGGCGTCGGCGACAGCGCCTTCACTGTGCTGGCGCGGCGCGGTGGCGTTCGGACGCGGCGTCGCGCGTCCTGCGGTGACGCCGTCCGCGGGACCGCGCCAATAACCGCGCGCTTTGATGATCTGGTTCGGCGTCAGCGCCGCGCTCGCGGCGTCATCCGGCCGGGTGCTGGCCACGCGCTGGATCGGCGCGGCTTCGGCGGTGCGGATCAGTTTTACCTTGGACGCCGCGTCGGCGACCTTAAATGCGACTTTGGCGGTGGCCTTCTCGGCGGCCTTGGCGTCGTGCTCGAGCGCGGCAAGGACCGGGTGCTTCGGCGGGCCTGGGACCGCGGCGACGGCCGGCGCCGCCGCGCTTTCTGCGTCGTCCTCGTCGTCGTCCTTCGCCAAACCCAAAAGCCTGGCGAAGGGGTTTTTGGCCGCGCGCTGCTCATTGCTCGCCAGCACCGCGCCGACATCGACGCCGGCGTTGCGCGCGGCCTCGATTGACGTGTCCGACGGCGTGGCGCCGCGCTTTTTGATATCGGCGAGCGCCAGGGCATAGCCCGGCAGCGGTTTGCCGTCGGTCGGGATGTGAACGGTGCGACCGTCCGGGAACACGCGCACCAGTTGCTCGCGCGTCATGCGCGGCCACATCCGTATGCCGCCGACGTCCATATGCACGAAAGGCGAGCCGGACTCCGGATAAAAGCCGACGCCGCCGCGTTGCAAACGCAGGCCATATTCGCGCAGCCGTTCCAGCGGAACACCGGGAACGTAGAAGTCCATGGCGCGGCCGAGCATATGCTGACTGAAACGCGCGACACCCGTGCTGCGGTGGCGCAGCATGGCGTTGGTCTGCGGCGAGCGGTAGCCGCACACGACTTGGATCGGCTCGGTGGAGCCGCCCTCGCGCGCCACCTCCCAGACCAGGTCGATCAGCCGGGGGTCCATTTGGGTCTGTTCGCCGCGCCGCCAGTCGCGCAGGAACCAATTGAGCTTTTGCAGCGCGGCCTCGTCGTATCGGCCTTCGCGCTTATAGGTGATGGTGATGGTTTCGTCGGTATGGATGTGGTGCATGGCGATGGTGCGCGTGTCGCCCTCGGCGATCGCATTTTGCAAGGCGCGCGAACCGAGGAGGAAGGCGACCAGCGCAAGACTGCACGAATAGCCGGTGCGCGCCGAAAATAATCGACGGTTTTTCGAGCGCGCGTCCCCAACGTGCACCGGCAGTCTCGCTGTGAGGCGTTGAGCGACATCCTCCGCCACGGCTTGCCGCCGCACCGAAAAACGCTAACGCAATGTTAATTTGGGAAGGGTTAACGAGAACTTACCGCCACCCCACCCCGACACCGAGACTATGGCTAACGGCCCACTGTGGCGAAAAATGGCCCAAACCAGCCGGCTGGCCTGGCCGGCCGCCGGACCCTTACAATTGGTTAACGGCAGGATCGGCCGCGGCCGGGCAGGCCTTTGCTGGCGTTCAAACCGGGCTTACCGCTCGATGGTATCGTGCACGCGGGTCTCTTTGCGGGGATGCGGGACCGGTTTGCGCGGTTGCGGCGCCGCGGAGAAGCCGAACAGCCGGGAGAAGAAATTATCGCCCGGGGTATAGCTTTCGCCGCCGCCGAACAGGCTTCGCCCGCCGAACAGCGACGGCTGGTCGGGGATGGCCAAAACCTCGCGGTGCGAGGGATCCTCGTGGTGCTCGACCGGGATATCTGCGACCTTGCGATCGTCGCCCTTGAGGATCGCCAACAGAGCCTTGTCGCGGCCGTAGACGTCGTCACGGAATTCGAGCTTGCCGTCGTCGTCGACGAAAGCGGTCTGATAGGTCAGGTTGACCGGGACGAATGTCGGGAACTGGATGTCGGTCTCGCCGCCAGCGGCGATCATCTTCTTGATGCGATCGAGTGAATAATCGTCGGTGGGGCGCACCAGCGACAGAAGGACTTCGGCGTAGCGCTGCGGATCCTGGACCCGCATGCAGCCGTGGCTGAACGCCCGCTTGTCGGCGGCAAACAAATTCTTGTCCGGCGTATCGTGCTGATAGACCAAGAATTTGTTGGGGAAATTGAAGCGGATGCGGCCCAGTGCATTGCGGTCGCCGGGCGGCTGGTAGATGTGGACGGTGCCGTCGGGATTATGGCTTACCTTGAGCCCGATGCGATCGAGCGCCTGCGGATCCTGCGCCAGCGCCGGCAGATATTCGCGGTTGACGATCGACGGCGGCACGTTCCAGGTCGGATTGATGGTGATGTACTTCATGTCCGCCGTCATCAGCGGCGTCGGCATGTCCGGCTTGCCGATCACGATCTTGGTCGTCCAGACCAGCTTGTCGTCATGCATCACCCGCAGCGTGAAATCGGGCAGATTGACGATGACGTAGGTTTGGCCGAATTGGTGCGGCATCCATCGCCAGCGTTCCATATTGGCGACGATGACATCGGCGACATGATCGGGCTGGCGGCCGTTGAAGGCTTCGATCGTCGCCGCCGTCAGGGTTCCGGTCGCGGCGATCTGGTGCTGCTGCTGGAATTTCTTCACCGCCTCGGCGAGCTGTTTGTCGAAAGTGGTCCCGCCGTCTCCGGGAACGCCGAGCCGGTCGCGCAATTGCGGCACCCGGTCGTCCTGCATGCCGACCTTGAGCACCGGTCCGTTGGCGATCGGTGTTTCGCCTTTTTCCACCTTGCCGGCGCGGATGTCGGCGAGCTTGGCCTTGAGCGCGAGATAGCCCGCGGTGCGCGGCTCATAGGCGTCCAAAGCCGCGGCGACGTCCTTGGCGCCGACGATGGCGGCCAGCACGTCGGCCGGCTCCGGCGCCGTCTCGGTATAGGCAATATCGGCGCTAACCCGCGACCAGTGCACCCGCCCGATACTGGCATGGTGGGCGTAGGTGAGAACCGACATCGTGAACCTGATATCGGCGTCGGCGAGCGCCGCCGGATCGCTTGCGGCGTCGAAATTCGGCACCGTATAGTCCGCAGGATCGAGACCGTCGGCGTCGACATGGCCGAGGTAGCCGATCGCGGCTTTGGCCCGCTCGTTCGCTTTGCCGTCGGTGATCCAGAGCGGCGCATAATTGCGGCCGGAATAGAACGCATCGATTTGGGCGCGGTCCTTTTTACTGCCGATAATGCGGTCGAATTTGCCGTTGGCGAGTTCGTGCAATTGATCGGCGATCGCGGCATCGGGACTGGGCGGAGCGGCGGCGGCCGTGGTCACTGCCGCGGGCGTCGCGGTCGCGGCCGGCGTTACGGCAGTGTCAGTCGTCGGGGCGGTGGGTGCCGTGGTGACCGTGGTTGCGGTGGGGGTTGCAGGCGCGGCCGAAACCGCGGCCGGCTCGCTGGCGGTGCCGGTTGGCGGCGCAACTGCCGCCGCCGGAGCCTCAGCAGCCGGTGCGGGGCTCGGTGCGGCCGCCGCTGGCGCTGCGGTTTGCGGTTGGTCGGTGGCTTGGACCGGCTTGGCCGGCGGCTGATCGAGGGTCGCGGGTGCCGGGGCCGCCGTTGCGGCTTCCGGCAGCGGGATCGCGGCATTGACGATGCCATCTCTAATAGGCTCCGCCATCGCGCCGCGGCCGGCGAGCAGGAGCACGATAGCTGTCGAGGCGAGAAGCCTGTCGACACGAATCCCGGTCATTGCAAACTCTCCTTCCGAGCCTACGCGTGACCGCGAGGCTCGCACTTACTGGGGATTAAGAACCCCAATTATGTCATTCGTTCACGGCCGAACGGCGGTATTGGCTTGACACTAGGGGAGCCCGGGGAATTTGTCCTGTGAGCAGCGGGGAGAATTCGCTCAGATCGAGCGATTTTCTAGGGCTGTCGCTCTGCGGCCACGGCTTCGCGGTCTGTTCCGTCTGCCTCCGTGCCGTCGCTAGGGGTATTTGAGGCGTTAAAGCCCAGGGCTTCGAGCTTGCGGTAGAGCGTCGAGCGGCCGATGCGCAGCCGCCGCGCCACTTCAGACATTTGGCCCCGGTAATGGGAAATCGCATAGCGGATGAGATCGGCCTCCAGCTCGTCCAATGGTCGTACCTCACCCTTGGTATCGAGCAGAGGTAGTGTATCGGACGGTACTGACGGCTGCGCGAAGCCTGGAACGGTCGAGGTGTCGGCTTCGAAAATGTCGGCGAGGAGGCGAGTATCGTCCTCCGTCACCAGAGTCTCGGACACCCTTGGCGCCGCGACCGGGCTACCGATCTGCGCCGCGATTTGCGGGAATTCGGCAAGGGTGATGGCGTCTGATTCGGCCAGCACCACGGCGCGGAACACCGCGTTTTCGAGCTGGCGAATGTTGCCGGGCCAGTGAAAGCCGCTCAGCACGCGCAGCACCTCGGGCGCGATGAGGCGGATGCGCTTGCCCTCCTCGGCGGCGAAACGCGCCAAAAAATGCCGCGTCAAGGCGGGGATATCGGCCGCCCGCTCGCGCAGCGGCGGCACGGTGATTGGAAACACATGGAGCCGGTAGAACAGGTCTTCGCGGAAACGGCCGGCTTTCACGTCGGCCGTCAGATCGCGATTGGTGGCCGAGATCAGCCGGACATCGACTTTGATGGGCTTGCGGGCGCCGACCGGCTCGACTTCGCCTTCCTGGACCGCGCGCAGCAATTTGATCTGGGCGGCAGGCGGCAATTCGCCGACTTCGTCGAGGAACAGCGTGCCGCCCGAGGCCTCGACGAATTTGCCGACATGGCGCTCGGTGGCGCCGGTGAACGAGCCCTTCTCGTGGCCGAACAGAATCGATTCGACGAGATTTTCC
>Ga0181525_10001422_pt1 | contig 20385 bp, 22 predicted proteins | sample PEATcosm2014_Bin_48_FD_121100 | JGI IMG/M metagenome (GOLD analysis project Ga0181525, IMG submission 121100) | Peatland microbial communities from MTU Mesocosm Facility, Houghton, MI, USA - PEATcosm2014_Bin06_10_metaG | ecosystem: Environmental > Terrestrial > Soil > Wetlands > Peat | place...
ACGGGACTGTCACCAACGTGTGCGGCGAAGTGCAGCGCCTCAAAGGCGGGGTGCAGGTGATGGGGACCAAGCCCGATCTGGAAATCTTCGGGCTGCTGTCCAAAGAAATGGGCGTCAACCTCGGAATCTGGTCGCCCGAAAAGGTTTTCGAAGAGATTCGCCGGAACGTGCATGGTTATAATGTTCCTTTGCCTTTACTCGCTACAGGGGGAGCGGCGCAGACCGCGCCGGTGAATGGCCGGGTACCGGCCAGCTCGCGGCCGGACCTGATTCAGTCCGCCGGCGACACTCTGTTCACGTCGGGTACCTTGGGCCGTTACTGCAAGAAGCTGAATTCCACGCTCGAGGCGCCGGGCGCGTTGTATTCCGAGCCTCGGCCTTAAGCCATCCATGAACTTTCTGATCATCAGCCTTATCAAGGCCGCGCTGGTGGCCTTCGTGCTTTTAACCACGCTGGCGTACTTGCAATGGATCGAGCGGAAAGTAATCGCGCACGTCCAGCTTCGCGTCGGTCCCTACCGCGTGGGCCCGCACGGATTGCTGCAGCCGCTGGCCGACGTGGTGAAATTGATCACCAAAGAAGGCTTGATCCCGTCGCACGTGAACCACCTGTTCTATCTGCTGGCCCCCTTCGCGGCGGTCACCTTGGCGCTGATCTCGATTTCCGTGCTTCCTTTCGGACCGGAAATCAAGATCGGTCCGGTGACCACCTGGATGCAGCTTACCGATCTGCGCATCGGCATCCTTTTCGTGCTGGCGGTTTCTTCCATCGGCGTGTACGGCGTAGCCTTGGCCGGTTGGGCTTCCAACAACAAATACTCGCTGCTCGGAGGCCTGCGCAGTTCGGCCCAGATGATCAGTTATGAATTGCCGCTGGCGCTGGCCATAGCCGCGCCCCTGCTGCTGGCCAACACGCTCAGCTTTCGCGACATGGTGAACTACCAGAGCGGCTACTGGCTGGGCTTCATCCCGCGCTGGAATGTTTTTCCGGAGATTCTGGGCTTCATCGTTTTTATGATCGCCGGGTTTGCGGAAACCAATCGGGTTCCCTTCGATCTCCCGGAAGCGGAGAATGAGCTGGTGGCCGGCTTCCACACCGAGTACAGCAGCATGAACTTCGCCGCGTTCTTCATGGCCGAATACGCGAACATGGTTACCGTAACGGCCGTAGCCACGCTGCTGTTCCTGGGCGGATGGCAGCCGCCGTTTCCCGAGCCCTATTCCGACTTTGTTCCCATCCTGGTTTTCGCCATGGCAGGCTTGGTTGCGCTCTATCACGGCTTGAACCCGGCGCGGCGCATGGACAAATTCACGTTACCGGCCACGGCCCTGGTGTTCCTTGGAATTGCGGCTATCTTCGGGTTGTCGCTTTTCGTGCCGATGGCCAAAATCATTCTGATGGCGCTGTTCTGGTTCTGCGGAAAAGTCCTCTTGCTCCTGTTCGTATTTATCTGGGTGCGGGCCACCCTCCCGCGTTTCCGATACGACCAACTGATGCGCTTCGCCTGGACCGGCCTGTTTCCGCTTTCCATGCTCAACCTGCTGGCCACCAGCCTGGTGGTGGCCTTAACCACGCCTTAATCGAAATATGACTGCGCTCATCTTCATCATCTTCGCCGGCCTCGCGGTATTCTGCGGCATCAATCTGGTGGTGCAGACGCACCCCATCGCCAGCGCGCTGTCGCTGATCGGCGTCATGGGATCGCTGGCCGTTCTCTACCTGCAGCTCGGCGGGGAGTTTATCGCCGCAGCCCAGGTGATCGTCTACGCGGGCGCCATCATGGTGCTGTTCGTTTTCGTCATCATGCTGTTGAACGCCGGGGCGGAGGCCACCACTTTTCAGGTTTCGCGCTTCGTAAAGTATTTGGGCGCCATCCTGCTCGCCGCTTTTCTGGGGCTGATCAGTTTGGTTATTCAAGCGGAGCTTCCAGCCACCGAAGGCGTGCTGTTTGGAAGCTTTCAGGGCACGGCGCTCGACGTGGGACGAAAACTTTTTACCACTTACCTATTGCCTTTCGAAGTGACCTCGGTCCTGATCCTGATCGCGATCGTGGGCGCCATCGTGCTCGCCAGAAAGGAAGTCTAAGCATGCCCAACGCTGCTGTCCCCCTGAGTTGGTACCTGATCCTGAGCGCGATTCTGTTCGCGCTGGGAGTGGCCGGTTTCATTTTCCGCCGCAACATTATCACCGTCTTCATGTCCATCGAGCTGATGCTCAACGCGGTGAACCTGAGCTTCGTGACCTTCTCTTACCAGTTCAAACAGGTGGATGGTCACATTTACAGTTTCTTCGTGATGGTAGTGGCGGCCGCCGAGGCTGCGGTGGGATTGGCGATCATCCTGACGGTCTTCAAGAATCGGGCCACGCTGATGATCGACGAAGTGAACTCCATGAAATACTGACATGACGTATTTCGACATGAGGCTTTCCAATGAGTCATTCCAGGTGAGTCGCTGCCAATGAATCTGTGGCTGATTCCAATCTTTCCGCTGCTCGGATTCCTGGCCAACGGGCTTTTCGGCCGCCGCACTCCCAAGGCGTTGATTAATACCTTTGCTGTCGGCTCAGTGGCGCTGTCGTTCGCCTGGGTGCTGAAGACGCTGCTCGCGCTCAGCCCCATGGAAACCAAGTACATCGAACACTACTTCACCTGGATCCAAAGCGGAATGCTGAACATCGGCGTGGATTTCGCGGTGGACCGGCTTACCGCCATCATGCTGATGATCGTCACCGGAGTGGGGTTGCTGATCCACATCTACGCCGTCGGCTACATGGAGCATGAAGGCGGTTATTACCGCTTCTTCGCCTACCTGAACCTGTTCATGTTTTTCATGCTGGTGCTGGTGCTGGCGCAGAATTATCTGTTGCTGTTCGTGGGATGGGAAGGGGTAGGATTGTGCAGCTATCTGCTGATCGGATTTTATTTCACCGAACAGTTCGCCACCACCGCAGGCAACAAGGCATTCATCGTGAACCGCATCGGCGATTTCGGATTTATGCTGGCGGTATTTTTGATCCTCCGCCAGTTCGGAACGCTCGATTTCTCGCAGGTGTTTGACGCGGCCAAGGGCATGCCGGCGGAAGCCAGCGCCGGAATTCTTACAACCATTACGCTGCTTTTACTGGTGGGCGCCACCGGTAAATCGGCGCAGATCCCGTTGTACGTCTGGCTGCCGGACGCGATGGCCGGTCCCACTCCGGTCTCCGCTTTAATCCACGCGGCCACCATGGTTACGGCCGGAGTTTATATGACCGCCCGCTCCGCGGCTCTGTTTACCAAAGCGCCCATCAGCATGGATACCGTGGCGGTGATCGGCCTGGCCACGGCGTTCTTCGCCGCCACCATCGGGCTGGCTCAGATGGATATCAAGAAAGTGTTTGCGTACTCCACGGTTTCGCAGCTCGGCTACATGTTCCTGGGCGTGGGCGTGGGCGCATTTTCAGCCGGCATCTTCCATTTGATGACCCACGCGTTTTTCAAAGCCCTCTTGTTCCTGGGCGCGGGGGCGGTGATTCATGGGCTGCACGGCGAGCAGGATTTGCGGCAAATGGGCGGTCTGTTCTCGCACATGAAAATCACGGCCATCACGCTATTCTGTGCGTCTTTAGCGATTTCGGGTTTTCCATTTACCTCGGGATTCTTCAGCAAAGACGCCATCCTGGTGGCCGCTTATGAGCGAGCGCCGTGGATGTACTGGGTGGGCGTGCTTACCGCCGGCATGACAGCGTTCTATGTCTTCCGCGCCTGGTTCATGGCATTCACCGGCGAGTATCGCGGCCACGCGCATCCGCACGAATCGCCGCTGGTGATGACGGGTCCGTTGATGATCCTCGCGGTTTTATCGCTGGTGGGCGGGTTCATTAACCTGCCGCATTTTTTGGAGCCGATGTTTGCCGAGAAGGCCGAGAATCAATCTTTAGCCTGGCTATCGGCGGGTGTCGGCATAGCCGGCATCCTGCTCGCGTACCTGTTCTACGTTGCAAAACGCGGCCTGGCCGATTCGTTCGCCCGGGCGATGGGCGGGCTCTATACCCTGGTTGTGAACAAATACTTCGTGGACGAAGCCTATGACGCGGGGGTAGTGGAACCTCTCATCGAAGGATCTCGCACCGTGTTGTGGCGTGGCGTGGACGCCGGGCTTATCGACGGCGCTGTAAACGGCGTCGGGCGGCGATCGCGCGGCGTCGGTTCTATTTTGCGCCTGATTCAATCCGGCAATATTCGCAGCTATGCAGCCTGGGTAGTGCTGGGCTCCATCATTCTGCTGATTGCCGTCGGGTTCGCGGGAGCCTTACGATGACGCTGCTCAGTGCCGTCATCTTTCTCCCGCTGCTGGCCTTCCTGATCGTGATGGCTCTACCCAAAGAGAATCACAATGCCATCCGGATGTTCAGCCTGATCGCATCCATCGCGATTTTTATAATTTCGCTGGGGCTCATCGGCCCTGTATTTTCCGCGACACCCGGTAAATTCGCTATCGAGACGAATCAATCCTGGATTCAGACGCCCGCCATCGATTATCACATCGGACTGGACGGAATCAGCCTGTGGCTGGTGATGCTTTCCACGCTGCTTACGCCCTTGTGCGTGTTGGTGTCATGGAAGTCCATCGACAAGCACATCAAGCAGTTTTTCGCCTTTCTGTTGTTGCTCGAGTTTGGACTGGTGGGCGTCTTCTGTGCGCTCGATCTTTTCCTGTTCTTCGTGTTCTGGGAAGTGTCGCTGGTTCCCATGTACTTTCTGATCGGCATCTGGGGGCACGACCGTCGCATCTACTCGGCGGTCAAGTTCTTCCTCTACACCATGGCCGGATCGGCCCTGATGCTGATCGCGATGCTTTATCTCTACAATCAAGCGGGCACCTTCGACTACACCAGGATTCTGGCGGGCTCGCAGAGCGGAGCCATCGGCCTGAGTTCGTCCGAGCAGTTGTACCTTTTCCTGGGTTTCTTTATCGCCTTCGCCATCAAAGTTCCTCTGTTCCCGCTGCATACCTGGCTGCCCGATGCGCACGTGGAAGCCCCCACTGCCGGATCGGTAATGCTGGCCTCTGTGATGCTGAAAATGGGAACTTACGGTTTGCTGCGTTTCTGCGTTCCGTTGTTCCCGAACGCGGCGCGCCAGTCCGCGGGATGGATCGCGATCCTCGCCATCATCGGTATCGTCTACGGCGCGCTGGTGGCGATGGTGCAGCCGAATATGAAGAAGCTGGTGGCTTATTCGTCGGTGAGCCACCTGGGATTCGTCGTCCTGGGCATCTTCTCCTTTACCCAGCAGAGTTTCGATGGCGCGGTGTATCAGATGCTGGCCCACGGCATCTCCACCGGAGCGCTGTTCCTGATTGTCGGCTTCCTCTACGAACGCAGACATTCCCTGGATATCTCCGCTTACGGCGGCGTCGCCACGCCCGCTCCCTGGCTTTCCACCGCGTTCATGATCACCATGCTCGCCAGCATCGGCCTGCCCATGCTCTGCAATTTCATTGGCGAATATCTGGTGCTGCAGGGAACGTCCTTGGCTTATTTCCGCTGGACCGTGTTTGCGGCTCTGGGTTCCATTCTCGCCGCTTGCTACATGCTCTGGCTCTACCAGCGAGCTTTCTTCGGCCAAGCGTCCGAGGATTTGACGCACCACATGCCGGACCTCAACGCTCGCGAATACGCCATCATAGTTCCCCTGATTCTTCTCATGCTTTGGATGGGCACCTATACGCAGAGTTTTCTCCCACCGATCTCCGCATCCAACGCCGTGCTGTTGGGGCCCATCGACGCGCGGCGCGAGATTCATGTGCGGGCCGCTCCAGCACACATCGGCCCGCCTCAAATCAGCCCACCCCGAACGTTAGCAGGGTTGAACCAAGAGCTAAACAATGCCCGTTAACTTCATACCAACGGCGACGGATTACCTCCGCATCCTGCCCGAGATCATTATGACGGTCGCCGGGACACTGATCATGCTGATCGAAGGCTGGCTCGGCAGCGAAAAGAAAAAGACCAATCTTTCCGTCCTTACGTTCATCGCTTTCGCCGCCGCGCTGGTGGCCGCAGTGGTAGCTAATGGCAGCCCGGGCCTGTCCTATTCCAACATGTTCATCGTGGACGGCTTCGCCACGTTCTTTCGCGTGCTGGTGATCGTGGTGGGCATCCTGAGCCTGTTTTCGGCCACGCAATATCTAAAACGCGAACACGCCGAATCCTCCGAGTATTATGCGCTCCTGCTGTTTTCGGTGACCGGCCAGTGCATCATGGCCACCGCCAACGAGCTCATCATGATTTTCATCGGCCTGGAGATCTCCTCCATCGCCACCTACATTCTGGCCGGCTACCTGCGCGACGACAAGCGCAACAATGAAGCGGCGCTCAAATATTTTCTGTTGGGTTCCTTCGCCACGGCATTCCTGCTTTACGGAATCGCCTGGATTTACGGAACCACAGGCAGCACCAATCTCGACACCATTCGAATTGCTCTCTCCACTCCCGGCTCTGGCCGCAGCGCCATCCTGGCCGGCACGTCGGCGGCGCTGATGTTCGTCGGATTCGCCTTCAAAGTCTCCGCGGCCCCTTTCCAGATCTGGGCGCCCGATGTTTATCAAGGCGCGCCCGCACCGGTGACGCTGTTCATGTCCGCCGGTCCCAAAGCGGTCGCTTTCGCGGTTTTCCTCCGCGTGTTTATGACTGCCTTCGCGCCGATTACCAATCGCTGGGAACCTTTTGTGTGGTCCTCGGCGCTGCTCACCATGATCGTCGGGAACTTCGCCGCGCTGATGCAGACCAACATCAAGCGATTGCTGGCCTACAGTTCCATCGCGCACGCCGGCTACGTGATGGTGGCTATTGCCGCGCACAATCAGATCGGCATCGCAGCAGCCATGTTCTACCTGGCCGCTTATGCGCTGATGAATATCGGCGCCTTCGCGGTGATCACGCATTTCTCGCGGCAAGGCGAAAAGTTCGTGAACATCGAGGATCTGGCGGGCTTAGGCTGGAAACAGCCCGTCACCGCCGGACTATTCGCCATCTTCCTGCTGTCGCTCATCGGCGTGCCGCTCACGGGCGGATTCTTCGGGAAATTTTATATCTTCAGGGCTGCCATCGACGCCAACCTGGTATGGCTTGCCGTGCTCGGCATGTTGAACAGCGCGGTGGCCGCTTACTACTATCTGCGCGTGCTGGTGGTGATGTACATGAACGAGCCCGGCGAAGCGACGCTTTCGGTACAGCCGGTGAGCGCGGGGATTCGAGCCACGCTATGGCTGACGGCGGCGGGAACGCTGGTGCTCGGCATTTTCCCGTCGGTGCTGCTGAATTTCGCGAACAGCTCCAGCGTTCTGGTGAAGTGAACCGAGCGTAGCACCCCCACCGAGCCGCGCACGCCCACGAGCCGCGCAAGCCCACGAGCCGCGCAAGCCCACGAGCCGCGCAGGTAAGTAAGCGGTCCCCAAATCGCCGCGTTTCCTACCCCAGCATCTTCAATAGCGTCTGAGTCATCTGATCGTCCACTTTCAGCGCTGCGGTATTGGCTTCAAAACTATTTTTGGCTTGGATCAGTGCCACTGCTTGATCGCTCAGATCCACCGTATCGCCTTGGGGTGACGGCGATGGGGCGGGCCCCTGCGCGATGTTGGCGGCGGCTTTGTTGAACTGTGCTTCGGAGTTTTGTATGCCCTGGAGAGATTGAGTCATTCCAATGGTCATGGTGCGGTGTCCTGCTCAATTACCTCTTCGACCGATTGCTTGAGAGATTGAGCCATTTTATACTTAAGGTCCTCAATGCCCTCACCGGTCACACTGGATATCTCGAAGAAAGGCAACTGCTTCTCCGCGGCCAACGCCCGCAGCGCTTCAATGCGGGCCTTATCCTGCGCCACATCCACCTTAGATGCCGCCAGGAACATCGGCTTCCGTACCAGATCCGGACTGAAACCTTCCAGCTCCTCCATCACGATGCGGAAATCATCCACCGGATCGCGTCCTGTCAGATCCGACACATCCACCAGGTGAATCAGCAATCGCGTCCGCTCCACATGTTTCAGAAACTGAACGCCCAGCCCGTGTCCCAGGTGGGCGCCTTCGATTAGTCCGGGGATGTCGGCCACCACGAAAGTGTCGTCGCCCGCGCTGACTACACCCAGATTGGGCTCCAGCGTAGTAAACGGATAATCCGCAATCTTGGGCCGCGCCGCCGAAATGCGCGAGATCAGCGTCGATTTGCCGGCGTTCGGAAAACCCACCAGCCCCACATCGGCCAGCAGCTTCAACTCCAGGCGCAGGTGTTTCTCTTCGCCGGGACGTCCCGGCTCGTGCTCGGTGGGAGCTTGATGCGTCGGGGTGGCGAAGTGCTGATTGCCTCGCCCGCCCTTGCCGCCGCGCGCGACCACGAACCGCTCGCCCGGCCGGGTGAAATCGTGCAACGCCTGGCCGCTCGCTTCGTCGTAGACGATAGTGCCAACCGGCACCGGAACATCGATGGATGCGCCTTCGCGTCCCGTCCTGTTGCTGCCTTCCCCGTGGCGTCCGCGCTCGGCGGTATGTTCGGGGTTAAAACGGAAGTGCAGCAAAGTGTTGTGGTGCTCGCTCGCCACGAAAACCACGTCCCCGCCCCGCCCGCCGTCGCCGCCGCTCGGACCGCCGCGCGGGACAAACTTCTCCCGCCGGAACGCGAGACAGCCGTTGCCGCCGTCGCCCGCCTTTACGCGGATTCGTACTTCATCGATAAACATTGAATCGGGCCCCTTGGGCCCGCGGACTGCCGGGAGAGATTAGTTGTCCAACGGGTTAATACTGATGAACTTGCCGAAGCGGCCGCGATCGCGAAACACGACAATGCCGGGAACCTTGGCGAACAGTGTGTCGTCCTTGCCGCGCCCGACGTTGTCTCCAGGTTTGAAGATGGTGCCGCGCTGCCGCACCAGGATGGATCCGCCGGTGACGGTTTCGCCGCCGAAACGCTTCACCCCCAGCCGCTGAGCATTGGAATCGCGCCCGTTCTTAGAACTGCCTAAACCTTTTTTGTGTGCCATATCGAACTTTGCTTATTCAGACTGGACCTATGCCAGAATCTCGCTCACCTTCACCTCGGTGAAGTTTTGCCGGTGTCCAATGGTGCGCTTGTACTGCTTCTTGCGTTTGAATTTGAACACGATCACCTTGTCGCCGCGCCCGTGTTCGGAGATGGTGCCTTTCACCCGGGCTTCGGCCAGCGCCGCGCCCACCGTAACTTCGTTCGAATCGTTTACCACCGCGAGCACCCGGCCCAATTCGATTTCTGAGCCCTCCTCGCCCGGGAGCGTTTCCACCCGGACCACATCGCCCGGGGCGACGCGATACTGTTTCCCGCCAGTTTCAATCACTGCGTACATAGCTATCCTTCGTAACTCGTTGGAATTTGGGTCGTCAGGCGGACCTATCCGGGGATAAAGCACCTGGGAGCCGCAAAGTCTTATGATACAGCAGGCTACGCCCTGGGCGCAAATTACGCCTTGGTTCGCGGTGGCCCGAATGGCATCCCGAGATGGTTGTCGGATTACCTTAGGCGGGACGAATTATAATTGGAAAGGCAACTATGAAGCGCCTTCGCCAGCGATGACGCCGCAAAGTCGCCACGCGACTTGGATGTCCTCGTAAAGGGAATGTTGGCAAGCCCGATCATAGAGGACCTAAGCACGGCGGAGCCGCTCACCCCGGCGTTTATTCGGGGATACGAAGCCAAGCGTAAACTGATTGAGCAAAATGGCGGGACGCTCAGCGCGGAGAAGGTTGGTGAACTCCTTGGTATTACGCGGCAAACTGTGGAAAAACGCCGGCAGACAGGCAAGTTGCTTGCTTTGAGCATAGGTCGGCATGGCTATCGCTATCCGGCGTGGCAGTTCGGAGAGTCTGGAACCCTCCCCGGTCTCGACCAGGTCTTAAGCGTCCTCGCATCCCACGACCAGTGGATGCAAATTGCGTTTTTCGTAAGCGGGAACTCCCGCCTGAACAATCGCGCCCCCAGAGAAATCCTGGCAGCGGGAGAAATTGATCGCGTGCTCAGCGCCGCAGTTTACAGCGAGCACGGGGGTGCTTGATTGTGGCCCAAATGTCTGGGCCACCCCCGGACATTCACGATCGAAAGATCACCATTATTGAATTCAACGAGCGAATGTTTCGGACACACGCCATTGATCGAAGCCCAATCTATTTCGGAAGAACCAGGCAGCATCGATTTGATTCCCCCGACGGCTCCTATGGCGTACTTTACGCCGGACGCGACGAACACTGTGCATTCATCGAAGCCTTTGGAAGGGTCGCCGGTTCGACGGCCATCACGACCACGGAACTCAAGAATAGATATCTTGCGGAGCTCAAGGCGGCACGAACATTGCGTCTGGTTGATCTCACTCAATTTGGAACTCTAGTACGGTTAGGCGCAGACGCGCGCTTGTTTTCGGGTGATCACGCTGTTTCCCAGGAATGGTCTAAAGCCTTCTACGATCACCCTTTCAAGATCGATGGGCTGCTCTAACCGAGTCGCCTTGATCCCGCCAGACATGCACTCGCACTCTTCGAAGGCCGGGCTCCCAAGCTTCTGGATCTGAATCGACAGGCGTGGCTTGCCACCGGGCCTTTGCGCAAAATACTCGTCGAGATTGTCGAGCACTACACGATCTCAATAATGCAGGCGCAATAATCGAGGACTGACGCATCGCTCCCCCGCGAACATTGCGCGCGAAGTTCAAATAGGCCAACTCCGCTTGACCTTTCAAATTTTCCAGCCGCAATTCCTCCCGCATAAGGTAAAATCTGTTCGTGGACCGGAAGGTCCCCAGGCGCCCCTTCCCATCCCTTCGCTGCGCAATGAATCTGGACGGCATCCGTCTCTTGCTCGTGGAAGACAACCCCGGCGACGCGCGCCTGTTCACCGAACTGGTTCGCGATGCCGGGGCCGGACAATGGAAACTGGTGCAGGTGGACCGGCTATCTGCCGCGCTGGACCGTTTGAGACGCGAGCCTTTCGACCTCATGCTCCTGGATCTTTCGCTTCCCGACGCCGACGGTCTGGAGACCCTGATTCGCGCTCATGGAGAGGCGCCCAAGATCCCGATCGTCGTGTTAACCGGCCACGACGATGAAGCGCTCGCCGTGCGTGCCGTTCGCGCCGGCGCCCAGGATTACCTGGTAAAGGGCCGCCTGGACGGCGACCTCATTGTCCGCTCCATTCGCTACGCCGCCGAGCGTGGCCGGACCATTGAAGCGCTGGAGCGGCGGGAAGAGCACTATCGATCGCTCATCGAAAACTCGCTGGATCTGATCAGCATTCTGAACCTGGACGGCACCATCCGCTATGTCAGTCCGTCGCATGAGCGCCTGCTCGGCTATCCGCTCGACGAATTGGTGGGCAAGAATGTTTTGTCGTTTGTGCACCCCCAGGACAAGGCTCGTGTACAAACGGCTTTGGTAAACGGCAATAACGGACGGCCGGTGGAATGCCGCGTGCGTCACTCGGACGGATCGTGGCGCGTGCTCGAATCCTTTTCCCGCGATCTTTCCCACGTGGCCGGAGTGAATGGCATGGTGGTGAACGCGCGCGACATCACCGAGCGGAAGCATCTGGAAGAGCAGTTGCATCATTCGCAGCGGCTGGAAGCGGTGGGCCGTCTGGCCGGCGGCGTGGCGCACGACTTCAACAATCTGCTCATGGTCATCACCGGCTATTCGCATATGCTGCTGGACGCCATGCATCCCAGCGATCCGGCGCGGCAGGATCTGGAGCAAGTGGTGAAAGCGTCCGAGCGCGCCACCGATCTTACCCGCCAGTTGCTGGCTTTCAGCCGCCGCCAGGGAGTTCGCGCGTCGCTCGTCAATCTCAATGGGCTGGTGCACGAGATGGAGCGCATGCTCCGGCGTGTGTTGGGCGAAGAGATTGAGTTGATCGTCCGTCTTGCACCCGAGCTGAAGACCGTGCACGCGGATCCCGGCCAGATCGAACAGGTGATCTTGAACATGGCGGTGAATGCCCGCGACGCCATGTCAGCGGGAGGACAACTGAGGATTGAAACCGCAAACGGCAGTGAGCGCAACCCGGACTGCGTGACCATTTCGGTTCGTGACACCGGCATTGGAATGGATTCGCAGGTGCTCTCGCGCGTTTTCGAACCGTTCTTCACCACCAAAGAACATGGCACCGGGCTGGGACTCGCCACCAGCTACGGAATCATTAAGGAAAACGGAGGCGACTTGCGCGTCGACTCTACTCCCGGCAAGGGAACTACCTTCCTGATCGAATTACCGGTCAGCGAGCAGACCATCGAGGATCGGAACTTGAGGCCGGAAGAACACGCTCCCCGCGGTACCGAAACCATCTTGCTGGTGGAGGACGAAGATCCCGTGCGGCGCGTGGTGGAAACCATGCTGAAGCGGCATGGTTACCAGGTTCTGGCTTCGGCCTCGTCCAAGGACGCGATCGCCGCCGCCGAACAGCATAGCGGCGTGATTCACCTTTTGATCACCGATATCCAGATGCCTGGAATGAGCGGGCGGAAAATGGCGGAGAGTTTAAGCACGCAACGGCCCGGCATGAAAGTTCTGTTTGTTTCCGGCTACGGCGACGCACCAGCTCAGGACGAAGCGCATTTTCTCCAGAAGCCTTTCTCTACCGAAGAACTGGCTTCGAAAATCCGCGAATTGCTCAAGTGACATTCCATCTGGAAGCGTGCCGTCTGCAACTGTCTGCGCGCGCCGCCATTCATTTTCGTCCCCGACAGGCCGGGAATCTCCTGCGGGGCGCGCTCGGAAGTATTCTGCGCGAAGCGGCAGCGCAGGATTACCCGCGGCTCTTCGATCCCGTGTCGGCCGGCGGCGGCCCGAGCGGTTTCTCCAATCGGCCGCGGCCGTTCGTGATTCGTGCCGCGAATTTGAATGGCCGTATGGTGCAGCCGGGTGAACGGTTCTGTTTCGATATTCATCTTTTCGATACCAGCGATGCTGCCCGAGAGCCTATCATGCAAGCTTTCGCCCAATGGGCTGAGCTGATTTCGGTGCAGCGCCGGCCGGTTGCGCTGGATATCAGCCCCTCCCGGCAACCCGTCTCCCGCATCCGCATTGACTTTCAAACTCCTACGGACCTGAAGGGCGCTGCCGAAAATGACCGTGCGGAATTCGCGTTGTTGCTGGCGCGCGCCCGCGATCGCGTAAGCACCTTGCGCAGCCTGTATGGGCCGGGGCCGCTGGAGATAGATTTCCGCGGCTTGGGCGAACGCGCGCAGGCCGTGAAGATGGTGCGAAGCCACTTGCAGCCGGTTGCAGTGGAACGGCGCAGCAGCCGTACCGGACAGCGGCACGGCATCGGGGGCCTGGTGGGATTCGCGGAGTACCAAGGCGAACTGGCCGAATTCCTGCCATACCTGGAAGCCGCTGCGTGGACCGGCATCGGACGCCACTGCACCTGGGGCAACGGCCAAATCCGCAGCGAGATTCTGGCATTCTGAAATCTGCATTCAGGGAACAAATGAGCGATGCTGAGCCATGAGTGGATTGACATTTCCGCGTCTTTGCACAACGGCATGGTCGCCTGGCCGGGCGATGCTCCGTTCGAACGAACCCAAACGCTCCGAATCGCAAAAGGGGACGCGTGCAACCTGTCGCAGATCTCCACCACCGCACACATCGGAACGCACATGGACGCTCCGCGTCACTATCTGGAGGGCGGCGCAGGAATGGAGAGCATGCCGATCGCAGCCTCCATCGGGCCGGCCCGCGTCATTGAGATTCGCGATCCCGAAGCGATTCGAATCCCGGAACTGGAGCCGCTGCATCTGGCCATGGGCGAACGCGTTCTCTTCAAGACGGCGAATTCCGCGCATTGCTGGAAGACCAATGAGTTTCAGCAACATTATGTTTCCATCCCGCCCGAAACCGCGCGGTATCTTGTCGAGCGCGGCGTCCAGACGGTGGGTGTCGATTACCTATCGGTCGGCGGGTTGGATCCTGGCGGGATCGAAACCCACCGCATTCTGCTCGCAGCCGGCGTCTGGATCATCGAAGGCCTGATTCTGGAGCACGTGGAGCCGGGTGAGTATGAATTGATTTGCCTGCCGTTGAAGATCGCCGCTGGCGACGGCGCTCCGGCCCGCGCCGTGCTTCGCAAGCTGGTTTTCTAAGGAGCGTCTTTTTCTATCGACGCTCGGCGATCATCCGCAGTCCGTTCTTCACACGCAGAGTGATCAGCGGCAGCGGCTCCACGGGTTCGCTGCTGGCCCGGCGCAGCCGCCATCTTTGCGCGATGGCTGCCAGTACGATCACACCTTCCATCCACGCGAAGCGTTCGCCGATGCAGACCCGAGCTCCGCCGCCGAATGGGAAATAAGCGAACTTGGGCCGGGCTTCGCGCGCCTGCGGCGTCCAGCGTTCGGGGTCGAACGTCTCCGGTTCGGGAAACCAGCGCGCGTCGCGCTGCACCAGGTAGGGGCTCAATATGCAAATGGATCGCGCCGGAATCTCCAGGCCTCCCAGCGTGAACGAAGCTTTCGCCATGCGTCCTATGGCCCAGGCCGGCGGATATAGGCGCAAAGCTTCCGCCAGAACCATCTCCGCGTAGTGCAAGCGGGGCACATCGTCCAATTCCGGGGCGCGACCCTGAAGCACCTCATCGATCTCCGCGTGCAGCCGCCGCTCCACCTCCGGATGTTGCGAGAGCAGATACCAGGACCAGGTGAGCGCGTTGGCGGTGGTTTCGTGCCCGGCCAGGAACAGCGTGAGCGCTTCATCGCGCACCTGCTTATCCGTCATGCCGCCGCCGTCTTTCTCCTCGTCCTGAGCGAACAGCAGCATGGAGAGCAAGTCGCCCGTATCGCGTCCGCTCGCGCGGCGCTCGGCAATTAAACGGTAAATGGTGGAATCCAGCAGCGCCCGGCCTTTTTCAAAACGCCGCACCGACGGCAGAGGCAGCTTTACCAGGAACTCTGAAAAAGGCATCACCAGCAATCGAAACATCTCGAGAGCCGCCGTCATTGCTTCGCCGATCTCCGGCGCTTCGCGCTCCACGTCGGCGCTGAATAATGTTTTCGCTACGATCGAAAGCGTCAATTGGGCCATTTCGATGGAAACATCCATCGTGTTTCCCGCTTGCCAACGTTCCCGCACGCGTACCGCTTGATCGCGCATCGCCGCCGCATAACCCGCCAGCCTTTCGCGATGAAACGAGGGCTGCACCAGCCGGCGCTGCCGCAAGTGAGGCTGGCCTTCGCTGGTGAGCAGCCCCTCGCCTAAAAGCAGCTTGGATCTCTGCAGCGCGCGGCTCTTGAGAAAATTGCCTTGATTGTTTACCAGGATCTCGCGCACATAGTCCGGGTGATTCACCAAGTACATGTGCTGGCGTGCAACTTTGAAATACACCAGGTCGCCGTGCTCGCGCGCGGCTTTGATCAGGAACGCCAGCGGGTTCGAGCGAAAGGCTTGCAGGTGCCCAACGATGGGCGGATTCTTCGGCCCCTGCGCTTTTGGAATTGCGGAGATCAATACTACAAGTTTAGCGGACTACCAGAATCACGGCCTGCGCTTCAGCCGACAGCCCTTCCCCCACCGGGCCCAGGCGTTCGGCGGTTTTGAATTTCACCGATACCTCGTTCGGCCCCAGCTCCAGGGCGCCAGCTAACTTCGCGCGAATCGCCGCGCGATAGTCTTTCAGCTTCGGCCGTTCCAAAATCACCGTGGAATCCACATTCGCGATCCGAAAGCCTTGCGCGCGCACCAGCTCCACCGCGTGACGCAAAAACATCAGGCTGTCGCCATTCTTCCAGCGCGGGTCCGTATCGGGGAAGTGCATGCCGATATCGCCCAGCCCGAGCGCGCCCAGCAGCGCATCGGTGATGGCGTGCGAGAGAATGTCCGCATCCGAGTGGCCTTCCAAACCAAATTCGCAAGGAATTGTTACGCCGCCCAGAATCATCGGCCGGCCGGAAACGATGCGATGCACATCCCAACCCTGGCCTATGCGGAAATCTGCCAAGGCCCGCTCACCTTAGGATCCGTCAACCAAGATCCGTCAACTAAAAGCCTGTCAAGAAATAACTGTTTCAGTTCTACCGGGGCGCACGAACTCTTGCGTGCAACGTTGTCAATGGTGACGACGCTCGTACGATCGCGCAGAGTGTCGAGACGAGTCTCCACACGGCACGCAGGAGTGCGTGCGCCACGCGTGTAGAGATCCGTCACCCTACGAACCAACCTTGGCGGTCATTTCCTCAGCTAGAAACAGGCGCGCCAGATCCATGTCGGACGGCTTGGTGATCTTCAAATTGCGGTCGCTGCCGGGGACCACGCTGACCTCGATTTGATCCAGGCGTTCCACCAGGCTGGATTCATCGGTACCCGCGAAACCGTCTTCACGCGCCTTGGCGAACGCGCTCTTGAGCAGCTCGAAGCGGAACACCTGCGGCGTCTGCGCCAGGATCAGCCGCTCGCGTGGAATGGTCTGCCGGATTTTATTGCGATGCACCTGCTTCACCGTATCGATGGGCACGATCCCGACAATCGCCGCGCCGGTCTCTTCAGCTTCCGCGAACACCTTTTCGAGAACGCCCGGTTCGATGAACGGCCGCACGGCGTCGTGAACCGCCACCAGCTCAGTACCGGCATCCAGCGTCGCCAGCGCGTGCTCCACCGATTCCTGCCGGCTGTCGCCGCCTTCCACTAAACGCACCGGTTTGCCAAATTTCTCCTCGCGCAGCAACTCGCGCACCCACTCGACATCCTCGGGCCGCAACGCCACCACAATCTCTGAAACCGCGGGCGTACAGGCAAACTTCCGGATGGTATGCAGCAGGATGGGCGATCCTTCCAGCAGCATGAACTGCTTGCGGCTAGTGCCGGCTTTTTCGGGGACGGCTCGCCCCATGCGCGTTCCCAGCCCGGCGGCGGGAAGAATAACGGTTACTTTCATGTCCGTTTACCTAGCTGGAGGCCGCCATCCCGGAACCGCGCGCCTCAGCGGTGGCTGCAGGAGCCGGCGACGGCTGCTCGCGCGAGCCGCTTTGCGGACGCTCGGCATGGCTCTGGGTTCTATCGTGAACGGCATGCACGCGATCGTCAAAACGGCCGAAAATCATCTTACCGGCAGTGGTCTGCAGAACGCTGGTCACCGAAATATCGATGGTTCGGGAGATCATCTTTTTCGCGTTATCCACCACCACCATGGTGCCGTCGTCCAAGTAAGCGACGCCCTGGTTGTACTCCTTGCCTTCTTTAAGAATAAAGACGCGCATGGTCTCGCCGGGGAGTACAACTGGCTTGAGCGCATTGGCCAGTTCGTTAATGTTCAGGACCTCCACGCCGTGCAGTTGCGCCACTTTGTTGAGGTTAAAATCGTTCGTAACGATTTTACAGATATAAACCTTGGCCAGCTCGATCAGCTTCATGTCCACTTCGGGCACGTTGGGAAAATCGTCTTCTAGGATCTGAACGTTCAATTGGGTCATCTTTTGGATGCGCTGCAAAACGTCCAGACCGCGGCGGCCACGATTCCGCTTGAGCGAATCGGCCGAGTCCGCCACCAACTGCAGCTCGCGCAGAACGAATTGCGGGATTATCAGCGTGCCGTCCAGGAACCCGGTTTCCACGATGTCTGCGATGCGCCCGTCGATGATCACGCTGGTATCCAGGATCTTGTACGATTGACTGGACACCTGCTCTCCGCCGAAAAGTCCGCCCAACGCGCCCAGATTCAGCATGTCGCCTTTACTGGCTCCCACCATCAGGCCGACGTAGCCCATCCAAAGCAGCAGCAGAATCTCGAGAAACGATAGAGTGGAGGAGCCGGACGGAAAGGCGTGTCCCAAAATCAGCGCGATGAGGTATGCGCCGAGAATTCCCGCGAGCGATCCGAAAGCCGCGCCAAACAGGCGCTTTAGAGTGGTCTTGCGAACCTGTATTTCGAACAGAATAATGGCTGCGCCAAGCACCAGGCCAGCGGCCGCACTGTATGGGGCGGGGAAGTTAAAAGGCCGCAAATACCCGGCTGCTGCTGAAAGCAACAGCGCGAAAAGGATACGGATGACGAGTAGATTACTCACGACACCACCTCCGGCGCACGCCGATTGTGGATCCTAGCGGCACCCCTGTACTCCACAGGTGCCCTTCAGTATAGCACTGAAAATAGATGGGATGGGTGAACCGCTGGAAATGGTTACAGGAAAGTAAGAAAAGAAAAAGCGGGCTCGCGCGAGCATCGACTCGCGTGAGCCTTAGAGAGCTTTAGCAAGTTCTTCAGCGAACGCACTGGGCGGACCTTGCGGCGCGCTCTGTTGCGGACGCTTGTGCTTTTTTCCACCCCGATCGCGGCGCGGCGGGGCAGTGGTGGTTGTAGTGCGATTCACTTGACCAGCCGGTCCAGCCGGGCCGGGGCCCTTGGAACGTGGCGGCTGGGCTTGATTCGCCCGCAACAATCGGTCTTCCAGCGGCGCGCGGTCAAAGCGCCGGATGATCGAGTTCATTTCTTCCGAGTTGGGGGTGTCGATGAAGGCGAATCCCTTGGACTCTTGAGTCTCTGGGTTGCGGATCACCTTGACATCGTCGTAGACGAGGTTTTCTGCGTTAAGCCAGGACTTGATATCGTCCTTAGTAACCCAGACAGGCAAGTTTCCGAGGAATACTGTAAAGCTCATTCGTGGTCTGTTTGTTAACTCCGTTGTAGGGGATTTGGCGGCACTGTTTCGCGGATGCGATCCATGAAAAGTTAACCTATCGTATCACAGCGCGCCGCTTCCGGCAAACCTACGAATTTGCCTAAATCGCTCGTGTGGAAGGAGAAGGACTTCGCTTACCCGCGTGAAGACTGGCGGGCTTGGGTGTTAGCCACAGCCGCCCCGTCCATTTTGGGTTCGATTTTAGATTCCATTTTAGGTTCGATGGACACCAGCATCTGGCTCCGGGTGGTGAGGTAAACGATATACATAGACCCGTTTTCGAGCGCCCGATAAGCTGCCAGGTTTACCGGCATGTTCAAGTAACGCAAGGAAAAAAAATATTTCTCAACAGGGTCGCGACCATCCGGCCGGTTTACCGATTCTTCGCGCGCCACCACCCGGCCCTCCTGCTTTTCCACCTTTCGGTCCAGCAGATCGATGTATAGCGGGATTGGCACTCGGAAGGCCATGATCACAGCGATGAGAAGCGAGACGATAATGGACCCGAGCATGATCGCCCCACCCATTTTCCCGTGAGCCTCCAACAGATCGTTGACGTGGGCCAGTTCCACCAGCAGCGCCGGAAAGGCGTTCTCAAAGGAAAGCTGATCGTGTCCGGCTTTGATCCAGGTCCAAATAATAAAGGGGGCGGTCGCAAAAACGAGCGTCAGCAGCGCGGGGCGAGCCACTTCCCCGGCCAGCCGTTTTACCTGTTCTTGGGAAAGCTTTCCTTTACGATTTTCATCGAGCGACTCTGGCGAAAACTGCAGAGCCTTGGACAGGTCCAGCAGGACCTGCGCCTTGGAGCGGAATGATGCGGCGTCTTCAACCATTCGGGTACTTGTCTACTCCCAACACCACTTACTCGAAATATCGACGGTCGGAGCGGAATACTTTAGCCGCGTCTCTGTAACGCGCGCGCCCACATTGCGAGTCAAGCTGGTCCCTGTATGGCCGGCCGTTCCGGAGAGATAATGGCATTTGATTCGAAGCATTGGCAGATGGGCGGTTGTCGGATGCGGGGCATTGGCGCTGGGCTTGGCATTTGTCGCGCTCCACGCCGAAACTCCGCTCAGCGAATTTCAAACTCGCCGGGCCGCGCTTCGTCAATCGCTCGATGACGGCGTGCTTCTGCTCAAAGGCCGGGTCGAAGCCTACGACCAAGTCTTTCGCTTCGCGCAGGAGCCGAATTTCTATTACCTCACCGGCTGGACCGAGCCAGGCGCAGCGCTGCTGCTGACAGCTTCGAGCGAGACTCTCTTCCTGCCGTCGCATAACGAGCGTGCGGAGCGATACTCCGGACGTCGCACAGCAGCTACCGATCCGGAGGCGCACCAGCTCACCGGTTTCGAGAACGTTCTGCCGATGGACAAACTCGAATCGGAGCTCGATCTGGCGCTGAGCTCTCATGCGCGCCTGTATGCGCCGTGGACGGAATCCTATGCCGGGCAGTTGCGAGCGCGTTATCCCTTTCGCGACGTGGCTGATGCAACGCCACTCATCGCAAAGCTCCGCGCGAAGAAATCCGCTAGCGAGATTGCGGCCATCCAACACGCCACCGACGTCAGCATGGAAGCGCACCGCGCGGCTTGGAAGCGGCTCTCCGCCGGGCAATACGAGTATCACCTTTCCGCGACGATCCTGGAGACGTCGGTGGCGTGTTGGATGGCCGCAATCTCGCTAGCGGATTTCTTCGCGCGGAGCTTTGCGATGAGTGGCGTTGCATCA
>Ga0181525_10001425_pt1 | contig 20370 bp, 17 predicted proteins | sample PEATcosm2014_Bin_48_FD_121100 | JGI IMG/M metagenome (GOLD analysis project Ga0181525, IMG submission 121100) | Peatland microbial communities from MTU Mesocosm Facility, Houghton, MI, USA - PEATcosm2014_Bin06_10_metaG | ecosystem: Environmental > Terrestrial > Soil > Wetlands > Peat | place...
GCTCGATGGTTCGCAGACGGTGATCACGCCGGCTTCCATGGTGACGGATGCGCCATCCAGCTTCGCGTATGGGGATCAGATCTACGAGCCGCGCAACTACAAAGAGGAGTACCACGGGGACGTGACGCTACGTTATGCGCTGGCTATGTCCCTGAACAACGCGACTGTGAAAGTTGCCGAGGAGGTAGGCTACGACAAGGTCGCGGATCTGGCGAAGACAGCGGGCATCACTTCGGTCAAGGCAACGCCGGCGATGGCGCTGGGTTCCTATGACGCCACTCCGTTGGATATGGCGGCTGCCTACACGGCATTTTCCAACAATGGAGAACGCCTGTCGCCAATCCTGGTGAATTCGGTGCGCAACGCCAAGGGCGACGTGGTGTCCAACTTCAAGACCGACCAGCGGCAGGTGCTCGATCCCCGCATTGCCTACATCATGACCAACATGATGGAAGGCGTCATCAACAACGGGCTCGGCTACACGGCGGTTCGCTTGCGCGGCTTTACTCTGCCGGCGGCGGGTAAGACTGGCAGTTCGCACGATGGCTGGTTCGCCGGATATACCTCCGACTTGCTGTGCATTGTGTGGGTCGGATACGACGACTATAGCGATCTTCGGCTCAGCGGCGCCCAGACAGCCGCGCCCATCTGGACCGAGTCCATGAAGCGGGCTGCCCTGCTGCCGCAGTATGCGGATATGAAGGAGTTCGCCCAGCCTACAGGTGTGGTTGACGTTCAGTTGGATAAGGCGACGAACCGGCTGGCAACCCCCACCTGTCCCAACGATTATGTAGCAGCCTTCGTCGCCGGGACCGAGCCGCGCGAGACCTGCGATCAGCAAAACGGGATTGCAGGATTATTCTCGCGGGTCTTTGGCGGGGGCGGCGAGAAAGCGCTGCCACCGCCGAACTCGGCGAACGCACAAGACTCGCAAAATGGAGATCCACAGAATCCCAACGGAAAGAAGAAAGGCTTCCTCGGCCGGCTGGCGGGAATCTTCAAGGACGACAAATCGTCGGCGCCGGCAAAGCCCGGGGACAACGGACAGGCTCCGCCACACTGACTCGGCGAGAATCGTCATGCGGAGCGGAGTTTCTCTCGCCGAAACCTCCGATGCCTTGCGTTTGCAGGTTCGTCTGACGGCCTGGCGTTCAACTTTCATAATTTATCCGTGGGCGGAAATACCAAGGGAGCCATCGAGTCATGCTCGGCTCATCTTTGGACGAGAGTTTCGACATGCGCCAGTCGGGAATTTTTGCCGAGCGTTGCGGGAGCAATTTGGCATCTCGGCTCGTAGGAAGAATGTCTTCGTTATTCAACACGCTGTTAAACAGCACCCACTTCACATCCTGGGAACTCATAAACCGGGGGAGCCTTCTAGCTCGGACGAGATCATTCGCCAGGCCACGACTCCGCGCGATGAGCGATTGGTTCCGCCCTAAGCCCCTTTGTTCTCAGGATTTTGAGCTCCAAGTTCTTTGACATCATGATTTTGCCGACGCCTTTTGCCGCGCCCCCACCCCGCGAAGCCTTCCACAGGGTTTGGATAGGGTATCCCAATCTCAGCTTCCCCCCCAGGTGAAATGTCCCGTTTCATCAGCTCTCGAACTTTTATTTTCATTTAGAAAGCCTCACTCCCATTCGCCTTCGAACAGGCTTAAATTTCTTCGCCGTCCCGCCAAAACTGTGGCAGAATGAGCCCATTCGATCTGGTCGCCTTGGGGGTGCTTATGTCCTACCGAAAGGCCTGCCTGATTCTGCTTGTAGTTTCCTCCGCCGCAGCCTTGGCGCAAGTTTCTCATTCCGAGCAAGTGCAGATTTCCCCGCCGCTGGTGCGCGCCATTGATCCTCCTGCACCGGATGCGACTGCCGCGGCTCTGGAGCTGGAAGCGGATCAGCTGCGAGGCGACAAGCTGTTTCTCGATGCCCTCGACTATTACCACGCCGCGCTGGCCAAGAAGAAAAATGACGCGCGTCTGCTGAATAAAGTCGGAATCACGGAACTCATGATGCAGCGCCTTAAGGAGGCGCGGAGGTCGTTCGAGGAGTCGATTCGCGCCGATCATGAGTTTGCCGATGCCTACAACAATCTGGGCGTGATTTACTACGAGAGCAAGAAGTACGGCGCCGCCGTCAAACAATATGAGAGAGCGATCGCCAAGGACGGAGGGTCGGCGTCGTTCTACAGCAACCTGGGCGCAGCGTATTTTGCCAAGCGTGAATTCGAGCGCGCCGTGACCGCTTACCAACATGCGCTGGAGATGGATCCCGATGTGTTCGGGCGCACCTCGCGGAGCGGCGTGCAGGCGCAATTGCCGAGTCCCGAGGATCGGGCGCGCTATAACTACACCGTCGCGAAGCTGTACGCGAAGATGGGATTTTCCGAGCAATCGCTCGAATACTTGAGGAAGGCCATGGAAGATGGTTACAAGGATCTGAAGAATGTGTACAAAGACGTGGAGTTTGCCGAGTTGCGGAAGAACCCGCGCTTCACCGAACTGATGGCCTCAAAGTCGCCCGCGATTGCAAACTAGCGGTGAGAATCTGAGCACAAGAATTACAAAGCTTTACAAAATTAGACGGAACTCAATAAGGTTTCGGCGTTTAATCATTGGACATAACTCCTGAAAACAACAGGGTGAGTAAGGAGAAACGGTAGCCCATCGGATGCTGACCCGAGCACGCCCCAAGCAAAGCATCCGGTGGGTTTTTTGCCCCCGGACTTCAGCGTTCCGCCTTCAACCTTCACTCTAGGGCCGCTGCCCGGCTTCGGGATGGTTCTGGGATGGTAGCGAACAATTTACGAAACTCCGTTCTCCGGCTACAATATGCTGGTGCCATCCCCTCCCGCATCTCTTGCCTGGGCTCATCCTATGGTTGCGGAGTGGTTTGTGCGGCGCTTCGGCACGCCTACCGAGCCGCAGGAGCAGGGCTGGCCGCCCATTCTGGCCGGGCGGACGACTTTGATTTCAGCGCCGACCGGGTCGGGCAAAACTCTGGCCGCATTTCTCGCCTGCATTGACCGGCTGGTGCGCAAGGCTCTGGCGGGCGATCTCGTCGACCGCACCGAAGTTCTCTATGTCTCGCCGCTGAAGGCTCTGGGCAACGACATCCAGAAGAATCTGGAAATTCCTCTGGGCGAAATTCTGGCTATGGCCGGAGGGCGGGGACTTCTCATGCCGGAGATTCGCACCGCGGTGCGGACTGGCGACACTCTGATGCACGAGCGGCGCGCGATGCTGAAACGGCCTCCACATATTCTGGTGACCACGCCGGAGTCGCTTTACATCCTGCTCACGGCGGATAAGAGCCGGGCGATTCTGCGCGATGTCGAGACGGTGATTGTCGACGAAATCCACGCCGTGGCTGACGACAAACGCGGAGCGCATTTGACGCTTTCGTTGGAGCGGTTGGAAGCGCTCGCTTACAAACGGCCGGTGCGCATCGGGCTTTCCGCGACGCAGAAGCCCATTGCGGAGGTTGCGCGCTTTTTGACCGGGACCGCAGCGGCGGAAGCCGCCCCGGTCATCGTCGACATCGGGCACAAGCGCAAGCTGGATATGGCGGTCGAGGTTCCGTCGATGCCGCTGGGGCCGGTGGCTTCGAACGAAATGTGGGACGAGGTTTACGAGCGGCTGGTGGCACTGGTTGGGCAGCATCGCTCTACGCTGGTGTTTGTAAACACCCGGCGCATGGCGGAGCGGGTGGCGCATCAACTGGGCGAGCGCATTGGCGAAGAGAATGTCGCGGCGCACCACGGCAGTCTCTCGCGCAAACTTCGGCTGGCGGCGGAGAAGAAGTTGAAAGAGGGCCAGGTCCGGGTGCTGGTGGCGACGGCCTCTTTGGAGCTGGGAATTGACGTTGGCACCGTGGATTTGGTGGTCCAGATCAATTCCCCGCGAGCCATTGCCGTCACGTTGCAGCGGGTGGGACGGTCGGGGCACTGGCGAGGAGCGGTTCCGAAGGGACGCCTGTTCGCCACGACTCGCGATGATTTGCTCGAGTGTGCGGCGTTGGTGCGGGCCATCCGGCAGGGCGATCTGGATCGGCTGATGATTCCGGAATCGCCGCTGGATGTTCTGGCGCAGCAGATTGTGGCCGCCTGCTCCGCGGAAGAGTGGGGCGAAGATGAGATGTTCGCGCTGGTGCGGCGCGCCTACCCGTATCGCAATCTGACGCGCGGGGCTTTCGATGCGATTCTCGAGATGTTGGCTGAGGGTATTGCGGCGAAGCGCGGACGTTATGGTGCGTATCTGCATCGGGATCGTGTGAACGGCAAACTGCGAGCCCGGCGCGGGGCGCGGCTGGCGGCGATTACCAGTGGCGGTGCGATCCCGGACAATTCGCTTTACGCCGTCGTGGCCGAACCCGACGGCCTGGTGGTGGGGACGGTGGATGAGGACTTCGCCGTGGAAAGCAATCGCGGCGACATCATGCTGCTGGGAAATACTTCGTGGATGATTCGCCGGATCGAAACCAATGCGGGCCGCGTGCTGGTCGAGGATGCGCATGGCGCGCCGCCCAGTGTTCCTTTCTGGCGAGGCGAGGCGCCGGCGCGGACGGAAGAACTTTCCCAGCACGTTGGAACGTTGCGGGAAAAAATCAGCGAGATGCTGCCGCATACCTCGCCCGTGGGTTTTTCGGCGACGCAACCGGAGGTGGCCGCGGCGGTTCTGTGGCTCAAGGACGAATGTGGGCTCGACGATTCCGGAGCGGAGCAGGCGATGGAATACATCCTGCAAGGGCGCGCCGTGCTGGGAGCGGTGCCAACCCAGACGACAGTGATTGCCGAGCGCTTCTTTGACGAAGGCGGCGGGATGCAGTTGGTGATCCACGCGCCGTTCGGTGGACGGATCAACAAGGCCTGGGGCCTGGCGTTGCGCAAGCGATTCTGTGTTGGGTTCAACTTTGAGTTGCAAGCGGCGGCCACGGACAATGGTTTGAATATCGCGCTGGCCGAGCAACACAGCTTTCCACTCGGAGACGTGTTCAATTTCCTGCAGGCGGCGACGGTGCAGCCACTTTTGGAACAGGCGGCGCTGGATTCTCCGATCTTCGCCACCCGCTGGCGCTGGGATGCAAACCGGGCGCTCGCTCTCTTGCGTTTTCAAAACGGCAAGAAGGTTCCTCCGCAGATTCAGCGCATGCGTTCCGATGACCTGCTGGCTTCGGTGTTTCCCGATGCCGCCGCGTGCTTCGAGAATATCCAGGGCGAGCGCAGGATTCCGGATCATCCGCTGGTGGGCGAAGTGATGAAAGATGTGCTGACCGAAGCGATGGATCTGGAAGGGCTGAAGACGGTGCTCAGCGGTCTGGCGGATGGACGCATTCGGTGTATCGCGGTCGATACTCCGGTCCCGTCGCAGTTTTCGCACGAAATTCTGAATGCGAATCCGTACGCTTATCTCGACGACGCTCCGCTCGAGGAGCGGCGGGCGCGCGCCGTGCAGATGCGACGGATGCTGCCGGAATCGGTGCTCGAAGAAGTGGGAGGGTTGGATCCGGCGGCGATTGCGCAGGTGCGGGAAGAGGCTTGGCCGGATGTGCGGGACGCGGACGAGTTGCACGATGTGCTGCACACGCTGGTGGCGCTGCCGGATGATCGAGCTGCGCTCGACCGGACAGCCCCTTCGGCTTCCCCCTCGGCTTCGCTCGGGGCCACGGCACCGAGGACAGGCGAGGGCGGCCGTCCCCACAGGAGCGCTGGCGATTGGAACGGTTATTTCGAGAGGCTGGTTAGCGAAGGGCGCGCGGCACAGGCGGAGGCGGGCGGGCGGTTTTATTGGGTGGCGGCGGAGCGGGCCAAGACTTTTTCCGTGTTGTTTCCTCAGGCGCGGTTTACGCAGCCGTTGGCCGAGGTGGAGGCGAAGGCCTTAAGCCGCGAAGACGCCTGGCTGACGGTGGTTACGGGATGGATGTCGCATCTGGGGCCGACGACTGCAACCGAGCTCGGAAACAATCTGGGGGTTGGCCCCTCCGAGATCACGAGCGCTCTGCTTCGCATGGAAGCGAGTGGGACAGTCCTCAGGGGAAACTTCAGTGGCGCCGCCTCGCAGGCAGGAGTTCCTGCGCCGCACCACGCGGCCGAGCTGCGCTCGGCGGGACAGGCGGGGGCGGCGGTCCCCACCTATGCTGTTTCCGCGTACAAGGAAGAGCGCGAAATCGAGTGGTGTGAGCGGCGGCTTCTGGCGCGGATTCACCGGTTGACCGTGGCCACACTGCGGAAGCAGATCGAGCCGGTCACCGCCGCGCAATTTATGCAATGGCTGCTGCGCTGGCAGCACGTGGCCGCCGGGACGCAAGTCTCCGGCGAACGAGGGACGCTCGAAGTTCTGCGGCAACTGCAAGGCTTTGAGATTCCGGCGAATGCGTGGGAGCGGCAGGTGCTGGCTCGCCGCATCGTGGATTACGATCCGAAATGGCTTGATCAACTTTGTCTGACCGGCGCGGTAGGGTGGGGAAGATTGTCGCCGCATCCCGCGACCCTCGATTACTCGAATGCCAGCGCTCGAACCGCAAGCGAGGGCGCGGCTCCGCGCCAGCGCAGGGTGATTCCTACCAGCGTTGCGCCGATCACCTTCTTCATACGGGAAGACGCGGACTGGATGACGCCGCGGCACCCCGGTGCGGAGCTTGCGGAAAATAATGGATTGAGCCACGGAGCGCAGAAGGTGCTGGATTTTCTGCGCCAGCGCGGCGCATCGTTTTTTGCCGACATTGTGCGGGGCACGGAAAAGCTGAAGGCGGAGATCGAAACTGCGCTTTGGGAGCTGGTGGCTGCGGGCCTGGTTACGGCCGACGGCTTCGACAATCTGCGTTCGCTGATCGATCCCAAACGGCGGGCTGGGCAGGGAAGCGGGCGCGCTACGCGGCCGCGGCACAACGCCGGACGCTGGGCTCTGCTGCATGCCGATGAAGTGGTGGAGAGACCTCGCGCGGTGGAAGCGGCCTGCTGGATGCTGCTGCGCCGCTACGGGATTGTGGTTCGGGACGTGCTGGCGCGGGAGGCGAACCTGCCGGCGTGGCGGGAACTGTTGAGCGGCTTCAGGCGACTGGAAGATCGTGGCGAGATTCGCGGAGGTCGTTTTGTCGATGGATTTCTCGGCGAGCAGTTCGCTCTGCCGGTCGCGGTGGAGTCGGTGCGGGCGCTGCGCAAGCTCGATCCCATGAGAGTCGAGCCAACGAAGGACAGGATGGCACCGGAAACGGTGACGCTGTCGGCTGCCGATCCGCTGAACCTGGTAGGAATTCTGGTGCCGGGGGATCGCGTTCCCGCGATTTCCGGCAACAGTGTTACCTATCGCGACGGGGTTCCGGTTGCTCTGGTTGAAGTCGGGCGAGCTTCCGCGGGCGAGGCTGTGGCCAGTTAGCTCTGGCCGAGCGGATGGCGCGAGGAGTTCAGAGGTTCTTCGCTGCGGGCAGGATGACAGCATTCTGGATGGCAGCGTTTTTGGGATGAGGCAAGAAATCAGGGATCCGATGAGGGGGCCCCTCGGATCCCTGATTTTGCCCTAGCTCAGCCAGAACTGTTTCAAAAAGCGCTTCCCCCATCGCTTTTCCGCCGAGCAGTGGCGCACTCGACACGGAGCATGCCATATGCCAATGCTCATCAAGCTCTGTGGATATCACGTAACATATTCATCCGTCGGGACTTAGTAACGATTCGTGTCTCCTCGCCAGCGGCCAGTCAATGCCCTCTCGTAGACTCGATTTGCTATCCAATCGGATAGCGCACCCTATCTGTTCGGATATTGGAACAGATTCAATTCGGGCATGAATTTAGGGCCAGACTGTGATAAGAACTGCCGCGAGGTAATAAGCCTTGCGTCCTCGACTCCTGGTGCTTTCCGGGCCCATGAAAGATTCGACGATTTCCTTGGCTGAGGGCGAGGTCACGATCGGCCGGGAACCGTCGAACGGGATCGCGATTACTGACCCTTCGGTGTCGCGAAAACATTGCCGGCTCAGCTGGCACGACGGCCGATTCCGGGTACGAGATCTGGAGAGCCGCAACGGAACCCTGGTGAACCGGGCCAGGATCGAAGACGAGTGGCTGAAGCACGGGGACGAGATCGCTGCCGGAGATTCGTGTTTTCTTTTCCTCGAAGACGAGGATGTTGCACCACTTGAAAGCCGGGTTGAATTCGAAGACGCAGGGGGCACGGCGGAAACCACCATTATTCATCCCGGAGACGTGGTTTATCTGCAGCCGGACCGCCTGCTGCGCGAGCTACCCGCGACTTCGCGCGTGGCGAGAAATCTGAATGCACTGCTCAAAATCAGCCGGATCGTGCATGCGATTCGCGATCTTAACGAATTGCAGGCGCAATTGCTGGACTTGATTTTCGAAGTGGTTCCCGCCGAGCGCGGAGCGATCTTACTGGCCGAGGGCAAAGAGCAGCGATTCAACTCCACCTTTGCCCGATTGCGGCAGGCCGGGCAGGCTCAGCTGGTCAAGGTGAGCCGAACGGTTGCGCGCCGGGTGTTGGAGGAGGGGATTGCCGTGCTGGGCAGCGATGTTCCAAGCAGCGATCTGGGGAAAGCTGAGAGCCTGGCGGAATCTCAGGTGCGCTCGTTATTGTGCGTTCCGTTGACTGTATTTCAGAGGGTGATTGGGTGCATCTATCTGGACAGCGTTAATCTCAGCAACCGCCTCCAGGAAGAGCATTTGCAGCTGGTGACGGCGATCGCAGGCATCTCCGCCATGGCGCTCGAAAATGCGCGGCGGCTGCAGTGGCTGGAGGAAGAGAACAAACGCCTGACGGTCGAGATCAGTCAGGAGCGCAGTCTGGTGGGTGAAAGCGCCCAGATGAAAGAGGTCTACCAGTTTGTCAAGCACGCCGCGCCCGCCGAATCAACGGTCTTGATTGAAGGGGAGAGTGGAACCGGCAAGGAGCTGGCGGCGCGGGCCTTGCATCAGAACAGCCCGCGAGCAACCAAGCCGTTTGTGGCGATCAATTGCGCCGCGATACCGGAGACGCTTCTGGAAAGCGATCTGTTTGGCTATGAGCGAGGAGCATTCACGGGAGCGGCGGCTCTGAAAATTGGCCGCCTCGAGATTGCCAACGGAGGCGTAGTTTTTCTGGACGAAATTGGCGAACTGGCACCGACGCTACAGGTCAAACTTTTACGGGTGCTGCAGGAGCGTGAATTTGAACGCGTGGGCGGCACGCGTCCCATCAAAATCGATGTTCGCGTCATCGCTGCCACGAACTGCAATCTGGAGCAGGCCATTCGCGAGGGCGGGTTCCGCCAGGATTTGTTTTACCGATTGGCCGTCTTGCGGATTGCGATGCCCGCGCTGCGCGACCGCCGGGACGACATTGGAACGCTGGCTCGCCACTTTGTGCAGAAACATGCCAAGCGCTGCAAAGTGAAGCCCCGGCCGATTTCCCGCGAAGCCATGGGTTGCCTGATGAACTATGACTGGCCGGGTAATGTTCGAGAGCTGGAAAACGCGATCGAACATGCGCTGGTACTCGGAGTCACGGAGACGATTCTGCCCGAGGACCTGCCGGAGTCTCTGCTGGAGCGGACCATGCCGCCGGAGATCATCGAAGCGAAGTATCACGCGGCGGTGAAGGAATTGAAGAAACAACTGATTCTGGACGCGGTGGAGCAGACGCAGGGCAGCTATGCCGAGGCGGCGCGGATGTTAGGCGTGCACCCCAATTATCTGCATCGCTTGATTCGCAACCTCGAATTGAAGGAAGCTCTGAAAGACGCGCTGCGCGACCTTCCGGCGCGAGGGCTGAGGGGGCTTTCGGGCGGGAACGCCTGAAAACGATAGAAGTATTCATTCATTCGCAATTGGCATTTAGCAACTTCGGGTTCAGGCTGAGTGATGGCCGCCTTAGGGAAGGGACAAACGCATCAGGGCGGCGGGGTCGAGATAGGTTCCTTGCCAGCGTACGGCGACGTGGAGATGCGGGCCGGTGGCGCGTCCGGTGCCGCCGCTGAGTCCGAGCACCTGACCGCGCTTTACCGGATCGCCTTCCTTCACCTTGAATTCGGAAAGATGGAGGTAGAGCGTCAGCAGACCTTGTCCGTGGTCGAGCACCACGAAATTGCCTTCGAAATAAAGCGGGCGAGCCAGCAACACCGTGCCGTCATTCATGGCTTCGACGGGAGTTCCGCTGGGTACGCGGAAGTCGAGGCCGAGGTGCGGACTTGAGGTCTTGCCATTGAAAATGCGCTGCGATCCGAAGACGTCTGAGATTGCGGCTTGGGCGGGCTCGGCGAATTTGCCTGACCATTCGCGCTCCGGGGTGACGCGGCTCAGGTAATCCTTTTTTACTTCCTGTCCCTCTTGAATTTGTCTCTGCTGTTCGGGGCTGGGCTCGGTGAATTTGCTTTCGACGCTGAGCTTGACCTCGATCCTCGGATAATCGCCGCGGGTCACGGCAAACTTGCGGCTGAACGAAACTTTCTGACTGGGTGCTTTCCCGGCAACGGTTTCGCCGGTCAATTCGAGGGCGTAGCTTCCGGGAGCGGTTTCGAGGCTTACGCCTCCGAGTGCGAACCAGGTCTTACTCTTGGCATCGAAGCGAAAAGAAAGTTGGTGCCCGATCCAGCTTCCGCTCAGCGATTCCAGCCGCTGCGGCGGCTTGACTTGAAATAATAACGGACCACCGTTCACCAGGCGCGCGGGCTGAGCATGAACGTTCCAGCTCGCGGCGGAGGCCGGATTGGCTGCTGGGAACAAGAACGTCAAGGCGAGAAGCGAAAATGCGATGCGGGTGGAGAGATAAGGTGATCGCGACCGGTTCACACTACCAGCCTAGCATTTCCTGTGCGGCGCCCCTAAGATCCCGCGGCGAAACCAGCAGGCTGACAAGCAGCAGGCTGGCGCTTGCGCCGGGGACGCATTCGGCGCTAGGATTCGCCTGCCGTGGAATTGGAACTCCCATTCTCACTGCCAGCGGGAGATGACTTATGAAACGCTACGCCCTATCGCTAGCGCTAGTTATCGTTTTCCTAGACATTCTCTTTCTCCTGCTCCTGTTTTTGGCGCAAGCCGGCGCGCAGACGGACAAAATCCTGATTCCCGCCGGCACGCCCGAAGACCATGATTTGCAGGCCGTTTCGAACGAGCCGGACGCAGCCAAAAAGCTCGCCATGTACCAGGATTTTGTACAGAAGTACGCGTCGAACCCGGTGGCCGTGGCCTACGCGGACTGGCAAATCTCGCTCGCCTACCAGACCGCGGGCGACCTGAATCGAGCGCTCGAATATGGAGACAAGGCGCTGGCCGGGTCGCCGCGGAATCTCGACATCCTGGTCTCGCAGGCCAGCATAGCGCAACAAGCGAAGAACAACGCCAAGCTTGTGGACTATGACGCCAAAGGAGGGGAGGTTTGCCGCTCCATCACCACGCAAACCAAGCCGGAAGGCGTGAGCGACGAAGATTTCAAACACGAGACGGCGGAGGACAAGAAGGCCGCCAAGAGCTCATGCGATTTTCTTGAGTCGGCTGGGTTCAACGCGATCGCCAGCGAGACAGATGCGAAACTGCGGATGGCTTACATCGAGAGGTACTCGGCGGCGTTCCCGGACTCGGCGTTTCAGGATCAAGTCTCAAATTACGCCATGTATACGCTGGGGCCGGGGCAGTTGAACGATCAGGCGCGGCTGGTTGCGTACGGAGAAAAAACGTTGGCGGCGAATCCAAGCTCGCTGCCTGCATTGCTGTTGTTGGCGGGGTCCTACGTTGACGATCCGAAGCCCGGCGGCGTGGGCAAGGCGGTTACTTATTCCCTGAAAGCGATTGCCGTTGCCAAGGCGGATGAGCCGGATGCTGACCGTTCCCGCAAGCTGTCAGGGGGCGCGGCGCATTCGATTCTGGGATACGCTTACATCAAGCAGGATAAGACCGCAACGGCGATTCCGGAGTTGAAGTCGGCGGCCGGGCTGCTCAAAGGACAGGATGATCAGCAATACTCCATCGCGCTTTATCGTTTGGGGTTCGCCTACGCCAAGCTCAGCAAGGTGAGCGAAGCGCGGGAGGTGTTAACCGAGGCCGTGAAAATTCCTGGTCCGGTGCAGGCCATGTCGCAGGATCTCCTCGCGAAAGTGAACGCGGCGCGAGCCAAAGGCAAGTGAGCCGGAATTGCCTCGTCAGTCGTAGGTCACTTGGCCAAATAGGTTCGCGGCGAGCCCACCCCTGCGCATAAGTCCCAGCCCACGGCGCACTGGCTGGCGCCCACGGTGATGTCAAAGAAATCGGCTCCATACTCGAGCGGATCGGCCAACTCCCCGTAGATCCACGTGAGCTCATCGATGCTGGACTGCTGTTTGTTGCCGGCAGCGTTCACGATGCCGGCAAAGGTCGGCGAGGCCCAACTGGTGCCTCCGATCGAATGCCAGCCTCCCTTGAGATAAATGGCCGCACAGCAGAAATCGGAGGAAACATCGGGATATCCCCTTTGCGTGCCGACGATTCGAGCGATGCCGCTCTGATAGCTCGGGATGGGCTCAAATGGACTGATGTCGCCACCGCCTCCGTACGAGCCCGAGGAGTAATAGTCCTCGGTCACAAAGTTGCCCTTTTTGCGTTTGAAACGTGTGCCTCCCACCGACACCACATTGGGGGAGGCACCCGGATAGATGCTGACCCCTATGCCTCGGTCACCGGCGGCGGCAAAGTAAACAACTCCCGGAGTGGTGAAGTATTGGTCCCAACTGGTTTCCTCCGCGACTTCGGGGTCGCCCCAGCTCATGCTGACGACGCCGCCTCCATTTTCGGCCACCAGTTGTGACGCGAGCTGGACGGCCGCCCAGCTCGGGTCGGTCTCGATCTGAGCGGATTCGACGAGAAAAAGCTTGGCTTGCGGAGCCATCGCGTGGGCCCACTCGATGTCCAAAGCCTCCTCCACTTCCCAATCCGAATAGACCGGAGGTTTGGTGGTGCCGGGCCAAGTCACCGTCAGGTCAGCGGGCGCGACGCCGTAGTAACTGGAAAAGAATGCGAGATCGCTGGCCGCCGTGGGGTAGTCGCCGGCATCCACGATGGCAATTGCGCCCCAGCCACCGCTCGGTAGATTCGCGCTGGTTGAGATAGGGCAGCCGACCGGACCGGTTACCAACTGGTAGACACAGGCGAGCGATCCTGGCGTCTCCGCCCCGGAAGGCGGTTCGGCGCGGTCCGCGACGTCGGTGTCGACAAAGAAGTAATTCGTATGATGGCGACCGGGACGCGCAATGCTCGAATCCGGGATGATGATGCGGTGCCCGTCGAAAACGGACTCAGCTCGGGCTTGAGCGAAAGCCGCTAGCGAAGCTACTCCAAGTCCGAATGTAAATCCCAATCCGGCGAGAGCAAACCCGATCACCGAGATAGGTTTCATTTCGCGGCCTCCCATAAACAAGCCGACTTTCGGGAAGTGGCTTCACACACGCTGCGATATTGGTACCGTCCGACTGGCTCACTTCTTGGAAGACGTGGCACACCTCAGGCGAAGTGCCGAGCACTTGCCCGGTGCGAACCATTGCGAGAATTGGTGGAGCTGGTCGGGATTGAACCGACGACCTCTGCCATGCCATTTCCCCGTCTTCGACTGTAACAGAGCGACACAGAAAAGGCGCGCGTGATGACGAGAGGCAACGTCCATGCGGGCGACGCATCCTCGCCGTCCCCCATTTGCACCCGAGCGAGAGCGCCCGACAGCGCGGACTGCGGATAGCGATGGAAGATGGAAGGGTTATGACGCAAACCATGACACAAATTTCCGTGCTCCGGGCGGGGGCCTTCGGTCAAGGGGGTGGGGGTCTTTGCAGCTCAGCCCCTTTGCAATTTTCAACCGCTCGCAACTTTTTTGATTTTTTGCTGGCGGCGGGGAAGGCAAACCTGCATCGGCCCGCTCCCCGCGCCACGTCGTGTCGCGTTCAGAGTCGTGACGCGAAACTTCCGAAACCTGAAGTCTTCAATCAGTGAAAGGCGATTTGCAACCGTTATCGCGTCGCGAAAGGCTGCCCATGCTTTTGCCGGTCGCCCTCGCGGTCTGAAAAGTGCATGCATCAAACTGATCCTTCACAGTAAACAAGGAACCATGGAGCCTGTGTGAGAATCATCAAGGTAGAGCTCCCCTTTCTTTGAACGTATGAGCATTCGCGCTTGGGCGGAATATCTAAGCAGAGGAGTTGTATTGCGCCGTCGTCTCCCATCGAAATTTGGGTGCCTCCCGATATATGTCACGCCCGAGGCTGGTCTGCGCTATTGGTCGGCCATGGCGCAAGTTGATACCACGCTGTACAACATGGCTGAAGAGATCGTCAAACCCGGTTCGGTGGTATGGGACATAGGCGCAAATGTGGGACTTTTCAGTCTTTGCGCTGCTGCCCTGTCCGGACCAGGTGGCCTCGTGTTGGCCATCGAGCCCGACCCCTGGCTCGCACACTTAATCAATCGTTCTTCCCAGCTTTTGGACGCAGGCCAATACTCATGCGCGGAAGTCGAGGTCTTATGTGCGTCAATTTCGGATTCAGATCGGATCACAAAACTCGCTGTAGCCGACAGAGCCAGGGCTTCGAATTACTTGATTGAGAGCGCCGGTTCGACCCAAGCGATGGGCGTGCGATGCGTTCATCCGACCGTTTCTCTCACCTTGGACTATCTTCTCGACTATTTCCCTCGCCCGTCCGTATTGAAAATCGACGTGGAGACTCATGAGGTGAGTGTCTTGAAGGGCGCCGCACGAATGCTGAACGAAATTAAACCAACGATCTGGTGTGAGGTTTCACCCCAGAACTCCCGTGAAGTGACGAACGTACTCCATGGAGCGAGATACAACCTTTACGGAGCGCAGGTTCAGCCCCACCAGCGCATCGAGCAGGCGTGGTTCCACACGCTAGCAATTCCGGCCTGTCTCGATCGGACTGATTCGTCCGAGTACGGGGCTTACCGAGCCACCGGAGCATCCCGACTTTTCGGAGGATTGAGGCAACCGTCGCCCGCCGGAAGGGCAGAAGCCTAGCGGCAACAGCCGGACTGCGCCGTCTCACATCCTGCTGATCCTGATGTAGCGGCCCACGTCTGGAATCGCGTTGAGAAACACGTATCCCGCGAAAAGCAACGTTACTATCCCGACACCACTCGTGATTGCCAAGAATGTCTTCACAAGGTCTCCTTGGCAATGATCTTACGCTTGGATGTCTTTCCCGGACAAAGAGAAGCCAAAAAAACGGCAAAACGGAGGAAACGCATGTTCTACCTTCTGATCTGGACGAACTGGCCGGTTTCGGCTTGGTCGCCGCCGTTTCTGATCGTGCGTGAATCGTTTTGGCCGCGGAGCCTTCAGCAACTTGTGGAGATGTGCGTTCTCCGGGCTTGACCTTCTTATGGTTGCCCGGTAATCGGCACGCTCACGACGATCGTGGTGCCGCAATGATCCGATTTGAGCTCGAAGGTCCCACCCAATCCAACCACTCGTTCCCGCATTCCCGAAATGCCGACTCCGGGAGATCGCCCGCTTTCCCGAAACCTAGATAGAATTGCGGGACTGATTCCCCGACCTTCGTCGGAAACTTCCACCACGAGATTTGAACCGGCTATGGCCAGGCGTATGTGCGCGCGCTTGCTACCGGAATGTTTGTGAATGTTGGCCAGGCTCTGTTGAACAATTCGGAAAAGCGCCGTGTCCAGTTCGGAAGAAAATCGAGGCATGTTCTTAGGCACATCGAGATCGACGATGATACCGCTGCGCTCAGAAAAACCGCCCACGTACCACGATATGGCGGAGCCTAGTCCTACTTCATCCAGAAGTGGAGGATGAAGAAGATAGGAAAGAGTCCTGATTTCCGCAGTGCAACGATCGACGAGACCTACCGTATCCTCTGAGACAACCCGACAACAAGCGAAGTGATTCGTGAGCTCCCTGAAGCTCCAACGTTCGCTCTTTGACCCGCGACTCAAGCAGGCTTCTAGCTTGCAACTGCTCAGTGACCTCCACGGCCAAGGCCATGATGCCCTCGATTTGTCCATCGACCTTGCGGATCGGCTGATAGATAAAATCGAAATATGCTTCCTGCAAGAGGTTCCCTGGCCCGCGATTAAGGAGAGCCTTTGTGTCCTTGCCGATGTAGGGGATGCCGCTGACGTATACCTGGTCCAATAATTCGAAGATGCCTTGACCGGCGAGTTCCGGAAGCGTTTTCATGATCGGCTGACCGAGGAGTTGGTCGCGAGTACGACCGACGATCTCGCAATACGCGGAATTCACAAAGGACCAGCGGTGATCTGCTCCGCCGAGAATGGCAATTCCGACCGGGGCCTGCACGAAGAGTTCACGATGCGCTGCGCGACCGGGTCAGTGAACCTGAAAAATACCCCATCGCTGCCGGCAAGCTTCGGTTTGTGGCGGATGCCGTCTCAGTGAGACCGCTTCAAAAGAAGCCCCGCCCGCATTCTCCCGGGGAGGAACTGTCGTTCGCCTTCGCTAGCTTCTCTCGCGATCCGGGCAGCGGTTTGTCTAGTCTTCAGTCGTGGCTTCCCTCACGATCCTAGCGGCAGCTTGGCTGGGGTCTTCCTTGTAAGCGGTCAGCTTGTCAATCGCAACCGAGCGAATCGGGTCGCCGAGTGACTTCTGCTTCGATACATCAAACTTCTCAATATCCGCCGTTTGTCCGTCCAGGGAAAGGGACACAACCCTGTACACGCCGACCAGCCCATCCGGCACTACGATCTGACCAGTTCTTATCTTTGCCATGGAGACAGTTTCCCACAGGCTGAGACTGGTTACTAGCGGTGAAAAATTCAAACTGCACCACTCCCTAAGGTTTTAAGGGTCTACGAACAATCCACATGGAGGCTTATGATGCTCGAGGGGTTGGACAAATGAAGGAAATCGACGATTTTTTCGGCAAGCCGGGCGAACCCGTTCCTGTGGTAGATGCGGCCGACCTAAAGGCAATGCGGGCCTAATGGCCGAGAGTTGGCCGGGCGGCACCCAGGAGTCGTGGGCGCCATCGGCTTGGGCGTCCGGAAGCAAATCTGTAAGCCCGGCGCGGACATTGCGGCCACAGCGTACCGCGGCAGTGTGTTGAAGATGTTGGAAGTGGAAATGTGCGCCGCCTGGACCGGCGGAGAACTAAGCGAGAATGCCTTCAAAGTCGCGGCCAAGATGGATCTAAAGTGGATGGCCATCGGCGTCGTTTATGAGGGGCTACCGGTCAACCTGGAGGAATTTCTTGCGGAAGTGCAGCGTGAGGCCGCCTAGCCGTTCTCTGCTCATCAGGCAAGGTCGCTTAATTTGTCCGTTTCCGCACACCCTCGCGGCTTTGTTTCTCGCTGCGGACATAGGAAAGACCACGCTTCAACTCTGCCGACAAGTCTGTGCCCTCTGTGGCTACCTGCACAGGTTTGCCCGATTCTTTGCCCAACCAAGCGTTCAGCTCCTCGGGCGAAGTAGTCACGAATCGGCCCTCTTTATGGACCGGCATTCCTTCCGCTGCCCATCGTTCAACAACTGAAACCGGCTCACCGAGGAACCAGGCAATCTGTTGCCAGCCCTTCAGCACCTCCCGTCGCGTCTTCGATTTCTCGTTCGCTGTTTTCGGCATCGCTGCTCCCTAGAGGGGGAAAAGACTGCTCTGCGTCTCGACAAGTTGAATTGGAATTGAGCACGCCTCGTCATCATTCGCGACGTGGTTGACCCGAGCGCTTACGGGGTAACCGCGCATCAACCCAGCGTCGAAGGGCTTCAGCATGTCGGACGCCGCATCCGCATTTGTCATTTCGGGATCAAGCCACAAATCGTAATTGTCGGGATCAAGGATTACGGGCATTCTGTCGTGAACGAATGAAGTCACGGCATTCGGCGTCGTGGTCAGAATCGAGCACGTCTCTAAGGTCTTTCGACTAGCGTCCTTCCATGTTTCCCAAATTCCCGCAAACGCGAACAACTGTCCCTCGTTCACTTCAAAGCAGTACGGCTGCTTGGAGTTGCCCGTTTTCTGCCACTCGTAAAAGCCATCTGCGGGAATCAAGCATCTGCGAAGTTTCAACGCATCGCGGAACGCGGGTTTCGTCGCCGCCGTCTCCGATCTTGCGTTAATCATGCCAGCAGAACCCGACGAATCCTTAGCCCACCAGGGAATCAAGCCCCATCGGACTAGAGACAATTCGCGGCGAGGTTCTTTGGGATTCTGGCGAACGACTGGGACCGGCTGAGTCGGGGCAACGTTGTAGCGAGGAATCCAGTCGTCTTGTCCGGCGCTGTCGAAATACTCTTCGATAAGCTGTTTTCTTCGCGAGAGTCGATAGCGTCCGCACATTGGGAGATTATGGCAGATCCGTCCGACCGGACCGAGCAATTTCCAATGTTTCGATTACAGTCGTACTGATCTAGATTTGGTGTTGCTGCGACTTTCGCTCATTGACCTTCGCCAACCAGCATTCCCCGTGAACCGGCTTTCCATCTTCGGTTACGTTGAAGTCTTTAGGCAGGATGGGTTCGCCACAAAGGGCGCACTTGAGTAGCGGTGGCGATGGGTTTGTGGCCATGATTTGTCCGTTTCCGTAACCGAGGTGATCCGTCAGCTCCGCCGCTAAGGCCCGCTCCTAAATGGCTTTGGTCAATTCTTTGAGCAGACCGTTTTCCCCGATGATATCCTCGGGCTCTTGTAGTTGCTCAGCAGTTGGTCCATCAGCGTCTTGTCGATTGCCATGGGGTTCTCCTGTTCTCAACTTTCCCATGGTCGTCTACACAGTTCTTTTTACACCCTCCCGTAGCCGCACCACTAGAACTGCTTTCATCGATAGAATTCCTTTTCGTGGGTTGCCGTCTCTGGCCGGTTGCGTTTCGCATTACCGGGAGATCTTTCGGCCCACAAGACCCTGCAGGTTGCCGAGTTCCTGGAACGCCATCCGTAAGTTCACCTGCACTTCACGCCAACCTACTCCTCCTGGCTCAACCAGGTCGAGTTCTGGTTTTCCAAGATCGAGCGCGACGTTTTCACCTCATTGGCTGATCTGCGGAGAAAGCTCATGAAATACATCCGTCATTACAACAAGCTGCCGAAAACCGTGAAATGGCACTACTTCGATCCCACACGCCGCATCACTCCCAATTCAGCCGTGGACATCGTGGTATTACTTTTGTTAAATTGTAATGGAGGCACCATGGAATCTGCAATCACCGTTAAGGGTCAAGCGACAATCCCGAAAGCTATTCGCGAACATCTGCGGTTGAGGCCGGGAGATCGAGTCAAGTTCTTCGTGCATCCTGATGGCAGTGTGGTCCTCTTGCCGAAAGTCCGCGCGTCGGCCCTACGAGGCATCATCAAATCGCGCCGGCGGCCGGTGGCCATCGTGGATATGACTGAGGCCGCTGCTGAAGGTGCCGCCGGCGTCCGGCCGCGCCCGCGACGGCGATGATCGGGCTCGACACCAACATTATCGTCCGTTACCTGACCCAAGACGACCCGATTCAATCGCCATGGGCAACGGAGATAATCGAACGCCGACTAACCGAGGAAAACCCCGGCTTTGTCAGCATCGTGGCGATGGTGGAGACCGTCTGGGTGCTCGACCGTGCCTACCGGCTAGCCGCCAAAGAAATCGCCAAGGCTGTCGAGCGCATGCTTCAGGCCGATGTGCTCGTTGTGGAAAACGAGCAGGAGGTTTTCAGCGCTATGATTGCACTCAAAGAAGGACAGGGCTCGTTCGCCGATGCTGTCATCGCCGCGCTCGGCACGACAGCGGGTTGTTCCTGCACCTTGACATTCGACCAAAAGGCACTGCGGCTTCCGGGTTTTGAGTTTCCTTGAGTCGCCCGCGCAGAATCTGCCGGCCAACACGACCTTTGCCGTGGCAGTGATTGACGCAGCAGGAAGGTCATCGATTCGATCTTCATCGCGAGGACTGAGCTGTTGAAGAGCAGGGTGCGAAATGTTTGAAGGTCGCTATCTTGGGTGGCGCGTACGGGATTCCAGATTGGTCACAGTGGGTTTGAATGGCAGATACAGGAATAGTCATCTGACCCTTTCTGGCCACTGGAGAATGCAGCACCGTCCGATCCATCTTGCCAAATCACTCTTTATGATTTTGCGCGTTTCGGATTCTGTTTCAGGTCCTTCAAGTCGCTGCTCCGTCCTAAGGCTTGTTTGTTCGCCACCAGGTCATCTAGAGAAATGAAGTGCACCGGAACACCGAAGAAAGTGCTTGCGACCCTCTTTCCCCACGCATCCGGGAACTCGACGCCTGTGATTTCGGTCAAAACGTCAATCCTGACCGGCGCAATTCCGATCTGGTAGACCAGTTGCCTCCCGGTGAAGGTCTCCGTAGTGATCCCATCATGCTCGAGGGGGGCGCCAAACTTCCTGAGCGCTCCAACGACACGGGCGGAATTTTGCGGTGAGTTGTGGACCCACACA
>Ga0181525_10001427_pt1 | contig 20348 bp, 12 predicted proteins | sample PEATcosm2014_Bin_48_FD_121100 | JGI IMG/M metagenome (GOLD analysis project Ga0181525, IMG submission 121100) | Peatland microbial communities from MTU Mesocosm Facility, Houghton, MI, USA - PEATcosm2014_Bin06_10_metaG | ecosystem: Environmental > Terrestrial > Soil > Wetlands > Peat | place...
AGAAGGAACCGCGATCGAATCCGGCTTGCCGCACTGCAGTGAATCGAAAGCGGATACGACGCACGGGGGGCGTCCATGAAGAAGGGAAGGGAATGCGCGGCTGCGATGTTCGAGACGCTGGCGCTGTTACATCTCCATGCGCTCACACCCCGGGGGGAGCGAGGCGAAACCAACCCGCAGATCGACCGAGTTCTCTCGGGATTGGAACGCATGTCCAACGAGGAGTGGTCCGAGTTTCTCCGATTCGCGGAACTGCAACGCGTATACCTCCGCACGTTACAGATCTTCGAGAAATGGAATGTGGCTGATGCAGTCGGGTCGCAGCCTTTCGACCTTCAGGAACTGGCTCAAATCGAGCAACAGGAGATCGGACATGCTCTCGCGGCCTTATACAAGGTTGCCTGCGCCCTCGAACTGATCGGGCACTCCCCGATCGTGATCAAGACTCTCGATCACTGGCCCGATATAGGCAGCGATCTAGATCTGTTTACCGCAGCCACCGAAGAAGATACCGTGCGCGTGATGCGGAGCGAACTGAAAGCAAAGCCACAGGCGCAGAGTTGGGGTGATCGCTTGGCGCACAAGTGGAACTTCCGGATCCCAGGTTTGTCCCGATTAGTGGAGATCCACGTGGGCTGCCTCGGACAAACCGGAGAGCAGGATGCGCTACCTGCTCTCCTGGAGAAAACCAGCGTGAGGCGCGATGCAGGTCCTTTTTGCTTTCGGGTCCCGGCCCCAGAAGAACAAGTCGCACTCGCCGCTCTGCAAAGAATGTATCGCCATTTCTACATTCGACTCACCGACCTGGTAAACCTTAGTGGGCTGGTGCGGGCAGGCCGTCTGGATTTCATGCGACTGCGTAGTTCCTGCCAGCGCTGGTCGATCTGGCCGGGCGTAGCGACGCTACTGAAGATTACTTCTGACTACAACGAGCGCGCGGGAGCGGGCCCACTCCCGCTGCCGGAGTTTGTGGTGCGCTCGGCACGTTTCGGAGCCGAGGTCACGTATTTCGGGGAACAGTTTTTACGTGTGCCCATGCTGCCGCAGGGTTCACAATTGTTCCTGCAGCAACTCATCAGAACAGGAGCGGCGCGGCACTTTCGCGCAGCGGCCCGCTTGTCCCTGTTGCCGGCGTTGGCTGCCGCCGCATTTGTCAATCTGCGGATCACAGGAGACGACGAGGGGATTTGGTAGTTTCACGCCTGCAAAGCGGCCTCTCATGTTCCAATTAACGTGGGGAGATCTGCGGTGCATAGCTGTTGGCACCGGGCAGCGTCGCATCCGTGCTTCCCGGATCCTCGTCATTGATCAAGGTGGAATTAACGAGAACCCCGTCGTGGTAATGCTTCCATTGCCACTCTCCCTATCCGTTTCCCAGGTAGAACGGTTCTTCATCGGCGCGTTGCAGAAAATCTGCGTTGCAGTTATAGCGATAACGCAGAACTCTGGTCCAAACCTGCCGATGTTGCCGCGCGTATCCATCAGCGCAGGCTCATCTAAGCTGTTAACCGCCCTTCCCAGCTGCACCGGGAGTGCCCCACGCGATTGTTGAAGCAACCATAACCACAGAGTGTTAGTTGTGCTTCTGGCTTGTCGCGCGCTGCTGAGCATAAGACACCAATGCCTTGAAGCGCAGGTCTTTTCGAAGCGGCTTGAGATCGGGATCGGTTGCAATGGCAAGATCGGTCGCTGAGTCCAGACCGTGGCCGATGGCTTCGCGCAGAACTGAGATTGCCTCATCGCTGCGTCGGTTGTGCGCCAATGCGATTGCAAGGTTGTAAGTCGCATCCGCAGTGTCCGGATGCTCCGGTCCGAGGACACGGCGCATCGCGTCCACTGTTTGCTGCTCCAACTTCTCCGCCTCGTCGTAGCGGCCTTCTTTCTCGATGGTCCGTGCCAGTTGATCGATCGCCGCCAGGGTAAACGGGTGCTCGGGCCCGCGCAGGCGGGTTAGGGCGTCGAGCGCCTGGCGCTCCAACTTCTCTGCTTCGGAGTAATGACCCTCGCTTCTTAGTGTGCCGGCCAAGCCGTCCATGTTGGACAGCGTGTCCTGGTGCTCCGGTCCGAGGACGCGGCGTTGAATCTCCAGCGCCTGACGCTGCAAAGCCTCGGCTTCGGCAAAATGGCTTTCTTGCCGAAGGGTTACAGCGAGATTGTTCATGGCCCACAATGTGTCCTGATGCTCCGGTCCGAGGACACGCTGTTTAGCGCCGAGCGCTTCCCGCTGCAGTTGCTCGGCTTCGGTGAGCCGGTTTTCATCGAACAGGACGCGCCCGAGATTGTTCATCGAGCGGAGCGTATCCGGATGCTCCGGCCCGAGAATTCGGCGCTGAAGCGCAAGCGTCTCGCGCTGTAACTTCTCCGCCTCCCCGTAGTGGCCTTCGCGCTCAAGAATCGTCGCCAGATTATTCATCGCAGTCAGTGTGTCCGGGTGTTCCGGCCCTTCGATCCGGCGGCGAAGGTCGAGGGTCTCGCGCTTCAACTTCTCGGACTCCGGGTAGCGGCCCTCGTGGCTCAGAATGGCTCCCAGGTTATTCATGGCCGCGAGCGTTTCACGATCGTCAGTCTTGAGGACGCGCCGCCGAATGTCGATCACTTCGCGTTCCAATCTTTCGGCTTCGACGTAATGGCCTTCTCGATCGAGGGTCCATGCCAGGTTGCTCATTGATTTCAGCGTATCCAGGTTCTGGGTTCCGAAAACGCGGCGGCGGCCGTCAACTGTTTCGCGCTGCAACTTCTCGGCGTCGGCGGAGTGACCTTCCTGGTTCAATATCCACGCCAGATCGTCGATGGAGCGCAGAGTGTCTGCATTCTCCGGCCCGAGAACTTTGCGCCGGATATCCGCCGAGCGCTGAAAGAGTATCTGCGCGCGCGGAAACAGTCCAAGGTTCCTGTACACATCTCCCATCACGTGCATCATCTGGGCCTGAAGTTCCGGATCATGGGAAAGACCGGTGTCGATGTCTTTTGATTCTTTATCCAAAACTTCGCGGGCGGTGATGCTGTTGCCACGGGCTTCACTCGGGTCCGAAACTTTGAACATGGCCTCCATGAATTCCGTGACCCGGTTGGCCCGATCGCGTTCACGCGTGATGCGGCGCAACTGGAATGCTTGTACGCCGGCAAAACTTACCAAGAGCAGCACCAACCCGGCAGCCACAGTCACGCCCACCGGGTGACGACGGACGTATTTCCCAGCCCGATAGGCGGCGCTGGGGGGACGGGCCAACACGGGCTCATGAGATAGATATCTGCCTATGTCCGCCGAGAACTCGGATGCAGTAGCATACCGGCGGCTGGGTTCCTTCTCGAGTGCCTTCATTGCGATCCAATCCAGGTCACCGCGCAAGGACCGCACCAGTTGATTAGGCTCCGCCCGGCGCATCTCTGCGGTTGTTTTCAGGCGTTCCCGATCTGTGCCGACTCTCGTGCTCGGACGTGCCGGCTCGCTCTCACAGACCAGGCGCTCGATTTCCCGCCACGAACTTTCGGCAACCTGGTAGGGAAGATCGCCGGTCAGAATTTCGTAGAGCAATACTCCGAGCGAATAGATATCGGTTGCGCTGGTCACCGGATCGCCGCGGACTTGCTCGGGGCTGGCGTATTCCGGAGTCATCGGACGGCCGTCCATCCTAGTGACCAGGGGCGTCTGCAAGCATTCCGGGTTGAGCAGTTTGGCGATGCCGAAATCCAGCAGACGGGGAAGGCCTTCCTTGGTAATCAAAATATTGCCGGGCTTCAGGTCACGATGAATCACCAGACTCTGGTGGGCGTACTGCACCGCAGCGCAGACGCTGCGAAACAATCGGAGGCGGTCGGCGATGGAAAGATGGTTTTGATCGCAATACTGGTCGATGGGCAGCCCTTCGACATATTCCATGATCAGGTAGGGCGAACCATCTTCGCTGCTGCCGCCGTCGAGCAGTTTCACGATGTTCGAATGGTCGAGAGCGGCGAGGGTCTGGCGCTCGTTACGAAAACGTTGCAGGACCTGTTCAGAGCCGATCCCGGGCTTCACCATCTTGATTGCGACCAACTTGCGATAGTTCTGATCGTCGCGCTCTCCCAGGTAAACCACTGCCATGCCGCCATGCCCAATCTCGCGGATAATCCGGTAGGCTCCGATCCTTCGACCCGCCATGGCACGGGATTGCGCGGAAAGCAGATCGGCGGCAGGGCAATCTTCGAGAAACGTGCCCGCTCCGTCGAAGCTCGAGAGCAGCGATAGTATTTCGCGGTGCAGAGAGTCATCGCCGTCGCAGGCCTGGCGCAAGAAATCCTCTCGCTCGCCGGGCTCACGCTCCAGGACCAATGCGAACAGCTCTTTCACCTGATCCCAATTTTCAGGCATCTTTCTGGCCGCCTCTGCGCAACTCACGTGCAAGCCATGCCTTGGCCACGTTCCAGTTGCGCTTAAGAGTTGTCCGCGAAACTCCCAGAACCGCGGCCGACTCTTCCACGCTCAGACCACCGAAGAAACGCAACTCCACCAGTTGGGCTTGCTGCGGATCAAATTCCGCCAGCCTGGTCAGAGCTTCATCCAGGGCGATGACATCGGCCGCTTTGCCTTTGGAAAAGCCTTCCGCTTCCTCGAGAAAAACCCTTTCAAAGCCTTTGCCGCGCTTTTGAGCGCCACGACCGCGGCTGTAGTCAACCAAAATACGGCGCATGAGTTGCGCCGCGACGCCCATGAACTGCTCCTTATTTTTCCAATGAACTTCTCTCTGATCGGCTAAGCGAAGATACGCCTCATGCACCAGGGCGGTGGTTTGCAAGGTGTGATCGCTACGCTCCCGCTGCAAGTATCGAGACGCCAAATTCCGGAGCTCGGAGTAGAGCAGCACGACCAGCTCAGCAGCTGCCTTGTTATCGCCGACAGCGAGTTCGCCCACAAGGGCGTTTATGTCCGGTGCATCCATAAGGACCGTTACGATGATCCCGAAACTCCGGCCTTGAATGGACACCGGAGTCGCAACCGCTCAGTTGAGTAACAGAGAAAAGATATTAAGCGGGGAAGGCTTCGATCATGAGTGCCCGAGCGTTCTCGTCTCACCCAAGATCGCGGCCTACTAATTAGGCCGAAAGTATATATCAGGATCAAAGCAAAACGAACCGGGTTTTCGCCTTTGTTCTCGCGGCTTTAGAGCTTGCCGCGAACGAGAAGTGGGAGCTCCGCATGACGGCGCCAAAGAACACGCCCAAGAAAAGTGGACCTTTTCCCGCGGTTTCTTCGCGTTACTAGATAGAGGCGGGGTATGGCTCACAAGGGCAGATTACGGCCAGGAAACAGGGCTCAGGCTCCATGGCTATCAAATTTCAACGCAAAGGAGTGGTCTATGAGTCTTCTTAGCAGAAACCTGAATAATTATCGGAGCAGTGGGGCGCTCTCGCTTCTCGGCGTGATACTTTTCGGATTCGTACACGCGGGTTCGGCCGCTGCAACCGTTGTGCCACGTTATGCCTATGTGGCCGGCGCCAACGGAATCTCCATCTATACCGTCAACACGAAGACCGGCCAACTGCGGAGCAATGGCTACGCATTCCCCGGATCAGGCCTGGGCGCGGCGACGGTGGACCCTTCGGGAAAGTACTTGTACGCTCTCGGGTCGGCCACTCTTGGGGACAATTCGATCTCAGCTTTTACCATCGATGCCACGAGCGGGGCCCTAGCTGTAATCGCGGGATCGCCCTACGCAACGGGGTCGGGTCCCCAGTCGATAACGGTAGACCCGTCGGATAACTTCCTTTACGTTACGAACGATAGCTCAAACAGTATTTCAGCGTACGCCATCGACAGCAGCACCGGCGGGCTCAGTTCGGTGAGTGGCTCTCCGTTCGCGTCGGGTCAGGGTCCCGCTTCGTTGGCAATTGACCCCTCGGGGAGATTCGCCTACGTCGGCAACGAAGACGACAGCCCGGGTGGGGACGTATCGGGCTACACGATCGACGCTACGACCGGCGCTTTGATTCCCATGGCGGGCTCCCCGTTCCTCTCCAGGTCGGGTGGTTTCGGCGTGACGGTGGCGCCTTCGGGCAAATTTGGCTATGTTGGTTCCGGCGGGGGCGCGCAAATCACCGCCTTCAGCATCAATTCCACAACCGGCATCCCGACTGAGGTAGCCGGGTCGCCCTTCATGGGACCAGGAGCTGGCTCTATCTCAATCGTGGTGAGTCCATCGAGCAAATACGTCTACGCGATTGGCGACGATAACATCTCCGCTTTCAGCGTCAAGGCCGCCACAGGCAAACTGACATCGGTCGCAGGCTCGCCGTTTGCCGCCGGTGACAACGCTTACTACGGAACGATAGCGCCCGGTGGGAATCGCCTCTATGTGAGGAATATTTTTTCCGATGACGTGTGGACTTACCAGATCGCCGGCAGCGGGGCTTTGACCCTTATGAACGAGGTGCGCACGCCGCCGGGATTTGGTCCGGTGGCCTTGCTCAATGGGAGCGCCGCCGTCACCTACACGCCGACCTTCGCCTACGTGGTCAATCAAGGTTCCAACACCGTTGCCAGCAGCATCTCGGCGTACACCATCGATGCCAAGAACGGGCACATGACCGCAGTCAGCGGCTCACCATTCGAGGACGGAGGGTCCGGAACGTTTGTCTTTGCGGCCTCGGTGGCAGTGGACCCTTCAAGCAGGTTTGCGTATGTGGCGAACGGGAACAATACGCTTTCGGCATATACCATCGACGCCACCACGGGCGCTCTCACCACAATCGGCTCGCCCATCGCGGCGGGTCCGCAGCCTAACTCGGTGACGGTAGATCCTTCGGGCCGCTTTGTCTACGTGGCGAATGGGGGCTCGGGCAACCCTAACACTCCTTCTGTTTCCGCCTACGCGATCAATGGCAGCACGGGAGCTCTGACTGCAATCACCGGCTCACCATTCGCCACTGGGGGATCGAAAACGGCATCCGTCGCGGTGACCGTGGACCCCACGGGACAATTTGTCTATGTGGCAAGCGTATCTCTCATCGCAGGATCCGGGAACATCTCCGCGCTTACTATTAACCCCAGCACCGGCGCCTTGACCACGGTCAGCGGCTCGCCATTCGGGGCGGCTAATATCAATGGACCTGGCTCGGTGGCCGTGGATGCATCCGGCCGTTTCGCTTACGTGGCAAACCTGGGGATGGTGAACTCCGAGTATGAGATGTCAGCGTTTGCGATCAACAGCGCTACGGGTGCTCTGACCTTTCTCAATTACAGTCCCAACCTTGGCGCGGGCACGAACTCGGTGGCGACCGATCCGTCAGGCCAATTCGCTTACGGTACGCAGATCGCTGTCAGTGAACTGGTGGCGCTCGACTTTAATTCCACGAACGACACTTTTTCCCTGCTCGACAGCGACGTGTGCACAGTGAACGAGGGCCCCGCTGCGATCGCAGTGGATCCCTCCGGCAAATTCGCTTACGTGGCGAACAACGAGGCGAATAACGTCACTGCCTGCTCTATTAACCAAACCACCGGGGATCTGGGCAATATCTCCGGCGAAGAAAAAGTCGAGGCGGGTACGAATCCCATATCCGTGGTCACCGCAGGAACGTTTCAATAGGTCTGCGACAGAAATCTGAGCAGCTTCACTGCCCACCAAGTCCCATTGCCGAGCAAAGATCAGGGGGGATCTTTCGATTCCCCCTGATCTTAAAGCTTGTTTAGTCCGTCCAGCGCGGCGACCTTATAAGCTTCGGCCAACGTCGGATAGTTAAACACCGCATCGCGGAAATACTCGATGGTCGCGCCCAGGGCGATCACAACCTGGCCGATGTGAACAATCTCAGCCGCACGGTCACCGATCACGTGGACTCCCAGCAGCTTTAGCGAGTCGGGCTCGAAGATAAGTTTCAGCATTCCCTGTTCGTCGCCGAGCATCTGGCCTTTGGCGAGTTCTGCATAGCGAGCTAGTCCAACTTCGTAAGGGGTCTTTGCCTGAGTCAACTGTTCTTCCGTGTATCCCACCATTGAGATCTCGGGAATCGTGTAGATACCATAGGGAATGAGATGGGAAGGCATCTTCCCTGGAATCCCAAACATGTGACAACTGGCCAGCCGTCCTTGCTCCATGGAAGTGCTGGCGAGAGCCGGAAATCCAATCACGTCTCCCGCCGCATAAATGTGAGGCACGGCGGTTTGAAAATGCTCATTGACGAGAAGCTTGCCTCGCCCATCCGAAGCCAGGCCCGACGACTCGATGTTAAGCAGATCGCTGTTGGCCTGCCGGCCGATGGTGTAGAGCAGTCCCTGGCCGTGAACATTCTTACCGCTCTCAAGTTTGGCGAACACCCTGTCTCTGGCGTCATCCAGCCCAACCGAAACAACTCTTTCTCCCAATCGGAAGACCGTTCCCAGTTGCCGCAACTGGAAGCAAAGGCTCTCGACGATTTCACGATCCACAAAGTCCAGCAAGACTGGGCGCTGATCGAGCAGAGTGACTTTTACGCCGAGCGCGGCAAACATGGATGCATATTCCAGTCCGATGATTCCCGCGCCCACAATCACCAAGTCGCGGGGCACTTCTTCCAGGCAGTGCACCTGGTCGGAATCAAAGATCCGCTTGCCATCAATCGGAATATCGGCGCTGTGTGCGGGGCGCGTGCCGCAAGCAATCATGATGTGTCGGCCGTGAACCAATTGGGAGCCATCATCAGCTTTGACTTCGATCCTATGGGGATCGATGAATCGCGCGTCTCCTTCAAAAGTTGTCACATAGTTGCGGCGAAGTTGCGCCTTAATCACTTCGACCTCGCGGAGCATGACCGATTGCGCGCGAAACGTCAGATCTGACATTGCGATGCGATCTTTGAGCACGTATCCGCGCCCATAGAAAGTGCGTTGGCGGAAGCCACTCAAGTAGAGGACAGCTTCTCGCAGAGTCTTGCTGGGAATGGTGCCGGTGTGAACGCAAACGCCGCCGATGGTTCTCTTCCGGTCAATAATTGCGACCTTCTTTCGCAGTTTGGCGGCGCAGATGGCTGCCTTCTGGCCCGCCGGCCCGCTACCAATTACGACCAGGTCATATTCGTTGGCTTCCATGGTTCGCACGTCGAAACTTCTCACGATCGTTGGCCGCATCTTCGAGCTGTAAGCCGTAAAACGGCGGCCGTCAGGGATGACACCGCGGCGCGCAACGGTCTGCCCGATGACAGGAGAAGAATCTTACGGGTGCGAAACAGGCAAGTCAATGAACACTGAGCAGTTGCGAGCAGTTGCCGGCAGCTCAAAAAGAATGGCGGGCAGGGATGGGTTGGCGTAACAGCGCCACCACGCTTTTTGACCAGCATGATCAGCTTCCTGTGTTCTTTCGAATGCCAGCACGCCTTGCCGGCAGGGCAGATGCTTTATTTCTTTTTTGTCGGCAGATATTTTTTCTCTACCGAGGCCACGACAACGTAGTTTGGATCCACCATTTCATTGAGATGAATTTTCGCAACTTTCGACAGCAGTTCATAGGCATCGAGCTCCGACAAACCGTAATCCTTGTGGATCCAGTGCACAAGCTCGGTGAAAGCGATGCGAAGCGCATCATCCAGGGGTCGATAAGCGCCAACCGTCATGATGGCGTCGGCGTTCTCGAACTGGGGCCAGGAAATCGTACGGCCTTTGATCACGCTTAACTGCACGCGCGCTTTCAGCGGAACCTCAATAGCGGTGCCGGCAATTTCTCCGTCGCCCATGGCGGCGTGGCCGTCGCCAATATAGAAGAGCGCTCCTTTCACATTCACGGGAAAATACACGGTGTTGCCCACGCTGGCTTCGGGCGAATCCATGTTGCCACCGAATTCCGCGGGAACCACTGAACTGCGCGCTTCGCCATTGGCCGGCGCAACTCCGATGCAGCCGAAGAAAGGGTGCATCGGAATCTTCACGGAGAAATCCGAATCGAGCGCCTTGAAGAGCGCCGTATTCGCGGCGTGATCGATGTGATAAAACCAGACACGCTCCGGGAGCGGCGGATGCAGCATGGGAGTGTAGTTGGTCTCATTAATGGCCCCAAATCCCGGAGCGAACGCGCCTACGCCCGTGTCACCATCGACCTGCAGATCGAGAATTTTAACGGCGAGCGTGTCTCCGGGCTCCGCACCTTCCACGAAAAACGGACCGGCAAGCGGATTGTCGCCTTTGGACATGCTGAGCGTGTCCCCGGGCTTCCGGAGCGCATTACCGAAACAATCCAGCGTGTTGGTGTCAAGAATATCGCCCGATTTGAGCCGGGCCACCGGTTCCGCCGTGGCGAAAAGATACTTCACGTTGTCGATCGTCGTGGTGTAATGGACAACGTTGCCCGTCTGAGCTTGAACCGCCGCGAGTCCCGTGAAGACCATCCATAGCAGCGCCGGAGCGGCGCTTCTCAGCTTCATGTGGTTTGCCTCATTCCCGGAGGTGGAAGTTGACCCGGGGAGCGCGTGAGCTCCCCCGGAACCGTCTTCGAAACATGTCAGAACGAGTACTTCAAAGAGAACTGAATCAGCCGCGGCGTGCCGACGACCGACGTGATCGGCGCCGAAGCCCCTGCCGCCGAGACCACAGGCGCAGTCGGGTTCGCGAATGACGGATGATTGAACAGGTTGAAGAAATCCGCGCGGAAGCGCAGATCCTGACGCTCGCCCAGCTTGAACGTTTTTCCTAGAGTGAAATCCACGTTCTTCTGCGGCGGACCGATGAGGCAATTGCGCGGTGAGTTGCCAAGCACCGTGGCGTCACCCGGCGAGGCGACGCCAGTCGTGGAATATATCGGCAACGTAGCATCCTGCGTGTATGCGCCGGGCTTCACCCAATTCGCCAGGCGCGAGGTCACGCTGCCGGAGCTGGGGGCGTTGGCGCAATCGGAACCGGACGTGAACGTCGCCGTCGCCAGGTTCGGGCTACTGAAGGCGTAAGCGCTTCCGCCCGCCGGATCGATGACTGTGAAGGGCGTTCCCGATTGCAGAATGAGCACGCCGCTGGCCTCCCATCCTCCCAAGGCGCCCTTGGTCAGGCCGCTCGCATTGGCGAAGAACGGGAGCTGGTAAACCCCGCTGGTGACAAAGCGGTGTCTCCGGTCGAAGTCGGACAATCCGCGCGAATCTCGAGCATTATTCTGATCGTTAAACCGGGTATCGAAGGCCACGCTCGCCGTCGAGACGTCGTCAATCGACTTGGAATAGGTATAAGCGCTTTGGAAATACAATCCCTTGGAAAAGTGATGGGCCACGGTTGCCTGCAAAGCGTTGTAGTGCGAATCGGAGTTCGGCGCGAACTCCTCGAAGTTTGCGGGAGCAATTCCCAGGTACGGTGCGCGGGCGGAAGCATTTTCTGCTGTCGAGTCAACGATCTTGCATGACAGACCCTGCGCCTGCAGATTAGCGCAACCCTGTCCTGTAATAGTTACGGGGCTCTGGGGCGTGGCCAGCGTAGCCTGATCGGGATCGTACGTCGAACGCAAACGCGTTCCCTTGGTGCCCACATAGCCAAGCTCCAGGAACCAGTCTCTCCCTAGCTGACGCTCGATGGTGAAGTTCCATTGCTGGGTGGTGGCAGCTACCCAGTGGAGCGGAACTGCCAAACCGATCAAGCTGTTGACATTGCCGCTGAACGCGGGCGTGCATTGATCTTGGGCCGTAGCACCCGTGGGGATCGCGCCGAAGGCCAGCGAGCAATACGGCGACGGCGGTGCCGGGGATAGCGGAAACCCCTGAAGTATCGCAGCAGTCGGGACAAAACTCGCATTGTTCGCCGCGGTCACGGGTCCTAGTTGTGGTACGCCGGTGGTGAAGAAGCAGTTTGGAAGCGTCGTGTTGCAGGGTTGAAACAGGTTGGGTAAGCCGCCGTTGGGCGCTCCGTAAGGCCCGGGCAGGAAATTAATCGCAATCGGGAAGATCGGCGCCGAAAACGAAAGATTGTCGACTGCTCCCAGATCCTCGCGCACACTGTAGATGCTGTAGCCGCCGCGGATCGATGTGGTATGGCGACCGCCAAGGTCATAGGCGAAGCCAAGACGTGGCTCCCAAACCGAAGCCCAGTCATTGTTCAAGCCCGAACGCGGCTGGGTTCCGGTAAGCCCCGGCAGGCCGAACTTGCTTACACACTTCGGATAGATGTACGGCTGCCCGGTGGAGGAAGCCAGAGCGGGATTGGTATTGCCGATGTGGCACAACTCATCATAGGGAGCGCCCAGAAATTCGTTGCGGAAGCCAAGGTTCAGAGTCAGGTTCTTGGTGACCCGGTAATCGTCCTGCACAAACCAGGCAGCGGCGGGGATGCGGTAGTCGTGATTTCCCGCGCCTCCTCCGGCTTCGCCGAAGAACGGTGATCCCTCGAGGAAACCCTGGAAATCGGTGAAAGCCTGGGGCCCGGCAAAGAAGACCAGTCCGTTATCCGCCACCGGGAGGTTGCGTCGCAAAGTGACTCGGTCAATCTCCCCGCCAAAGCGGAGTTGGTGTGCCCCGTGGGTCCAACTCACAGTGTCGAGCCAGACGAAGTTGTCTGACAATGCGGTTTGCAACTGAGTAGGATAAGGGCCAAAAGCCCAGCTCCCAAACTGCAGCCGGTACATGTTCGGATCGCCCTGCGGACCGAGGGCTGTGGGCAGGTTGATGCCAAGTTGAGCTCCCGTGACCGGCGCCTGATTATTCAGCTTGTCGCTGATGATGTTGATGCCGAAGCGGAATTCGTTGATCAAGCTATTGCTGAAGACATGAGTCTCGGTGATGCTGCCGAAGCGGCTGTGCAACGGGATTTGCAGCGGGAAGTTCAGATTGTTCGGCGTCGAGGGCAGACCGACCTGAATTTGAAACGAATCGGCGCCGAAAGGTTCAAAGGTATTGGAGTTGGACCAGAAGAAGCGCTCGGCCAGACGATCTTTTCCGTTGCGGAACTCGCGGTCCCAGTTTGCGGTGAACTGGTTATCGGTGAACTTGCCGGGATCGCTCAAGACGAGTGGACCGTAGTTGAGCGAAGGCCCCGTAGCCGTGGCGGTAAAACCGGGGGTGCCGGCGACGCTGGGAAACAGAAAGCCGCCTCCTACGCCCGGACCAAACTGCGTGCCCGGGGTCTGTAGCAGATTCAGCGCCACCGGATCGAGGGCGGTGGCTGTAAGTCCTCCGCACGCCGCGCCGCAAAAAAAAGTATTGATCAGTGTCGTCTGATCGCGTGCAAGCGGAAGCACGGGAATGCTTGTATTGATGTATGTGCCCGGCGAATCACCGCTGCGCTGGCGTGTGCCCTGAAGGTTGAAGTAGAAATAGCCCAGCTTGGCGCCGGGGCCAATCGGCCCGCCAACGTCGCCGCCGAAAATGTTTTGCTTGACCTGTACCTTGCCCAGGAAATAATCGTGAGCGTCGAGCGACGTATTGCGGAAGTACTCCCAGAGATCGCCGTGAAACTTTGATGAGCCGCCCTTGAGCGTGGCATTAATGTTGCCGCCCCCGTTACGTCCCTGCGAGGCGTCGTAAAGGCTGGTGCTGACCTTGAACTCTTGAATCGCGTCCGGGCTGGGCAACGGCGTGTAAGTCAACTCGCCAAACGCGTAGTCCGACGCGCTGATGCCGTCGATCAGATAGTTGTTGTTATCCTCTCGTCCACCATTGACGTGTATATATACTTGCCCTCGGCCCAACTGCGCGGCATTGTTCAAATCGGAGGAAGCTCCCGCAGAGAGTGTCAGCAACTGCTGGAAATTTCGTGTAGCCAGCGGAAGATCGGTGATCGTCTGCGCTCCCAGGGATTGGCCCGTGGTGGCGTCCGTGGTGTTGACTTGCTCCACCTGGGACTGAACCTCGACAATTTCCTTGACGGTATTCACTTTGATGACTGCAGTCATGCGCGTCGTTTCCGTGATGCGCACCACCACTCCAGGGAACTTGGTGTTGGGAAAGCCTGACGCAGTCACTTCCACCGTGTACGTGCCAACCGGCAACAGGGTGGCCGTGAACAATCCGGATGCGTCGGTCGTCACTTGGCGTAGCACCTCGCCTGTGGCCTCGCTGGTGACGCTCACACGGGCGTTCGCGATTACCGCCCCAGATGCGTCCTGTACGACGCCACCGACGGCGCCCGTAGCGCCGCCCTGCGCGAATGCGAGCGAACCGAAGCACAGCGATAGTAGCAACGCCATCGCTAACCTTTGAGTCATGGCCGTAGTCCCCTTCCGCGGAAAAGGTTCGGAAATGCCTGTGGAACCGCAGGTGGTTCAGAGCACAAAATTAAATACGGCCTAATTGAAGACTGTCAAGAAATAACAGAAAAAGTCTGAGTCCTAATTTGGATGCTTCCGATTCTGTTCTCAGTTAAGGTAATTGAAATCCATTAAAAGAGCCGATCAGCTTGGTCGAGCCCGGATTCATCGCACTCTATCTCGGTACAACTTCACGGCGGTGTCATGCAGATAAGCGTGGGCAAGTTCGAGAGCGCGGGCTTCGGTAATTTCGCCTTCCGAGATCATCTCGGCTAGCGCCGCAGCCAGGGCCGTACGCGATGACTCTGCCCCCAGCCAGTAGCTCTCTTCCGTCCCCAGCAGTTCGTTGTACGGGAAGCAGTCGGTTCCGAACGTGATCTTATCGGGAAAAGTTTCCAGCCACATTTTGAGCGTGTCCTTGAAAGCGGCAGGATACTGGGCCATCTCGCCAAAGGAAGAATCCAGATACACATTCTTCATGGCGGCGAGCCAGATGGCCTCACGCTCCAGCGGATAGCCGCCGTGAATCATCACGAACGTTGTGCTGCGGTAGCGCGGATCCCGCAGCACGCTTTCGAAATTCATGATGTTGCTCTGCGAAAGACTGAAGTAGTCGCCGACGCCGATCGCGCTGTGAATGTGCACGGGAAGGGCAAGCCGGCCGCCGAGGCCTACGAGAAAGCGGAAAATATAATCCTGAAAAGTCCGATACTCTTTCTCGGTGGGGACGCCCCCTGAAACGTACCTCTGATAGATCTCTTCCGCCTCATCTCGGGAGGGATCCGAGAACGTCGTGGGACGGAAGTAGGCGACTTCAAACTTCATGGCAATCCCGCCTTTTTTCTGGTTATCGGCGAGCACTCGTACAATGAACTCCAGGTAATCAGCGAACCGGGCGGGAAGTTTGTTAACGTTCTCCTGCTGCATCCAGCGACGCAGCATTTTCTCCTGCAACGGGATGAAGACTCCCTGGTCAGGGTTGCGCGCGCTTTCACGCTCATTGTCGAAAGGCCACATAAAGGAGTCGGCGAAGAATACCCAGGGAAAGCGCTTGCGGTCGAGGTAGTCGGGCATCATGGCGCGGTTCGCGACCGAACTTTCGATGTTGACCTTGTCGAGAATGAGATCGAAATAGGCCGGGCCCGGATATTGCTTGGTTAGCTCGGCCTTTTTCGCGACCAGCCACTTGGCATGTTCCGGCGAGAAGTCACCGAAGGGATAACCGAACATCGTCTTAGCCGCGGCAACCAGTTCCGGATTGTCGTCGCGCGTGCGCAAGGCTGCGCTCGAATCGGGAGGATCGGCCATGGCGTCGACGTCGGGGTCGTCGGCAAAGCCTGGGTGAGCATGGTGGTCAAAGGCGGGAATCTTTTCAATCTGCGGGAGCAGGCGCTGGTATATCTGCAGCACGTCGGGGCCAGGAAATGGACGAGCCTGGGCCGTCGCTAAAACCGACAAGCCGGTGACGACGCAAAGCAGGAAACCTCGCGTGACTTCAACTACCAATCTCAATCTCATAGATTTCCTCGGGTCAAACAGTCCGGAAGCTCCACACAGAAGCCACGCTATCAAGACCGCGTCACCGAAGCGGTCGCGACAACCCGTAAGGAGCAAAATCCTACGTCCGTGAGGTGGGCAAGTCAATGATAGGAAAATGATAGGAAAATGGCGAGATTCCGCCTTCAAGCGTTTCTCGCATCATCTCTCCCGCAGGCTTGAGGCGTCGGTTGAGATACGGGCGCGGTCCCAATTCAAGAAGGCCGAACTTCAGCCTAATCGCTAGACGCGTTTCGTAGAGCATAAGAGATGCGCTCGTTGCCGAAGCTTCTGTCATAGCTGACCGAAGTCGAGGCTGCAGTCGGGATTCTATCGTTCGTGTCGGACTCCCCCAGCGCGGCGTGGCATCTAAACGTGTCGCCCACAATGTTGTCTAGTCGGTATCCGGGGGAGCCACCTCGGTAGTAGCATTCTTGGTGAAGAAGCTCCCCTCGAGCGGCGCCTGAATCGTTTTGTACACCGCCGGAGCCTGACGGAAATTGAAGAAGTCGTGGAGATCGTTGGTCGCTCGGGCATCGGCAAAGCCAAGACTGCCCAGGCCAAAAATGCCCTCGATCCCCTTCAGGATGCTGCCAAAATCGTACTCCAGATTGCTGATGTAGCCGGGCTTGGTCGAGTAGGCCGAAACTACAATCAGCGGTACGCGGAAACCTAGTTGATAGTCGTTCTGGTTCGCACCGGCCTGGAATACCGGCCGCACGTGGTCGTACCAACCTCCCCAATCATCCCAGGTAATGAAGATGGCGGTGTCTTTCCAATAGCCGATACCGTCATCGCAAGCCGTGTTATTTCCGATCGCATTGACAATGGCAGCCACCCACGACGGTCCCTGGCCGCTGTTGATTGGATGGTCGGAGTACTGCCCGGCTGGCGTGATCCAACTTACGTCTGAGAGAGCGCACTCGGCTATGTCATTTAAGACATCGGGCGGCGCGGTGTCGACGAAACCGTTCGATTCGCCTTTTATCCAGTCGGGCCCGGTACATATGCCCGACATGGGGATGCAGATGTTCGATAGCGAGTTTGGCGCGACCCAGAGACTGCTTTGCCCCAGGGCGTAATACGTCCAGGTGATTTTGGGACTGGGTTGGCTAAACAGGTAATCCATCGCATTGCGGGTGAAGCATTGCACCGTTTCGTCGCCCGGGGTTTCGGTGCCAAAGGGCGGCTTTCCGCTTCCGTTCGGTCTGATCAGTTCAACCGAGTTTCCCGAGCCGCAGCCATAGTTCGTATTGGGCCCGTTCTCCGCGACAAAGATACCCAGTGGATCGTCTTCCGCAGTGGGCGCCGAAGTGGCGCCGAAAATAAATTGGTGTGCTGGATAACTCGGCCCCTGGTTGGTCTGAAACATCCGGTTGGCCCAACCATAGGTCGTTGCTAACGCTATATAGGGGTCGAGCAAGCCACCTCTGGTACCGTTGCTGTTTGTTATTGGCGTGTTGTATACGTACATGAACTGGGAATAATTGTTGGCCGGAACCACGCAGCCAAAAATATCGGCGCCACAGACTGCCGGAACATTGACTGCTGGTTTGCCGGGGATACCCTGGTTCTTGAATTCGAAATTCCACCCGCTGATGGTTCCATTGAGATTCGGTCCGCCGTGGCTGTGATCGAGATCAAAGTTGGTGGCCAGCCCGACCGGAGTGAGGGGCACTATCTGGCCATCAGCGTTCTCATAGGTCGATGCAATGTCGTATGTTCCCTTAGCGCCCGACCCGCTACATCCGGGTACGCCATCGTTTGCGGTGCATAGTCCTTGAAAGAGATTGTCGGGCGTGCGGTTTTCCTGAAAGATCACGATCACGTGTTTGATTGGAGTGGTTCCGTACTGGGCGTGGGCGGTGGTCGCCACGAGCGCGGCGGCGAAAGGCAACAATACCCTGAGGCTGGATTTCACAACGGTGCTCCTCGTTATGGAAATTGGTGGGTGAACAACGTGAGTCGCGCCAACCCCCGACGCAATGCGCTCACGGTGCTCAACACCTCTAACCCGTTAATCGATTCAAAGACTCGCTGTTTCGCACAAGAATTTTTCAGCATCGGGCATGCAATCTAATTGCACTGTGCCCGTTTGCAATGACCTTATAATGGTGCAATGAAGAACGTACGAGCCAGCCTGTCGCGGCCCCACATGCGCACGACGCTGGGCTTTATTTTTATGTTCGTGCTGGTCCCTGCCGCGTCTGCGGTTGATCAGGCTGCGGGAGCAACATGCGAGAGTCTGATCTCGCTCAAACTCATACACACTACGATCACAGCAGCCCAGTCGACACCCGCGGGCACGTATAAGGCGCCCGATGGCGAAGTTTTCACCAATATGCCGGCCTTCTGTCGCGTGGCGGCCACGCTGACGCCGACCAGCGATTCAGACATTGGGATTGAGGTATGGATGCCGTCGTCAACCTGGAACGGGAGGTTTGAGGGCGTCGGAAATGGTGGCTATGCGGGATCGATACCTTACGATGCGCTTGCGCCTGGCGTGTCGCTTGGCTATGCCACCGTCGGCACAGACACCGGCCACGTTGGATCTTCCAGTGACGATGGTTCCTTTGCGCTCGGACACCCGGAAAAGATTATTGATTTTGGATATCGCTCGATACATCTGATGACCATGATCGGAAAACAGATTGCATCTGCCTTCTACGGAGAGGGTCCGAAGCATTCCTACTTCACTGGTTGTTCAACGGGTGGACGTCAGGCATTGATGGAAGCGCAGCGCTTCTCGAGCGATTATGACGGAATCGTCGCCGGCGATCCTGTCGCCTATTACACGCACCATCATGTCGGCGCCAATCTGTGGGTGGTGTGGCAGATGTTCAACAACCCCGCCAGCACGGTTTTCGCGACGCAGGATACGCTCCTCGGGAACGCGGTCAATGCGGCGTGCGACGCCCTTGATGACGTGGTGGATGGCGTCCTGAACAATCCGCGTCGCTGCCACTACGATCCAGCAAAGCTCAAATGCGCGGGCTTCCAAGTTCCTCCAAGCTGTCTCACGGCACCGCAGATCGACGCCGTTCGAAATTTGTGGGCTGGCCCGGATCAATTGGTGCAGCAGAAAAACTATTATCCGGCCTTTGAGCGAGGTGGCGAAGCCGACGGCTGGCCCTCGACTATCTCTCCGCAACAGCCGCCTGCGCCCCAAACCGACGATCACGCCCAGATCGGCATTCCTTTCTTCGAATACTTCGTCTTTGACAATCCGAACTGGCAGTTTCAAACTTTCGACTGGATTTCCGGACCGGCTTATGTCGACGACAAGGTCGTGGTTCCCGGTCAGACGTTGGCGGCGGTTCTGAACTCGATCGACCCCGAGTTGGGACCGTTCCAGGCTCGTGGCGGCAAGCTTATCCAATACCATGGATTTAGTGATCCTGAGGTGCCGCCGATGACGAGCATCAACTATTTCGAGAGTGTCGTGAACTTTCCCGGGGGATCATTCAACCGCACTTTGGAGCAGACTCAGGAGTCTTACAGACTTTTCATGGCACCGGGAATGAACCATTGCAAAGGCGGCCCAGGTGCAAACGCATTCGACATGCTGACACCCCTCGTCGATTGGGTTGAGCAGGACATTGCGCCGGACCAAGTTCTTGCGACGCACTATGTAAACAACGATCCAAATCAAGGTGTCGCATTTACCCGTCCTTTATGTCCCTATCCGCGCGAAGCCGTGTATAAAGGCAGCGGCAACACTAACGATGCCGCCAACTTTGTTTGCAGATGATCGAAATCCGAAACTTGACTGCCCGCTGGGCACGAATGTCGTGACTATTCGGGAGATTCATTGAATGGCGCCGCTCGGAAGTTGGCTTGCGATCCAGCGATCTATGCGAGCTTCCAACATGTCGAGCGGCAGACTCCCTCCACTCAGGATCTCATCATGGAAGGCTCTGATGTCGAAGCGAGGACCCAGTCGCTCTTTTGCGCGATTGCGGAGATCGAGGATCTTGAGCTGACCAATCTTGTAGCTGAGGCCCTGAGCCGGCCATGCAATATACCGGTCAATTTCAGCTTGGATCGTAGGCTCGTCTGCGGCGCCGCTTTCGCGGAAGTAAGCCACAGCCCGTTCGCGGCTCCAGCCTTCGGAGTGAATGCCCGTATCGACAACAAGGCGGACCGCGCGCATCAATTCCAAATTGAGCCGTCCATAATCTGAGGCGGCATCCTGGAAAAAGCCGATCTCCTTGCCGAGCGCCTCTGCATACACCGCCCAGCCTTCGGCGTAGGCGTTATGGACCACATGAAGACGGAATTCGGGTAATCCTGTGAGCCGATGCTGTATGGAAATCTGCAGGTGATGGCCGGGGATACCTTCGTGGTAGGCCTGCGTTTCGTCTGGGAGCAGTTTTCGATGCGCATAATTGGAAGTAGCCACGACGACGCGAGCTGGCCTGGTTCCATCGGGAGTGCCGAAAACGTAGTGAGTGGGGTTATTCGGCTGCGAGGCAGGCGCCGCTTCCACAGTGAGCGGAGTTTTCGGGAAGACTCCAAAGAGTTCAGGCAGGCGCGGTTGCATTTGGTCAACGTAGCGACGGAAGTCCTCGACAATTTGATCTGGAGATTCCGGTACGTATTTCGGATCGCTGTTGAGCGCGGCACGAAAGCTGCTGAGATCTTTGTAGC
>Ga0181525_10001428_pt1 | contig 20333 bp, 16 predicted proteins | sample PEATcosm2014_Bin_48_FD_121100 | JGI IMG/M metagenome (GOLD analysis project Ga0181525, IMG submission 121100) | Peatland microbial communities from MTU Mesocosm Facility, Houghton, MI, USA - PEATcosm2014_Bin06_10_metaG | ecosystem: Environmental > Terrestrial > Soil > Wetlands > Peat | place...
CTCTGATCGCCGCTCTGCCGACCCATCATGATCCGACCCCATCGCTGAAACCCTCAACGAAACGGAATCATGATTCGCCGATTATCTCGAAGACTTTTTCAACAGCATCGACCCGAAGCAGACCCGCCGGTCAGCGCGTTCTACGGCAGTTATCGACGGTAAAGCTGCCGCGCTTGCCCCAAGGGCAGCGAGGCAATTAGTCCCACATCACCTTGTCGTGCCCACCTACATTCGTCCCAAAGCGCAGTTCAAACTTGTCGCACTTGGGACACCGATAATGTCCGTCGGTCAACGTGAGATCCAGCCAGTTTTCGATGACTTTGCCGTCTCCGTTCCATTCATGAGGATCGGTCATTTTGACGACGTTGATGCTCTCACACGCCTGACAGATCAGCGGCGACTGTTTGAAGTTGGCGGTCGTGACGGCTGAACAATCCTTGCAGGCGACCGGCCATGCTGCGAAGACCTTGAAACTCTCCATTCCCCCTCCAAGCCACTGAATGTGTCGTATCCGCAGGCGAAGCGACGCTGTCTTTGCCTGACCGATGAACCCGACGTTCAAGCAGTCGCAATTCTCTAGTCAGCGCGGATAAGTTCGGAATCGATACGATGCCACGCGTAAATGCAGGAACCATTTCGAGGTAGAGCTGACTTTTTGGAAGTGGGGACGGCTCTGAGATTATGCCGGCATCCTTGAAGGCGGATGCGACCCATTCGCCAGCGAAGGCATCATCCAATAGTGATTGGAGTTTAAAGGTCGGTTTTTCCCTCATGGGCGGGGGTAACGGCGGTCCGCGGAGCGGAGCCGTCGGCTGAACGCGCAGCCCCGCCGCTTCATGCGCAGGCTACGCATTCAAAGCGGCACGGGCGTGGCGCTTTATCTCCTTAGGCAAGGCCGGCTTCAGTATTCGGCCCACGGACGTTTGATTTTTAAAATAGTTTGCGTAACTAAGGTCCCGTCCCTCGAGGCGAACATATTGACGTTCTTCCTTTTTATAGGCTGTCACGATTTGATCAATGCAAGCCTGTGTCAGAGTTCGCCAACGGTTAAAATGCTTCGGATAGTATTTTTTCCATTGATCCTGGAGCTTTGCAGTCATTTTTGCACCGCCCTCCGTCAAAGCCCGGACCGCTAAACTAAAGAGCACGAAATATTCGTAAAAGCGTAGATTTCGAATATATACTTTGTTCTTCGCTAAATCTCTTCGAGCCTCCGACAATACAGAATCAATTAAAAAAAGCTGGAATGCCAATTCGCTCGGCGTCTCTCGTACCTTGTCGTAGATCTCGCCCTCAAACAATTCCGTGACATTCTTTACAACTGCGAATCATCGATGTTCTTGCCTAGCGCGTCGTGCCGCGCCGCCCGCCGCGCTACCGCTCGATCGTTCCGCTTGGCACCTTTGCAGGAACGCTGCGAAGATTTGCGCCATGCGCTTTTCTTGCTGCTGCCATTCGTTGCGATCCCATTCCTTGAGCAGGTCATTATCGGCACGTCGCGAAACGACGTCGTCATGAAGCTCGCCGTTGCGGACAAGGCCCGCGATCTTGCGCGCGGTCGCCGGCGTATGGATGACGTCATTGCCAGCGATGACGCAGACCGGCGCGTCTATCGAACGTAGATCGGCTTCTGTGGCGCCTACGACCGGCAACGACGCTGATTCGAGGAATCGCCCGCGCCAATACGTCATTACCTGAATGAAGTATTGGACGTCGACATTCATCAGCCGTTCGCGATTCGACGGCCGTGCGGCGATACATTCGTCGAAGTGCTCGCTGGCGCAGACCGCTGCCATGCCACCGCGCTGCGCGATCTTGATGAACTGGCCGTAATAGTTTTCGGCGAGATGATCAACCGCTTCCTTGCCGCCTGTCACACGCCACAACAACAAACCGCGCAATGCCGTGGGATGGCGGATCGCGAACAGGATCGCCAATCGCGCGCCGGCCGACGAGCCGCCGATATACATCGGCAGAATATCGAGCTTTTGTCCAAGTGCATGGAGATCATCCGCCCAGATCTCGTGTTCCGACGCGGAGTCGTCGAACGCGACATCCGATGCGCCGCAGTTTCTCCGATCATGCAGCAGGACGCGATAGCCCGACCCAGCGATGTCGCGTGCGAGGTTGATCAACTCGTTATACGGACGCCGGCTACCTGGAGTTAGTGCGATCCAAGGGCCGGAATGTCCCAGCGCTTCGTAGTTGAGATGAACGCCGCGAACGAGTGCTTCAGGCATGGCTCCCCGCATTGAGTTATGATGACGTGAACGAAGTGATGACGGCGCACCTTAGGCTCGCCATGTCGCATGAAACAAGACGATCGATCAGCGCAGCCGTCCGCGGGTCGCGATAGTGGCGCCGCGTGATGGCACTAGCGCCATGATTTTGCTGATTAATCCTGCTAGGCTGGACGGGTTATTCGTCGGTTATGGCCCGAAAACAAATTGATATTGGCCGGGTATGCCCGAAGGGTGCGATGTTGCGTTCAACAGCACGCCGGTCGAGCGTGCCCGTCACGAAGCTAATGGCGTATCAAGCCCCTGAGGGAGAAGAAAATGACGCTCTGTAGCCTACGCATCGTCACGGCCGTGACCATCATGCTCGCGTTGGCGGTTGTCGAGGATCCGGCATGGTCCGCCGACAACGGCCCGATCCGGGTCGGCATCGACGTTCCCCTGACCGGCTTTTTCGCCGATTCGATCAAGCCCAGCGTTCAGGCCACCCAGCTTTGGGAAAAACAGATCAACGCGCAGGGCGGGCTCCTCGGCCGCAATATCGAGATCACCACCGTCGATAATAAGAGCAATCCCGAAACCGGCGTCTCCGTTTATCAGGATCTCCTGCAACAAAATTACGATTTCATTTTCGAGGATGGCGGCTCGCTGATGGTACAGCGAGAATCCACTGTCGCCGAGCAACATCATCGCCTGATGCTGGCGCCCGCCGGGTTCGCTCAGGCGCTCTACAAGCGCGGCTACAAATATCTGTTCTTCACCGGCAACAGCCTGTCCGAGGATTCGACGATAGGATTGGCCAAGCTATTGGCTTCGCTGCCCGCCGGCACGCGGCCGTCGACCATCGCCTATGCCACCCTCGAAAATATTGCGTTCACGGGTGTCACCCGCGGTTTCCAGGACCACACCAAAGACCTTGGCGTGAAGACCGTTCTGGACATCACCTATCCGGCCAACCTGAACGACGCGACGCCGATCATCGAAAACATCAAACAGCAGAATCCCGGCATGGTCTTTCAGACCGGGCTGTCGAACGACACTGTGCTGTTCGTCCGTGCTGCCGCGCAGCAAGGGCTCGCGCCGCCGATCATGGCGGTGGGCTATGTGGCGGCGGCGCTGCCGAACTTCATCGACACCGTCAAGGAAGCCGCCGATCTCGACGTTTACGCCACCGGCTGGGAGCCGGAAGTCAAGAACGCGACCAATCCGGCTTTCGTCAGCAGCTACCAAGACACTTATCACGAGCGCCCGACCTACAACGCGGCCCACAGCTTTGCCCGCTGGCAGATCCTGTCGCAGGCGGTGACCGCGACCAAAAGCCTCGACCAGGACGTGCTGCACGACTACATCTCTTCGCACACCTTCGACACTGTCGTCGGACCGATCAAGTACAACGACCTCGGCTACTCGACGCCCGACGATACAATCGTGGTGCAGTTTCAGAAAGGCAAGCGCGTCATCGTTTGGCCCAAGGATCAGGCCAATGGCGAGTTGATCATGAGAACGCAATAATAGCTCAGGCCCGATGGCGCGCCGCGCAAAACACGTCGCGGCCCGTAAACGAGTGGAATGATGGACAAGTTCGGTGTTTCGCAGCCGGTACGGCGGCGAGAGGACATTCGCTTCATCACAGGGCGCGGTCGATACTCCGACGACATCGACGTTCCAGGACAGGTCTATGCCGCGTTCCTGCGTTCGGATCATGCGCACGGCGAACTTCGCTCGGTGGAGACTACGCGCGCCGCCGCGGCGCCGGGCGTGCTCGGCGTGTTCACCGGCGAGGATTTGCGGGCGGCGGGTGTCGGCGGCATTCCTTATCTGCACCTGCCCGGATTCAATCTTTTTCCGACAGAGACGCCGCGACCCGGCCTTGCCCAGGACCGGGTGCGCTATGTCGGCGAGCCGATCGCAATGGTCGTCGCCGCGACGACCGCGCAGGCGCAGGATGCCCTCGCGGAGATTGCCGTCGAGATAGAGCCGCTTCCGGCAGTCGCCGAGATCGAACGGGCAATGGAGCCGGACGCCCCGATTCTCTGGGAGAAGGCGCCCGGCAATATCTCTTTGGTCTGGCAAAGCGGCGATCCTGCCGAACTCGACCAGGCCTTTGCCAGCGCCGCCCACGTCACGAAGCTGAAACTTTTCAACACCCGCGTCGTGCCCAACCCAATCGAGCCGCGCGCCTGCATCGCCAGCTACGACGCTCGGAAGGATCGCTATCAATTCATCACGACCAGCCAGGGCGTCCGCTACATGGTTCGTGTGCTGTGCGACCATGTTCTGAAAATCCCCTACGACAACATGCACGTCCTCACGTACGACGTCGGCGGCGCCTTTGGCGTCAAGGAACAACCGTACCCGGAAGACGTCGCCATCCTGCATGCCGCGCGCGTTCTCAAGCGTCCGGTGAAGTGGTGCGCCACGCGCAACGAAAACATCCTGTCCGACAATCACGCGCGCGACGCTGTAATTGAATGCGCCTTGGCACTCGACACCGAGGGCAAGTTCCTCGCCATCCGCGCGACGATCTTGTCCGCGATGGGGGCCTACTTTGCCTGCCACGGGCCGCATGCTTCGGTGCGCAACACGACATTTGGGCTGCCCGCGGTCTATCGCACGCCGCTCAGTCATGTGCTGGTGAAGGGCGTGATGACCAACACCGCCCCTATCGGCCCATATCGCGGCGCCGGCCGCGAGCAGGCCGCCTACATTGTCGAGCGGCTGGTCGATGAAGCTGCGCGCCAGACCGGCATCGACCGCATCGACTTGCGCCGGCGCAATTTCATACCGACCAGCGCCATTCCATATCGGACTCCGTCGGGCCGCTTGTACGACAGCGGCGACTTCGAGGCGGTGCTCGATCATGCCTTGAAGGCGTCGGACTGGAACGGCTATCCGGTGCGCGCGGCGGCGAGCAAAGCCAAGGGCCTTTTGCGCGGACGCGGCTTGTCGATTTTCCTCGAATGCGTCGGCGCTTCACCGTACGAAGCAAGCGATATTCGCTTTACCGACGATGGCCGGGTGCTGTTGGTGGTCGCCACCCAATCGCAGGGCCAGGGCCACGAGACTTCGTTCCCGCAGGTGGTGGCCGATCGGCTCGGCATCGCCTACGACCTGATCGAAGTCGCGCAGGGCGACAGCGACGATGTGCCGGAGGGTTTCGCCACGGTCGGCTCGCGCTCGATGATCATGGCAGGTTCCGCTTTGGCAAACACCTGCAACATCATCATTGAAAAAGGGCGTCACTCTGCGGCGCATCTGCTGGAGACCGCCGAAGCAGACATCGAGTACGCGCAAGGTGAATTCCGCGTCGTCGGCACCGACCGTGCGATCGGTCTGATCGATCTGGCGCGCCGCGTGAAGACGTTGCCAAGCCGTCCTGAAGGAATGGCCGAGTCGCTGGATTCCACCGGCGACTATACCGCGCCCGACATGCACTTCCCGAACGGCTGCCACGTCTGTGAGATCGAGATCGATCCCGCCACCGGGACCGTCAAAATCGATCGTTATGTGGCCGTCGACGATGTCGGCACGGTCATCAACCCGATGATTGTTCACGGCCAGGTTCATGGCGGGATCGCACAAGGCGTCGGTCAAGCCCTGATGGAGCACTGTCGCTACGACGAGGACGCCCAGATGCTTACCGGCACGTTCATGGACTATGCGATGCCGCGCGCAGTCGACGTGCCGCGGATCGATGCCGAGTTTCATCCGGTGCCGTCGCCAAAAAACCCGCTCGGGGTCAAAGGCGCGGGCGAATGCGGGGTCACCGGATCATTGGCCGCCGTGATGAACGCGATTGCCGACGTACTGGCGCAAGTCGGCGCGCCCACCGAAATCGACATGCCGGCGACCACTGAAAAAGTCTGGCGGGCCTTGCAGCAGGGCTGTGCAAATCCTGCGACAAAGTTGCGAGACTGAAGACAGTGGAATTGCAACTTTCCATCCGCGGCCAAGGAGAAGACCAATGAGCTTGAATGTGCGCCGTGTCGTGACCGGTCACGACAAGAATGGCCGCGCGATCGTCCAAATCGACGAGATCGCGCAGAACGTAACGTCCGGCCGCCAGGGGCAGGCCGGCGTGGTGCTGTGGTCGACCGACGGCCATCCCATCGACAACACCGATGATTATGACGGCAGCAAAAGGAAACTAGGCACTAGCTTGCCGCAAGGCACGGTGTTCCGCGTCGTCAAATACGATTCGGGCGTTACGCCGCGCAATCACCGCACCGATTCACTCGACTACGCAGTGGTCATCTCCGGCGAGATCGACATGGAACTTGACGACTCCGTCGTTCACCTCAAGGCCGGCGACCTCCTGGTGCAGCGTGGCACCATCCACAACTGGGTCAATCGCGGCAAGGAGCCCTGCATTATCGCTTTTGTGCTAATCGGCGCCAAGCCGGTAAGCAAGTCCGGACAGACCTTGCACGAGGTCGGATGATATTCGCGCTCGGCGCGGGCTAAAACGGGCCAGCTCCCTGATGCTGCCGGCTCCATGCCCATTGCGCGCGGCGGCGTCCTCAGATGCCCAAATATGCGGATTTAACGGCTGGGTTGTTCAGGAGCTCGCGCGAACTACCCTCCAGCACGATGGTGCCGTTCTCGATCACGTAGGCGCGCTTGGAAACCTTCAGGGTTTGAGCGACGTTCTGTTCGACTAGGAATGTGGTCAGCCCTTCCTGATTGAGCCGATGGAGCGCTTTTAGAATCGTCGACACCATGGCAGGTGACAAACCAATCGACGGTTCGTCGAGGGCGATCATCTTCGGGCAGCCCATCAGCGCGCGGCCGATGCACAGCATTTGCTGCTCGCCGCCGCTCAACGTCGTGGCGATCTGGTCGCGACGCTCTTCTAGCACCGGAAACATCGCAAACACCTTTTTGAGATTCTCGTCGATGTGATCGCGGGCGGCGCGGCGATAAGCGCCGAGCAGAAGATTTTCGTGGACGCTGAGGCGAGGCAACACGCTGTGCTCCAGCACGACCGCCAGTCCTAATTCCGCGATCTGATAGGGCGCCAGCCCATTGATGCGCTGCTTATCGAATTCGATGGTGCCCGTGCGCGATCGGAGCAGCCCCGACAGCGTCCGCATCAGCGTCGTCTTACCGGCCGCGTTGCTGCCAACAAGGGCGACGAATTCGCCCGGTTCCACCTTGAGGCTCACCTCGCGCAGGACGATGAGGTCGCTGTATCCGGAACTGACGTTGCTGATGCTAAGCATACTCGTTCCCAAGATAGGCGCGTTGCACCTGCGGATTATCGGCGACTTGCGCCGGCGTGCCGCTGGCGATGGTAGCGCCGCGGTCGAGCACGACGACGCGGTCGGATACCGCCATGATGATCCGCATCAGATGCTCGATGCACACGATGGTGAGCGAGAATTCCTGCTTGAGAGCGCGCAGCAGCTCCGATGCGGCGTCGGCTTCCACGGCGTTTAATCCCGCCATGACCTCATCGAGGAGCACAATGCGTGCACCAGCGCCGAGCGCCCGCGCCAGCTCAATCTTTTTGCGATGAAACAGATTAAGCCGGTTCGCTTCGACGTCGGCGTAATTAGAAAGTCCGACGCGGCTCAGCAGCATGAGCGCGATCTCGCGCGCTTCGTTGATCGACACTTTGGCGCGGTCGCGGTTGACGATCGGCACCATCACGTTCTGCATCACCGTCAAGCGCGAGAACGAGCGGACCCTCTGATAGGTGCGGGCAATGCCGAGGCGGCAGATTTGATCCGGCGTGCGCCTGGTCAGCTCGTGTCCATCAAATTTGACGGAGCCACTATCCGGCGTCAGCACGCCCGTGATGACGTTGAACATGGTCGTCTTGCCGGCGCCATTCGGGCCGATTACGCCGAGAAACTCGCCGCTGTTCACGACGAGCTTCACGCCATTCAGCGCCCGCACGCCGCCGAAATGCAGGTGGACGTCGTCAATCACCAAGAGGGGTTCCGCGCTCATTGGTCAGACCGGGTGCAAGGCGGAGTCCGACCGTATCGGCGGCGTCACTCCGCTCGGCGGCTCGGGCAGCACATTCTTGGTGCGAAAACGATTGACGATGCCGATGATTCCGTCAGGCAGCAGAAGCACGACGCAGATCAGGAACACGGCGAACAGCATGTCGCTGGCCTCGTTGCCGACGGTCAGCAACAAGATGTTAGAGACCACATCGTAAATGACGGCGCCGATTAGCGGCCCAATCCAATTTCGGCTGCCGCCTAGGATAGCCATCATGATCGGCGCCGCCGACATTTCGACGCTGAACGCAGTGGAGGGCTCGATAACATGGGCGCGATAGGTGTAGGCGGCGCCGAGCAGGCCCGCCAACGCCGCGCTCACCACGAAAGCGATGGCCTTGCAATGCACCACCTTGACTCCCATCGTGCGGGCGACATCCTCATCCTCACGGATCGCCATGAGGTTGAGGCCCAGGCGCGATCGCTCGATGAAGAACGCCACGAGTGTCGTCAGCACTACGAGCGCCAGCCCGATATAGAACCAGATCCGTCCCTCCAAAGTGAAATTCGACGTGAACAGCGGAAGATCGATGCCATCGGCGCCGTTCGTGACGGAAGGCAGATTGTTGGCCAGCGTCTGCATGATGAACAGGACGAGCATCGTGGCAATCAGGAAGTACGAGCCGCGGATGCGAAAGCAAATCAAACCAATGATGAGGGCGAGCATCGCCGCCGAGACACCCGCCAGCGGAAACGTCAAGAACGGCGACCAGTGGAACGCGAAGAACAAACAGCCGATGGTGTAACCGCCGATGCCAACAAACGACGAATGACCTAGGCTGAGATAGCCGGTATAACCGCCGAGAATGTTCCAGCTCTGCGCCAAGCCGGCAAAGAACAGGATGCGGAATGCCTGTTGGATGTAAAAGTCCGGAAGAGGAGTGAACGGTAGCAACGCGCAGGCCGCCACGATGGCCATGAAGACGGCCAGTCCACCCCAGGAGAGGTGTTGCGCTTGCATCAGAGGCGTTCTCCCAACAGTCCGCTTGGGCGCACCACGAACACCAGCAGCAGCAGCGAATACACTGCCAGATAGGTCCAATTGGCGGAGATCGTGACGGAAACACCCGCCTCGACGATGCCAACCGTGAGCCCGGCGATGAACGTGCCCAACACGCTGCCTTTTCCGCCGATCACGGCGACGGCGAAGCCAATCACCGTCCAGGGCAGCACCGACGCCGGCGAGAACGAGAAGGTGAGCGCGATCACCAGGCCGGCAATGCCGGCGATGGCGGTACCGAGGCCATAGGTGATGACGTCGATGCGCTTGACGTTGATGGCCAGCAACTGCGCGGTTTCACGGTTGGCATAGGTGGCCAGGATCGCTTTGCCGATGAAGGTCCGGGTCAGAAAGGCATACAGCGACAGCAAGGTGACGAATGCCAGGCCGGTCGAGATCAGCTTGACCAGAGGCAGGCGCAGTCCGGCAATCCGCACGACCGCGTCGGTGTAGCTGGTATGGATGCCGCGAAAATCCGCCGAGAAAGTCAGCACTAAGCAGACCTGGATGAACATCGCCAAGCCGAACAGCACCAGTGCGGATTGCACATGCATCTCGAAATCCGGTCGCGAAAGCAGCGGATTGATCAAGAGCATCTGCACGACGGCGCCCATCACGAAGAGCGCCGCAAGCGCAAGCGGCGTGACGAGATATGGATCAAGCCCAAACTTTTCCGACAGGAAGAGGACGAGGTACGCGCCCACCACGACAAAGGCGGGATTGGCGACGTCGATAACGTTCTGCCGTCCGTAGGTTAGGCTCAGCCCGGAGCCGACCAACGCGTAGATCGAGCCGTTGAGGATGCCGAGCACCAGCACGTTCAACATCGGCGGCCTCCCGTGCAGACTGGGATCGAGCGACATGAACGTTGACTAGCAAGGCTGGAAAATACGTGCCCGCGGGCCATTAGTTTCTTCCCTCGCTTAGGCGCTGAGGGCGGCCGAACCAATCCCCCGCGTTTCATTTGGGACCATTTAACTCAGGACCGACGATACTTTGCAATTCAATCTTATCCTCAAGCCATAACCGCGCAGTTGTGCGCCGTGGCCAGTCCGCTTGATCCGTTCATTCGCCGCCGGCGAGACCGACGCACAACCAACGATGGCGGAGCGGTTTTTCACCGGCGTTGCTCTGGGGTTATGACTTCAAGACAAATTAGCATTATGCAGTTATTCGCCTGTATGCAATGCTTTGGCTGAGAACGACAGCGGCCCCGGCGGTCTGACCGGATGAAAACCGCGACTTCAGGAAACGTTCGGGCTTCGCATGAGCATCTATGCCGCGATTGATACCGGCGGAACGTTCACCGACCTAGTGATGTTCGATGCCGCCAGCGGAAATGTTCGCTACACCAAAAGCCTGACCACCCGCCAGCATCCGATCGACGGGATCATGGATTGCATCCGCAAGGTCGACCTCGACCTCAGCGCAGCGACGATTTTCAAGCATGGCACCACGCTGGTCATCAATACATTGCTGGAACGATCCGGCCCCGCGGTTGCGCTAGTTACGACGCGCGGCTTCCGCGATATTCTGGAATTCGGCCGCGGCAATCGCACCGAGCCGTTCAATTTGTTCTTCCGCCGTGACCCGCCGTTGGTCGAGCGCGAATTAAGGTTCGAGATCGAGGAGCGGATCGACGGTCAGGGCAATGCCCTGGTCGCTCCCAAGCGCGAGGAGGTGCTGGCGCTCGCCGAGCAACTGCGAAAACTCGACGTCGCGGCGGTCGCCATCTGTTTCATCAACTCGTATCTCAACCCCGATCATGAGCAGCCGGTGGCGCAATGGCTGCGCGACGCGCTGCCCGGCTGTTACGTCACCAGCAGCATCGAGCTGACGCGCGAGTGGTACGAATATGAGCGCACCGCGACCGTTGTCGCCAACAGCTATACTGGCCCGGAAGTCGGCGCCTATATCGGCTCGCTCGACACCACCTTGAAGGACCGCGGCTTCAACGGCCAGTTGCTGCTGATGGGCTCGAACGGCGGCGTCCTGTCGGTGCAGCATGCCGCCGCCGCGCCGGTGCTTCTGGTCGAATCCGGCCCGGTCGGTGGCTGTATCGGCGCCGGCGCCTACGGCACGCACCTCGGCTTCGATCGCCTGATTGCGTTCGACATGGGCGGCACTACGGCGAAGTGCGCGATCGTGCGCGACGGCACCTTCGACGTCGAGTCTATCTACTACGCCGGCGGCTATGGCCGCGGCATTCCGATCCGTGCGCCGGTTCTCGACATTGTCGAAGTCGGCGCCGGCGGTGGCTCGATTGCGTTCTTGGACGAGCAAAAACGGCTTAACGTCGGCCCGCGCAGCGCCGGATCGAATCCAGGGCCGGTCGCCTATGCTCGCGGCGGCGTCGAACCGACGGTGACCGACGCAAACCTGATCCTGGGTCGTATTGATCCCAATCGATTTCAAGGCGGCGAAATGCGACTTGACGTCGCGAGCGCGCGCAACGCGCTGGCCGAACGCCTGGCCAAGCCGCTCGATTATCGCGGTGAGGAGGGCATGCTGACGCTGGCGTCGGGCATCCTATCGATCGCCGCGGTGAAGATGAGCGAAGCGATCAAGCGCATCACCGTGCAACGCGGCCTCGATCCGCGCGGCTTCATCCTGTTCGCGTATGGCGGCGGCGGGCCGTTGCATGCGGTCGAGCTGGCGCGTGAACTGTCGATCCCGACCGTAGTCATTCCGCCGGAGGCCGGCAACTTCTCGGCCATCGGCATGCTGCTCGCCGATATTCGCCGCGACGAGGGCCGCACCTTCCTGCGCCGGCTCGATGACGACGGCGTGCGCGAAATCAACGAAGCGCTCGCCATCATGGAAGCCGAGATGGGCGAAGCGCTGGCCCGCGACTTCGGCAAACTGCCAGTCGCCTACCAACGGGCGGCGGAAACGCGCTTCGTCGGCCAATATCACACCGTCCGCATCGAGCTCGGCGACGATGACTTCGAGGCGTTGCGGCGCCGCTTCCTCGAAACCTATCGGGCTCGTTACGGGCACGCCATCGACCGCGCCCCGATCGAGGTGGTGTCGTTGCATTGCACCGCGACGGCCAAAACCGCGCGGCCGGACATCAAAGGTCTGGCTGGCGATCTGCCGGCGTGCGCTCCCGAAACGGTCGTCGTCCGGCCGATCGTGTTCCCGGGACAGGAAAGCCCGTGCAAGACCAAGGTGTTTGCGCGTCGCAGCCTGCCGTTCGGCTACGCGGCGCAGGGGCCGGCGGTCATCGAAGAATACGGATCGACGACATTGATCGGTCCCGGTGATCGCTTTGCCATCGGCGAACTCGGCGAGATCCGCATCGACCTCGGTCAGGGATGACGCGATGAGCATGGCAGTAATGGAGCAGCCCGCAACGGTCGCGATCGATCCTGTCAAGCTTGAGATCATTCGTACCGGCATCCAGGCGATTCCGGACCTGATCGAGACCGACCTGATGCGGACGGCGTTCAGTCCGCTCATCTACGAATACAAGGATTACGCCGTCGGGCTCATCAGCAGCGACGGGCGTGCGCTGGCGCTCGCCACCCATGGCCTGGCGTTGTTCACCGCTGTCATGGGCCGCGCTATTCTCGATGGTCTGGAGATCTACGGCATCGACGGCATTCAACCCGGCGATGCAATCATCACCAATTACGCCGGCACGCTAGGGCAGCATCTCAACAACGTCGTGATGTACACGCCGGTGTTCAGCGCCGCGGAGCGGCTGGTTGCATTCATGGCCGTCACCGTGCACTGGCTCGACGTCGGCGGACATTATCCCGGCTCATGCCTCGGCACCGACATGACCGACATCTTTCAGGAAGGGCTGCATCTGCGCTCGTTGAAGCTCTACAAGCGCGGTGAGCTGGACGAGGATGTGCTGCGGGTCATCGAATACAATACCCGGCTTCCCGAGATGTTGTTGGGCGACATCGCCGCGCAATATGCCGGCTGTCTGAAAGGCCGCCTGCTATTCGAGGACCTGATCGCGCGGCATGGCGAGACGGTGTTGTTCGATGCGATCAATACCATCTGGCAAAACTCGGAACGCGCGGCGCGCGCCGCGGTGCGCGCTCTGCCGAACGGCAGATATGAGGCTCGCAGCTTCCTCGACAGCGACGGCATCGATCTCGATCGCCGCATCCCGGTGGTCGTCAAGGTCGAGATAAGGGACGGTGATTTCATCGTCGACTTCTCGGAATGCAGCGATCAGTTGCGCGGCCCATTCAATTCCGGCCGCTATGGCGGCGCCGAGACCTGCGCGCGTATTGCCTTCAAATATCTGTTCGCGCCCGATGACGCGCCGAACGAAGGCGGTTTCGCGCCGGTTAAGGTCGTCATACCGGACGGCAAATTCCTGAGCGCCACGGGCGATGCGCCGCTCGGCGGCTATTCCACGCCGCTCTGCACCGTAGTCGATACCATCATCGCCGCCATGGCGCCGATTCTACCCGAACGCACGGCGGCCGGGCACCATAGCTCGTTTGGCGTTTACGGATTCAGCGGCATGAACCCGAGGACCGCGCGCTTTTTTAGTTGGTTCGATACCGCGCATGGCGGCTGGGGCGGCTCGGCCCACGGCGACGGCGTCGGACCGTACAAGACGATCACCCACGCCGACACCAAGGACATTCCGGTCGAAACCATCGAGGCGCTCTATCCGATGCTGGTGGAGCGCTACGAATGGCGGCAGGACACCGCCGGCGCCGGCCGGCACCGCGGCGGTCTCGGTCTCGACAAGACGATCCGCGTGCTGGCGCCCTGCAATTTCAATGCAAGTTTTGAGCGCTACAATTGTCCGCCGTGGGGCTTGAATGGCGGACTATCGGGAGCGCCAGGTTTTGTCGAAGTGGAGACGTCCGTCGGCCGCCAGATCATGAATAAGGTCAGCCGATTCGCCGTCAATCCCGGCGACCGCGTGCACATACACACCGGATCCGGCGGCGGCTTCGGACCGGCGATCGAACGAAATCCCGAAGCGGTGCGCCGCGATGTTGTTCGCGCCTACGTCTCCGGCAAACAAGCGCAGGAGGTGTACGGCGTCGTCCTGGACGACGCCGGTCACGTCGACACCGCCGCCACGCGAAAATAAAGGTCCGATCCCGGTTCCGCCGCGTAACCGCTGCATCCCTCTTCAAGCGTGAAGGAGTTCGATCCTTGAAAATCGCAAGCTTCAGCGGCGGCGGCCGAGCATCGTTCGGGCTGGTAGCCAACGATCGCATTATCGATCTCGCCCCCCGCGCCGGTGCCAGCACCTTGCGCGAGGCGATCGCCGCCGGATCGATCATGGGTGCCGCCGAGGCGGCGCAAGATGCAACGAAAGGTCAGCCACTCACGACTATCAAACTACTGCCGCCGATACCCAATCCCGACAAGATAATCTGCATCGGACTGAATTATCGCGCCCATGCTGCAGAAGCCGGGCTGAAATTGCCGGAGCATCCGTCGCTGTTCCTGCGCCTGAACAATACTCTCACGCCGCACGGTGCGTCGCTGGTTCGCCCGCGACTTTCGAGCGACTTCGACTATGAAGGCGAGCTCGCCATCGTCATCGGCAAAGCGGGACGCCATATCGCCAAATCCGCAGCGCTCGATTACGTATTCGGCTACACCTGCTTCAACGATGGTTCGCTGCGTGATTTTCAGTTCAAGCATTCGCTGACGGTCGGCAAGAACTTCCCTTCAACGGGGGGCATCGGGCCGTGGATCGCGACGGCGGACACCATTCCAGATCCAGCGAAGCTGACGCTGACCACGCGCGTCAACGGCATCCAGGTGCAGCACAAGTGCATCGACGATATGATCTTCGATGTGCCCGGTATCATCGCTTATGTCTCATCCTGGACCGAACTCGTTCCGGGTGACGTGATCGCCACCGGTACGCCGGAAGGCGTCGGCCTGGCACGCAAGCTACCGTTGTGGCTGAAGCCCGGCGATATCGTCGAGGTCGAGATTCCAGAGATCGGCGTTTTGCGCAATCCGGTCGAGGCGGAATGACAGCGCGGTGCGAGAGATGACCGACCATCTGGCGGAAATCGTGGAACACCGGCTGCCGCGCCTCCTCGTGTCGGGCGTCGACTATAACGACGTGCAGCTCCTGCTTTCGCGCGTGCGACAGCTCAAGGATTGGCGTCCGGAATGGGACCGCATGGCGGCGATGCACGAAGAGCTAGGGGACGCCGCTCTCGCCGCTGGCAATACGATCACTGCGGCAGACTCGTTCCGTCGCGCGGCGCTGTATTATCACGTCGGGCAGTTCGTCTTTTTCAACGATGCGGACGAGAAATTCGCGATGCAACTGCGCCAGCAGCGTGCCTATCGCAAAGGCATGGCCTGGTTCCGTCCGCCCACCGAGCAGGTACAGGTGTCATTCGAACATATCGCGTTCTCGGGCAATCTGCGGCGCCCGCCGGACGCCGCCAAATCTCCGTGCATCATCCTGATGGCAGGCGCCGATTCCACAAAGGAAGAGTTCTCCACGCTCGAGGACGAGTTCCTCAAGCGCGGCCTTGCCACGTTCAGTTTTGACGGTCCGGGGCAAGGCACGACCTGGCGGCAGATGAAACTGCGTCCCGACTACGAAAAGCCCGTTGCCGCTGTTCTCGACGTGCTGTGCAAACACCCCAAGATCGACACCGCCCGCTTTGGGATCTGGGGCCGCAGCTTTGGTGGCTATGCCGCACCGCGCGCCGCTGCCTGCGACTCAAGGCTGAGAGCCTGTGTCAGCGTCGGCGGATTCTATGACATGGGCGGGATCTGGAGTCGGTTTCCGGCTTCGACCAAGGAAACGCTGCAATTCGCCTTCGGAACTGCCAGCGAGCAGGACGCGCAGCGGCAAGCGCAATACTACACGCTCGCCGGATTGTTGGACGGGCTGACCTGCCCGCTGCTCGTCGTCCACAGCGGGATGGACGAAGTCTGCCCGGTGGCTGAATCCGAGCGCATCAAAAACGAGGCACGGGGCGCGACCACATTGGCAGTGTTTCCTGAAGGGAATCACGTCTGCGACAACATTCCGTACAAGGTCCGCCCCCTGATGGCGGATTGGCTGGCTCACCGCCTCGCCTGACTAAGGCGATATCAACCGAGCTGGCGGCAGCCCTCTTCGACCGTATGCATGGCGAGCCGGATCGCAGGCGTGAGCACTTGGCTTTGCCGCCATACTAGGCCCACTGGCCGCAACATCGACGGCGAGTCGATCTCGATGACTTTCAGCTTCCGGTCGGCCGCATCAGTCTCAGGGTGCAGCGCCATTTTGGCGACGATGCCAACGTAATCGGTCTGACTCACCACTGCTTTCAGAAACTCCGTGGTGCTGCATTCGATTGCGGCAGTCGGCGGCGTGAGGCCTGCCAGTTCGAAAAGCTGCACCAGCCTGCCGCGATGACGGTTACCGGCCGACGGCAAAATCCATTCAAATGACTGAAGGTCTTGCGGCGTCGGCGAGACTAGCCGGGTGAGGCGATGCCCGTGTCGCGCGATTAGCACCAATTTGTCGTTGAACAACCGGTTCTGCATTAAGCCCGAGTCGCTTTCGGTCGCTCCCAGCAGGTCAATGCCGAAATCGAATTCGCCGGCAAGGATCCGCTCGGAAATCGCGTCGGACGCGGTGATGACGCGCACGTGCAGCCCGGGATGATCCTTTACCAGTCCGACCACGACCGGCGGCAGTATTTCGGTCGCAATCAGAGGCGGACAACCGATCGTGACGATGCCTTTGGCGCCCCGCCTGAGCGATTTCACGTCGTCGATCGCTTGCGACACGCCGATGCTGATGGAGCGGGCGTGGGTCGCCAGGCACTCGGCGAATTGTGTCGGCCGCATTCCGCGCGCATCCCGGTCGAACAGGGAAACGTCGAGTTCCTGTTCCAGCCGCTGGATGGTTTTCGTCACGGCAGGTTGCGACGTATTCAGCCATTCCGCGGCGCGCCCCAGCGAGCCTTTCTCGATTACAGCGAGAAGAACGCGCAACTGCCGCAAATCCATGTATAACTTCCAAGAATGCGATTAAGACAAATCAATATTGGACGATTATCGCCGCATCGCCAAGAATTCTTTTGTTGGCTATGATCGATTGCCGCTCGGACTGGTCGGAAGTGGTCCTTGCTCGTCCCCGTATCGGCATCGCATTGTGCAGGTCCTAATGAACAGTCCACTCAGATCGACCCGCGTCATCGACCCGGTTTCGCTGGAAATCATCAGGACGGGATTGCAATCCATCCCCGACCTAATCGAGGCCGACTTGATGCGCACGGCTTTCAGCCCGCTAATCTACGAATACAAGGACTATGCGGTCGGCCTCGTTGACGGTTCGGGCCGCAGCATCGCGCTTGCGAGCCACGGCCTGCCCGGATTCCTCACTAACGTTCTTGGCGCAGCGGTACGCGACGGTATCGCCCTCTACGGCATTGACGCGATCGAGCGCGGCGACGTTATCATTTCTAATCATGCCGCAACTATGGGTCAGCACCTCAATAACGTCATCATGTACACGCCGGTCTTCGGCGCGGGCCTACGGCCGGTCGCGTTCATGGCCGTGAATGTGCACTGGATTGACATCGGCGGCCGCTATCCCGGCTCATGCCTGGGAACGGATACCACCGAACTCATTCAGGAGGGTCTGCAGCTTCGCACCGTCAAGCTGTACCGGCGCGGCGACCGCGCCGACGATATTTTCCGGGTGATCGAATACAACACTCGGCAGCCTGAAATGTTGCTTGGCGACGTCGAGGCCCAATACGCCGGCTGCGTGAAGGGCAAGCAGCTCTTCGAAAACCTGATGGCGCGGCACGGCGAAGAGTCGTTGTTCGAGGCGATCCGCCAGATCTGGGTGAAGTCCGCCGACGCCGCGCGCGCCGCCGTCCGCAAGGTCCCGGAGGGCGTCTATGAGGCGAGCAGCTTCATGGACGACGACGGCATCGACATTGGGCGGCCGATCCCCATTCGCATCAAAGTCATCATCAAGGACGGCGAGTTCACTGTTGATTATTCCGGCATCGCCGACCAGGTGAAGGGACCGTACAATTCCGGAAGGATGGGCGGCGGCGACGCCAGCGCGCGGGTCGCCTTCAAATATCTGTTCTCACCGAATGAACCGGTCAACGAAGGCAGCTTCACGCCCGTGAAGATCATTCTGCCCGACGGCAAGCTGATCAGCGCCTCGGGAACGGCGCCGCTCGGTTATTATCAGACGCCGCTCTCCACCGTGATCGATACCATCATCGCTGCGGTGGCGCCGGCGATGCCGGACCGTGTTGCCGCAGGTCACCATGGTGCGCTCGGCGTGTTCGGATTCAGCGGCACCAATCCGCGTACCGGCCGGTTCTTCAGTTTCTTTGACACGGCGCATGGCGGCTGGGGCGGATCGACCCATGGCGACGGCGTCGGCCCATACAAGACGATCCGGCACGCCGATAACAAGGACATTCCGGTCGAGACCCTGGAAGCGCTGTATCCGCTGCTGGTCGAACGCCACGCTTGGCGAACCAATTCCGGCGGTCCCGGCCAGCATCGCGGGGGACTTGGCATCGACAAGACCATCCGTGTGCTTGCGCCCTGCAATTTCAATATTTCTTTTGAGCGCTTCGGGTGTCCCCCATGGGGGTTGGCAGGCGGCCTTCCGGGCTCGCCGGCCTGTGCCGAAGTGGTAACGGCGGAAGGAACGCAATCCGTCAGCAAAGTCAGTCAGCGGCCGCTCGTATCGGGCGACCGGGTTTATCTGCATACCGGCGCCGGAGGCGGTTACGGCCCGCCGGAACGGCGCGACCCGGCGCTTATCAAGGCCGATCTTTGCAGTGGTTACATCACGCCATCGCAGGCCTTCGACGTGTATAAGCTCGAGAACCTAGGAGCACCTTCGGCATAGGGTGTATCCGAATAGCGTCGTCAGGCGGCTTCGTGCGCCCATGCAGACCGCCCGTGGCCAGGCGGTTACAAAACTGCTCGTAAATTGGCTCATATACGAGCAGTATGATTTGGTAGGGGGCGAGAAATGCCCGGAAAATCGAACCTGCGGCTGGTGAAGCCAGCCACCGATAAACGAGCAGTCGCCCCGAGGCAGCAGCCAAATCGAGTGCTTTCTAGCCGGGAGCACCTAGCATGCCATCTTCTACGCTTGTCATCGCGCTAATTCATTCAGCGGCCACGCTTACGCCGAGGTGGGCGATGAGATCGCTAGGGGTGCCGGACGAGGACACGAAAAGCCGCTTCTTGGCTCTTGTCGCGGACACGTGAAGGAGGGACCTGTCTGCATCGATCACGCTTCGCCGAATTGTCGAGTCCGCGGCGGCGTTAAGCGCCTTTCTCGGCGGGATGATCCCATCGTTCAGGTCCACAATTGCGACTGCCGCAAACTCCAGTCCTTTGGACCGATGCATCGTTCCCAAGCGCAGCCCGGACTTCGTGCGGTCATCCGCCTTTCGTGGCTGCAATACGACTACAGCGTAAGCTTTCGATCGCAAGGCGATCGCCGCCTCCTGTACAAGGTGGTTGGTCCTCGCAAGAATGCAGATATCCTCTTCTTCAATCCGCTCATCCTTACAATTTTCAATCCACTGCATCAGGGCATTGAGCTGCGCTACCGACGACCCTGTGATAGCCACCTCCGGCGCCGGACCGTGGAAAAGACTTCGGTAGCCTTGAAGATCATCAATCGACTCGTCGAGGTCGTCGACCGTAACGCCCTGCATGATCGCGACCGCCCAACGCCTGATCTCATCCGAGGTGCGATAACAAATCTTCAGCTTGCGACTGCGCCCTCTTACATTAATGCCGCACTTCGACATCGACGCCTTGCGGGCATAAATGCGCTGGTGAGCATCGCCAACGATAAAAAGGCTGTCTGCCGACGCTTCTCCTGCTACCGAAGGCGCAATAGCCCCGATCAGCCGAAACGCTTCCGCTCCGAGATCTTGCGCCTCGTCAACCACGATCGAGCGATAAGGAAGCAGAACCGTTCTAACGCTGAGCATCTCCCGCGCATGGCGATACGCGTCTTCCGGTTCGGAAAGGTTCTCCCCATCCAGATTGGCCCGGTACGCAGCGAAGACTGCCCACACCGTTTCTTTTGCTGTGCGATCAAGCCTAGTTCCCCGACCGGTGCGC
>Ga0181525_10001429_pt1 | contig 20322 bp, 18 predicted proteins | sample PEATcosm2014_Bin_48_FD_121100 | JGI IMG/M metagenome (GOLD analysis project Ga0181525, IMG submission 121100) | Peatland microbial communities from MTU Mesocosm Facility, Houghton, MI, USA - PEATcosm2014_Bin06_10_metaG | ecosystem: Environmental > Terrestrial > Soil > Wetlands > Peat | place...
CCGAGGCCGGGACGAGTTTCGCGCGCTGGCTGCCGAAGAGGTCCGTGTAGGAGATGAGGAAGTATTTGATGCCGCGCGCTTTGGCGACTTCCGTGAGGTTGTTGTTCATGCGGTTTAAAATCCTGTTGTCTTGCCGGGAATCCAGCTGGTGCCTGCGAGGGGGACCTGGGCCATGGCGGCGGCCTCAATGTTCAGGGCGACGAGGTCTTCGGGTTCCAGATTATGCAGGTGGCTCTTGCCGCAGGCGCGCGCGATGGCCTGGGCTTCCAGGGTGAGGACGGAGAGGTAGTTGGCCAGGCGGTGGCCAGCCTTCACCGGGTCCAGGCGGGCGGCGAGTTTGTCGTCCTGCGTGGTGATGCCGGCGGGGTCCCTGCCCTCGTGCCAATCGTCATAGGCGCCTGCGGTGGTGCCGAGTTTTTTGTACTCGGATTCCAGCTCCGGGGCGTTGTCACCCAGGGCGATGAGGGCGGCGGTGCCGATGGCGACGGCGTCAGCGCCCAGGGCCAGGGCCTTGGCAACGTCGGCGCCGGTGCGGATGCCGCCGGAGACGATGAGCTGGACTTTGCGGTGCAGGCCGAGGTCTTGCAGCGCCTGCACGGCGGGGCGGATGGCGGCCAGGATGGGGATGCCGACATGCTCGATGAAGACTTCCTGCGTGGCGGCGGTGCCGCCCTGCATACCGTCGAGCACCACGACGTCGGCACCGGCTTTGATGGCCAGGGTGACGTCGTAATACGGGCGGCTGGCGCCGACTTTGATGTAGATCGGCTTTTCCCAGTTGGTCAGTTCGCGCAGTTCCAGGATTTTGATCTCCAGATCGTCCGGGCCGGTCCAGTCCGGGTGGCGGCAGGCGGAGCGCTGGTCGATGCCTTCGGGGAGGTTGCGCATCTGGGCGACGCGGGGGGAGATTTTCTGGCCCAGGAGCATGCCGCCGCCGCCGGGCTTGGCGCCCTGGCCGATGACGACTTCAATGGCGTCGGCTTTGCGCAGGTCGGCGAGGTTCATGCCGTAGCGCGACGGGAGGTATTGGTAGATGAGCGTTTCGCTGTGGCCGCGTTCTTCCGGGGTCATGCCACCGTCGCCCGTGGTGGTGGAGGTGCCTGCGGCGGTGGCGCCGCGGCCCAGGGCTTCCTTGGCGTTGGCCGAGAGGGAGCCGAAGGACATGCCGGCAATGGTCACCGGGATTTTCAGGTGGATGGGCTTTTTGGCGAAGCGGGTGCCGAGGATGACATCCGTGCCGCAACGCTCGCGGTAGCCTTCCAGCGGATAGCGGGAGACGGAGGCGCCGAGGAAGAGCAAATCGTCAAAATGCGGGAGCTTGCGCTTGGAGCCGCCGCCACGGATGTCGTAAATGCCGGTGGCGGCGGCGCGTTGGATTTCGGCGACGGTGTACGGGTCGAACGTCGCGGAAAAACGGGGCGGAGTTTGCGGGATGTGCGGGGCGGAGGTTTCGTTCATGTTAGTATGCGCCTGCGTTGTCGACATGGAAGTGATAAAGGGTGCGGGCCGAGCCGTAGCGTTTGAAGTCTGCAACGGCGGCGTCGGAGCCGGCTTTTTTCAGCAAGTCCGCGAGGATGGTTTTGTCCTCATCGGTGAAGGGCTTTTCTTCGCAATCGGCGCCGAGGCTGGCGACTTTGCCGCGCACGAAGAGGCGGGCTTCGTAGAGGGAGTCGCCCAGGGCTTCGCCTGCGTCGCCGAGGACCACGAGGTTGCCGGACTGGGCCATGAAGGCGCTCATATGGCCGACATTGCCTTTCACGACGATGTCGATGCCTTTCATCGAGATGCCGCAGCGGGCCGTGGCGTTGCCGTCGATGATGAGGAGGCCGCCATGGGCGGTGGCGCCGGCGGCCTGGCTGGCGTCGCCCAGGACGTGGATGGAGCCGGACATCATGTTCTCGCCAACGCCGGGGCCGGCATTGCCTTTGATGATGATGTTGGCGCCGTCATTCATGCCGCCACAGTAGTAACCGACATGGCCGTCGATGGTGACGTTGACCGGGGTGGTGATGCCGACGGCGATGGCATGTTCGCCGCGCGGGTTCAGGACCGCCCAGGAGGTCTGGTTGGTGGTGAGGTCCAGGCCTTGCAGCGTGCCGTTGAGGTCACGCAGCTCGGCGCTGGCGAGGTCGAAAATGATCGCGCCGGGTTCGGCGAGTTTGACTGCGGTGCTCATGCCGCGTGCTCCCAGAAGTAAACTTTTGCGGGTTCGGGCTCGAAGAGATGGGCGTTGGCGATGCCGGGGAGATCGACCAGCGCGCGGTATTCGGAACCGAAGGCGACGTAGTCATCGGTTTCGGCCATCACGGCGGGTTTGCAGGCCACGGGGTCGCGCAATACGCCAAAGCCGGATTCGGTGCCGACGACGAAGGTGTAGAAGCCGTCAAGGTCGTTGAGGGCCGAGGTGAGGGCTTCGTCGAGTTTCGCGCCGGTGTGCAGCTTCCACGAGAGATAGCCTGCGGCCACTTCCGTGTCGTTCTGCGTCTCGAAGGTGATGTTCTCGCGGATGAGTTTGCGGCGGACATCGTTATGGTTCGAGAGCGAGCCGTTATGCACCAGGCACTGGTCCGGCCCGGTGGAGAAAGGATGCGCGCCCTGGGTGGTGATGGCGGATTCCGTGGCCATGCGGGTGTGGCCGATGGCGTGGGTGCCGGACATCTTCTCCAGGCCGAAACGCTTGGAAACGTCGTCGGGCAGGCCTACGCCTTTGAAAAGTTCGATGCGCGAGCCGGAAGCCACGATGGCGATTTCCGGGTGGGCGGCGAGCGCCGTGCGGATTTCAACTTCCCGCGCTTGCGGGATGACGAACACGGCGTGGTCGTCATGAAGGCTGTAGGTGACGCCGAGACCCGCCGCGAGGGCTGGGAAATCATAATGCGCCGGGGCGCGGAGCGTGAGCTTGACCGCACCCGGGGTGCCTGCGCCGTAAATGGCGACGCCGGCTGAGTCCGGGCCGCGCCCGGTGAGGACCGACAGCATGCCAGCGGTTAAACTGCCAAGCTGGGGCTCCAACGCCTTATTTTTTAGAAAAAGTCCTGCAATGCCGCACATGGTTCAACCTATCTCCTGTACTAGGCTGAATGTTAACCAGAGGCGGCGGCGGCGTCAACTGATAAGAACAAACAATTCTTGATAGGAAAGTCTATTTTTCGCCCGGCGGGGTATTTTTCATCATCAGGAGATAGATAATCTGGTTAACGACGAAGATCGGGGCAACCACGAATAGGATTTTGCCGCCCTGGGGCGTGCCGGCGGAAAGGAAGGCGATGAGGAGGAAGCTGGCGCCGGAGAGAATCGGCAGGAAAGACAGCGCCACCCAGCGCGGGGCGAACATGCCGGGCTGGCCCCGCAGGTTCCAGTGCATGGGGAGTTTGGCGCTGGGGGGGACGAAATGGCCGCCCAGGATGGAGAGGAGCACGATGAGCGCGAAGGCCGCCGTGGCGACGGCGTATGGCAGCGGCATCGGCTCAGGCGGGTTCGCGGTTGTGGGTGATGATGGAGAGGTAGGTGATGGGTTTGGCCAGGAGCTTTTCCGGGCCGTGCGGGGCGGCGGAGTCGAACAGCAAGGCGTCACCGGGAGTGAGGTGGTAGGACTGGTCGCCGTGGCGGTAGGTGACTTCGCCGGTCAGCATGTAGATGAACTCGGTGCCCTCATGCTGGAAGGCAGGGTATGGGGCGGCGTCTTCATGCAGGGCGATGAGGTAGGGCTCGACGACGACGTTACCGCCCAGAGCCGCGCCGAGCAGGCTGTATTGGTGGCCCGCCTTGGTGCCCCGGCGCTCAATGCGCACGCCCGTGCCGGCTTTGACAAAGGAGCAGTCCCGCTTTTCCTCGAAGGTGGAGAAGAAGGTGGTGAGCGGGACGTTCAGCGCGGAGGCGAGGGCTTGCAGGCTGGCGAGCGAGGGGGAGATCTGGCCGTTTTCAATTTTGGAGAGCATGCCGCCGGAAAGGCCCGCCGATGTGGCAAGCTCGGAGACCGTGATGCCGACGCGGCGGCGCAGCTGGCGGACCTGCACGCCGATGGCCTGCTCCAACGTAAGGTCTGACACCGCCGGGGCGGAGGAGCCGGTGACGTAGGCTTCGGACTCTTGCGGCTGGGCTTTGGCTTGGGCGTGGTCGGCCATGCTGGGTTCTCCGTGAGCGCCCATTATGACTCAAAGACGGGAAATGCCAAACCTCTTTTACGCTTCAGAGACACCTTCGATGCGTTTGGCTGCCGTCAGGGTGTTGCGCAGCAGGCAGGCGATGGTCATGGGGCCGACGCCGCCGGGGACCGGGGTGATGCGGCCCGCCACCGGCTCGGCGGTGGCGAAATCGACATCGCCCACCAGCTTGGTTTTGCCTTCAAGTGCTGGGACGCGGTTGATGCCGACATCAATGACCGTGGCGCCGGGTTTGATCCAGTCGCCCTTGATGATTTCCGGCTTGCCGACGGCGGCGATGAGGATGTCGGCGGTGCGGCAGACATCGGCGAGGTTGCGCGTGCGGGAATGGGCGATGGTGACGGTGCAGTTTTGCTGGAGAAGCAGCTGCGCGATGGGTTTGCCGACGAGGTTCGAGCGGCCCACGACGACGGCGTTGAGGCCGGTCATGTCGCCCAGGCGGTCTTGCAGGAGCAGGATGCAGCCGAGCGGGGTGCAGGGCACCAGGCCGGGCAAGCCTGCCGCGAGGAGTCCGGCATTGGTGACGGTGAGACCATCAACATCCTTGGCCGGGCTGATGGCGGCGATGATGGAGTCGGCGTTGAGGTGTTTGGGCAAAGGCAGCTGCACCAGGATGCCGTGGACGTCGGGGTCGGCGTTGAGCTGCTGCACCACGGCGAGGAGGTGTTCCTGCGTGGTGTCACCGGGGAGACGGTGTTCGAACGACCGCATCCCCACCTGCACCGTCTGCTTGGCTTTGTTGGCGACATAGACGCGCGAGGCAGGGTCGTCGCCCACCAGGACAACGGCGAGGCCGGGCTTGAACGAGAGCGTGGCGACTTCCTCCGTGATGGTGGCGCGCAGGATTTCCGCAAAAAGTTTGCCGTCGATGATGTCTGCCAAGTGATGCTGCCTTATTTCTTGTAAGTAAAATAAGATAATTATAAAGAATGTCTTTTGTCAATGTAGAAGAAAGCGGGAGTCGGACATAGGGGGTAAAAGGAAGCAGCGCCTTTTTGCAAAAAAGAACCGCTTCCTAAGGCTTACAGCGTCTTAAACATCACCAGCGCATCCACGAAGCCCTGCTTGGGATGCAGAAAAGCGCCCGGCAGCCTGCCGGCGATTTTAAAGCCGAGAGACCGCCAGAGGCGAACGGCGCGTTTGTTGGCGCTGACCACGAAATTGAACTGCATGGCCCGGTAGCCCTGCGCGCGCGCAAGGGCGGCGGAGTGTTCATACATCTGGCGGGCAACGCCGCGCCCGGACGCCGACGCGCGGGTCATGTAACCGCAATTACAGACATGCCTTCCGCCGCCTTGCTGGTTGGGCCGCAGGTAGTAGGTGCCTAGAATGACGCCGTTTTCCTCGGCGACGAAGGTTTCACGGTCAGAGCCCAACCAGTACTCCAGCGCGGCTTGTTCGGTGAGGTCGCGGTCCAGCGCATAGGTCTCGCCCGCGCGGATGGTGGGGCCGATGATCTCCCAGATGGCTTGACCGTCTGCGGCGAGGGCTGGGCGGATGAGCATCCGGTATCCCTAGCCCCTCGCAGACAAAAAAGCGCGCAAAAAACTCTTTTCAGTCTGGGGCATAGTCTTTAACGCCGCCACAGCCCATGCCCCAGATCACCAGAAGTTTTTTGGCTCTTTTTTCCAAAAAAGAACTGCTTCCAAACTCTACGCGTTAAACACCACGGTTTTTTTGGTATTGAGGATGACCCGGTCTTCGAGGTGGTAGCGGACGGCGCGGGCGAGGACGCGGCGTTCGATGTCGCGGCCTTTGCGGACGAGGTCGTCGGGGGTGTCGGCGTGGGTGATGCGTTCGACGTCTTGTTCGATGATGGGGCCTTCGTCGAGGTCCGCGGTGACGTAGTGCGCGGTGGCGCCGATGAGTTTGACGCCGCGCCCGTGGGCCTGGTGGTAGGGTTTGGCGCCCTTGAAGCCCGGCAGGAAGGAGTGGTGGATGTTGATGCATTTGCCGGAGAGTTTGGCGCTCAAATCATCGGAGAGAACCTGCATGTAGCGGGCGAGGACGACGAGGTCGGACTGGGTTTCCTGCACCAGGGACCAGATTTGGGCTTCCTGCTCGGCTTTGGTGTCTTTGGTGACGGGCAGGTGGTGGAAGGGGATGCCGGCGAAGTCGATGCCGGTGTAATGTTCCGGGCCGTGATTGGAGACGATGGCGGTGGGGGTCATGGCGAGTTCGCCGGTGCGCCAGCGGTAGAGGAGGTCGACCAGGCAATGGTCGAACTTGGAGACCAGGAGCAGGACGCGGCGGGGCTGGGTGTGGTCGTTAATGAAGTAGCGCATGGCGAAGGACGCGGCGATGGGGGCGAAACCTTCGCGCAGGGTGTCGATGTTGCCGGTGGCGTCGAGGTCGAAGGCGATGCGGGCGAAGAATTTGCTGGATTCGAGGTCGTCGAATTGCTGGGCCTCGCGGATGTCGCCGCCTTGCTCGTAGAGGTACGTGGCGACGGCGGCGACGATGCCGGGGCGGTTCAGGCAGGACAGTTTCAGGACGTAAGAGGCTTTAGACATGGGGGCTTGTTCCCTTGGGGGGCTGAAGTTTCACGGAGCGGGGGCGCGCGGGGCGCGGCGTTCAACCTCGTGCGGGGAGGAATTCGAATTCATGGCTTGCCTCTAACAAAGCGTGGTGCAGGGCGCCAGCGAAGCTGCGGAAGCAGGCGAGGAGGAAGGAATCGTCCTCGCGCCAGAGTTTTACCCCGAGATGGGCGGCGAGGGTTAGGGCGACGGCGTCAGCGGGGAAGACGCTCTCGTGGAGGTCGATGGGGACGAGTTTGGCGAGGATGGCACGGGCGTGGGGGCCGGTGACGCGGAAGAGGAAGTGGCCGTCGCTTTGCTCGGTGAGGGCGGCGTGCGGGGCGGCGGGGCTCAGGGTCTCGAAGAGGGTCTCGCTGGGGGAGATGGCGAGCCAGGCGTTGGGGCCGGACCAGAGGTAGGTGGTGCCGTTATGGGTGACGCGGCGGGGGGTGGTGGGGAGGGCCACGCCCAGCGCGGCGGACAGGGCTGGCCCTTGGCCTTTGAAAGCCGAGAGGCTGACGATGGCGCGGTGGGGGACGGGCTGTACCGTGCCGGTGGCGGGGCTAAGCGCGGGGGTGGCGGCGTCAAGCATGTACGCGGCTCCCGGTGGGGTCGAAGAAGACGGGGGGGACGATTTCGGCGAGCGTGTCGCCATTGCGCACGGGGTCGTAGACGCGGATGGTCTCGCCGATGCGCTCGGGGCCGTGGGACAGCATGGCCAGCGCGATGGGGTGGCCGAGCGAAGGGGAGAAGACGGCGGAGGTGATGAAGCCTTGGTCGTTGGCGATGACCGCCTCGGCGCCCGGGGGCAGGAGGTGGCTGCCTGCGCGCAGCGGGGTGGTGCCGTCCAGCGGTTTCAGGCCGACGAGGCGGGGGCGCGCGGGGTCCGTGAGGGCGGGGCGAGCGGCCAAAGCGCGGCCCACGAAGTCCTTTTTGGTGGAGAGGAGTTTGCCCATGCCGAGGTCGTGGGCGGTGGTTTGGCCGTTGAGTTCCGGGCCCGCCGGGTGGCCTTTTTCGATGCGCATGACGCCCAACGCCTCCGTGCCGTAGGGGGTGATGTTGTATTCCTCGCCTGCCGCCATGAGGGTGCGCACCAGGGCGTTGCCGTAGCGGGCGGGGACGGCGATTTCGTAGGCCAGCTCACCCGAGAAGGAGAGGCGGAAGAGGCGGGCTTTTTGGCCGCTGGTCAGGGTGACTTCGCCCGCTGCCATGTAGGGGAAGGCTTCGTTGGAGATGTCGCTCTCGGGCGAGAGGATTTTTTGCAGGGTGCGGCGGGCGTTGGGGCCGGCGACGGCGAGCTGCGCCCATTGGTCGGTGATGGAGATGAAGGAGACGTCGAGTTCGGGCCACAGGATCTGGTGGCAGAATTCGAGGTGCTGCATGACTTTGACCGCGTTGGCGGTGGTCGTGGTCATGACGAAATGGGTTTCGGCCAGGCGGGCGCAGGTGCCGTCATCCATGGCGAAGCCGTCTTCACGCAGCATGAGGCCGTAGCGGGCGCGGCCGACTTTCAGGGTGCTCCAGGCGTTGGTGTAGACGCGCTCCAGGAGTTTCGCGGCGTCGGGGCCTTGGATGTCGATTTTACCCAGCGTGGTGACGTCGCAGAGGCCAACGGACTCACGGACGGCTTTGACTTCGCGCTGGGTGGCGGCGGACCAGTCCTCGCCGGGGCGGGGGAAGTATTGCGAGCGCAGCCACAGGCCGGTTTCCACGAAGGTGGCGCCGAGGGCGGACAGGGCCTCATGCGTGGGCGCGAGGCGGGAAGGTTTGAAGTGTTTGGCTTTGTGCGGGCCGGCGAGGACGCCGAGCGCGACCGGGGTGTAAGGCGGGCGGAAGCGGGTGGTGCCGGTTTGCGGGATGGTTTTGCCGTTGGCTGCCGCCAGGAGCGCCAGGGCGTTGACGTTGGCGGTTTTGCCTTGGTCGGTGGCCATGCCGAGCGTGGTGTAGCGCTTGAGGTGTTCGACGGAGGTGAAGCCCTCCTGCGAGGCCAGGGCGATGTCTTTGGCGGTCACGTCGTTCTGGTAATCGACGAAGGATTTGCCGGGTTTGCTGCCGGTGAGCCAGAGCGGCTGGATGTTGGCGTTGATCCCCTGCCCTGCCGCGGCGCCGACCACGGTGAGGTCTGGCGGGAGGGTGCCGGGGATGAAGGTGGCGAGGGCTTCGTCCCAGACCGGCTTGCCGTCGAGATGGGAGGTGAGGTGGAGCGTGGGGTTCCAGCCGCCGGACATGGCGATGAGGTCGCAGTCCAGGGTTAGGGTGGTGCCGTTGGGGTTGCGGATTTTTGCGCCGGTGACGCCGAGGCTGCCGATGGCTTCTTCCAGCGTGGCGCCGGCGAAGACCGGGGCGCCGGCTTCGGCGGCCAGGGTGTGGACCAGGGGGGAGCTTTTGGCGCGGCTGTCGACGATGGCGGCGATGGCGATGCCGGCTTCGGCGAGGGAGGGGATGGTGATGGCGGCGTCATCGTTGTTGAGGACGAGGACGGCGCGGCTGCCGGGGGCGGTGGCGTAGCGGTGGATGTAGGCGCGCACGGCGCCAGCCAGCATCACGCCGGGGAGGTCGTTGTTCGGGAAGACGAGCGGGCGTTCCAGGGCACCGGTGGCGAGGACGGCGTTTTTGGCGATGATCCGGGTGAGGCGCTGGCGCGGGGCGGTGGAGGATGGGAGGTGGTCGGTGAGGCGTTCGACGGCGCCGTAGGTGCCGGTGTCGTACACGCCGAAGACGGTGGTGCGGGTTAGGATGGTAACGTTTTCCGGGAGCGAGGTGTCCGGGGTTTTGCCGTCGGAAAGGGCCTGGCCGCCGAGGCGCGGGGATTCTTCGCAGAGGAGGATGCGGCCCCCTGCCCTGCTCGCTTCGCGCGCGGCGGTGAGGCCGGCTTCGCCGCCGCCGATGATCAGCGTGTCGCAGAAGAGCGTGGATTTTTCGTAGGAGTCGGGGTCGGGTACGCCTGCGTTGCGGCCCAGCCCGGCGGCGCGGCGGATGATGGGCTCGTAGAGTTTTTCCCAGAAGGACGCGGGCCACATGAAGGTTTTGTAGTAGAAACCGGCGGCGAACAGGGGCGAGAGTTTGGCGTTGACCGAGAGCAGGTCGTGCTTGAGGGACGGGAAGCGGTTTTGACTGTTGGCGGTCAGGCCTTCAAACAATTCGGCGACGGTGGCGCGGGTGTTGGGCTCGCGGTAGGCGCCGTCGCGCAGTTCCACCAGGGCGTTGGGTTCTTCCGAGCCTGCGGAGATCGCGCCGCGCGGGCGGTGATATTTGAAGCTGCGGCCAAGCAGGGTGACGCCGTTGGCGAGCAGGGCGGAGGCCAGCGTGTCACCCGCGTAGCCTTGGTAGGGCTTGCCGTCGAAGGTGAAGGTGATCGGCCGGGAGCGGTCGATGAGGCCGCCTTGGGGGAGACGATGCGCGCTCATGCTGCGTCTTTCGCGGAAGTGACGGTGAGGATTTCATGCGTGGCGAGGTTGCGCGTGACGGTGAGCCAGGCGTGGCAACCGGCGCTGTGATACCACAGTTCCGCATGCGAACCGTTTTTATTGTCGCGGATGTAGACGTAATCGGTCCATTCCGGCAGCGGGGCGTCGGGCGCGGGGCGTTTGACCGTGGCGTCGCCAAGGTAGGAAAATTCTTCGAGGCCGCGTTGGCCGCAATGGGGGCAGGTGAGTCTCATTAGTGCAAATTCGGCTGTGCGCCGACACCTTTCTCGTCAATGAGTTTGCCGGTCGCGAAACGGTCCAACCGGTACGCCGCCGCGACATCATGCGGGGTTTCGCGCGCGATGAGATGGGCGAAGCAGTAGCCCGAGGCCGGGGTGGCTTTGAAGCCGCCGTAGCACCAGCCGGCATTCAGGAAGAGGTTTTCGACCGGGGTTTTGTCGATGATGGGGGAGCCGTCCATGGTCATGTCCATGACGCCGCCCCAGTGGCGCAGCAGGCGGGCACGGCCGATCATCGGCATGAGGGCGACGCCGCCTTCACACACGTCCTCGATGGTGGGGAGGTTGCCGCGCGCGGCGTAGGAGTTGTAGCCGTCGAGGTCGCCGCCGAAGACCAGACCGCCTTTGTCGGACTGCGAGATGTAGAAATGGCCCGCGCCGAAGGTGATGACGTTGTCGATGAGGGGTTTTAGACCCTCGGTGACGAAGGCTTGCAGGACGTGGCTCTCCAGCGGCAGGCGCAGGCCCGCCTGGGCGGCGACGAGGGAGGATGCGCCGGCGACGGCGAGGCCGAGTTTTTTGGCGCCGATGTAGCCGCGTGTGGTTTCCACCCCGATGGCTTTGCCGTTTTCCTGGCGGATGGCGGTGACTTCGCAATTCTGGATGATGTCGACGCCGAGACGATCCGCAGCGCGGGCGTAGCCCCAGGCCACGGCGTCATGACGGACGGTGCCGCCGCGTTTTTGACAGAGTGCGCCCTGGATGGGGAAGCGGGCGTTGTCGTAGTCGAGGTAGGGGATTTTGGCTTTTAGCGCGGCGCGGTCGAGGAGTTCGGAGTCGACGCCGTTCAGGCGCATGGCGTTGCCGCGCCGCGCGTAGGCGTCGCGCTGGGCGTCTGAGTGGTAGAGGTTGAAGACGCCGCGCTGGCTGACCATGGCGTTGTAGTTGATGTCCTGCTCCAGACCCTCCCAGAGTTTCATGGAGAGTTCGTAGAACGCGGTGTTGCCGGGGAGCAGGTAGTTGGAGCGCACGATGGTGGTGTTGCGGCCGATGCTGCCGTTGCCGAGCCAGCCCTTCTCCACTACCGCGATGCGGCCCACGTTATGGTGTTTGGCGAGGTAATAGGCCGTGGCCAGGCCGTGGCCGCCGCCGCCGATGATCACCACGTCGTAGTCCGGCTGCGGCGTGGCGTCCTTCCAGGCGGGCTTCCAGCCGGTATGGCCGCGCAGGGCTTGGGAGAGGACCGTAAGTGCGGAGTATTTCATGGCTTCAGGGCTGCCCAAGCTGGTGTATCTGACATCGGGATCACATAATATTCCTGTGAGTTAAATACAGTTATGCACAAGAATTTTTTGGGTGTCAAATTGGTAGCGAAGAAAGCGGCGCTTTTTTGCAAAAGAGAACTGCTTCCTACCCTAAATTTCCAGTACGCCGGGGCGGAAGGTGAGGACACGGGGTTCTTTCGACACATAGCCGCGCGGGGCGGAGACCAGGCGGATGCCGGCTTGCTCGGTTTCATGCCGGTGGTGGGTGTGGCCGTGAATCCAGGCGGTGGGGGCAAGATTGGCGAATTCCACCAGCATGTCCGACGCATAGGCCGGGGCGATGATGCCGGAGCGCTTGCCCAGCACGGCGGGAGTCGGCGCGTGGTGGGTGACGATGATGTTTTGCGCCTCTGGAACGCTGCGGCGCAGACCGGCCAGGGTTTTATGCAGCCAGGCGCGCGACTCCAGGTGATGGGCCAGCGCGTCCTGCGGCGTGAAGACGCCTTTGGGGCTGCTGATATAGAAATGGTCGTTCATGCTGCGGGCGGCGAGGCTCATGGCCGTGGGGGCGTTGCCGCCCAGCGCGTAGTCCGTCCATAACGTGGCGCCCAGCACGTTCAGCCGCTGGCCGGAAAAGAGGAAACTGGCGACGGATTTTTCGAGGAAATGCACGCGCCCCCTGGTGTGTTCGGCGGCGCGGAAGAAGGCGGGCAGAAGCTGGTCCACGGCGTGGTGGTAATATTCGTGGTTGCCCGCGACATAGACCACCGGGGCTTCGAGGTATTTCGCCACCTGATCGGCGTAGACGATGCCGCGCAGGCCGTTATGGATGTCGCCCGCCATGACCACAAGGTCGATCTTGCCGAGATTGTCGAGGAAGGGGCCGCGCCTGGGATGCGCCGGGATGGCTTTGCGCCGGGCGAGGAAGGCGGACCAGCCGCGCAGGCCCAGGCGCCAGCGCTCCAGCTCCAGATGTAGATCGCTCATATAAGCGATGCGGATCATCTGAGGCTGCGCAGCAGGAGGAAGAAGAAGCCGGCGGCGAAGGCGAAGGTGAGGCCCTGCCAGATTTGCAGCTGGGTGAGGGGGAACGCGCTGCCCTGGCTGCGGTCATGCTCGTGGCCGTCGATGAGGCCGGTTTGCAGGGCGCGGGCAAATTCGCCGGCGTCGGGGAAGCGCTCTGCCGGGCTTGCCGCCAGGCCGCGCGCCAGGGCGTCACCCAGCCAGCTCGGCAGGTCCGGGCGCAGACGGGCGAGCGGGGTGTCCTCACGCTGGCCGAAGGGGTACGCGCCGCCGGAGAACATGCGGTAGAAGGTGACCGCCAGGGCGTAAACTTCCGTGCGGGCGTTGGCGGCGACGCCTTGCAGGAGTTCGGGCGCCATGTAGCGGATGGTGCCGCCGGGTTTGACGGCTTCGGCGATGTCGATGCCCGGGAGATAGGCGAGGCCGAGATCGATCAGGCGGATCTCGTTGCGCTCCAGCAGCATGATGTTTTCCGGTTTGATGTCCCGGTGGATGATCTGGATGGCGGCGAGGTCCTGCACGGCTTCACAAAGTTTTAAGGCGAAACCGACGCCTTCCGGCAGGGACATGGGCGGCGCGCGGTGCAGGCGGGCCTCCAGGGTTTCGCCGAGATAGAGCGGCATGACCAGGTACAGGCTGGAGCGGCGCTCGGGCGGCAGGTCGAGGTATCGCGCGACGTTATGGCCGCGCACGGTGGTGCCGATCCAGGCCTCACGCATGAAGCCGGCGGCGAAGACTTCGTCTTGCAGCATGGAAGGCAAGGGGATTTTCAGGACGACGTCGCGGTTCTCGATCGTGTCGTAGGCGGCTTTCAGCAGGGTGTAACGGCCGCGATAGAGGGTGCGGCCGAGGGTGAAGCCGTCCCACACATCGCCGTCGCGCGGGGCGGGGCGCAGCGGCAGGTCGGCGAGCTGGGCGGCAATGGCCTGGGCGGAGGCGGTGGGGGCGGCGAGGATGTCCAGCACCATGACGGATTTGTCGCCCTCCGCCGCGCCCAGCGCGTGCAGCAGGGCGGCGGCCAGGGCGTCTGGGCTCTCCGGCGCGGTGAGCAGGGCGCCGGCGAGCAGGGTGTAAACCGCCTCGGCGGCCAGGTCATCCGCGCCGCAGACAACGATGTAGCGGTCGCCGGGCTGCACATCCTCCTCGGCGTAATCGACGGAAAGCTCCAGATCGAGGCCGACGGCGCGCGTTGGGGTTTTGCTGCCGTCCTGCTGGGGCCGCGTGTGGTCGCGCATCAGGGGCGAGAGGGTGACATCGCGGTAACGGAAGAGCTTGCCGGTGCCGACCTGGGCAATGCCGATCTGGTTGTTCTGGAACATCAGCACGCTGAGCGAGACGGGGACGAGGTGGCGGGCGGTGTCCGTGCGGGTCTGGCCGTAGAGCCAGCGGTTGACGGCGGTGAGCGACAGGCTGGCGGCGCGGCGGCTGGACAGGGTGCGCGCGGCGCCGAAATAGCCCTCGGCCAGGGAGTGGACGACGAGCTGGGCGCAGTCGCGCGCGTCGCCGGTATGTTCGGCGTGGTCGGGGTGGGCGCGGGCCATGGCGGCGATGATGCCGCGCTCGGTATGGCCGAAGGCGTCCCCCGCATAGACGGCGTAGAAATTACGCGAGTCGCGCGGGAGGACGGTGGCGGCGAAGCCGGTGGCGATCTGCCAGGCACCGCTGGTGACGGGCTCGGCGCTAGCCGTCACGGTATTCTGCTGGATGCCATAAGACATCTTGCGCTCCTTTATCGTTCACGCTGCGCGACAGGACGAAGAGCAGGTCGGACAGGCGGTTGAGATAGACCAGGACGAGGCGGTTCACGGCTTCGTCCGGCGCGGCGAGCAGGGTGACGACGCTGCGCTCCGCGCGGCGGGAAACCGTGCGGGCATGATGCAGGAACGCCGCCGCCGGGGAGCCGCCGGGCAGGATGAAGGAGGCGAGCGGGGCAAGCTCGGCGTTCAGGCGGTCGATCTGGCCTTCCAGCCAGTCCACTTGCGGCTGGGTGATGCGCAATGCGGATGCCGGGCCGATGGGCGTGCAGAGGTCCGCGCCGAGGTCGAACAAATCATTTTGCAGGCGGGCGAGGAGGAGATCCTCCGCGCCGGTAAGGTGCAGGCGGGCGAGGCCGAGGACGGCGTTGGTCTCGTCCACCTCGCCGATGGCGGTGATGCGGGGGGAGGATTTGGCCACCCGCGCGCCATTGCCAAGCGAGGTTTCACCGGTGTCGCCGCCCCTTGTGTAGATCTTGTCGAGCTTGACCATTGCGCCATTCAGACACGCCACGCCGCGCCGGGCAAGGGTGTGGCTTTATGGTACAGTGAATTTATAGATGAAGGTTTTAGGCTGATGCAGGAAGCAGTTCTTTTTTAAAAAAAGGAACCAAAAAACGCTTATGAATCTGGGCCATGGGCTTTTGCGCCGCCACCGCCCAAGGCCTAGATTCATAAGCGTTTTTTGCGCGCTTTTTTACAAAAAGCGCTGCTTCCTTTTATTTTCTAAAGCGCCGCCGCCACGCGCTCGATGACGCCCGACCAGTCATAGGCACGCTCCTGGCGAAAGAGGCGGAGCGAGGGATACCAGGGCGTGTCTTCGCGTTCCAGCAGCCAGCGCCAGTCTGGCGCGCGGGGCAGCACCAGGGAGGTGCGAACGCCCATGGCGCCGGCGATGTGGGCGACCGAAGTGTCAATCGTCACCAGCTGTTCGACATTGCGCAGGATGGCCATGGTGTCGGCGAAGTCGCCGATTTCCGCGCCCAGGTTGATGAGCGGGGCGTGCTGGAAATAGCTGCCGACCTGGGCGATTTGCTCGCCCTTCTGCACGGTGAGAATCACCAGATCGTCGCGCGCGAAAAGCGGCGCGAACTGCTCCAGTTTCATCGTGCGCTTGCGGTCGTTTTTGTGCGTGGGGCGGCCGGCCCAGACGAGGGCGATGCGGCGCTTGTTCTTCGGCACCAGGCGGTCCAGCTTGGCGCCCCACGTGGCGACGAGTTCGGCGCTGGGGGCGAGGTAGTTTTCCGCCGGGATGTTGGTGGGCGTGATGCCGGCCAGGCGCGGCAGGCCGGAGAGCGGGATGTAGGCGTCGAAGTCCCCGGTATCCTCCCAGCGGGAGACGATTTTGCCGATGCCGGGGATCTGGCGCAGGAGCGGGCGCAGCTCGTTGCTGCACGCCAGAATGGGGGCGGGGGCGAGCAGCGCCGCCCAGGGGATGAGGCGGCCGAACTGGATGCAGTCGCCAAAGCCCTGGTCGCCGACGATGAGCAGGCGGCCGGGCGGGAGCGGCTGGCCGTCCCATTGCGGTTTGTCGGTTTTGGGCAGCATGCCCTCGGCCTGTTTCAGCTTGAAGCGCCATTCATAGCTCTCCCAGCCTTCCGTCAGGCGGCCTGCCAGGAGCAGGGCTTCGGCTTTTTCAAAATGCGCCTCGGCGTAGTCCGGCTCCAGCGCCAGGGCCTGGTCGGAGATGGCCACCGCCTCGTCCAGCTCCAGACGCTCGTAATGGATCAGCGCCAGGTTGAAGTGGGCGCGCGCGTCCTTGGGGGCCAGCTCCACGGCGCGGCGACCGGCGCGCACGGCATCGTCCAGCCGCCCGGCGCCGCGATAGACCTCGCACATGTTGCGCGGGTAGATCGCCACGGTGGGGGCCAGTTCCTGGGATTTTTCCATCTGCTCGATGGCTTGGGCGATGCGGCCCAGGCGGTAGGCGACGATGCCGGAGAGATGCAGAATATGCGGGTGCTCGGGCATGGCGGCCAGCATGCGCTTGGCGAGGTCGTCGGCCTCGGGCAGCTTGTTCTCACGCTCCAGCTTGGCGAGACGCTCCAGCGCGTCGCTTAACTGCATCACGGTTTTACCCGGTGTGGCTTCGCTCATGGCGCGTCTCCGTAACCCAGCTCGGTGATCCAGGGGGCCAGCACGGGCTGCACCTCGGCAAACAGGCTGGGGACGGCTTTGAGGGCTTCGCGGTAGGCGTACAGGCTGTTGGTGTGCACCGGCTTGCGCGCGGCGAAATGCACCGGGACCGGGCCGGAGGGGCGGGCGGCATTAGCGCGCAAGGCGGCTTCCCCCGGCAGGCTGGCGGAGGTGCCGATGAAGTCTGCGACCCGGGTCAGCGTGGCGTGCGGGGCGGTGATCAGATCCTCGTAGCGCACCGGCAGGTAGCGCAGGGTGAGCTGGCCGCGATAGTGCTTCACCATGTCCATGCACAGCGCGTAATGGCGCGCGGCGGTGTGGATGGAGGCGCCGCAATCGCCCTCCAGCCGGCCGTCCTGGCTGAGGATGGAGAGCATGACGTCCAGCGGGTGGCGCAGGACATGGATGATGGGGGCTTGCGGGAAGAGCAGCTTGATGAGGCCGAGATGCCAGAGATTCGAAGGCGCACGGTCGGTGAGGAAGCGTGTGTCCGGGGTCAGGCCGAGGCGGGTGCGGGGCAGGTCGTAGCGCGCGCGCAGTTGGGCGGGCAGATCCGCGCCCGCGCCGATGAGGGCGGAATCCAGCGCCTCGGGGTAGGCCGATTTGTCGCCGGTGAGGCGGGGGATGAGGTTGGCGAGATCGGCCACCGGGGCGAAATCATCGCCGGCGGCGAAGCCCGGGAGCTGCGAGAGGAGCTGCTCCAGGAGCGACGAGCCGGAGCGCGGGAAGCCAAGGAGGAAGACGGGCTGGCGCCGCGGCGGGGTTTCGTCGCGCGGCAGGGGCATGATGCGGTCGGCGGTGAAATAGGCCTTGTATTCCTGGGCGCGGGCGATGAAGGGGGCTGGCTGATAGATCGCATTTTCCCGCTCGCGCAGGAGTTTTTTGGCGCTGGCGTAGCAGCTCACCGCCTCCGGCAGGCGCTTTTGCTGGGCCAGGGCCTGGCCGCGCGCCCAGAGTTCCAGGGCCAGCAGGTTTTCATCGCCGAGACGGGCCAGCGCGGCTTCCGGGTTGTCCGCCAGCAGGTCCAGCCGCACGCGCAGCAGGCGCAGGGCGCGGTCGTCAGGCCATTTTACCAGCGCGTCATCGAGCAATTTGGTGGCGTGGGCGGGCTCAAAGCGCGCGGCCTGCACCTGGGCGTAACCGCCGATGCCGCGCTTGTTGTCCGGGCGCAGGGCGAGGGCTTTCTCATACAGCGCCGCCGCTTCTTCGAGGCGCGATTGCAGCTTCAGATTCCAGGCGAGGTTGGAGAGCACCACGCCGTCCTCACGCCCAAGCAGCGCCACAGCGCGGCGGTAATGCGTCTCGCCCTCTTGCAGATGGCCGGTCTCGGTGAGGACCACGCCCAGCACATGGTGGGCGGTGGCGTCCTTCGGGCTGGCTTTCAGCGCGCGCTCCGCCGATTCCCGCGCCGCCGCGTAGCGCCCCAGGCCAATGATGTATTGCGCGAAGGCAAGATTGGCTGCCGCGCGCGCCGCCGGGGCGCCCGGCAGTGCGGCCAGACGCGCGCCCAGGGCTTCCGCTGCGGGATTCCGTTTTTGCGCCTTGCGGATTTCAAACAACACACGCAGCGCCTGGCGGTGATTCGGCGCCAGGTCCAGCAGGGTTAAGGCCAGGGCTTCGGCCTCGGCATATTTCTTTTCGTTGAAGAATTTTGTTGCGGTTGCCGCCTGGTCATCGAGCAGCACCACGCCTTGCTGGTTCGGCAGCGCCGCTTCATCCAGGGCGCAGCAGCGCACCCGGCGCAGACCGCTGGCGCATTCGCATAAGGCCGTATCTAGCATGCTCTTCGTCACCGTCTCATACAAATGCGTGTAAATCCTATATTACCTGCTTTGCCGGGCCCGGCAACGCCGCCGCGAGGTTAAAAAATTCCGCTGATAATTCAAGGTGTTCTGAAAATGCGAATCATTCTTAGACAGTAAAGAAACCTTGACCCGGCGGGCCATTGCCGCCACATCGGCGTTTGCGGAACAGGAGTTTTTTCATGCGGCAATTTTCACAACTTTCCGAGCGTGAGGTTTTGGCGCTGGCCATCGGCGCCGAGGAAGAGGACGGCCGTATCTATAACGATCTGGCCGAGCGGCTGCGCGAGGATTATCCCGCCTCGGCCAGCGTGTTTGCCGACATGGCCGCCGAGGAGACCGGACACCGCCACCGGCTGCTGGAACTCTACCGGGCGAAATTCGGCGAGCATATTCCGCTCATCCGCCGCCAGGATGTGAAGGGCTTTCTCAACCGCAAGCCGGTGTGGCAGTTGCCCAAACCGAATCTCGACGATGTCCGCAATATGGCCGAAAGCATGGAAGCCGAGACGCAGCGCTTTTACCGGCTCGCCGCCTCGCGCGCCACGGATGTTTCGGTGCGCAAACTGCTGGGGGATCTGGCCGAGGCCGAGCAGGTGCACGAGCACCGGGCCGACCAGCTCTCCGCTTTAAATGTGAGCGATGCCGCCCGCCATGACGAGGATGCCCACGCCAAGCAGGCGTTTGTGCTGCAATATATTCAGCCCGGGCTGGTCGGGCTGATGGATGGCTCCGTCTCCACCCTGGCGCCGATCTTTGCCGCCGCCTTCTCCACCGGCCATCCGCATGCGGCGTTTATCGTGGGGGCCGCGGCCTCGCTGGGGGCCGGCATCTCCATGGGGTTCGCCGAGGCGCTCTCCGACGACGGCAGCCTGACCGGGCGCGGCACGCCGATTTACCGCGGGCTGATTACCGGGGCGATGACCACGCTGGGCGGCATCGGCCACACCCTGCCCTTCCTCATCCCCGACCTGCACCTGGCGTTGATTGTGGCGTTCTGCGTGGTGACGGTGGAGCTGGCGGTGATCTCCTGGATCAGGTGGAAGTTTATGGATACTTCGCCGATCCGCGCCACGCTGCAGGTGGCGCTGGGCGGGGCGCTGGTGTTTGCCACCGGCGTGCTGATTGGGGCGGGGTAGGAAGCAAGCAAGCGCTTCTTTTTGAAAAAAAGAACCAAAAAACTTCTGATAATCTGGGCCTTGGGCTGTGAAGCCGTCACAGCCCAAGGCCCAGATTAATAAGCGTTTTTTGCGCGCTTTTTTACAAAAAAACGCTGCTTGCTTTCCAGCTTCTGGGCTCGCGGTTGCCTTGGCCGGGTTTATCGGCGATGCTGACGTATAGGTTAGGCCCGAGGGAAACCCAGAAAATGTCATTGCCAGCAGTTTTGCAGGGGCGGCTTGCCCTGCCCGTCATCGCCGCGCCGCTGTTTATTATCTCTAACCCCGACCTGGTGATCGCCGACTGCACCAGCGGCGTGGTTGGCGCGTTTCCCTCGCTGAACGCCCGCCCGGCGGAGAAGTTTGAGGAGTGGCTGGTGAAAATCACCACCGCCCTCGCCGCCTGGGATGCGGCGCACCCGGAGCAGCCCGCCGCACCGTTTGCCGTGAACCTCATCGTTCACCGCTCCAATGAGCGGCTGCTGCATGATCTGGAACTCTGCGTGAAATACCGGGTGCCGATCGTCATCACCTCGCTCGGCGCGCGCACCGATGTGTTCGACGCCATCCACGCCTATGGCGGCATCGTGCTGCACGACATCATCAACAACGCCTTCGCCAAAAAAGCGGTGGAAAAGGGCGCGGATGGGATCATCGCCGTCGCCGCCGGAGCCGGGGGGCACGCGGGCACCATCTCCCCCTTCGCCCTGGTGCAGGAAATCCGCGAATGGTTCTCCGGGCCCCTCGCCCTCTCCGGCGCCATCGCCACCGGGGACGCCATCCTCGCCGCGCAGGCCATGGGCGCGGACCTCGCCTATATCGGCTCCGCCTTCATCGCCACCACCGAGGCCAATGCCTCC
>Ga0181525_10001430_pt1 | contig 20318 bp, 17 predicted proteins | sample PEATcosm2014_Bin_48_FD_121100 | JGI IMG/M metagenome (GOLD analysis project Ga0181525, IMG submission 121100) | Peatland microbial communities from MTU Mesocosm Facility, Houghton, MI, USA - PEATcosm2014_Bin06_10_metaG | ecosystem: Environmental > Terrestrial > Soil > Wetlands > Peat | place...
GTCGGCGACTACATCGAGATCGTCGGCGTGCAGGGCCAGGTGCAGCTCATCACGATATTCAGCACCACGCTGCTGCACCCGGATCAATCGCGCGTGGTGGTGCCCAATCGCAAGGTGGTCGGGGAGATCCTGCACAACTACGGCAGTATCCGCCAGGCCGAGGTCAAGGTCGGTGTCGGCTACGAGGTCGATCTGCCGCAGGCGATCGACGCGATCCGGGAACTGGTCGTCGCCAATACGCGGGTGCTGACCGAGCCGGCGCCGCAGGTGCAGATCGTCGCCCTGGCCGAATCAATGGTACAGATTGCCGTGCGGCCGTGGGTCGCGGTGGCCGATTACCCATCGGTGCTCGGCGAACTGAACCTCGCGGTGGTGGAGACCTGCCGTCGCCGCGGCATCTCGATCCCTTATCCACAGCGCACGGTGCACCTGATCGGCGCGCGCTGAGCGCGCCTTCAGACCGCCTCGGCCTCCTCCCGGCCGCGCTGGCGCGCTTCGGCTTCGCGCCGGGCTTCCTCGATCTGGTCGAGCACCGCGCCCAGATCCGCCTCGGCCAGCTCCTCGGTGAAGCGGCCGGTGAGCTCGCTCTCAGGCGTCAACGCGCCGGCCTGATACAGCTTCCAGATCTCCTGCGCGTACTCGGTCTGCAACAATTCCGGGGCCGCGCGCGCAAAGGCCGAGCGCATGTTGTTGACGTCGCGCTCGAACATGCTGAACGCGTTGTTGTTGCTGGCCGCGGCTACCGCCTGCGGCAGGTCAATGATCACCGGGCCGTTGCCATCGAGCAGTACGTTGTATTCGGACAGGTCGCCGTGAATCACGCCGGCGCATAGCATGCGCACGATCTGCGTGATCATGAACGCGTGCCACGGCCGCGCCTGCTCGGCGCTCATTTGCACGTCATTCAGGCGCGGTGCCGGATCGCCGTTGGCGTCCACCACCAGTTCCATCAACAGCACGCGATCATAAACGCCGTACGGCGTGGGTACGCGCACACCGGCGTGTGCCAGGCGGTACAGCGCCGTGACCTCGGCATTGGTCCACTCGCTCTCCTGCATCCGCTTGCCGTGGCGGCCGCGTTTGCTGAGCGCGCGGGCGTCGCGGCTGCCGCGCGTCTTGCGGCCCTCCTGGTAGGCGGCGAGCTTGTGGAAGCCGCGGTGCTCGGCGTCCTTGTACACCTTGGCGCAGCGGATAGTCTCGCCGCAGGCCACCACGAACACCGACGCTTCCTTGCCGCTCTTGAGCTGTCGCAGGACCGCATCGATCCTGCCGTCGTCGATCAGCGCCTGCAGGCCCTTGGGGGTTTTCACCCTGCGCGCGCGAACGTCATTACCGGTTCTTCTTCTTTTCCGCCTTTGCGGCCCTCTTCTGCATGAGGTTCAAGGCCGGTTTCTTCTTGGTTTCCTTCTTGCGATCGATTCCCTTGCTCATCTGGTGTGCTCCTGCGGGCCGGTGGTCAAACGGGTGGTGCGGCCCAAGCCCACGTAGTTTAGGGGTAAATCGGGCTCAACGGTCCGGAACTTTTTACCATGGCGGCGCGACCGAAGCGCAGGGCGATGCGTCAGGCGCGGCAACGATGACAGGCGTCGCTATTCGCGCTGCACCAGCCGGTAGCCGACACCGGTCTCGGTGAGCAGCCAGCGCGGCCGCGCCGGATCGGGTTCCAGCTTGGCGCGCAGCTGCTTCATGTAGACGCGCAGATAGTGCGTCTGCTGCGCGCTGCCCGGTCCCCAGACCTGCTGCAGCAGCGTGCGGTGAGTCACCACCAGGCCGATGTGCTGCGCCAGAACCTCCAGCAGCCGGAATTCGGTCGGCGTCAGGTGCAGCTCGGCGCCAGCGTCATCGCGCGCGCTGCGGACGGTCAGGTCGATGCGCCAGGCGCCGATCAGCAGCACCGCGCCGGCAGCGCCGGCGCTGGCGGTATGGCGCAGCGCGACCTGCACCCGGGCGATCAGTTCACGGGCGCCGAACGGCTTGGTCATGTAATCGTCCGCACCGGCCTCCAGCGCTGCGACCTTGTCGGCCTCGTCCGAGCGCGCCGACAGCACGATGATCGGCACCCGCGACCAGCCGCGCACACCGGTGATTACCCCGGTGCCGTCGCGATCCGGCAGGCCGAGGTCAACGATCAGCAGATCGGGCTTGTGGGTGCGCGCTTCCACCAGTGCGCGCGCGGCGCTGTCGGCTTCGAACACGCGGAAATTCTCCAGCTCCAGCAGCGTGCGCAGTACCCGGCGCAGCTGCGGTTCGTCCTCGACCACCAGCACCGCGCGGCTGGCGAGCGTCATGTGGCGCGTGTCATGTGGCGCGCGTCAGGGGGACGCCAGGAACTCGGACGACACGCGCTGCTCGAGCTCCGCCGGCGGGTTCACCGGCAGCGGCAGCGTGAAGCGGAATGCGGCGCCATGCGGTGCGCGGTTCTCGGCCCAGATGCGCCCCTTATGCAGCGCCAGGATGGTGCGGCAGATCGCCAGCCCCAGGCCGATGCCGCCGACCGTGCCTTCGGGCGAGCCGCGCTGGAACTTGTCGAACAGGATCTCGGGGTCGGCAACCGCCAGTCCCGGTCCGTCGTCCTCGACGCTCACTTCCACCTGGCGCGACAGGCGCTGCGCACTGATGCGGATCAGGCTGCCCGGCGGCGTGTACTTGCCGGCATTGTCGAGCAGGTTCTCCAGCACCTGCTCGATCAGGCGCCCATCGATCGCCAGCAACGGCAGGGCGTCGGGCAGCTCGATGCGTACCCGATGGCGGCGCAGCCGCTGCTCCAGCCGATGCAGCACCGAGCCGACCAGCTCCTCCAGTCCGTACAGGTCGACACGCGGCTGAATCGCGCCGGTCTCCAGCCGCACCAGCTCGAGCAGCGTGGTAATGCGATCGCTCATGCGCGTTGCCTCCTCGCTCACCGAAGCGGCGAGCGCGCCGCGATCGGCGGCGTTGAGCACTTCGAGATTGCCGGCCAGTGTGGCCGCGCCGGCCGCGATCGTGGCCAGCGGCGTGCGCAGGTCGTGCGAGATCGACGCCAGCAGTGCATTGCGGATCGCCTCGGTCTCGGCCCGCACCTCGGCCGCCTGCGCGTGGGCGGCAAAATCGGCGCGCTCCAGCGCCAGGCCGATCTGGGCGGCGAACGTCTCGAGCAGCCGATACTGCTCCGGCAGCGTGACACGGCGCGGATTCTGCGGCAGCACCGCGAGCACGCCAAACGCGCGATCGCCGCCGGCCAGCGGCAGGTACAGGCCGGCCGAACCGCTCAGCGTATCGGTACCCAGACCCGCGGGCTTGCGGTGATCGAGCACCCATTGCGCGACCCCCAAATCGGCGCCGGTATACGACACATCGAGCAGGCCGGCGCGCGGATAGACCACCTGTCCCTGCTCGTCGGCCAGCAGCAGCACCGAGCGGCAAATGAACACCTGGCTCACGTGGCGCACCGCCACCTCGGCCATGCCGTCGCGGCCGCGCGCCATCGCCAGCTGGCGGCTCATTTCATACAGCAATGCGGTGCGCCGTTCGCGATAACCGGCGATGCGCGCCTGCTGGCGCACGTTGGCGTTGAGCGTGCCGATGATCAGCGCAACCGCCAGCATGATCGCGAACGTGATGAGGTACTGCACGTCGCTGACCGCGAAACTGAAGCGCGGTGGCACGAACACGAAATCGAACGCCGCGACGCCGAGCACCGAGTTCAGGATGGCCGCGCGGCGGCCGCCGTAGACCGCGACCAGTGCGGTGGTGAGCAGATAGATCATCACCAGGTTGGCCTGCCCCAGACCCGGATACAGCCCGTAGAACACCCAGCACGCGCCGGTCGCAGCCAGCGTCGACAGTACCGCCAGCAGGTAGCGCGGCCAGAGCGGTTTGCCCGAGCCGCCGTCCAGCACGCTGTCGGGCGCGCTGATCGCGGCGCTGTCGCTGTCCGCGACCGCATGCCGGGCGATCACGATCACGTCGATATCGCGGCTGGCGTCGAGCAGGTAGTCGGTGGCCGAGCGGCGCAGCAGGCGGCGCCAGCGCGGGCGCCGCGCGGCGCCCACCATGATGCGACTGACGTTGCGGGTGCGTGCGTACTCGAGCAGCTCGGCGCCGACCGATGAACCGCCCAGCGTGATGGCTTCGGCGCCCAGCGATTCCGCCAGCCGCAGCACCGCGATGCGCCGATTGCGCTCGAATTCGGACAGCCGCTGCAGCCGCGGCGTCTCGACGAACACCACCAGCCACTCGGCGTCGAGTCGATCGGCGGCGCGCTTGCCGGCGCGCACCAGGTGCTCGGCGTTGGCGTGCGGACCGACCGCCACCAGCAGCCGCTCGCGCGCCGCCCACGAGCCGCGCACCGATTTTTCCCGGCGGTAGTCGCGCATCGCCAGGTCGACGCGATCGGCGGTCTTGCGCAGTGCCAGTTCACGCAGCGCAATCAGGTTGCCCTTGCGGAAGAAATTCTCCAGCGCGCGCTGCGCCTGCTGCGACACGTAGACGCGCCCCTCACGCATGCGCTGCAGCAGCTCATCGGGCGGTATGTCGACCAGCTTGATCTCGTCGGCCTGGTCGAACACGCGATCGGGCAGCGTCTCGAGCTGGCGCACGCCGGTGATCTGCCAGACGACGTCGCTCAGGGATTCCAGGTGCTGGACGTTGACGGTGGTGAACACGTCGATGCCGGCATCGAGCAGTTCCTCGATGTCCTGCCAGCGCTTCTGGTGCCGCGGCGGCGGATCGCCGCCGCTGATGTTGGTGTGCGCGAGCTCATCGACCAGCAGCAGCCGCGGCTTGCGCGCCAGCGCGCCGTCGAGGTCGAATTCGCGGCGCGTGGTGCTGCCAAACTGCATCCGCAGCGGCGGCAGCTGTTCCAGTCCCGCGAGCAGGCGTTCGGTCTCCTCGCGGCCGTGCAGCTCAACGTAACCGACCACGACATCAACGCCCTGTGCGCGCCGCCGCTGCGCCGCCTCCAGCATCGAGTAGGTCTTGCCGACACCGGCGTTGGCGCCGAAGAAAATAGTCAGCCGCCCGCGCGTGGCCCGCGCCTCGGTCTGCCGCACCTGGGCGAGCAACAGGTCCGGATCGGGCCGGTTATCGTTCATCCCTGATCAGCTTGCGGGCAACGTTGCCGAGGAAGTGCCGGCGATTACTATACGCGTCGCTGTCGCGGCTGTAATGCGCGCACCCGCGGCATGCGGCTCACTGCATCGCATCCAGCGCGAGGTTCAATTCCAGTACGTTGACGCGCGGCTCGCCGAGCACGCCCCACTGCCGCGGTAGCGTATGGGCGTCGATCAGCGCGCGCAGCGCGGCCGCATCGATGCTGCGTACGCGCGCCACCCGCGCCACCTGGTAGCGCGCGCCCGCCGGGCTGATGTGCGGATCCAGTCCGCTGCCGGAGGCGGTGACCAGCTCGACCGGCACCGGCAGGGTATTGCCGGGATCGGCCTGCTGCAGCGTCGCCAGCCGCGCGCTGACCGCATCGAGCAGCAGTGGGTTGGTCGGACCGAGGTTCGAACCGGTCGAGCCGATGCCGTTGTACGGCTGCGGCGTGGTGGCGGACGGCCGTGGCCAGAAGTACTTCGGCTCATCGAACGGCTGGCCGAGCAGCGCCGATCCGACCACGCGCCCGCCGTGCGCGATCAGCGAACCGCCGGCAGTGCGCGCGCAGCACAGGCTGGCGATGCCGGTCACCGCCAGCGGGTAGAGGATGCCGGTCAGCACACTGAAGGCCAGCAGCAGCAGCAGCGCGGACAGCAGGACTTTTGACATGGCGGTACCTTTGGGTTTACAGGGGCAGCAGCGATTACCGACGGCATTCAGATCCGATGCAGCGCGGCCAGCAGCAGGTCGATCAGCTTGATCCCGGCGAACGGCACGATGATGCCGCCCAGCCCGTAGTTCAGCAGATTGCGCCGCAACAGCGCTTCGGCACCCACCGGGCGGTAGCGCACGCCGCGCAGCGCCAGCGGGATCAGCGCCACGATGATCAGTGCATTGAAGATCACCGCCGACAGGATCGCGCTGTTGGGACTGGACAGGCGCATGATGTTGAGCGTGTTGAGCTGCGGGTAGGTGGTGGCAAAGGCCGCCGGAATGATCGCGAAATATTTCGCGACGTCGTTGGCGATGCTGAACGTGGTCAGTGACCCGCGCGTGATCAACATCTGCTTGCCGACCTCTACCACCTCGATCAGCTTGGTCGGGTTGGAGTCGAGGTCGACCATGTTGCCGGCTTCCTTGGCCGCCTGGGTGCCGGTATTCATGGCCACCGCGACATCGGCCTGGGCCAGCGCCGGCGCATCGTTGGTGCCATCGCCGCACATCGCGACCATCCGACCCTGCTGCTGGTGCTCGCGTATCAGCGCCAGCTTGGCCTCGGGCGTCGCCTCGGCCAGGAAATCATCGACGCCGGCCTCGGCGGCGATCGCCGCCGCGGTGAGCCGGTTGTCGCCGGTGATCATCACGGTACGGATGCCCATGCGGCGCAGCTCCGCGAAGCGCTCGCGGATGCCGCCCTTGACGATGTCCTTGAGTTCGATGACGCCCAGCGCGCGCGCGCCATCGGCCACCACCAGCGGGGTGGCGCCCTGGCGCGCCACGGCTTCCACCGCGCGCTGCAGTTCCGGCGGCAGCATGCCGCCCTGCTGCGCCAGCCACTTACCGATCGCGTCGGCGGCGCCCTTGCGGATGCGCCGGCCATCGAAATCCACGCCGCTCATGCGCGTCTGGGCGCTGAACGGGATGAACTGCGCACCCAGCGTCTGGATGTCGCGGCCCCGAATGCCGTGCTGCTGCTTGGCCAGCACGACGATCGAGCGGCCTTCGGGCGTTTCGTCGGCCAGCGACGACAGCTGGGCCGCGTCTGCCAGGTCCTCGGGGCTGATCTCGGCGGCCGGGATGAAGCGCGACGCCAGGCGGTTGCCGAGCGTGATGGTGCCGGTCTTGTCGAGCAGCAGCACGTCGACGTCGCCGGCTGCCTCGACCGCGCGCCCCGAGGTCGCGATCACGTTGGCCTGGATCATGCGGTCCATGCCGGCGATGCCGATCGCCGACAGCAGGCCACCGATAGTGGTCGGTATCAGGCACACCAGCAGCGCCACCAGCACGGTGATGGTGATCGGCGCGCCGTGGCCGGCCGCGGCTACGCTGTAGAGCGAAAACGGCAGCAGCGTCGCGGTAGTCTTCAGGAAGATCAGCGTCAGTCCGGCGAGCAGGATCGCCAGCGCGATCTCATTGGGTGTGCGCTGGCGCCTGGCGCCCTCGACCATCGCGATCATGCGATCGAGGAACGCCTCGCCTGGATTGGCGGTGATGCGCACGTGCAGCGTGTCCGACAACAGTCGCGTGCCGCCGGTCACCGCCGAACGATCGCCGCCGGCTTCCCGGATCACAGGCGCGGACTCGCCGGTGATGGCGCTCTCATCGACCGAGGCGGTGCCCCAGACGACTTCGCCATCGCCGGGGATGATGTCGCCAGCCGCCACCAGCACGATGTCGCCGCGCCTCAGGCTCGCCGATGCGACGTTCTGCGCCGGCTGGTCGGTGCGCGCGTCCGGAAAGCGCTGCGCCGGCACGTCGCGCTTGCTGGAGCGCAACGCCGCCGCCTGCGCCTTGCCGCGGCCTTCCGCCAGGCTCTCGGCAAAGTTCGCGAACAGCAGCGTTGCCCACAACCACAGCGCAATCGCCAGCACGAAGCCCGGATCGCCCTCGGCGGCCAGCCCACCGCCGAGCATCGCCAGCCACACGCCGGTGATCAGTGCACTGCCCACCAGCACCACGAACATCACCGGGTTGCGCCACTGCACCCACGGCGCCAGCTTGATGAACGAGTCCCTGATCGCGATCTTCACCAGCGGCGGATCGAACAGCGGACGGGCGCGAGCGGGCGTGGTCATGCCAGTGACGCGGCGGCGGCGCTCAGTGCGCCCGGAACTGCAGTTCTTCGACGATCGGCCCGAGCGCCAGCGCCGGGAAGAACGCCAGCGCGCCGACGATCAGCACGGTCGCCGCCAGCAGCACCACGAACAGCGGCGTATGCGTCGGCAAAGTGCCGGCGCCGGCGGGGACCTGCTTCTTGGCCGCAAGACTGCCGGCGATCGCCAGCACCGGAACGATCAGCCAGTAGCGCGATACCCACATCACGATGCCGAGCAGCGTGTTATAGAACGGGGTGTTGGCGGACAGGCCGGCAAACGCGCTGCCGTTGTTATTGGACGCCGATGAGAACGCGTACAGGATCTCCGAGAAGCCATGCGCGCCGGGGTTGGCGACCGCGGCGCGGCCGGCCGCCACCGATACCGCGATGGCGGTGCCCACCAGCGAGAAGAACGGCGGGATCAGGATCACCAGCGACGCCATCTTCATCTCGAACGATTCCAGCTTCTTGCCCAGGTACTCCGGCGTGCGCCCGACCATCAACCCGGCGATGAACACCGCGATGATCGCGAACACCAGCATGCCGTACAGGCCGGCACCGACACCGCCGAAGATCACCTCGCCGAGCTGGATCAGCCACATCGGTATCAGTCCGCCGATCGGTGTGAACGAGTCGTGCATCGAATTGACCGAGCCGTTGGAGGCCGCGGTGGTGGCGGCGGCCCACAGCGCCGAACTGGCGACGCCAAAGCGCGTCTCCTTGCCCTCCATGTTGCCGCCCGACTGCAGGCTCGATGCATCTTGCGCGATCGCGGCCGGATAGGCGGGGTTGCCGCGGCTTTCGGCCCAGGCGGTCAGTCCGAGCAGTGGTACCCACAGCACCAGCATCGCCGCCAGCAGCGCCCAGCCCTGGCGCGTGTCGCCGACCATGCGGCCAAAGCTGTAGCACAGCGCCGCCGGTATCAGCAGGATCGCCAGCAGTTCGAGAAAATTGCTGAGCGGCGTCGGATTCTCGAACGGATGCGCCGAGTTGGCATTGAAGAAGCCGCCGCCGTTGGTGCCGAGCTGCTTGATTGCGATCTGACTTGCGGCCGGCCCGAGGGGAATGTCCTGGGTGTCGACGCGCACTGCGTGGGTCAGCGCGTGGCCCTGCGCATCCAGCACCGGGTTGCCGGCGGCATCGCTCAGCGGCTCATCGACCGTGATCGGATTCATCAGCGCCGCGCTCTGGTAGGGTTTGAAACTCTGCACCACGCCCTGGCCGGCGAGCACCACGGCCAGCAGCAGCGACAGCGGCAGCAGCACGTACAGCGTACTGCGCGTCACGTCGACCCAGAAGTTGCCGATGTGCTGCGACTGGCGGCGCGTGAAGCCACGGATCAGCGCCACCAGCACCGCGATCCCGGTCGCCGCCGACAGGAAGTTCTGCACCGACAGCCCGAGCATCTGCGTCAGGTAGCTCATGGTCGACTCGCCGCCATAGCCCTGCCAGTTGGTGTTGGTGATGAAGCTGACCGCGGTATTGAACGCCGAATCCGGCGTCACCGCGCTCATGTGCTGCGGGTTCCATGGCAGCTGCGACTGCCAGCGCTGCAGCGCATACAGCGCGAGCGCGCCCAGCGCGTTGAATGCCAGCATCGCCAGCGCGTACTGTTGCCAGCTCATCGACGCCGCAGGGTCCACGCGGCACAGCCGGTAGAGCGCGCGCTCGATCGGGGCGAACCAGCGCGTTGCAACACCGCTGCCATCGAACACGGTGGCCATGTACAGGCCCAGCGGCTTCACCAACAGCAGCAGCACGATCAGGTAGATCGCCAGCTGCAGCCACCCCGAGGTGCTCACCGCTAGAAGTTCTCCGCTTTGAGCATCGCGTACAACAGGTAGCCGAGCAGCCCCAGCGTCAGCAGCAGCGCAATCCAGTACAGCGCGCTCATGGCTGCGGGCGCAGCCGCTCGCACAGTGCGATGCCGCCCAGAGTCAGCAGCGCCAGCACGACGATCAGTCCGATGAACCACAGATCCATGCCCGGCTCCGGCGCGGTGGGGGCGCAAATGCTGGTTGGCGGCGCATAAAAATGTCATAAAGATACGCGCGCGCGGCGTTATTGTTGAGCCATGCAGATCGTCACCTGGAACGTCAATTCGCTGCGCGTGCGCCTGCCGCAGCTGCTCGAGTGGCTCGCCGCCAACCAGCCCGACATCGTCGCGCTGCAGGAGACCAAGGTCCCGGACGCCGAGTTTCCCGCGGCGCCGATCGCGGCCGCGGGCTACCAGGTGGCATTCAACGGGCAGAAGACCTACAACGGTGTCGCGGTGCTGGCGCGTGAGCCGCTGTCCGAATCGGTGCTCGAGATCCCGAGCTTCGACGACCAGCAGCGGCGCGTGCTGGCGGTGAGCTGCGGCGGGCTGCGGGTGGTGAACCTGTACGTGCCGAATGGACAGTCGGTCGGATCGGAGAAATACGACTACAAACTGCGCTGGCTGGCGGCGCTGCGCGCCTGGCTGTCCGCCGAGCTGGCGCAATATCCGCAGCTGGTGGCGCTCGGCGATTTCAACATCGCGCCCGAGGATCGCGACGTGCATGACCCGGCGGCCTGGTCCGGATCAGTGCTGGTGAGCGAGCCGGAACGCACAGCGCTTGCTGAGCTGATGCAGATCGGACTGAGCGATGTATTCCGGCGCTTTGATCAGCCGCCGCAATCCTTCAGCTGGTGGGACTATCGCGCCGGCTCGTTCCGGCGCAACAACGGCCTTCGCATCGACCTGATCCTGGCGTCGACGCCACTGGCGCCGCGCTGCACCGGCAGTCGCATCGACCGCCTGGCGCGTGGCGGCGAGCGCGCCTCGGATCACGCGCCGGTGATCGCCGGTTTTGACATATAGCGCCCGCCCACCAGCCGCGCAGCTATGCGATGGCCGCGGCAGGTTGCCAGCTCATGGCGCCCTTATGTCGTGAACATATGTCGTGAAAGTGTGCGCCGCGTCGCAGGAGCTGCGGCTGCAGCTGCCCTAGACTTTCGCGAATCACGGCTCTGCCCAAAGAACGCATACCGCCTTCCTGATATCTTGGCGCAGATATGGCCAGCATCCGCCGCAGCGACTACGACATCACCAACACTGTGCGGGTCAGCTCGCCGCAGGCGGTATTGCGCGCGGTCGAGGAGCTGCTGGCGTCTACCTGGCCGAACATGTCACTGGCTCCGGTAGAGCGTGCGTTCGCTGATTTCGATGCGCTGTTTGCCGGCCGCATGCCCGGATTTTCCGGGGTCGACACCGTCTATCACGATCGCCAGCACACGCTTGATGTGACGCTGGCGATGGCGCGCCTGCTCGCCGGCTATGAACGCCAGGTCGATGTCGCGCGCCAGCTGACCGCCGAGCGCGCCACAGCCGGCGTGATCCTGGCGCTGTTCCATGACGTCGGCTACCTGCGCCGCAGCAGCGATCGCGAGCAGGCCAATGGAGCGGAATTCACGCTCAACCACGTCAGCCGCGGTGCTGAATTCCTGGCGCACTACCTGCCACAGATCGGCCTGCCGCAATGGGCCGAGGTAGCCGCGCAGATCATTCACTTCACCGGCTACGAGCGGCCGTTTGACCAGATCCTGACCAACGATGCGCGCGACACCGCACTTGGCCATCTGCTCGGCACCGCCGACATGATCGCGCAGCTGGCGGACCGCTGCTATCTGGAGAAGTGCCGCGACCGGCTGTACCCGGAATTTGTGCTCGGCGGGGTGGCGATGTCGACCGCCGACGGCGCGCGCGCGGTGCGCTATGCCTCGGGCCTGGATCTGCTGCGCCAGACGCCGGCATTCGTCGCCAACACCCGCGCCACGCGCCTCGACAATCGCTTCGGCGGCGCCTACCACTACCTCGATGTACTGTTCGAGGGCCGCAATCCCTATATCGAGGCGATCGATCGCAACATGAACTATCTGGAACAGATACTGCGCAGCGAGAGCTGGCGCATGCTGCGGCGAAATCCGCCGCTGCACGCGGCCGATCCGAACACCCTGGGCAGGGTGCGCAGCCTGATGCTGGGTTACTTCAAGAAGGCCTGGCTGCAGGATTGAGCCGCGCGGCGGCCAGCGCCGCCGCCGTGGGCTCGGCCACCGCGCACACATAGCGCGCGTGGATATCAACCAGCTGTTGGCGCACCACCGCCCAACCTGCCAGCTCGACCTCGCCCAGTGCCGCCGCCAGCAGCGCGACTGTCAGCGCCGGCAGCGCCGCGCCCGAAACCGGTGCAAAACTCACATGCCACGGTTCCGGCCGCACGCCGCCGCGATCGCGGTCGTATGGCAGGAAAAATCCAAAATCCTGGCACCGTCGCGGCAGCCACGCCCCCAGCCGGTTGAATACCCCTTGTGGTGAATATTCCTGCGGAATCAACTGCGCGCGCTGCCCGGGCGCCAGGGCCGCGCGATCGATCAGGTCGATCTCGGTGCCCCAGTGATGGCGGCTGGCGCCCGGCAGCGCCGACCACAGCAGGATCGCGTGCACGATCTGCGGCTCGGTCATAACGGCGACGTCCAGCGTGCGGCCATCGTGGTCGAGCAATGGACGGCGGCCATGGAATTTATCGTTCCAGATCGCCAGCTGTTGCTGGAAGCTGCGAAAGCTGGAGACGGCGACCAGATCTATGTCACTCTGTGCTGCTGCGGCGCGCAGACCAAGGAACGCGGCGGCCGCAGCAGGGTGCAGGATGCACCCGGCACTGGCGCTGGCGGGCAGATCGAGTACGTGGGTGCGTACGCGGCCGGTCAGTTGCTCGGCACTAAGGACGGTCATTTTTGGTAGCCGCGGCACCGTACATACGGCATTATTCTAATGTTATTTATCCATGGAGGCCGGATGAACGGCCCTCGGTTCAAGTACCTGATGCTGATCCTGTGCAGCGTGTTCCTCGGGGTAGCGGCCCTGCTGGGCTACCTTGCCCGAAGCTACGACATGCCGCTGTCGGTGCTGCTGCTGTCGGCATTGTTCGCCGCTTTCGCCGTCATGCTACCCGGCTTCTGGTCCTGGCGGCAGCGCCAGCGCCTGGATCGGGCGGTGCGCGGGCTGATCGGCGCCGCCGAACAGATCAGCCGCGGCGAGTTTCATCAGGCGCTGGTGAGCACCCGCAGCGACAAGATCGGCGAACTCGAGCGCGCGTTCGAGAACATGCGCCTGGCGCTGCGCAATACCACCTTCACCCGCAACTACCTGCACAGCGTGCTCAACAGCATGACCGATGCGGTGTTCGTCACCGCCCCCGGCGGCAGCGTGCGCATCGCCAATGATGCCGCCTGCCGGCTGACCGGCTATGGCGACGACGAGCTGATCGGCAAGAACCTGGTGACGCTGCTCGACCAGGGCGACAAGCTCGGACCCGATCCGCTGCAGGTGGCGCGCGACACCGGCGAGACGGTGCTGCGCACGCGCGCCGGCCAGACCATACCGGTGTCATTCATCGGCTCGACCGTTGCTACCGAGGATCCGGAATTCGAAGGCGAGATCTACGTGGCGCGCGACATCACCGAGCGCAAACGCGCCGAGCGGCGCATCCGCTACCTGGCGCGCTACGATGCGCTTACCAAGATCCCCAACCGCATGCAGTTCCAGCACCTGCTGCAGCAGGCGATCGCGCGCTCGCGCCGCAGCGGCCAGGGCGTGGCGATGCTGTACGTGGACATGGACCGCTTCAAGGAGGTCAACGACACCTTCGGCCATGCCTCGGGCGATCGCGTGCTGGAGGTGCTGACCGAGCGGCTGACGCGCGTGCTCAACACCGAGGCGGTGCTGGGACGGCTCGCGGGGGATGAATTTGCGCTGTTCGTGGACAGCGTCAGCCAGGATGCCGATGAGGCCGGCGGCCAGGTTGCGCAGCTGGCGCGCACGGTACTGCACGCGGCCGGCGAGGCGTTCCATATCAATGGGCAGGAAGTGTTCCTGACCGTCAGCATCGGCATTGCGCTGTGCCCGCGCGATGCCGAGAACGTGATCGACCTGATCCGCAACGCCGATGCCGCGATGTACTACTCGAAGCAGAACGGCGGCAATACCTACGCGTTCTATTCGCCGGAGATGAACGCGGCCGCGGTCGAGCGGCTGATGCTCAAGAGCAAGCTGCGGCGCGCGGTCGAGCGCGACGAATTCGTGGTGCGCTACCAGCCGAAGGTGGACCTGCGCGACGGCCGCGTGGTCGGCGCCGAGGCGCTGCTGCGCTGGCGCCTGCCCGGACACGGCGACATCCCGCCGGCGCAGTTCATCCCGATCGCGGAAGAGAACAACCTGATCAGCGCCATCGGCGAATGGGTGCTGGAGCGCGTGTGCATGGATTTCCGCGCGCTGCGCCGCCATGTCGCTGACCCGGGACGCATCTCGATCAACCTGTCGCTCAAGCAGCTCAAGCAGGCGAGCTTCATCCTCAATTGCCGCTCGGTATTCGAACGCCACGAGGTGCCGACCAGGAACCTGGAGCTCGAGATCACCGAGACCACCCTGATGGCCGATCCGCGCCGCACGGTGCAGATGCTCAACCAGCTGCACGACATGGGACTGCATCTGTCGATCGACGATTTCGGCACCGGTTATTCGTCGCTGTCAGCGCTGCAGCAGTTTCCGATCGGGACGCTGAAGATCGACCAGTCGTTCGTGCGCGACGCCGCCGACGATCCGGCCGATGCGGTGCTGGTGCGCACCATCATCGACATGGGCCACAGCCTCGGCATGGAGGTCGTTGCCGAAGGCGTCGAGTCGGTGCGGCAGCTGGAATTCCTGCACGCCAGCCACTGCAACTTCGCCCAGGGCCAGCTGTTCGGCCAGGCGCGCAGCATCGACGAGTTGCTGCAGCTGCTGCAGGCGCAGCAGGCCGGCCGGCCCGCGTTCGCTAACCTGCTGCCGGAAGCGCCGGCGGCGCTGCAGCCCATATCGGCCTGAGCGCAGGCAAGCCCGGCAGGCACAATGGCGCGCATGCGCGCGTTTCCGTACCGCTGGTTCCTGCGACTGCTCGGCGCGGCGCTGCTGCTCGCCTGGGTCGCGATCGCGCTGTGGCAATCGCACAAGCGCCTGCCGCCGGGCGTGCACATCGCCGGCAACTGGCGCAGCGTGCCGGCCATCGATGTGCGGTTCCTGAGCGATCTGACGGCCGCGGATGCGACCGGGGCGCCGCTGCACGAGCGCCAGATCAATGCCGAGCTGCTGCGCATGATCGCGCAGGCGCGCGACTTCCTGGTGCTCGATACCGGCCTGTTCGGCGATCTGCCGGCCGCCGGGCCGGGAGCGTCGCGGATGCGCGCCGCCGCGCCGGTGGCCGCAGCGCTGAGCGATGCGCTGCTGCAGGCCAGGCAGTTGCAACCCGGGCTGCAGGTGCTGCTGCTGATCGACCCGACGAGCACACGGATGCACCTCGGAACTGCAGCACTGGAGCGTCTGCGCGCCGCCGGCGTTGCGGTGGTGCCGGTCGATCTGAATCGGCTGCGGGCGCCGAACGCGGCGTTTTCCAGCCTGTGGCAGTTGTGCTGCAGCTGGTGGACTGCAGACGATGCCGACGGCGACTGGCCCAACCCGCTCGGCGTCGGATCGCCGGGCGTCTCGTTCGGGCTGTGGGGTGGCACCCCAGGCTACCAGCGCAGCCATCGGCAGCTGCTGATCGCCGATAACGGCGCCGGCCGTCTCACCGGCCTGATCTTCTCCCGATCGCTGAACGCGGAGGCGTCGCTGCATACCGCCGTGGCGTTGCAGCTGACCGGCGGCAGCCTGGAGCCGCTGCTTGAGTCGGAGTTCGTGGTGGCCCAGTTTTCCGGCTGGAGCGGCGGCGATATGCAGGAACATGCGCAGCGGCTGTTCGAACAACGCCGCCATGGCGCTGCGAGCGGGATCAGCGGCAACAGCGGTATCGGCAGCAGCAGCGGCGCCGATGCCGCACGCGTGCGGGTGCTCACCGAAGCCTCGATCACTGAGGCACTGCTGGAGCGCATCAATGCGGCCGGCAGCCACGACAGCGTCGAGATCGCGGCCCTGTACCTGTCGCAGCGCGAGCTGGTGCGCGCGCTGATCGATGCGGCGTGGCGCGGTGCGACGGTGCGCGTGCTGCTCGATCCGGGCAAGGACGGCTATGGCTACGAGCGCTCCGGATTGCCCAACCGCCAGGTGGCCTCGGAGCTGGTATCGGCCAGCGATGGCGCCGTGCGGGTACGCTGGTACCGTACCCACGGTGAGCAGTTCAGTCCCGGATTCGCGCTCATTCGCAGCGCCGGTCGCGCCTGGCTGATGGTTGGCACTGCCGAGCTCAGCCGCCGCGATCTCGACGACTTCGATCTTGCTGCCGCATTCGTCGCCGAGGTGCCAGGCAGCGCCGCTGCCGGCAGCGATGCGCTCTCGTGGTTCGACACGCTGTGGTACAACCGGGCGGCCGGCGGCACCGAGTACAGCAGCGATGCCGACGTCTATACCGACGCCTCGCAGCTCGACTACTGGCAATACCGGCTGCTCGAGGCCAGCGGCGCGTCATTCGACTGATAGGGGGCATTGCGCCATGCGATATAAGGAAACCCGCGAGCAATCGGCGGAATTGCTGCGCATGGTGCTGCCGCTGATGGCGCGGCATTCCGCCGCCTTTCATCCGTTGAGCTACAGCGTGTGGTACGAGTATGCCGCCGGCTGCAACCCGGCGCTGCAAGCCGCCATTGACGTCCGGCTGGCGCAGTCTGAGGTGCTCAGCGACCGCGATATCGAAGTGCTGTTCGACACGCACGTCGCGCTGCGCGATATCGAGTCCTCGGCACGCATGCGCGCCGAGATCGCGCGCATGATCGAACACGTCAATGGCGTGGCGGTCGAGGCCGGCCAGGAGGTCATGCAGTACGGCAACGAACTCGACGGCTATCGCGCACGCCTGCGCGATGACATCGGCAAGGAGTCGCTGGGCCAGGTGGTCGAGTCGCTGATCGGCGAGACCACGCGCGTGCGTGCCAGGACCGGCGTCTACCATGAGCACCTGCTGAAGAGTTCGGCCGAGGTCGAGCGCCTGCGCGGCGAGCTCGAGCTGGTGCAGGGCCTGGCGCTGACCGACCCGTTGACCGGACTGCTGAACCGGCGCGGCTTTGATCAGCAGCTGCAGCGCATCCGGCACGACGGATTGCAGGGCTGCACGCTGATGATGGCGGATATTGATCACTTCAAGGCCATCAACGATGCGCTCGGGCACCTGCTGGGCGACAAGGTCATCGTCGCGGTCGCCAACGTGCTGCGCGCTTGCATCGGCGATCGCGGCCCGATCGCCCGCATTGGCGGGGAGGAATTCGCCGTGCTGCTGTCCCAGACCTCCAGCGCCGGCGGCGCCGAACTGGCGGAACGTATCCGTGCCGCAGTCGAGGGCGGCAAGATCCGGCGCGCAGACACCGAGGAGAGCATCGGCAATGTGACGGTGTCGCTCGGACTGGCGACCGCCGGGGACACCGAAGCGTTCGAGGCCATGATCGCGCGCGCCGATCGCGCGCTCTACCTGTCGAAGAGCGCCGGACGCAACCGCGTCACCGTGGCCGAACGCGCGTCGAGCGCCGCGGCCTGACAGTCTTACCGCAACGTCAGCCGTACGGCGATTCCGCGCCGCTGCTTTTTGTGCTCTGATGACCGCGGAGCGTAGGCAGGGCAACAGCGCGAGGGACAGACGTGAAGATCGGAATGATTGGGCTGGGACGGATGGGCTCGAACATGGCGCGCCGCCTGATGCGCGCCGGACATGGCTGCGTGGCGTTCGATTTCAACGCCGCCGCGGTCAAGGCGCTGGCGGCGGACGGCGCCACGGCGGCCGCGTCGGTCACCGATCTGGTGGCGAAACTGCCCACACCGCGTGTGGTCTGGATGATGGTGCCGGCGGCCGCCGTGGATTCGCTGCTGCAGCTGCTGCTGCCGGTGCTCAAGGCCGGCGACATTGTCATCGATGGCGGCAACTCGCACTACGCCGACGACATGCGGCGCGAACAGCAGCTCAAGCCGCAGGGCGTGCACTACATCGATGTCGGCACCAGCGGCGGCTTGTGGGGCCTGGAGCGTGGCTACTGCCTGATGATCGGAGGCGATACGCAGCCGGTGCAGCAGGTCGAGCCGATCCTGGCGGCGCTGGCGCAGCCCAGCGGCGAGTCCAGCGCCACCGGCAGTACGGCGTCGCGCGGCTACCTGCATGTGGGTTCATGCGGTTCCGGACATTTCGTCAAGATGATCCACAACGGCATCGAATACGGCCTGATGGCGGCCTACGCGGAAGGATTCAACCTGCTGCACCGGGCCGGCGAAGCGCGCGTGAGCGGTGCTGCGGATGCCGAGACCGCCCCGACGCGCGCGCAGCTGCCGAGCGCCATGAATGCCAAACTCGACCAGGTGGCCGAGCTGTGGCGGCACGGTAGCGTCGTGAGCTCCTGGCTGCTGGATCTGCTGGCCGGCTCGCTGGCCGAGAGCCCGGGGCTCGATAAGTTCGCCGGCCATGTGGCCGACTCGGGCGAGGGCCGCTGGACGGTGGAAGCTGCGATCGAGGCCGGCGTGCCGGTGCCGGTGCTGGCGACCGCGCTGTTCGCGCGCTTCAGTTCGCGCGGCGAATCCGAATTCGCCAACCGTACGCTGTCGGCGATGCGACTGGGCTTTGGTGGCCACCAGGAAAAATCCGCCACCCCGGCCGCCGCCACCCCGGCCGCGCCGGCCGCCTGAAGCGCAGCACCGTGGAGCTTCCGCGTTCGGACGCGTTTGTGTTCTTCGGCGCGACCGGCGACCTGGCGTACAAGCAGATTTTTCCGGCGCTGCAGGCGCTGGTGCGGCGCGGCCAGCTCAATGCGCCGATCGTCGGCGTTGGCCGATCCGGCTGGACGCGCGAGAAACTGACCGAGCAGGCGCGTGCATCGATCAAGGAGCACGGCGTCTACGACGAACAGGCATTCAACAAGCTGGCGGCGCTGATGACCTACGTCGATGGCGATTACCAGGAGCCCGCGACCTTCACCCGCCTGCGCCAGGCACTGGGTGAGGCGCGCAGGCCGCTGCACTACCTGGCGATCCCGCCGAGCCTGTTCGCGACCGTGGTCGGTGGGCTGGCGGCCGCCAAGTGCGCCGCCAACGCGCGCGTGGTGCTGGAGAAACCGTTCGGCCGCGACCTGGCATCGGCGCGCGAACTCAATGTCATCCTGCACAAGTTCTTTCCCGAGGAGTCAATCTTTCGCATTGATCACTACCTCGGCAAGGAGCCGGTGCAGAATATCCTGTACACCCGCTTCACCAACGCGTTCCTGGAGCCGACCTGGAACCGCACCTATATCCGCAGCGTGCAGATCACCATGGCGGAGGACTTCGACGTGCGCGGTCGCGGCAAGTTCTACGAGGAAGCCGGTGCGATCCGCGACGTCATCCAGAACCACATGCTGCAGGTGCTCAGCAGCGTGCTGATGGACGCGCCGCTGCACGGCGCGGCCAATGCGACGCGCGATGAGAAGTCGCGGGTATTGCGCGCCATCCGGCCGCTGGATGCGAACAGCGTGGTGCGCGGCCAGTACCACGGTTATCGCTCGGAAGACGGTGTCGCGGGCGACTCCCAGGTCGAGACCTACGCTGCGGTCAAGCTGTACGTCGACAGCTGGCGCTGGGCCGATGTGCCGTTCTATATCCGCGCCGGCAAGTGCCTGCCGGTGACCTGCACCGAGGTGGTGGTGGAGTTCCGGCGCCCGCCGCGCGAAGTCTACGGCGAGCTGGTGCCGAGCCTGTCGAGCCATCTGCGCCTGCGGCTGAACCAGGAAGTGCTGATCGCGCTCGGCATGCGGGTCAAGGTACCCGGCGAGCGCATGGCCGGGGAAGACGTCGAACTGATCGTGACGCGCCAGCCCGGTGATGCACTGACACCCTACGAGCGCCTGCTGGGCGACGCGCTGCGTGGTGATCCGGGGCTGTTCGGGCGCCAGGACGCGATCGAGGCGCAGTGGGCGGTGGTCGATCCGATACTCGGCGATGTCACGCCGGTCTATGACTATGCGCGCGGCTCCTGGGGCCCGCGCGAAGCACTGCGCCTGATCGAAGGCGACGACGGCTGGCTCGACCCACAGGTCTGAAGGCCGCCAGCCGTTGCCGGCGGATCCGGCTAACGCTCGTCGGGCCGTACCACCTGCGGCGGCAACTTGCCCCTGGCCGGCTGGGCCGGCTGCTGCGGCGCAGGTGCGGGTGGCGGCGGCGCTGGCTCGCGCGACTCTGGCTCGCGCGACACCGGCGGTGGCGTGCGCTCGAACTGCTGCGCCGGCGGCGCGACCTCGCGAGATGGGACCGGCAGTGGCGGCGCTGACGGCCGAAATTGCGGCGATCGTTCGGGGATCGCCCGCCGGTCGATCGGCGGCGCCGCGGGTGCCGCGGGTGCCACCGGTGCCACGGTCGTCACCGGCATCACGTGCCTGTCGGGCATGATCGGGCTGCCCGGTGTGGCGCGCACGGCCCGGGTTGGCGGCGCCGAGGGCA
>Ga0181525_10001433_pt1 | contig 20282 bp, 13 predicted proteins | sample PEATcosm2014_Bin_48_FD_121100 | JGI IMG/M metagenome (GOLD analysis project Ga0181525, IMG submission 121100) | Peatland microbial communities from MTU Mesocosm Facility, Houghton, MI, USA - PEATcosm2014_Bin06_10_metaG | ecosystem: Environmental > Terrestrial > Soil > Wetlands > Peat | place...
CCGTAAGATTGATTGGCGATGTTCACGATCTGATTCTGCATATTGTCATTGATCGTGATGCCGTAGAGCTGCTTGGCGTACATCTTGGCCTTGGCTTGCGGACTCATGACTCCGGCCAGAAGTTCTCCGAGGCCCGCGAGAGCTCCGGCGGCCGCGCCGATGCCGGCCCCGATGCCAGCGCCGAGCGGCCCACCCAATTCAAACCCGATTCCCGCCCCGGTCATGGCCCCGCCCAAAGCTCCCCATCCGATTCCAGGCGCGGTTCCTTCATCGCGCCCTGTCAGTCCGTGCATGGCAATCTGCGATCCGAATGCGATCCCGGCACTCGCTCCCATGTTGGCCAGGCTCCCGCCCACGGTGCTGAGTGTGGAAGCTCCGCTGGCAGCTCCCCCGGTGATGTCATCGGGGTTGGGCGTTGGTGTATAGCCTATGCCCGAATAATCGCCCGGCGGCGGCGCCACGTTTCCGGTCCAGCCTGGCTGAAGAGTAGCGTCGGGCCCAGGATTAGGGCCGTGTCCGAACAAACTCCCCAGATTGAAGCCGCCCCCTGAGCCGCCGATCCGCAGCAAACCGCCAACAGGTCCCGCGAATCCCGAGGTGCCTCCTGGTCCGATCATCGAAGCCGGATTCCCGCCGCCCAAGATTGAGCCGAGCGAAAAGCCCGTCCCACCACTCGAAATGCTGCCGTAGCGTCCGCTTCCCCCGCCGACAGCGGGCGCGTTCCCGAGCGACGCGGTTCCTGAGGGAGCAGCAGAAGATCCAAAATAAGGAACCGGAACCACTCCGCCCCCAGGCAGCGGCAGCGAAACCGTGCTGGTGCTTCCCGTGAACAGGGGCGAACTCGCGCCGAAGTAAGGAAGCGAAGTGGTGCCCGAATGCGCGACGGGCGGGACCGTAATGCCCGCGAGTCCGCTTGCTCCCGGTATCGAGGGCGCGCTTACACCGAGCTGCGCGGCCAGATGCGCCGTCATCGCCATCACCGCTTGCGAATTCTGGATGGTGGCCTGGGTATTCAGATCGGTCGCCTGGACGGGGTCTTTGTGCTTCACCCCGCCTGGTACCAGAATATTCGCGGTGATCTCGCCCAACTGATCGGAGGCCGATGAGGTGGCTTTCTTTCGCAAAGTATCCCCGAGCTGATGGGCGAAGTTGGATGGATGAGTGAGAAGCGTGTCGTACAGCCCGGAGGCTGTTTTGGCGATCTGATCGTGCTCTTTTTCGAGCATCTTCTGCTGCTCTTTGGCCTGCTTATCCAATTCAGCCTGATGCTCCTGATCGGCTTTGGATTGTAGCTCGGCCATTTGCTTCAGATAGTCGAGCCCGGCCTGATACTGTTCCAGTACCGAAGTCGCGGCGGACATGCGCAGATCGTAAATCTGTTTGACGGTCGCGAGCTCGCCGTCCGGTCCGTTGCGTAGCTTGATCATCTGCTCTTCAAACGACAGCGTGGCCTTCTGCGCGGCCTCCTGCTCTTTCTGTTGTTCCTTATATTGTTCGAACCAGTCCTTTACGTCTTCCAGGTTGTTTCCGGGGTTGCGAAGATTCGGGATGGCTGTCGCGAGCTGCTGGAGCTGGTGGTACTGAATGATTTCTTGGCCTTCCACGGGGCCGACGTACTGCTTCACTTGTTTCCCTGAATCCTCCAAATCCTTAATGCGCTGCCGGATCTGTTCTTCCTGGGCGATGGCCGCATTCATCTTTTTCTGAGCCTCGGTCTTGGCCTCGATCCCGACGCCGGACTGCTGTGTGATTGCGTAGTTCTCTTTTTCGATCTTGCTTTGTTCGGAGAGTAGCTCTTCTAACCCGGACTTCGTGGAATCGTGCTGGGCTTTAAGCTGCTGGCCAAGTGAGTCCCCAGCGCGGATAGACTCTGTGTAGTTACTCAGCGATTGGATTACTGCTGGATTTGTGTAAGCGCCCGCGGCGAAATATCCGCCGGGTAACGGCAACCCTCTTTCCAAAAGGGCCGTATAGCGAGCCGCTTCCGCAGTACGATGCCTGCCGAGCGAAACGATCCAGCGCTGCTGCTGCGGGGCATCGGGATGACCAGCCAAGGCATTGCCGAGCGCATATACGACGGGAATCACGATAGGTGAGATCTTAGCTGCCAGATTCTTCTTGAAGACCTCCCAGGCCGTATCAAGAGATCTGATTTGAGAGTCTGCATTGAGCAATTGTTCATTGACTCCGGTCCCCAGACTGGCCGAGAGTTTCTCTGCTTCCTCCCTGAGCCGAGGTAGATCCTGGATCATCGGCTGCAATTCCTTAGCTCCTTTACCGAGCAGCAATTGCGCTTCGTAAACGCGCTTGGCCGTCTCGGGAATTTCGGAGAGCTTGGTGAGAACCTCCAGAAGAATCTCGCCTTCCTCCTTTTGCGCGCCATTGAACGTGTGGGTTGCGATTCCAAGCTCCTCCAGCGCTTTGGCTTGCCCCTTGCCGGCGCCGGTCGAATCCTCCAAGGCTTTGGAGAGGCCCACGGCCGATTTTTCGAGCGAACCGATATTCACGCCGCTAAGATTCGCCGCGATGGAAAGCCTCTCGGCTTCTTCTGTGCTCAATCCCGTTCGCTTCGCGAGATTATCGAGTTCGCGAGCGGCGCGCCCTGCGCCTTCGACAATCTCAAACATTCCAGCTCCCAGCGCGGCGGCCACTCCGACCGTCGCCCCGAGTGCAACCCCCACAGGTCCGATCTTTTCAAACAGTCCGACTAAGGCCCCCTGCGCTCCTTGTGCGGGTGACTCGATAAACTCTTTAATGCCTTCGCCGAATTCCTTGAATTTCTCGCCTGGATGTTCGGCGGGCTCCTGCGCCTTCCGCAACTTTTCGTAGGCTGCCGTGATTTTCTCAATCGCCGACGCCGAATACCCATAATTCTTGATGGCCTGCTCCATCTGGGCATTCAGTTTATCGATCCCCGATTTCCCCACCGCAGCAGCCTGTTTTTCGAGCGACCGGATGTAGGAATCCGCCGCGTTTTTCGAGCGGTCCGAAACGCGCGTCAGCACATTCACCACGCTGGTCCAGTCTCGTTGCAATTGCCCGGTGGCTTTCTCGCTCCCGCTTTCGAGCGTCTGCAAATCCTGGTTTACGCGCTCGATCCCCTGCAAGATGCTTCTGGGATCGAATTCAATCCCTACTGTTTCCAGACCTCCGCCGAAGCTTCCCATATTAGTGAGTGCCCGCGTTTAATTGAAGGTGTTTCATTTTGTCGTTGGCGCTTTCCAGGGCTTTCGAATACGGATCATGCTGACGGCGTGCGCGCGCTGAGGCACCATACGAGCGCTTCATTTGCGCGAACGCGGCTAGAATCAACCCGTCGAGACAGCCGAGAGGAGCGCCAGAAAAAAGGCCAGCGGAGTATTAAGCCGCTTTTCGAAAACTAACCACTCGTACTTGTTTCAGCAGCGCCAGCACAGCCGCATTCAACGCCTGGCGATCTTTGGGTGAAATTCCAAAGGCCTTCTCCCGCCGGTTGTTCAAATGCGCGCGCAGATCGGCGATCCGGTCCGCGAATCCGATAACAACGCGATTCTCATTGGCGCTCAGAACCTTCAGCGACCGCAGCGTCCGTCCGGTCCAGGTCCAATCCCGGATGGGCTGTAATCCGCGCGCAGTCTTATAGTCCGGGTAGCCGCGCAGTTGATGCCCATTGACTGTCCGGCCTGGCTTGAGAGGTTTCGCCTGCGCATCCTCGACATTTTCACCCCGCTCGATCCGCTCGCGAATGCTGCGCGCGACAATTTCGCCCAGTTGCGCCATCTGCTCGGAAGAAAAAGGACTGTAGACGAGCCGGGCGCGGCTAATTCTGGTCTGGAACAGGGGCATTCGTCTGCGGCATCCTTTCTCGCGTGTAGCGGTCGCGCTCCTGGCGCAGAATCTTTAATCCTGAGATCTCTTCGGCCGTCAGTTCGCCCCAGGGCAGCGCGGCGCCGGGCGGAAAGATGAAATCGAGCTGCAAAATGCGTTCGAGCGAGCGTCCGGCCGCCGAGCGTCCGCGCATATAATCCAACTGCTCGAGCGGGCAACTTTCGCAGCGCGCAATCGATACCAACTGGCTCATGCAGTTCGGGCACGCTCCAGGCCGGTAAAAATCTCTGGGCGGCCAGAGATTCCCGCATCTTCCGCACAGGGCGCTCGAAGATGCGGGGCAGCCGCGTGGCCCTTTATCGCCCCCCAGACAGACCCCACCCTTGTCGAGGGGATCTGAAGCGCGCAGGATTCTGTAAAGGAGGAGCCGGAGCGGGACCGGATCGGGCCAGTCGTCCGGCGCTAAAAGTTTGGGTCGAGCGCCGGATCGAGATCGTTGATGGCGCTGACCAGCTCGAAGACAACGGCGGCTTTGTGATGGGGAGGAACGTCGGCGGGTTTGAAATCCGGGGTATATCCCGCGATGGACTCAATCGCCGAGTCGTAGAGGCGGACGGGAGCGTCCGGGGGAAAGCGGCGTTCCTCGAGATTGTGCGGGAGATCGCGCGATTTGTAGACCGTGGAACGATAGAGCGAAAGGTCTTTTTCAAAAGGGATCTTGATCACATGCACGGTGGGGCCGAACATGGTTTTGAGCGTGATACGGAAACCGTCGCCTTCTCTTTGGCAGGAGTCGATCTTCTGGCGCGTGATCAGCGCCAGCGCCTTGCCGGCTTCCGCTGCGTCGAATTCTTGCGAGGCATCGCTCGGTTTGTCGAGCCGGAGCTTATGAAACAGGGCCAGATCGGCTTGAGGGTTCGGGACCGATTCCGGCTCGCCCTTGCGTCCTCCCAAATCGCGGTAGAGCGAGCGCTGTTTCTCCAGATACTCGATCATTTCATCGTTGCGCGGAAGACGCAGGACCGCGAACTTTTCCGGCCTCAGGATATGGACGGGAAATCCCTGGATCTCCTGTCCGTCTTTGGTTTTCAGTGTTTGCAATTCTCCGTACATCGGTTCAACTACCTCTTTCGGTGTTTTGGCGCTCTGCCCCGGCTGTCTCTTCTGCTTGCGAGATGCCGCGTTCGCGCTCTGGATATTCGGGTGTGTCCAGAATCCTGGACAAATGCGGCGGATCGTCAACGGTCCGGAGGAGGCCTCGGAGCCGCCGCTGGCTTATCGCCACTCGACTTTTAGCGTTGAAGGGAAGAAGCCGGGCGCGGAAGAAACCGTAGGTTTCGTCGGCGCGACCTCAGCTTAAAACACCCGTACTCCAGATCGTTCCACGTAAAACTTCAAACCCGTGGAACGTCCGGTGGAGACACTAAGCTTTTCGGTGTCAAAGGACTCTGGCGCAGCAGTCCGAACAGTCCCAGCAGCGCTCCGAGCAGCGCCGCGCCGGCCAGATGTTTGGCCTGAGCAAGATTGAACGTCGCCGGATCAACCGCGATCGCGGCGGTCGTCAATCCGATTCCTGATAACGCGGCATGCAGAGCGGCCGAGAGCCATTTCGCTAAATCGAACTGCTGGGATTGTCCGAACCCGGAGATGATCAACCTGATTTCCATGACCTTGACCTTCAAACCCTTTTAAGCCGAAATGCCTGTCAGCCCGCACATGGCCGTGCAACTCAAGATCCCGAGGCTGCTTGAGTACTGCGGCTGCACCGTCACCTCGACGGTCGCGATGCCATCCGCCTGCCCGCGGTGAACCATCTTGTAGGAGATCTGCTCCCAGTTCCAGGTGAAATTGTGCGTCGAATCATAGGTCAGCGTGCAAGCCGCCGTTCCGGTCGTCTGTGCGATCAGAGCCGCATATTCAGGAGAAGTGTGCAGCAGCCGCGCGACGAAGGTGAAGGTCGGGACACGCACTCCGATCTCCTGGCGCCCGCGAACCGCCGCGCCGTCCTGCAGGCCTGAACCCGGATAGTAGCCGGCGTTGAGCAGCAGATTATTCTTCCAGCCGAAGACTCCGGAGAGAATCGTCTTTCCGGCTACGTAGTCGGTTCCATTGATCGTCAGGGTCATCGACGAGGATAGGGCATTGTGTTCGGTCAGCGTCGCCGGTAGCGTGACGCCGGAGGGAGTGGTGAGCAGTCCGGATCCAGCGAACTGAACCGTGGTTTTGACCGATTGGAGTCCTGGACCGTACTGAAAGGCCGTCATCACTTCCTCAATCGAACAGCCGACATACAGCTCATCGATCGCCATTCCGCCGCCTTCCGGCAACTGCAGAACCACCGGGAAGTAGGGCATCTCGAGCGTGGTCGCGGGATTGATCGGCACGAGGGTATAGCTGCCGCTCGCATACGCAATGTTGCCGAGCGCGCCGGCCCAGGCCCAGGTCATGAATTCGATGCCGCCGTACTTTTCCATGCTGCCGGCCATGTTGAACGCGGTCGGGAAGACCTGCGTCGCAAATTCATTTCCTTTGCCAATCCACGCCGCGTTGTTCTCGGTCCCGAAATCGTCCACGTAGATATTGTTGTCGAGCTTGGGCACGACGATGTAGGTGGTCGAGCTGGCCGGCGTCGAAATATTGGTTTGCGCGGTTATGCCCAAACCGATAGAGGCATTCTGAATACGAGTAGGCATTGATTACCTTTTTTCCGCCCCGCTCGGGGCTTATAAAAACGGGAGTTACTGTTTGCCCGGAGTCGGGATCTCTGTGCCGGGCGCCGCCTCGACTTCGGCATTCGAGGAAGGGGCAGGAGGCGTGAGAGGTGAGGCAACTGGCGACGCAACCGGTGGGGCAACCTGGCGGTAGCCCTGCGTCATCAGCGGCACGATCTTTTCTCTGAGATACTCCACTTCGATGGGCGCGCTTCCATTCGCCGGAGGTTGTAACCAGATGGTTGTCATGAGAGGGAATCCTTGCTTGCGATTAGTGGTCGCCGATTTCGGGTATCACCATTTGAAATTCCAGAAAATCCATGCCGTCTTCGTCCTGGCGGATTTGCGAGGCTGGCGTGTCCATGAGATCTACCCCGGAATAAATCTGCACTTGGCGAATATTCAGATTCATCCCGGTAAGTTTTCCGTTGACGATGAGTAGCCAGAGATCGGAGAGCGAAATCGGGCTGGACGCTCCCGCCTGGTTGGCGACTCTTCCGAATCCGCGAAAGCTGTGTTTCCAGATTTGCTGCCCGCTGAAATTCCCGCCCTTGGTTCCATCCCAAGCGATCAGCAGCTTGGGGGGCACCAGCTTGTAGACCGTCTCGGCCAAACGCAGCTCGACGCCATATACAAACTGGTGCAGGACCACGTTCGATTGCTGATTACCGAGCGCCGCTACCAGCGTGGGAATGTTCTGCAGCGTCGAGACGAGCGCCTGGCCGATGAGCGTGGGGTCGAGCATCGCATTCAGTCTGGAAAAACTTAATTAAGGCCCTGGCTCGGGATCTTGATCGGATCGGAAACGCTCAGCGGGATACTGTTGGAATTGGCGTAGATCGCGCGGTACCAGGCGTTCGTATTATGGTGATCGACCGCGATCGTGCAGCCGGAACTGCAATCGGTAACTGGATCGTCCTGCATCGCGCGCGGATAATATCCCACCTGGATCAGAAACTTCGTTGCGCCGAAGGGCAGCGTTGAGGGAGGCGCGAACGCGATGTTGTCGATCGGCTGCACAGCCGGCGCCGGCGGCAGCGCGACGTACGTGGTCGCGCGGCCGGGGGAGGGGATCGCCGGGTACCCCTGCCGTCCGCAAAATTCATCGGTATCCGTGCTTGGATTGCCGGTCAGCACCTTGACGGCCAGTGAGTATCCGTCCAGGACGTATTTGATCATCGAGCCGCCCGAGATCGAGGGGAGACTGACGGTTTGCGACCCGTAGGGCATCTCGGAGGCGCAGAGAATCTTCAATTCATTGCCGTAAGTGGGGCTCAGGTGAGCGTCCGTGAGAAAGAACGGTCCCATATATGGCTTGTTCGCCGGCGGCTGCAGCTCGGTATCCTCCCGCAGCTTGATCAGCGCGTCGGTATGCGCCATCGCCGACCATTGCTTGGGTGCGGTGTAAGGTCCGATCGAAGGGTAGGGATCGCCCGTGGACCCCGAATTCAGAGCGCAGCATGCTAAATAGTCGAGCGATGGGTCCTGATTGTAGTTATAGAGCCGCAGTGCGCCAATGTTGAGCGTCAGCATGGCGATCATCTGCGAGACGATCGTCTCGGGACGCCACAGCAATTGTGTCGGATGATCGCAGCCCGGATTGAACACGAAGCTCTTGCAGTAGCGGTTAAAGTTCAGGCCGGCCGACCAGAGCATGGCCCGCGCCGGAAGCTGATAAGCGCGCGTCGCAAGCCCGGAGGTGCTTTGCGAATAGTTGGCCCACTGCCAGACGCTCGCATCGGTTCCGAAAACGGGATAAGGCGGCTGTTCTATGTAATCGTTGGCGGCGTCGGCGCCCATTGTGTTTCCGCTCCAGTTTTGGACTGCGGGATTCCCTGTCACGAAACTGCTCCCAATGACCGGCCAGGTGGTGGCTGGATGCCCGGAGACGGAGGTAAGAATATTCCGCAGGGCGAGAAACGGCGTGGGTGGAAGATTGCCATCGACTGTGACGTAAAGGCCAGCGTCGTTGCTCGAATTGTAAGTGCCGGCAGCCGGCACGCTGCCGTTCAGACTGCTGTAAGCGATGCTGAATGTGTTGGCGTCGATGTAGGCGGTCGCCGCGACGACATTGAGATTATGGATCGAGCCGTGGATTCGAATTGCGGTTCCATTGGGAATGGCGTGTCCGTTGTACGTGACCGTCGCGACACCACTTCCGTTGATTACGATCTGCGTAAGTTGCGATCCCCAGCCTTGAACGCAACAAGCATTGCCCGAGGTATTGTCCGCCGTCGAGGTCCCCCAGACCGAAGGGAGCGCCGAGGCGTTTTCGCCGCCGGGACTCGCGCTTGAAACCCAATAGTGATAGAGCTGCGCCGTGGACTCCGTGTAGCTCCCATTGGCGCACGCGGACGGCGTCGTGAAGCTGACCGGATAGCCGGCTCCGTTATTTGTGACGCCAGTCACGGGAAACCATCCGTTCAGACAGGTGTTCGTCACCGCGCCCGCCATCTTGATCCAGGAGCCTGTCCCCGCGGATTGACTCCATGTGCCGGTGAACTGCTCGGAGACGTTGTATGTCGCGACCCCGGCGCTCACCACAATACTAGGGAACGTGGTGGAGCCCAAGTTGGGGTTTCGGAACGGGTAGCTCCCGGCCATGTAGGCGTTCAACTCGTCATAGCCGTAAGTCCGCCAGGTGCGCCCTTCGCTCACCAACTGGCTCAAGAAACCAGTCAGACAGGTTTGCCGGTTGTACTCGACATTGTTCAAAAGCGCCGCCAGATTGGCGGCTCCGGCGAAGCCCCAGTGGGTGGTCTCGATCCCGGCTTCAAAGTAAGTCCCGTACTGGGCGGCGAAAGCGGATTCGTAGCCATGGATGCTGCTCGGCCAGGACGATGAGAAGCAGGCTGTATTGGCCGCATCGCCGAAAGCATTATTGCTGAGATTGCCCGTGATCATCGACGAATTCAAGTTCGACTCCTGCATCATCGGGCCGAGCCAGGAGGAAGTCACGCCGTTATAAGGCGTCGAGTAAATCACGTTCAGATGCCAGGTCGAGAGTGGAAAAAACGAGCTGCCCGGAGTGAATGCGCTGGCGATGGCGCCACTATGCGTGAAATGCGGGAAAGTGATGGAGCCGGAATGCACCTGGACATAAGTGGTGACCGGAGGCAGCGACACGCTTCCCGCCGCGCACGAGCTGCACTGTAGAAGAACCTGGCACCAGCCGGCCATGATCCCGGTGACGTTGCCCGAGGAATCGACCGAGCAGACGCCGCTGAGTCCTCCGTCTGAGACCACCGACCAGGAAACGCCCGTGGCGTTACACGCCAAGGCCGAGAAGCTCAAGTCCGTATTCGCGATGAGCTTGGAGGAATTGCACAGCGGCGTCGCGCCCGCTCCTGCGATCAGATGCATTTCCCAATAAAGCGGATTCAGGCGCATCGGCGCATTGCCGTTGCTGAACGTCACCTGTTGCAGGACATAAGCCGGCGCATTGGTGTTTTGGATGGCGTTCTGGTTGACGAAATCGCTATAGCCCCAGTAGGGCGAACGGATGCGTTGCAGGACGGTGTGAGTGCCCGAGCCGCCGCCCGTAAGCGTTACGGTGGCGCCGCCCGGACTCGCTGACACCGAGATCGTATTCGCGTCGATGTAATTGACGAAGTACGGATTCACGTCCACTTCAAAGGTGTAGGGATTCGCCGCTCCGATGTTGGGGCATCCGGCCGGAGCCATAACGGTAAACGCCGTTCCCGATCCCGTCGCCATGCTGAAAAAGCCGTCGCATAACGGCTGTCCATCGTTCGGATCGTTGGAGTGGATGTTGCGCAGCAGCACTGGCGTTCCGGGCGCAAGATTGCAGCCGGCCGAGAGCGTGACGCTAATAACTCCCGAGGCGATGGAATAGGACGCGGTGTTCGAATTCGTAGCCGAGGTCTGCGAGGAGTATTGACAGCCGGCTACCAGCGGCGAAGGGAGCGTTCCAGTCGTTGAAAAAGTGACAACGCTGCCCTGGTAAGAGTAGTGGTTCGAGATGCCGATGTTGTTCCCGCTCACGTTCGAGCTGGTGAAGGTCAGTGGCAGCATATAGGGATCTGCAATGCTGCCGGCGTAATAATTGGAGAGCGCCAGGTGTGGTCCGTTTGGAAAGCACGCGGTGTTGAAGCTCGGAACCTGCCAGCCTCCGCTTTGCGCCGAAGCCCCGGCGCCGCCGCAATAGTTGTCGTAGGGGAGAGGATAGCCGTCGATGGATTGCGAGGCGTTTCCATTGCTTTGGGCATTGCTGCCGTCAAAGGTCTTCATCCCCCACTCGCCGCGGCCGGAAGTGGGAAAAGCATTCACCGACTGATTGCTCATGCCCATGATCCGGACCGTGAACGTTACCGCCGCGCAGCTCGCGAGTTCGGTCCCGAATATATCGAAGAGCGCGCCTGAGACGACGTGCTGGCCATCGCCCTGGAGCCCGCTGTACCAGGTCACTGTCCAGGGACCTTGCCAGACGTCGCGAAAAGCGTTTTCAGCCGGATGCTGATCCTTGACGTAGCCCGAGGCCCAGCGCTGATAGTCCACGGACCAAATCAGCTTGTAGGCCGATGGGGCCGACGAAACAGTGGCGGATAACTGCATCGGCCCAACGGTCTGGATGAACGCACCGCTAGTCGGAGAGGTGATGGTGCACGTCTGTCCGCAGAGACTCGCAACGCTCAACAGGAGCGCGATGATCACCGGCTTCATTTGGTCTTTACGACAGGAAAAGGATTACTTCAATGCAGGGACAATCCGCCAGCCATCGTCGCGCCGCCGCGCACGATGATCGACGGCACGGGCGAAACGACGGGATGCGTGGCCGTCAAAACCAAAACCCAATCTGGGTTGCCGTCGTTGTTGTTTCCGGGAGTGGTGAAGGTGTGCGAACCCGAGTTTGTGAATGGCGAACCGCTGATCGCTGTCGTCGCGCCGTCGCTCGGATCGTACCATTTCGCGGTTACCGGACCGGAGAAATGGGCTAAATTTATCACCGGAGAATTCGCGACGGGCGTGTAGACGAAACCGACGGTTCCGCCCGCGTCGAAGGTGCCCGTCGCATACGTCGCGTTGAATAGATTTTCATTGTTGGTTGCGCTAGTCCCGTACCCACCCGTCAGAATCGAGTTCGTTGAGTCCGGGACGACAGTCCACCAATTGTATTGGCTGAGCAGATAGGACGTCCATCCGACTTCTCCGGTCGCCGCCGTGGTGAGCGAAGCCGGATAACCGGAATCGTTGTGATTGACCGATGCATTGCCCCACACCCAACCGCCGATGCAGCCCGAGGTGACGGTCCACCAGTTCTGCATCCTGAGGATGTAGGCGGTTGCCGCCATCGTGAGATCGTTGGTGTTATTGCCGCCTTCGTAATTCGCTTCCCCCAGGAAACAGGGCGAGGTGGGCGATGAGGCGTAAGCGGCTTTGGCCGCGCCGTACGTTTCGTAATAGGTATAGAGCAGATCCGACCAATGCGAGCCCGAGGACGCGCTGAAGCTCGACGCATACATATTCGAGTAGCTATAGAAGTACGCGCCCTCGAACATAACGATGGTGTTGGGGTAGGCGCTCAACAGCCCGTTCACGAAATCCGATTCGTAGGAAGCGTTGCACTGGAAAGAACCGCCACCCGAGGGGCTGTTGCTCTGGCCGCAGTCGTCCCCGACGTACCAGATCACGTTATTGAGATCGCTTAATTGCCCGGCCAGCCAGGCGGCGAAATTGTAGACTTTGGTGTGGCCCGAAACGACCGTTTGGTTATTGGCGAATGCTGGTCCGCTTCCCGAGGCGTTGCAGGTGCCATTGCAGTCGTAATATTGCCCCGGTAAGGGATTTAAAGCGCACGCCATTCCAGCGCTCTGGGCCTGGGAGCAAAACGAATGAACATAGCCCCAATAAGTCGTGTTGGGCGTGCTCAGATCATAACTGGATGGGCCGGAACCGGTGTTAAAGGGCAGTGTACCGTCGTAAGCCGAGCCGGCGGTATTAAATCTGAGAGTGCTCCCAAAGACTTGCGTGCAATTGAAACCGTAGGACTCGCGCGAACTGAAATACGTGGGATACCCGCTGGTTGCGACGCCGCCGATCATCGCGTGCGCAGCATCGCAGTTCATGATCCAAGGATTACTATTCGCATCCTCAAAATATCGCCCATTGGACGATATCTTGATCGGCCACGCAGGACCGGGCGTCGTGAGCGGATGGGGGTAGGTGTAAGGCGTGTAATAGGCCGTCCATGTGTTGCTGGCGCCGCACGTATAGAGGACGCCTTGTCCAAACGAATTACCGCTCTTGTTCCAATTGCCTTGATCGGTAGCGAAGTAACCGACGCCTGCCGTGCAGCTGGCCGGACGGTTTGCGAGCGTTCCGAATCCAACGCCAGGCGTGGCCGTGCTGCCGACGGTCGCCGACCCGGTGAAAGGAGAAGTTGCCGACGTTTGCGCGTGGGGACTTCCGTTCGCCAGATCTGAATAATAGTCGCGGTTGTAGGTAACCAGGCCGTTAAAGGTCAGTTCCGCGTAATCGTATTTCGGACTGGTAGTCGAAGTGTTGTCCCATGTGTAGATCGGATCCAGCGCTTCACCCACGGAAGAAGCAGGAGACGGTGGCACGCCAGAAACATAGCCACCTTGACCACGGCCGGCTTGATCGACGCAGTTGATCGGCAGGAAGATCTGGTAAGTATCGCCGGAGTTGAATCCAGTCCAACCGGATTCTGAAATCGGCGCTGCGATCGTTATGGCGTTCGAAGTGTTGCCCGTGATCTGAGAGTAGAAATGCTGGGTGATGTCTTCGATGGAATATTCAGTACCGGCGCCGGGGTGCCACTGATTCGTGGTCCAGGTCTTCGAAGTATCGGTGAGTGTCAAGCCCCCGTTCGAAACCGATGTCGCGCTTCCAGATGGAAAAGTCGAAGAGCTGTTCGTGTCGTAAACGCTGTTCGTCGGGCTGTCGCCCGCATTGCCGCCGCAATATCCCCAGCCTCCCTGCGTGCCGTATACCGTTCGGTAGATATTGGCGTTCACGCTGGAATTCCACGCGCCGCCGCCCGTGCTGGTGAACGTGTTGCCGAACGAGAATCCAGTCCCCGCGCGAAAATTAACCGGCGCTTCACCGCAATTCGAAAGCGTGCAATTGAATGTGTTTCCGTACGCCTCGATCGTTCGACCGCCACGCGATCGATACGCTGTATCGAGACCGTGAAAGCTGAATGCGCCATCCTGCGGCGTCGTGCCATTTACCTGATTGAAGCGGCCGACGATTCGGCCGCCGCCGACGGCCGTGTTCGATTGAAGGGAGAACTCGCCCTCGGAGACGGTCGCGCCCGTATAGATGACGTTGTTCTCGATGTAAAACTCGTTCCCGGTTCCGAAGGTGTCCGGCTGAGCCCAGGAATTATCGCCGTAAGTCCCGACTCCGAGGTAGGAAGTCAACATCGGATTGATGAATTCCAAAATGCCGTTCATGCCCGGATTCGTCGAGTTATGGTCCGCGACGCCGAAAGCATTGTCAACGATTATGAGCGAGCCGGTTCCATTCGCGGAAGTCCAGGCGGTGGTTTTGCCGAAGTAGATGTTATCGATTCGGACTTGTCCGCAGCCGCTTGAGGTGCAGGTCGCGTTCACCTCGATCGGCGGCCCGATCTGAGCGCTGCCCGAAGCGGGTTCGATGTCCAACAGTTCGACAACGAAGGTCTGTCCGTAGGTCAGCCCCGTTGAAGAGATAAGAGGGGTGTACTTGCTGCCGACATTTTCGATTATGACCGTGGTCGAATTGCCCGCGCCGAACGTCGATGAATCGGTGTTGGCTGTTCCGGTTCCGGTGATCGTGATCGCAGTGGCGACGTTCAGCGTGCTGGTCCAGGTGCAAGAACCTGGCGGGATGACGATCGCATCGCCGTTCACCGCGGTGTGAGCCGGACCGTTCACCAGGGCGTTCACGTCGCTGTAGTTGCAAGTTGCGGCGGTGTAAGTTCCGGCTAGAGAAAGAGCGGGAATCGCGAGCAAGAGCAGGGCTAGGGTGAGCTTGCGCATTTGGGAAATATCGAGACTCTCTCTAGAGCGCCGTGTCGGTCATCGTGTCGCCGTCGCGGTAATGCACCTTGTTATCGGTTCCAATGCAGATCTCACCGGTGCCCGGCGCCGGGAATGTATTTGGACAGCCTTTAGCGCCGACAATGAGCATTCCGCCGACATCGACCACCGACAACAGCTTTTGCCACTGCAAGTCCGATCCGCAAATCCAGGGCTCGACGGGCGATGTGCCGCTGTAGAACTCGGCGGCGCCGGGAACCGAACAGGCGCCGGACGGCCGGGTAGCGACGGTGGCAGGATTCCAGCCGCTACCGGCCGGTCCAGCCGGTCCAGGTGGGCCAGGAGGTCCTTGAGCCCCAGGAGGTCCGGGCGCGCCCGGCGGCCCTTGCGGTCCTGCTGGCCCGGGAGCGCCCGCGATCACGGCATAGTTGAAGCAGCCGTCCGCCGCGCTGTAGATCGGTGAAACGTTGGCGCCGGGGATTTGGCCTGGGCATATGACAAGCGAGGATGGAGGCGGCGGCGTAACTGCCGCGGTGTAGAACGCCGCCAGGATCGAGTCCGCCGCTCCCGCATCCGGGTAACTCATGGATACAACATTCGGCATGACGGATGCCAGCGAGTAGGCCATTCCGAGCCGCGTGTCCGGTCCCGTCGCGGGCGGAATGGTGAACCCGGCGGGGGTCTGAAAGGACGGCTCGCTGTTGCTGATGTCGCAGGCGAAGATGAACAGATCGCCGGAGTGGGCCGTGCTGAGTGGCCCGCTGGCGCAGCTGGTCGATGCCGTGCTCAGACTCGCGCTCGATCCTACCGCGAAATTATCCAGGGCGAGTGGGCCCATAGCTCCAGTGATCTCCCAAAGCTCGATTCGGGGATGCGTCTCGGGCGTCGCATATTTGCACGTGGCTGAAGTGATCGCTGAAGCGGACGGAACAAAAAACAGGCCATCCCGATTGACTCCGTGTGAGGCGTAGCCTACGAGCTGCCATGCATTGTTCGCACTGTCGGTCATGAGAAGATTGTCGGACGTGCTGAGACCTTCGCCGCACCAAGCGATCAGCGGGTCGCCCGCCTGCGTCTTGACCGAAACACTGATAGAGGTTTGGCTGGCCGCCGGATTGTCATTCGCCACCGCTTGCACGACGGGGACTTGCGCGGAAGCGAGAGCCGCGACTAAAAACACAATTAGAAGTCTTTTCATATAAAGGGTGCGGGAAAGGCTGTCGGGTTCTGGCTGCCTCTATTTCGCACTCGGACAATGCACGAATGGACTTACCGCACACAATGCGCCCTGCGAGGAGGCGACAGAGGTCACGATTCCCTGGACCGTTCTCGCGTCCAGTTTTGTTGCAGCGGGAAGCGCCGCTAGAATCCGTTCAACGGCGGCGATGATCGGAGCCAAGGGGGGATCGAGCGTCCCGATGATCGGACCGACTAATGTGAGACCTTCGCTAATCCACTTTTCTACGTCGCTCAAATCCTTGCCAACATTCTTCAATACTGTCAAAAGACTCACGGACATTCTCTCCTGGTTTAGGATCGGTTCGATCCCCTACTGCGGCGGGCACTCCAGCATGCCGGTGACGGTCGTGGGACTTCCCGACACCGCCGTTACGGCCATGACCAGCTTGTCGCGGTAGTTAACCGTGAGCGTGGTGAAGTCGCTCGTCGGATACGCTGCGGTCACCGCGACGAAGCCGGTCGAAGTCCCGGAAGATAGCGATAATCCGCTATGGCTGATCGAGTTCGAAGAAGTCGGAATCGACGTTCCGTTGGCGACCTTCCAGAAACTCACGGTTACGCCGCCGGAGTCTCCTGGACCGAGATCGAGGTTGTAGCCGGTAACCGTGCATTTGAAGGGCACCGTTAACACCTGGCTGACCGACGATGTGGTCAGCGCCGCTCCGCCAGGCGACCCCGCCGTCAGCGTGATGGCGCGCGGATCGGCGGCTCCGTCCGGCGTGAAGACGAACGCGCTCACGGGGCTGCCGTAGGCCCGCAGTAAAATCGGAACGTTCTGAGCGCAATCTCCGGCTACGACATTCACCAAGGAGCCCGCTACATATTTCTTCAGTGCGATAGGTCCAAGGCTGTCGATGTTGAGCGTCGCATTGGCCGCGCAGGTGCTATCGGACGGAATGAAGCTGAAGGTCTGGTTCTGCGTGTAGTTGGCGAGCGTTGGGCTGCCGCTCGCCGCGAACGAAACACCTGCGCCGCCGCTCGTTGCGATCATGCTGTGGTCTGTGCCAGCCTGATCCAGCGCGCGGCCCAGCGCATAGCTCGTGTCGAGCGCTGGCGTGCAGTCCACGCGCGAAGCCCCGCTGTTGTTAGCACAACTCTGGATGATGCCGGTGCCGGAGATGAAGTTCAGGGCCGGCTGGCTGCCCTGCGACGATCCGCCCACGTCGATGATCAGGTTTCCGCCTCCGCTACCGGTGTTCACCTGTATCCAGTTCGATGCGTTGCTGCGGCATTCGGCGATGACCGTCGCCGCAGTATTCACCACATAGGCCGTTTCTCCCGAGTTGGTGCTCGAAGCCGCCTGAAGGTGGGTCGAGGTGCAGCTGGTGTTGCCGTCATCGACGTAAGCCGGAAAGACCGGAAGGCTCGCGAAAGTCGGCGGTTGCTGCTGGGCGAACAGCGAAATTCCGAGACACAGGATGAGCGCAATAAAGCGCAGGTGAGAGAGACACGTCATCGGATGTGAATAGGGCGGAGAGAAACGATGAAAAACGGGGAACCGGAAGGAGAGCCTGGAAGCGAGTTACTTGTATTCGGCTTTTCCCGAGAGTGCGGTTTTACCGCTGGCTTGCGTCGGAACCAAGTGAAGGTTGTACTTTACAATCGTGCTCGCCGTCACGCCCGTACGATTTTGTAATGTCCCACCGGGCACATAGTTGTACACGATGTAGCTGCCATCGTAAGCCTGATGCGGCGTGCTGACGAGCGTCGGGTAGTTATACTCCGGCGCGCCAGCTAGATTGTAGCCCGTCATCTGTACCGCGCCTTGCCCCGAGGACAGCATCGCCATTCCGATATCGAGCGGCGTTGCGCTGGTCTGCGGTCCCTGAAAGAAGCAGGAAGTGATATAAATCACCGTGTCCAGCCTTGCGTTGGAGGACCAGAATTCGTAATAACAGCCCGTTGGGAGCGTGGATGGCGTTGACACGAAGCTGAAGGTTCCAGCTGGTGGACAATTCGGGACGGCCGACCCCCCGAGTGAATATTTCGCGATCCCAACATTGCCGTAAGAGCTATTGGGATAGACGGTATCCGTCGTCAGGTAAATGAAGCAGGTCGGAGTTCCTATCGCGCCGTCGCTCTCGGCGGGCTCATACCAGTTATCCGCATAGGTGATCGAGATCGTTGGGGTATTGCCAGTCGTATAGCCAGTGGCTCCATGGACAGTAATCGCCGTCAGAGTTGATCCCGTGAGTGTCGGCGTGATGCTGGTGAAAGTCCCCGTGCCGCCACTCATCGAAATAGTGGGCGGGACAGCGAATGGTCCTCCACCGTTGGTTATGGTGACTACCACATTGGTTGGGCTGGTCGCCAGAGCCGTGGCCGACGCGCCGCCCGTGACTGTGCCATTCCCCGCGAAATTGCTCTGCTGAATTGTTCCAATGCTGGGCGGAGTGCCGGGAATGAACGTTGCCCATTGCAGCGAACCGGCATCATTCTCCGTGGTTGTGCCGACGGTCCCGAGCCAGAATCCCCAAAAGATAGTGCTGTTGTCGCGCGTGGTCTGTGGATGCAGCACGCCATGTCCTGTGCCCGGCGTCACGGTGCGCAGAATTGCGCAATTGGAATAGGTGGCGGTATCGCAAATCTCCAGGTCCATGTCCAGGCTTGCGCCTGGAGCCACCGCATGATCCGTACAGGCATAGGCGCTACCGGAGATTTGTGCGGGGAATATCAGCCATGCGCCGTCCGCCGAATACGTTGGTGTACCTTGATTCCTGGTTGGTCCATGGCCGAAGCCGTGGCTGTACATCAGCGCCGTCAGATCGGTCTTGTTGCCGCCGGTGGTGTTCATAGACCATATCTCTTGGCAGCCATCGGCGCTGGTGGCGGAGTTGTAGAGGATCTCAGCCCCTACGTTCGCGGCGCATGCTTGCGCAGTCTGGCAGGTCCAGGGGCCGGAACATTGGGTGCAAAGCGTGGATGGGCTGGTTAGGCGCGGGTTAAGCGCCTGGAGTGACGCGGTCAACAGGAGCAGGGATAGTAGCCTTATGCGCATTGTTCCTAATTCCTGAATACGTTGGTCAGACTAAACAGTTGAATAGCGTTGCCCTGCGCACCTACCAGCGATCCACCGGTTGTCGTGATCGTGCCGGAACATGTTGAGGCGCCTCCCGTCGTGGGCACGGTCAATGTCCACGAAGTGGGTACCGAGGTATAGTTGCCGCCGCTTGTGGTTTGTGCCGCATGGCCAAATGATAGAGTGCCCGAGATCGTACCGCTGGAGACCCCGATCAACCCTACTGCGGCTGGGGTACCGCTACTGGCGGTTGCAAGGCAGTTGCCGGTACCCGTTGCAGTCCCACCAGAGGAGTACGTGATGGTCCCGCCCGCGCCGGTTTGAGACCATCCTGTCTTAGCTGAAAACGTGATCGCGGCATTGGTGGCGATTGGTTGGCCAAAATTCTGTGTATTCTGCCAGAAGTAGGCTGGTTCGCCAGGCATAAATGGCCCGTAGTTGTTAGTCGCCATTGAAACCGAGCTTCCAGCAGCAGCTTGCGCTGTAACTTGAAACTGCGCCCCGAATCCAGTCCCACTATTAGTGGATATTTGGTCCGCCGCTTTAGCGTTTGACTGGTATATCACAAGCGACCCTGCGTATAATCGAAAGTAATTAACCGTGTTGGTTTGATTGCCCGGGCTAAAATACAACATGTTGAGATCGAGCTGAAGTTGCTTGCCCGCCACCGAGAAAGCACCTGCTGAAGTGGTTACGGTCGTAGCAAATGCGGTATATGATGAAGTTGCGTCCGTACTGTTGCTACACGTCAAGCTCAGTAGTGGAGTCCCGCCGGAAATAGCTGTTAAGGAGGAACTATTCAGATTGATTGTGATCGCATTGGAGGAATAATTCACACTCGTAACCTGGTAGTTACCGTTCCAGCCAGATTGATTCACTCCCGATATAGTAACGTTTGATGCATTTGTACCAGCAAAGAAGTTGCCGGAATTAGGAACAGTCAGAACGGCGGAGCTGGCGAGTGTAGCCGCACTGATAGCCACGCCATTGATCGTATTATCCGACCCGTTTGCGCAAACTAGATCGGTCGATGGCAATGCGACCGTGGCGCTCGAACCACCCCCACAACCCGTGCATGCCCCGAGAACTGCTGATGGGATGTTCACGACGCCATTTTGCATGAGCACGTTTGTGGACGTGGAGAACCCGGAAAATACACTACTCACTCCTGGTGAAACCAGTACATTGCCACTCCCTCCCGTCCGCGCTACCACGCTGGTTTCCGTGGTGCTTAGATACCTGCTATTCGTAAGCGTGTCAAAAGAAGAAGTAGCAGAATTACAATTGTTGCCTTCAATCACTGAAGCCGACACGGTTGTTCCGGTATCCGCGTACATGCAGTATCCGGTTGAGTTCGAACCCGTGTTGTTGCTGATATGGACATTGTTGTACGTATTGCCGCCGCCCGAGGAAAAGCGGACGAAATACGTTGCATTTTCCTCTCGATTTCCTTCGATAGTGATCTGCGATCCGACGTTGGTTATGTTTTCCAGCCGGATC
>Ga0181525_10001435_pt1 | contig 20274 bp, 20 predicted proteins | sample PEATcosm2014_Bin_48_FD_121100 | JGI IMG/M metagenome (GOLD analysis project Ga0181525, IMG submission 121100) | Peatland microbial communities from MTU Mesocosm Facility, Houghton, MI, USA - PEATcosm2014_Bin06_10_metaG | ecosystem: Environmental > Terrestrial > Soil > Wetlands > Peat | place...
CAGGGCGCCAATCAGGAAAAGCACCAGAATAATAAGTAGAATTCCGCCGATACCCACGTTGAATACTCCTCTATGTCGAACACCTCGATGATGAACATAGAAGTCCGCCAAATCTTGCGGGAGCCTCGGAAATTACTCATCTTTGTGCGTTCAACCGGCTATTGCGGAGTATATATGCGCAGCGGAGCCGACCGGCTTTAGAGATTGTGGTGCACCGGTCTCACGGACAAGCGGCAGCAGGCGGTGGCAGCCGTTCATGATCGTGTGCGCGCGCACCCCGCGGGGCGGATCAGGCTACCAGCCCTCCTTGCCGACCAGCGGGACAAAGCAGACGGGGCCAAGATCTTCAGTTTTAAAATGATCCTGCGAGGTTCGTGTGACACGCAGCAGCGTTTGGCGTCCCGGATGGCCGCCGGCCGGAATCACCAAGGCGCCGCCGGTTTTCAACTGCGCCTTAAGGGATGCGGGAACTTCCGGGCCGCCTGCCGTCACCACAATGGCGTCATAGGGCGCGGCCTGAGGCCAGCCGAGCGTGCCGTCGGCGTTTTGCACGTGGATGTTACGGTAGCCCAGCTGCGCCAGCGTGGCGGCGGCGCCTAAGGCCAGTTCAGCGATGCGCTCAACGGTGAAGACCTGTGAGGCGATCTCCGCCAGCACAGCGGCGCCGTAACCGGAGCCCGTGCCGATTTCGAGCACTTTATCGCCGGCATCCAACGCCAGCGCCTCGGCCATGAGGGCGACGATGTAGGGTTGCGAGATGGTCTGGCCCGCAGCGATCGGCAGCGGCGAATCCTGATAGGCGAAGGGCTGCAACGCCTGGGGCAGAAAGGCCTCGCGCGGGACTTTGCGCATGGCATCCAACACCGGCTTGGCGCGAATGCCTCGCGCCGCCAGTTGGTCGCGGACCATGTCCCGGCGCAACGCTGGGAAATCCAACACCCTACTGCCCTCCTCGCCCAGTCTACGGCAAAAATATGCATTTGGGGATTCCCGGTGAAATTTACCCTGTGATGCCGTTGATCATTCCGCATTTTTTTTTGGCGTAATTTTCAAGGTATACTACCAAATTATTGAAAATAATAAATGTCTTCAATGATTGATCTAGGTCAAAATATCTTGTCTTTAAACCGTGCTAGCTGAACAACCCAGCGCGACAAAATTCAGGGAAAACCCACATGCGGGTTGGGCATTTTTCAGGAGGAAATCATGGTTGAAACGCATAAAACTGAGACCCGGCCTTCAACGAATGGTAAAGGCCCTTTTGCGGAGGTGATCTCTGCGGGAAATCTTGCCGAAGCGCAGAAGCGGGGCGCGGCGTTTTTAAGTCAGGCGAATGAACTTATGACGAAGGCTTCACGCGCATTCTGGGAAGAGCAGAATGAGCTGTTCCGGCTAGAGGCTGAGCAAGTTTCCAAGGCGCTCAGCGCACCCAAACCCGGCGAAAATCTGGCGGCGACGGTTGCAGGTTATTGCGACCAGCAGCATGAGCGTGCCGAGCGGATGATCGCCCAGATGCGGCGCTCCAGCGATCTGTTGCGCGATTACGGGTGGCAGTTTCTCGCGCTTTACAGCGACAGCTTCAAGCAAGGACCGCAGGCTTAGGAGACCGCCTTACCATGCCGAAAAAACCGAAACTTCTGATCGCGATTTCCGATGGCGAACATGCCCGGATTGTGCGGCCTGGGCCCAGCAATGTGTTGCGCACTGAACGGGTTTTCAATTCAACCGCAGCGCATGAGCGCTCCGCCGATCTGGGCTCGGACCGTCCTGGCGCGTCCTTCCATAGCGATGCCTCGGCGCATCACGCCTTGGCCCCGCGCCATGATCTGCACGATCTGGAAAAAGAGAAATTTTCCAGATTTGTCGCCGAGCAGTTGAACGAGATGAGCGGGGAGGAGGATTTTGACGCGCTGGTGCTGGTCGCCCCGGCCAACCGGCTGCACGTGCTGCGCGATGCGCTGAATACCGTGACACATGCGAAAATCTCCGGGATTTTGCACAAGGATTTGGTCAAGGTTCCTGATGGCGAGCTATGGCCGCATCTGCGCGAGTGGGTACTGCCGGTGTTGCACCTGCGGCAGGCCTGACGGCGGCTTTTATCTGCGGGAGTAGCGTGATGGAGTTGAGGCAAGCGCTTTATGGCAGGCGGGCGACGCGCGCGTTTATGCGCGACGCCGTGCCGCGCGTCGTGCTCGAAGCTTTAGTGGATGCCGCAATTCAGGCGCCGAGCGCGGTGAATGAGCAGCCCTGGCACTTTACGATCATCGAGAATGAGGCGCTGCTCGATAAAATTTCAGATGAGTCGAAAAAGTTCATGCTCCAGACGAGCCGGAAATTGCCCGAGCGGCTGCATGAGCATCTGGCCTCGCCGGAGTTTCATGTTTTTTATCATGCGCCGGTGCTGGTGGTGATTGCAGCCAAAGCGGGGGATTGGGCCGTGGAGAACGCCACCCTCGCGGCGGAAAATTTGATGCTGGCGGCCTACGGCCAGGGCCTCGGCTCGTGCTGGATCGGCTTTGCCCAGCATTGGCTTGGCACGGAGGAGGGCCGGGAGGCCATCGCGCTGGATGAGGGTTATATGCCCGTGGCGCCGATTATTTTGGGGTATCCCTCCGCCATTGCGCTGCCGGTGGCGCGCAACCGTCCGCGCCTGCGTTGGATTGATTAGCCCGGCCTGATCCGCTGACGGGATTCAGATTAAAATCGAAATTATTTTGCGTTTGCGGATTCGCCGTGTAAGAGTTGTCACCACCATATCCCTGAAGACGATGAGGAGATTTTGATGGCGCTCAACACACGCAAACTCGGAAGCCAGGGCTTGGAGGTGTCATCCCTCGGGCTGGGCTGCCTGGCCATGGTCCGGTCCTACGGGCCGGCGGATGAGGCGGAATCGGTGGCGACGCTGCATCGCGCGATTGAGCTGGGCTGCACGTTTCTCGACACGGCGGCGGCCTATGGCCCGTTCAGGAACGAGGAGCTGCTGGGCCGCGCGCTGGAGGGCAAGCGGGGGCAGGTGATCCTCGGCACCAAGTTCGGGTTTGATCTTGCCGAGGGCAAAGTCGCCGGAATCAATAGCAACCCCGATCATATTCGTCAGAGCGTGGAGGCTTCGCTCACGCGATTGAAGACAGATTATATCGACGTGCTCTATCAGCATCGGGTTGACCCCAAAGTGCCGGTGGCAGACGTCGCCGGCGTGGTGGGTGAGCTGGTGCGGCAGGGCAAGGTGCGGTTCTTTGGCCTTTGTGAGGCAGGCGCCGCCGATATTCGCCGCGCCCATGCGGTGCACCCGGTTTCGGTGCTACAGGGCGACTATTCACTGTTACAGCGCAGGCTTGAGCACGAGGTGCTGCCGCTGTTGCGTGAGCTGGGTATCGGCCTGGTGCCGGCAGCCCCCTTTGCGCAGGCGATTTCAGGCTGGGAAGAAGCCGGGTCGAACGAGCAGGTGGTGAACGCGCAAGCCAATCTGGCGGCGGTGAAGACGATCAACGAAATCAGCGTGGCGAAAAACGTGAAAGCGGAGCATATCACGCTGGCCTGGCTGCTGCATAAGGGGCAGGATATTGTTCCGGTGCCGGGCGCAAAACGCCGGAAGAATCTGGAGGAGAATGTGGCGGCGGCGGAGATTACGCTGGACGGCACACAGATGGCGGCGCTGGACGGAATTCTGGGCTAGGCAAAAAGGCGCCAGGCAAGCGGAGCTTGCCTGGCGAAGTTGCTCAGGTGAACGTGCCGAGGAAACTCTCCGGAACATGGCGGGACTGCGAGAACGCCGCGCCGTCCAGATCGGTGGTATCCCAGGTCAGAACCGGGCGGTCGGGATAGTACGTGTAGCCTTCCGTGAAAATCTCGTTGCGATTACCCGACGGATCGAAGAAGTACGTGGTCTTGCCACGGGTAATGCCGTGACGGTCGCTGATTTCAACATTGATTTTATACTTACCCACCAGATCCGTCGCGTGGACATGGTCCTGCGTTGAATCCAGCCGGAACGACACATGGTGCAGCGAGCCTGGATTCGGATTCAGGCCAAAGGCGATGTCATGCGCGCGCGATGAACAGCTGACAAAGGCCAGCAGCTGCATTTTGCTGTTCACTTCCAACAGCTGTTCGGTCAGGTTGAACTCGAAAACTTCCGTGAAAAGCCTGACATTTTCCGTGATATCCGGCCCGGCGATGAAACAATGATCCAGGCCGTTGATGCGGAAACCACGCACGACGCCTTCATCGGGCAGCACGCCGGGGTTGAGGGTTCCCAGGGAGTTCCCGACATATTCCTTTTCCGCATACAGATGCATCTCATGGCCGGTCGGCAGTTTGAACTTAATCCGGCGCCCGCTCTTGGGGTACACCCCGGCGGCCACGTTCTCAACTTCCAAGCCAAAGTCACGGACTTTCTGTTCCAGCTCGGTCAGCGTCTTGTCGTCCAGCACCTTGAAGGCGATATGGTCGATCCCGGCGCGATCCGTCTGGCGCAGGACAACGCTGTGATGATCATGCTCATCCCACGCCTTATAATAAACCAGCCCGTTCGCATCGGTCAGCATTTCGTGCAGGCCCATATGCGTGCCGTAATGCCGCTTTGATGCTTCAATATCCATGACACGCAGCTGCACTTCGCCCAGCCGCAAAACTCCACGCATCGACATACTTTTCGTTCCTCCTGGTACTTTCTCTTGGACGTTGAGAATTTTTTGCATTCGCAATTGATGGATGGGAACTTATGGTGCCCGCGGCCTGGCGTCTAATACCTATTTTAATGGGGAACGATGCCTGGAAAGTATGGACTTCCGTTTTATGCAGGTATTCACGCCGCTTTTGTAAACAGCACGGGTGCGTTCAACCGGTTGATATGCGGTCTGGTTTCAGCATTACAAGGGAAATTTTATTTTTACCCCCGCGCCTTAGCGCTGACGCTCGCCCCGCGCGGGCAGCCACACGGTAAAAATCGTGCCCTGGCCTTCGACACTGTCAACAATCAGCCGCCCGCGATGGCGGTTGATAATGTGCTTGACGATGGCCAGCCCCAGCCCGGTGCCGCCCACGGCGCGCGAGCGGCCTTTATCCACGCGGTAGAAACGCTCGGTCAGGCGGGGGAGATGTTCGCGCGCAATCCCCATGCCGTCATCGGCGACGCTCACCAGCACGCCGGCGGCCTCGAACCTGGCATCCGACCCGGCACGCGCGGCAATGAGCTTAATGCAGCCGCCGCGCTTGCCGTATTTCACCGCGTTGTCCAGCAGATTGGTGAAAAGCTGGGCGAGCTGGTCGGCATCGGCCTGGATCATCGGCAGGTCCGGGGGGATGGCAACCTCGATGCGCGTGGCATTGGCCTGGAGGATGGGCTCCATCCCGGCGACGATGCGCTCCAGCACCGGGGTGAGGTGCAGCAGCTCCGAGGGGGGCTGGTGCTCGGAGATCTCAATTCGCGAAAGGCTGAGCAGGTCGGCGATGACGCGCTGCATCCGGGCGGCCTGTTCGGCCATGATGCCGAGGAAGCGCTTCTGCGCCTCCGGGTCATCGGCGGCGGGGCCGAGCAGCGTCTCGATAAAGCCGATGAGGCTGGCCAGCGGCGTGCGCAGCTCATGGCTGGAATTAGCGACGAAATCGGCGCGCATCTTCTCCAGGCTGCGCTCGCGCGTGCGGTCGGTAATGAGGATATAGAGCGGGCCGCCGACGGGGATGACGGTGATGTCCAGGTCGCGCTGCACCGGCACGGAGAGGACGATTTTACTGCGCACCGGCAGGGCGGCCAGCCCGGCTTCGGCCAGGGCGGCACGCAGCTCCGGGTGGCGCAGGAGGGCGGCGGTCTCCATGCCGAAGGCGTTGGCGGCACTGCTGTTGCGCCAGACGACATTACCCAGCGCGTCCAGTTTGATCAGCGGGTCGGGCAGACGCTCGACCAGGGCACGGTCCTCGGCGGCGCTGGCAATGAGCCGGGCGCGCGAAAGCCGCTCGGCATGGATGAGCCGGATGGCCTCCTGACCCAGCGAGCGCATGCCCGGCACCAGCAGCGTGGTGTCACGCGGCAGGTCCTCCGGGTGGGTTTGCAGGGCGCGCACGAGGCGGGTCATCACCACGATGTCCCGCCCCAGGAGCACGCCGAAACCCACCGCCACCGCCGTGCAGATGGCCCAGCCGAAGACGCCCGGCGTGACGCGCAGTTCGCCAAAGGCGATGAGCAGGCCGAAGACGAGACTCGGCATGGCGGCGAGCGCCAGAAAAAAGGCGAACGCCGCCGGCCAGGCCTTATCCAGCAGGTTGGCTGGCGCCATCAGCTACTGGGCTGGCTGAGCTGGGTGGGCGCGGGCGAAGTAATGACTGGCGCGGTGGGCGCCACCTGGAATACCGCCAGGCCGCGCTGCACCTGGCCGCTGGGGGCCAGGACCAGAACGCCGTCCGTGCCGGTGAAGCCGGCCGGGGCCGTCAGCACCGAGCTGGTGTAACCGCCATTGGCCGCCGCGAGCCGGGCGATGGCCGCGCCGTCAAACGCGACATCGGCGATGGCCGGCGGGGCGGCGCCGTAGGTGGTCTGGTACTTGGCGTCAAAACCTGCCGCAGAGGCGGGGTCCGGCGCGGCGTAGAGCGCCCCCAGCAGCACGGGCTGATGCGCCATCTCGGGCGCGATGGTGGACCAGATTTCCGGGCCGAGGAACTGCACCTGCGGCGGGTTCACATCGTAATAGGGCAGGAAGTTGGCGAGTTCGGCCAGCGTGTCGCCATCCGGCGCACCGATGAACAAGGCGTTGAAGTTCGGCGGCGGGATCTGCTCGTGCTGCAATTCGCGGACCTTTTCGCGGCCGGCGGGCGTGTCGAGGTCCTGCGCCTGCTTGATCTGATCCTCAATCGCCTGACCGCGATCGGCGAAGTCCGACATCTGCTGGACCGCCTGGTTCACGCTGTTGAAATCCGGCTGGTAGTAGGTGATCTGCGGGCTCGGCTGGCTCAGCGCGGCGGCCTCGGCGGTGATGGCGCCGCCCAGGCTGTGGCCGAAATCCGTATCCGGCAGCAGGGCGGCAAGCTGGGTGCGCCCGGCATTGGCGGCGGCCTGCACCACGCGCTGAACCTGCTGCGTGGGGGTAATCCCCAGCGGCCACACGCCCGGCGCGGCGATGCTGTCATCATTGGTGAAGGCCAGCATGTTTACGCCCGCACTCTGCGCCAACGGCGCCACCGCATGGGCCTCCGCCGAGGTGAGCGGGCCGAGGATAATGCCGTCCCCCGCCGCGATGGCGGCCTGGGCGGCGGCGGTCGCACCCTGCGGCGTGCCGCCGGTGTCGCGGATGTCCAGGCTGGGGGTGGCGTTATCGGGGAAGGCCAGCTTGGCGGCGTTCTCCAGAATCGTGCCCACGGGCGCCAGCGGGCCGCTCAGCGGCAGCAGCAGCGCGACATTGCCGGAGGTTTTGCCGATGCCCTGCCCCATAGGCGCAGGGGTTTGGCCCGGGGCGAAGCCACTGCCCAACTGCGAGGGGGGACCATTATATTGCGGGGTTGGGGCTTGACCGGCGCAGCCAACCAGCGCCAGCGTGCCAACGAGGGCCGAAAATGACCGAAGATACGATACACGAACCGAAGACATACGAACCAAGGACTCTGCCCTCCCATGCCGGGTCTGAAACTGCGGCGTTGCCAGCCCTTGTGCTGGTTTCCACCCCAATCGGCAACCTTAAAGATTTCTCACCCCGCGCCCGGGATGCTTTAGCGGGTGCGGACGCGATTCTGTGTGAAGATACCAGGACGAGTGCGGTGCTGCTGCGCGCGTATGACATTAAAACCAAGCTGCTGCCGCTGCACGAGCATAACGAGGAGTCGCGGATTGCCCCCCTGGTGGCCGCCATGCAGGGCGGCGCGCGCTATGCGTTAATCTCCGACGCCGGGACGCCGCTCGTCTCCGACCCCGGCTACCGCCTGGTGCGCGCCTGTATCGAGGCCGGGCTGACCGTGGGCGGCGTGCCGGGGCCCAATGCGGCGGTGTTCGCGCTCACCCTCTCCGGTCTGCCGCCGCATCCCTTTCTGTTCTCAGGCTTTCTGCCGCCCAAATCCGGCGCACGGCGGGCAGCGCTGGAGCGCCTGCGCAACGCCGAGGCGGCGGGCCTCTCCGCGACTCTGATTTTCTACGAAGCCCCCCACCGGGTGGCGGAGTTCCTCGCCGACGCCGCAGACCTGCTGGGCCCGCGCCCGGCGGCGGTCTGCCGGGAGCTTTCCAAACATTTCGAAGAGGTGCGCCGCGAGTCCCTGCCCGCCCTGGCGGCGCATTACGCCACCCACCAGGCGCGCGGCGAGATCACCGTGGTCATCGGCCCCGCCCCGGACGAGCCCACCTCCGCCGAGACGCTGGACGCCGCCCTGCACGCAGCCCTGGCACAGATGAGCCTGAAAGACGCCGTAAGCGCCGTGGCCACCGCCACGGGACTCGCCAAAAAGCAGGTTTATGCGAGGGCGCTGGAGCTTCATCGTTAGAGAAAGCAGTTCTTTCTTTAAAAAAGAACCAAAAAACTTCTGTTCATCATGGGCTTTGGCGCGGCCAAAGCCCACGATTCATAAGCGTTTTTTGCGCGCTTTTTTGCAAAAAAGCGCTGCTTCCTTCCTTAAGGATAAAGCGCCCCACTCTCCCAGCCCGCCCCCGCGCGGGTAAAAATCAGCCGCTCATGCAGGCGGAAATCCACCGCCTGCCAGAACTCGAAATATTCCGGGATCAGACGCCAGCCGGACCAGAAATCCGGGCGCGGCACGTCCACGCCTGCGAAACGAGCCTCCGCCGCCTCCAGACGCTCCTCAAACACCGCGCGCGACGCCAGGGGCTGCGATTGCTGCGACGCCCAGGCGCCGAGCTGAGAGACGCGGGGCCGGGTGGCGAAATAAGCGTCGGCCTGATCGCCCGTAACCGGAACCACCTTGCCCTCGATGCGAATCTGCCGGTGCAGGATTTTCCAGTAAAACAGCAGCGCCACTTGCGGATTTTCGTGCATTTCCGCCGCTTTGCGCGAGCCGAGATTGCCGAAATAAACGAAGCCATGTTCATCCCAGGCTTTTAGGAGCAAAGTGCGCGAGGACGGCCGCCCCGCAAGGGTGGAAGTGGAAACGATCATGGCGTTCGGGTCGTTGGGTTCGGTGGCCTCGGCCTCCGAAAACCATGCGCCGAACTTGGTAAACGGGTCTTTTTCCATTTAGGTGGCCTCCATCGTGCTTCGCCTCTTGATCGCGTGATACACTCTATGCCACCAACCCGCCTGCACCCGAATGCCCAAATGGAGATAGCCCCCATGTCAGAGACCGAGTCCCAGATTTCCCCGCCCAAGGGCACACTCATGCAGGGAAAGCGCGGGCTGATTATGGGCGTGGCCAATAACCGCTCTATCGCCTGGGCCATTGCGCAGGCCGTCGTCGCCCAGGGCGGCGAAGTGGCTTTCACCTACCAGGGCGAAACGCTGGAGAAACGGGTTCGCCCGCTGGCAGCGTCCATCGGCGCGGATTTCCTCGTGCCGTGCGATGTCACCGATGATGCGGCGATTGACGCCGCCTTCGATGCGTTGAAGGCCAAATGGGGCAAGATCGACTTTTTGGTGCACGCCATCGGCTTTGCCGACAAAAACTTCTTGCGCGGGCGTTATTTGGACACCCCGCGCGCCGTGTTCGCCCAGGCGATGGATATTTCCTGCTTTTCCTTCACCGCCGTCGGCCAACGCGCCGCCGCACTGATGACCGATGGCGGCTCGATGGTCACCCTCTCCTATCTCGGGGCGGAACGCGTGGTGCCGCATTATAACGTCATGGGTGTCGCCAAGGCGGCGCTGGAAGCCTCCGTGCGCTACATGGCCACCGATCTCGGGCCGCGTCAGATTCGCGTGAACGCCATCAGCGCCGGGCCGATCAAGACATTGGCCGCCTCCGGCATTGGCGATTTCTCCTATATTATGAAGTGGAACAAGTTTAACGCGCCGCTGGAGCGGAATGTGGAGCTGGAGGAAGTGGGCGGCGCTGGGCTGTATATGCTCTCCGACCTTTCCAAGGGCGTCACCGGCGAGGTCCATCATGTGGATTGCGGCTATCACACCGTGGGCATGAAGAACCCGACCGCACCTGATATTACCATCGTAAACGACTGATTTTTAATGTCTTTCAATACGTTCGGGCAGCTTTTCCGGGTTACCACATGGGGTGAAAGCCACGGCCCTTCGATTGGCTGCGTCGTCGATGGCACGCCGCCGGGGATTGCGCTGTCCGAATCGGATATTCAGCCGTTTCTGGATAAGCGCCGCCCAGGGCAGTCGCGTTTTACCACGCAACGGCAGGAGGCGGATCAGGTGCGGATTCTCTCCGGGGTCTACCAGGGGCTGACCACCGGCACGCCGATTTCCCTGCTGATTGAGAACACCGATCAGCGCTCGAAAGACTACGCCAATATCGCGGAGCGCTATCGGCCCGGCCACGCCGATGTGACGTACGACATGAAATACGGCCACCGCGACCCGCGCGGCGGCGGACGCTCCTCGGCGCGCGAGACGGCCATGCGAGTCGCAGCCGGCGCCATTGCGCGCAAGGTGCTGGGCGAGGGCGTGGTGATTCGCGGCGCCATGGTGGCGCTGGGCGCGCATGCGGTGGAGCGGGCGCGGTGGGACTGGGATGCGGTGGCGGAAAATGCGTTTTTCTGCCCGGACCGGCAGGCCGTGGCGGAGTGGGAAGCCATTCTGGACGAGATTCGCAAGGATGGCTCCTCCATCGGCGCGGTGGTGGAAGTGGTGGCTGAAGGCGTGCCCCCCGGCCTCGGCGCACCGATCTACGGAAAGCTGGATGCCGATCTTGCCGCCGCGATGATGAGCATTAACGCCGTGAAGGGCGTGGAAATTGGCGACGGTTTCGCCGCCGCCACGCTGCGCGGCGAGCAGAATGCTGACGAAATGCGCATGCAGGACGGCAAGATCACGTTTTTAACGAACCATGCTGGGGGGATTCTCGGCGGCATCGCCACCGGGCAGCCGGTGGTGGCCCGATTCGCGGTGAAGCCGACCAGCTCCATCCTGACGCCCGTGCGCAGCGTGAGCGCGGCGGGGGAAGATGTGGAAGTGTTCACCAAAGGCCGGCACGACCCCTGCGTGGGCATCCGCGCCGTGCCGGTGGGCGAGGCCATGATGGCCTGCGTGCTGGCAGACCATCTGCTGCGCCACCGGGCACAGGTGCCGGGGCGGAGTTAAGGTAAAGAAAAGCAGTTCTTTTTTGAAAAAAAGAACTGCTTTCTTCCCTGCACTAAAAAACGGCCCGGAACTTGCGTTCCGGGCCGTTTTTTGTGCCGTCCGTCCGGCCCGGCTGCCTGCGAAATGGGAGGATCGCGTGCGGCCGGGCCTTCGGGTTGGCGTTAGATTAGAACGCGGTCACGAGGCGGATGTTGACGAAATTGCCGCCAACGTCGTTGTGGGTAACCAGGGTCTGGTTCCAGGTCGCCTGGATGCCGATACCACCGAACTGGTAGCCAACAATCGGGCCGATGCTGAAGTTGGTGACAGCGGTGTTGGCAACAGAATGACCGTACGAAGAGTCGTCGCCAAACTGGTTCTCTTGGCTCGCGCCAACGCCGAACGTCCAGTTGCCGATGGTCTTGGTCGCGGTGTAGTCGGCCGAGAACTCAGCAGCGGAACGGTAGGCATGGTCGGAGGTGACCGGGATGGACACGTGGGTGCCAACGCTCAGGTCCCAGCCATCGGACAGCCAGCTCAGGCCCAGGTCGGGCTGAATGGCGGCGAAAGCGTTACCGGAGGGCAGACCGCCATTGTGCGGGAAGCTGTCCACAGTGGAGCTGGCGTCGGGCAGGTAAACTTCAATACCGGCCGAAGCGAAGAAGTTGTTCGGCAGGCTCCAGGACAGAATGCCCGGGATCAGGATGGTGTTGAAGGTGCCCCAGTTACCGCTGGCGCTGCCAACGTGATGGGTCAGGCCGGTCGAGTTGGTGTAGTCGAACGGCTGGGCGATACCGGCAGCGTAAGACGCGCCGAGGATGTCAAAGCCGGGAACCCACAGCACGATGGGAACTTCAACGAGCGCGGTCAGCGAGGTGCCGGAGACCTTGTGGCCGCTGTTGTTGTAAGCGGAGTAGTTGGCCCAATAGTTGTCCAACACGCCATAAACGCCCGGCGGCGGCAGTGCGCCGGCCGGAACGCCTTCGTTCACGCCACGCAGGTACGGATCCCACAGCTGTTCAGCTTTGGCGGAGGAGGCGAGGACGATGGAGCCAACCATCGAAATGGCGACGGCGCTGAGCAGGGTCTGCGTCAGCAACTTGGATTTCTTTGTCATTCTTAATAATTCCCTGTTGTTAGCATGTAACGACTTGGTAGTTTCGAAAATGGGCATTGAACTTAGTGGCGGCCATGCCTGTCTGTGATTCGCTGAATGATCTGATGGGACCCAACCCCAAGAAACCTATTCGCCTAGTTTTGACCGTCAGTTGATCTCGATACAAGATTCCTACTTTTATTTTTTTCGTTCTTGGAGGCCGGTGAACATTTCGTCAAGGTTTCACAATCCCGATTTGTCGGTTTTGGCGAGGTGTCACATTTTGCACACAGTTGGGTGAATGGGGGGCAGATCTGCCTCATTCGTACCGCCGGGTCTCCCGCGCGGCGTAAATGAGCAGGGCCGCGGCGAAGATCAATGCCGCGCAGAGGTCCATCGCCGCCATGGAGATGGGCAGATGAGCGATGAGATACACCGGCCTGTCGCAGGGCGTGGCGGGGATCATCGGCAAGGGTTCGCCGGGGGTGAGCATGCCGTTGCACTCGGGCAGCGGGGAGAGCCACCAGCCGGCTTCGACGCCGACATGCAGGAAGGCGATGCCCACATCGCCCAGCATCACCAGCGCCGCCGCCACCAGGATGGGCTTGGAGAAGCGCGGGGCCAGGGCCGCCAGCAGGCCGAGAACCGCGACGATCCGGTACGGCCAGCGCTCCCACAGGCAAAGCGCGCAGGGCGTGAGGAACAGGACATATTGCGCGAAATAGGCGATGCCCAGCGCCGAGAGCGCGGCCAGCGCCGACAGCGCCCCGGCGAGGCGGCCGGGGGTTGGAGTGAGGTCGCGGATCACAGAATGAACCGGCTGAGGTCGCCTTTCGCGGCCAGCGGGGCGACGCGCTCATTCACATAAGCGGCGTCCACCACCACCGAATCCCCGGCGCGGTCGGTCGCGGTGAAGCTGATTTCTTCCAGCAGCTTCTCGATGACGGTGGCGAGGCGGCGCGCACCGATATTTTCCACCCGGTCGTTGATGTCGAAGGCGAGCGAGGCCAGGGCGTCCACGGCGTCCTCGGTGAAGGTGAGGTTAACGCCCTCCGTGCCGAGCAGGGCGGTGTATTGCTTGAGCAGCGAGTGCTCGGGCTCGGAGAGGATGCGGCGGAAATCCTCCCGCGAGAGGGAGGAAAGCTCCACGCGAATCGGCAGCCGCCCCTGCAACTCGGGCAAAAGATCCGCCGGTTTGGCGATGTGGAAGGCGCCCGAGGCGATGAACAGGATATAGTCCGTCTTAATCGGCCCGTATTTGGTGGACACGGTGGTGCCCTCGATCAGCGGCAGCAGATCGCGCTGCACGCCTTCGCGGGAGACGTCGCCGCCCCGGAAGCCGCCCTCGGACTTGGCGCAAATCTTGTCGATCTCATCGAGGAAGACGATGCCGTTATTCTCGGCATGGCGCATGGCGTCCTTGGTCAGCGCTTCAGTGTCCAGCAGCCGGTCAGCTTCTTCGCGCTGGAGCGCACGGCGGGCCTCGGGCACCAGCATCTTGCGCTTCTGCGCCGGACGGCCAAACATCCCCTTCATCATATCGCCCAGATTAAGCGCCCCGCCGGGCGGCATGCCGGGCATATCCATCATACCGATGGGCGTGCCGGAACTCTCACCCACGGCAACCTCAATCTCCTTATCCTCCAGCTCGCCCGAGCGCAGCATGCGGCGGAATTTTACCCGCGTGTCGGCGGAAGCCCCCTCGCCCACCAGCGCGGAGATCAGCCGTTCCTCCGCCGCCAGCTCGGCCTTGGCTTCCACCCCCTTGCGGTTCTGCTCGCGCAGCATGGTGATGCTGGCTTCCACCAGATCGCGCACAATGCTCTCCACATCGCGCCCCACATAGCCCACTTCGGTAAACTTGGTGGCTTCCACCTTAATAAACGGCGCCTGCGCCAGCTTGGCCAGGCGGCGGGCGATTTCGGTCTTGCCGCAGCCGGTCGGGCCGATCATCAGAATGTTCTTCGGCACCACCTCGTCGCGCATGTCGTCGGGCAGTTGCAGCCGCCGCCAGCGGTTGCGCAGCGCGATGGCCACGGCACGCTTGGCGTCGTTCTGGCCGATGATAAAGCGGTCGAGTTCGGAGACGATTTCGCGGGGCGAGTAAACGGGGCTGTCGATCACAGGGTTTCTACAATCAGGTTTTCGTTGGTGTAGATACAGATGTCCGCGGCGATTTTCATCGCGCGCCGGGCGATGTCCTCGGCGGTGAGGTCCGGCACCGTGATCAGCGCGCGGGCCGCCGAGAGGGCAAAATTGCCGCCCGAGCCGATGGCGATAATACCGTCGGAGGGTTCCAGCACATCGCCATTGCCGGTGATGGTGTAGCCGTGCTCGGCATCGGCGACGATGAGCATGGCCTCCAACCGGCGCAGGTAGCGGTCCATGCGCCAGTCCTTGGCCAGCTCCACGCAGGCACGTTCCAACTGGTTGGGGAAGCGTTCCAGCTTGGCTTCCAGGCGTTCCAGCAGCGTAAAGGCGTCGGCGGTGGCCCCGGCGAAACCGGCCAGCACATTGCCGTTGCCGATGCGCCGCACCTTGCGGGCGTTGCCCTTCACCACCGTGTTGCCCAGGCTGACCTGGCCATCACCCGCCAGCGCCACATGGCCGTCACGGCGGACACAGAGAATGGTCGTGCCATGCCAGCCGACCGGATCATTGGGATTTGTCATGCGCCAGAGATGGCACCGCGCGGCGGGGCAGACAAGAGAGGCTTTTAAGCCCACTCGCGCAGTTTGAAGCGCTGGATTTTCCCGGTGGCGGTTTTGGGCAGGGTTTCAACAAAATCCACCCATCTCGGGTATTTCCACGGGCCGATGCTGCGTTTCACGAAGCATTGCAGTTCCGTGATAAGTTCCGCGCTGGCCTCGCCGCCGTCCTTCAACACGAGAAACGCACGGGGCTTGAGCAGGCCGTCGGCATCCCGATGGCCCACCACCGCCGCCTCCAGCACCGCCGGATGCGAGAGCAGCGCCGCCTCCACCTCAAACGGGCTAACCCAGATGCCGCCGACCTTGAAGAGGTCGCCGGTGCGCCCGCAATAGCGGTAAAAGCCGTCCGGCTCTCGAATGTACTTGTCACCCGAGCAGACCCAACCGTCGCGGAAGGTGTCTCGGGTTTTGCCGGGCTGGTTCCAGTAACCCATGGCGGTGCTCTCGCCTTTCACCCAAAGCTCGCCCATTTCACCGTCCGGCTGGTCCCTGCCCTGCTCGTCCACCACGCGCAGTTCGTAGCCCGGCACGGCAAGGCCCGACGTGCCGTAACGCAAGGCGTCCTCCGTGTTGGAGAGGAAAATGTGCAGCATTTCGGTCGAGCCGATGCCGTCCAGAATGTCCAGCCCCACCACGCGCCGCCAGTTCTCGCCGATATGGGCAGGCAGCGCCTCGCCGGCGGAGATGCAGCGGCGCAGGCGCGGTGATCCGGCGCGGGCGGTCAGGCCGGGAGCGTGCAGCAGGGTGGCGTAGAGGGTCGGCACGCTGAAAAAGAGCGTGGGCTCATGCTCCGCCATGACCGCAAACACCGCCTCCGGCGTCGGCCGCCCCGGCAGCAGCACGGCGCAGGCCCCCACCGACATCGGGAAACTCATGCTGTTGCCCAGCCCGTAGGCGAAGAACATTTTGGCGGCGGAGAACACCACGTCATCCGGGCGGATGCCCAGCACCTGGGCGCCGTAGCTCTCCACCGTGGCGCGCAGGGCGGCATGGCGATGCGCCACGCCCTTAGGGTCGCAGGTGGAGCCGGAGGAGTAGAGCAGAAAGGCGATTGCGTCGTCCGAACACGGAACAGGCGCCGCCTGCCCCGGCGCCATGAATGCCGCCAGCGCCGCGCCGGTGGGGACCACCAGCAGTGATTCGGGCAACACGGGTTCAATCGCGGGCAGCAAGGAGGGGCAGACCACCAGCAATTCGGCCTGACAGTCGGCCAGGATATAGGTGATATACTCCGGCGGCAGCATCGTGTTGATGGGCACCGGCACAAACCCGGCCCGCAGCGCACCCCAGAAGACAATGGGGAAATCCACCGTATCGGGCAGCAGCAGCGCCACCCGCGCGCCCGGGGCGAGCCCGGTTTGCGCCAGCCCGGCGGCAAATCCCTGCGCCGCCGCCAGCAGCTCCGCATAGGTTAAACGCCGGTGCGGGTCGATAAAGGCCAGCCGCGCCCCGCGCCCCTCGCGCACATGCCGGTCGAGAAAATAATCCGCCGCGTTATTGCTCAATAAACGCACCTGAAAACGCAGTATATTTCATATTTTCTCAAAACCCTCTTTTGGCTTGCGGTTGGCGGTGGTAAACTGAGATATGAACCTCGACGTAGCTCCTAAAACGATTGCAGCGGCAGACAAGGACCCGCTTCTGGCCGCTCTTGGCCAGCGGGTAAAGATGCTCCGTGCGCGCCGCGGTATGCCTAGGCGCGTGCTGGCGGAAACGGCGGATGTGTCGGAGCGGCATCTGGCGAATCTGGAGTCGGGCATCGGCAACGTCTCCGTGCTGGTACTGCAACAGGTGGCCCACGCGCTGGACTGCCCGATGGCCGAACTGCTCGGCGACGAGACCACCAGCTCGCCCGAATGGCTGATGATCCGCAAGATTCTGCATGGCCGCTGCCAGGCGGACCTGCAACAGGCACACCGGGTGCTGACGGATATGTTCGTCGTCAGCCCGAATGCCGGCGACCGCAACCAGCGCATCGCCCTCATCGGCCTGCGCGGGGCGGGCAAATCCACCTTGGGCCGCATGGTGGCGGCCCAGCTCAAGCGGCCCTTCGTCGAGCTCGGCGCGGAAATCACCCGCCTGGCCGGCTGCGCCCCGGCGGAAATCCAGGCGCTCTACGGCCCCAACGCCTACCGCCGTTACGAGCATCAGGCGCTGGAAGAAACGCTGCAAAAATACCCGGCCTGCGTCATCGCCACCGCCGGCGGGCTGGTGTCGGACGCTGCGTCGCTCGACCTGCTGCTCAACCATTGCGTCACCATCTGGCTCCAGGCCGACCCGGAAGACCACATGAACCGCGTCATCGCCCAGGGCGATCTGCGCCCCATGGCCGACAACCACGCCGCCATGGACGATCTGCGCCTGATCCTGGAAGGCCGCGCGGCCTTCTACGCCAAGGCGGATTTTGCCTACAACACCAGCGGCAAACCCCTGGAGGAAGCCTTCTCCGGGCTGATGGACAGCATTGCGGCGCATCAGGGCGTCATCGGCCCCTGAGGACGGATTTACGCCATCTTCATTCCGGGCGATGAAGCTGTAACCACATCACGCAAGGTCGCCCTTCCACATGCCGCCAGTTCTCGCTTACCTCGCCGGGCCGGACGTGTTTCTGCCCAACGCGGCGGCGCACGCGGCGGCGAAAATCGCCCTCTGCGCGAAATACGGCCTGCACGGGCTGGCGCCGCTGAACCCGGACATCGAGCGGATCATGACCCTGCCCCATGACGAAGCGTGGCGGGCGATCTACCGGGGCGACATCGAGATGATGGAACGCTGCGCCGTGGTCATCGCCAATCTCACGCCCTTCCGCGGCGCCTCCGCCGATGCCGGGACGCTGGTGGAAATCGGCTGGTTCCTCGGGCGCGGCCGGCCGGTCTTCGGCTACTCCAACGCCGCCGCCTCCTTCGCCGCGCGCAGCCAGGCCCAGCGCGGCGCCGTGGCGGACCCTATCCCCGGCCTCGCGGTCGAAGGATTTTCACTCCCTGACAATCTGATGGTCCCCGGGGCGGTGGAATATGGCGGCGGACTTCCCATAACATTACCAGAGGACGGCGTACCGCGCCGCTTCGACGCGCTGGATGTATTCGAGCGCTGCGTTGCGGACGCTGCGAAGACGCTGCAAGGACGGGGAGGATGAACCAACTGCAAGCCACGCTGGGCGCGTTCATCGCCCGGATTTTGACCATCCCGCTGGACATCCCGCCAGTGCTGCCGCTCGACATCCACGTGCTGCGCGACATGCTGCAGCCGGGCGATGTCATTCTGGTCGAAGGCAATCTGCGGATCAGCGCCGTGATCAAATACCTCACCCAGTCCACCTGGTCGCACTCCGTGCTCTACACCGGCAAAACCGCCTCCGGCATGCCGGGGTTCGATTGTATCGAGGCCGACGTGATCGAAGGCGTGCGCTGGGTGCCGCTGGAGGATCTGCTGGTGTACCATACGCGCATCTGCCGCCCGATTGGCCTGAGCGACGACGAGCGCCAGAAAGTCATCGACTACGCGGTGAGCAAGATCGGCACGCAATATGATCTGCGCTACATCATCGATCTGGCCCGCTACCTGTTCCCCCTGCCCTTGCCCGGGCGCTGGCGCCGTCAGGCCCTGGGATTTCTGTCCGCCGACCCGACGCGCGCGATTTGTTCAACCCTGATCGCCAGCGCCTTCCAAAGCATCGGCTATCCGATTCTTCAGGAGATCGATCCGCAGATGCTGCAAAGCGAGCCGGGCCGCGCGCTGATGCACGAGATTTACCACATCCACAACAACGGCCTGTTCGTCCCGCGCGACTTTGACGTGTCGCCGTTCTTCGAGGTGATTAAACCCGATATTCCGCATAAATTCGACCATCACCGGCTGGTTTGGGTGGAGTGAGGGGTTGCGCGAATGTGTCCGGCGATAGACAGCCCTGGCGTGTCTAAAAAGACTAAACAGCGCCCTGCTTGGGATGTCATTCATAATGATGAATCAAACACTTCCAAGGCTCTCTCCCGGCTGCTAATCAATTCTTCAGTGTAACAGTTTGCCCGCTTCAGTGGCGCAATTCCTGTGCTTGTTCGTTGATAGAAAGTTTAGCGTGTGACCGAATCGTTTACCGTAAGCAATGGCATCTGGGACAACGCCGGCAACTGGAGCAGCGGCGTTCCAAGCTCTAGCACGTGGCCCGTCGACATCGGCTCGAACGTCGATACGCTGACGATCAACGGCAATGACGCTGCTTACTGGATTTTCGCGCAGGGCACTTCAGACCTCATCAATACCATTGACATCACCAGCACACTCGCCGCCACCGCTATTGAGACGCTGAGCAATTTCTCGCTGCTCGAGGGGGCCTACGGCTATGTTACCATGGTGGGCGGGATCGCCAATGTCAGCAACTCATTCATCGATATTGCCGGCACCGCCAACATCCAAAACTTCGCTGGCAACCAGGGCACCGTCAGCGGTTCCACGCTCAAAGTGGAAGCGGGCGGCACGTTAATTTCCGCGTTTATCGGAACGATCAGCAATTCGTCCATCGACATTGCCGGCTACGCATCGCTCAACGGCTACATCGGCGGTGGCTTGGGCGGCCTGACCGGTTCGACCATCGTCGTGGAAAGTACCGGCACCCTGACGACGGGCGGCATCGACGGCCAGGCCGGAGATACGCTGATCGTCAACGGCACCCTGAACCTGACGGGGGAAGGTAGCGACCCGTTACTCGGCAGCACCAACATCATCAATGCCGGCGGCATCGTTAACACGAACGCCGGAGAAACCCCCGGCACCAGCTGGGATATTTATGGCGGCACGCTGATCGAAGGCATCAACGCCGACGAACAGATTAATTTTGAAGGCAATTCGTCCGGCTTGCTGGAAGTCGCCGCCAATAATCAGCCGCTGTATGGCCTTACCGTCTCCGGCTTCGCCGCCGGCGATACGCTGGAAATTGCCGGCGTCACGCTGGCTTCGGCCGTGCTCAATTCCAGCGGCGTGGTGACGTTTACCGAAACGAACGGGCAGACCCTCGCCCTGAACAACTTCACCCTGGCCTCCGGCAACCCGACCGCCGGCAACACGGTGACCCTGGCGACTGCGAATGAAAGCAACGGGTCCGGCGCACTGGTCAGCTGCTTCTACCCCGGCACGCGCCTGGCCACGGCCGAGGGCGAGATTGCCGTGGAAGACATCACCGCCGGTACGCTGCTGAAAACCGCCTCGGGCGCGGTGCTGCCCGTGCGCTGGCTCGGTCGCTCGGAGATTTCCACCCGCTTCGCCGATAAGCTGCGTGCCCTGCCCGTCCGCATTATGGCCG
>Ga0181525_10001436_pt1 | contig 20253 bp, 17 predicted proteins | sample PEATcosm2014_Bin_48_FD_121100 | JGI IMG/M metagenome (GOLD analysis project Ga0181525, IMG submission 121100) | Peatland microbial communities from MTU Mesocosm Facility, Houghton, MI, USA - PEATcosm2014_Bin06_10_metaG | ecosystem: Environmental > Terrestrial > Soil > Wetlands > Peat | place...
CGCGGCTGATGGTCGGAGGCGATGGCGTCGATGGTGCCGTCGGCCAGGGCGGCGAGCACGGCGAGGCGGTCGGACTCCGCGCGCAGCGGCGGGGAGAGTTTGGCGTAGGTGCGGAAATCGCCGATGGCGGTCTCGTTCAGGTCGAAATACGGGGGTGCGGTGTCGCAGGTCACGCGCAGGTCGCGGTCCTTGGCCTCCCGGATGAGGGCGAGGGCGGCGGCCGTGGTGACATGGGCGAAATGCACCGCGCCGCCGGTGAGTTCGGCCAGGGCGATGTCGCGGGCGACGCAGATGGCTTCGGCGGCGGCGGGAATGCCGGGCAGGCCCATCCAGGTGGCGCGCGCACCCTCAGTCGCGGCGCCGCCTGCGGCGAGTTCGGCGTCCTCCGGGTGCTGCACGATGCGCATGTCAAAGCCCTTGGCGTAGGACAGGGCGCGGCGCATCAGGCGCGAGGAGGCGATGGTTTTGGTGCCGTCGGTAAAGGCGATGGCCCCGGCGGCTTTCAGCAGCCCGTATTCGGCCAGCTCCTCGCCCTTACAGCCGCGCGTGGCGGCGGCGTAGGGGATCAGGGTGAGGCTGCCGGATTCAGCGCCTCTTGTGGAGATCATCCGCACCAGCGCCGGGTCGTCGATGGTCGGCGCGGAATTGGGCAGCACGGCGATGGTGGTGATGCCGCCCGCCGCTGCCGCGCGTGCGGCGCTGGAGATGGTTTCACGGTATTCAAAGCCGGGCTCGCCGAGGGCGGCGCGCATGTCGATAAGGCCGGGGCACAGCACGGCACCCTCGGCGTCGATGATCTCCACGGAATCCGGGCGGCCGAGCGAGGGACCGAAATCGGCGATCATGCCATTTTGGATGAGGACTTCGCCCTCCACTATATTCTGAGCGGTGGCGTCCAGGTATCTGATTTTACGGAATAATGTCACTTGTGGCCTCGCGCCAAAGAGTCCAGCACGGCCATGCGCACGGCAACCCCCATTTCCACCTGCTCCTTAATCAGCGAGCGTTGCGCGTCGTCGGCGATGTCGCTGTCGATTTCAACGCCGCGATTCATCGGGCCGGGATGCATGATGAGCGCGTCCGGCTTGGCGAAGGCCAGCTTGCGGCGGTCCAGCCCGTAAAAGGTGAAGAATTCGCGGGAAGAGGGGACCATGCCGCCGGACATGCGCTCTTTTTGCAGGCGCAGGGCCATGACGATATCCGCCCCGGCAAGGCCTTCTTCCATCGAGTGACAGACAGTGACGCCAGCGGCCTCAATCCCCGCAGGGATGAGCGTTGGCGGGCCGACGACGCGGACGAAATTGCCCATCATGGTGAGGAGCAGGATGTTGGAGCGGGCGACGCGCGAATGCGCGATATCCCCGCAGATGGCCACGGTGAGGCCGGAGATGCGGCCTTTGTGGCGGCGCATGGTCAGGGCGTCGAGCAGCGCCTGGGTCGGGTGCTCGTGCGTGCCGTCGCCCGCGTTGATGACGGCGGCATCAACCTTTTGCGCCAGCAGGGCCGGTGCGCCGGAGCGGTTATGGCGCACCACCAGCAGGTCGCAGTTCATCGCGTTCAGGGTGGCCGCCGTGTCCAGCAGGGTCTCGCCCTTGGTCACGGAGGAGGTGGAGACGGACATGTTGATCACGTCCGCGCCCAGGCGCTTGCCGGCCAGTTCGAAGCTGGTGCGGGTGCGCGTCGAGTCTTCAAAGAAGAGATTGATGAGGGTGCGCCCGCGCAGCAGATCACGCTGGGTTTTGCCCGAGCGGTTGAGCAGCGCGTAGCTCTCCGCGAGGTCGAGCAGAGAGGTGACGGAGGCGGGGTTTAACCCCTCAATGCCAAGTAAGTGCCGGGAGGATGTCATTAAAGCGCGGTTAGACCACATCCACCCGTACCCTGGGAAGACTCATGACAAATTTAAATCATTGTAAGCCGGGGGGCGCGTGCCGAGATGGGGGAGTATGAAAAAACTTTTGATGATCAGTGCGTTATTCGGCATTTCCGGCTGCGTGGCGCTGCCGCCGGTGCCCACCCCGCCGGCCACGCCGGTATTCTTTCAGCCCTTTTCGGCGGCGCTCGACCCGTCCGCGCTGAGCGCCATCGCCTCCGTGGCCAAGGCGGCGGGGGAGGAGCCGGGGGCGCGGGTCGTCGTGACCGGCTGTGCGGATAGCGTGGGGAGCACGCAGGCGAACCGATACCTCTCCGAAACCCGCGCGCAGATGGTGGTGGACGCGCTGGTGGGCGACGGCGTGGCGCCGTCCCGCATCCGGCCCATCCGCGTTGCCCAGGCGCGTAAAGACACTGGAAAGCCCGCGCAGGGCGCCCGGCGCGTGCTGATCCAGCTTGCCGGCGGCTAGGCGGTTTTTAACGCCGGAACGACCATGAAGTAGTACAGCGCATTGGTGATGAGGCCGAAGCAGAGCATCGGCACGATCATCGCCGCCAGGCCGAAATACGCGAAGCTGGCGGCGACGATGGCGCTGGAGAGCACGGCCACGGACATTTGCAGCGTGGTGAGGACGGCGCCCGCCAGGCCGCCGATTTCGGGCAGCGCCTGCATGGTGCCGTGCGAGGCGTTGGGCGCGATGAGGCCGAAGGCGAGGGCGCTGATAACGAGCAGGACGGTGAGGTTCATCGCGTCCGTCTGGCCGGTGACGAGCAATGCCAGCATGGCAAAGCCGGTGAGCAGGTACAGGCTGAGGCCGATTTTAAGCGCCGCCGCCTGGGAAATGCCGATGCGGGTGAAGCGCCCGTTGCCAAACGCACCGGCAATGATGCCTGCCGAGACGAAGCCGAAGATCAGGCCGTAAATGCGCGGCGAGAGGCCGAAATGGCCCATGAACACCAAGGGCGAGCCGGAGATGAAGGAGAACTGCACGCCGAAGCTGGCGCCGAACAGCAGCGCGTAGCCCAGCCCGGCGCGGCGGCGCAGCAGCAGGGCGTAACCCTTGATGACCCCGCCGAAGACACTGCCTTGCTGCGCGCGCTCGGTATGCGACTCCTTGAAGCTGAACAGCACGGTGGCCAGGAGCGCGATGCCGCCCAGGCCCAGCGTGGCGTAAATGCTGCGCCAGCCCGCCAGCAGGACAAATGCGCCGAGGGTGGGGGCGATCATCGGGGCGACACCCATGACCATTTGCACATTCGAGAGTTTGACGCGGCCTTCATGGCCTTCATAACTGTCGCGCACGATGGCGAAGGCCATGGCGGTGCCGCCCCCGGCGCCCGCACCCTCCAGGAAGCGCGCGGCCAGCAGTAGGGCGATGGACGGCGCCGCCGCAGCGGCCAGACTGCCCAGGGTGAACAGGGTGATGGCGACGAAGAGAATGGGCCGGCGGCCAAACCGGTCCGAAAGCGGGCCGTAAACCACAGGTGTGGCGGCAAATCCGGCCATGAACAGGGTGAGGGTGAGGCCGGTGAGGCCGGGCTCGGTATGCAGGCTGGCGGAAATGTCGCGCAAGGCGGGGAGGGCCATGTCGATGGAGAAGGGCGGCAGGGCGGCCAGGCCGGCGAGGAAGATGAGGAAGACGAGGCTGTGCGGGTTTTTCATACTTGGGACGATCCTGTTTGGCCCGGTTAAGGTTCGGGCGCTCTGGCTGCGTTAAACAGGTAAAGTTGTTTTCCGACAAACGATATTTTTTGGAATATCGACATAACGGGGTGCGGCCTTTGTTTTGTGGTTGCGCCCATATGCTGTATTGCAACCAGCCTTTCGTGATCTAGAGCGAAGCCGGGGGGCAATCGCCGCAATTTATGGGTGGATCATGATTGAATTTTCGTTCGATAATTTAAGTGATTGCGTCTTTCATCATGCGGCGGAACGCCCTCAGGCCCCCGCCCTGCATCATGGCCGGGAGACGGTTTCCTACGCCGCACTCGCGCAACTGGTAACTCAGGCGACCGTTTACCTCAGCGGCCAGGGGATTAAGGCGCAGGATCGCGTTGGCATTGTCCTGACCAACAGTATCGAACGCGTTGTGCTGGCGCTGGCGCTGATGCGCATGGGGGCGGTGGGAATTGAGCTACCCATGGAGACAAATCCCGGCACGCTGACCCTGCTCGTCAACCGGTTTGCGATGGCGGCGACGTTAGTGGAGGCTGGCGGTCCGGCCTCTCCGGCGAAGATTAGCCTGACGATCCATGTGCATTGGCGCGATGAACTCGCCGCGTTGCACGGGGACGTGCGTTACGAGGGCGATCCCGCCGCATTGCGCCTGATCAATCTGAGCTCCGGCAGCACCGGCCTGCCGAAGGGGCTGGTGTGCCAGCATGCGCAGCGGATGGTCCGCTCGCGCATGACCCTCAACACCGGGGATTTTTATGCGCATGCGCAGCCTGGCCCCTTGGTGCTGGCGGCGCCTGCCAGCACGAATCTGGTCTGGGGCATGCTGGTTAATCATCTCATTCTGGGCGGGCCGGTCGTGTTGCTGCCGGCGTTCGGACACATGGTTGAACTCGTGCGCCATGTGGCGGCTTGGGAGGATGCGATTTTTCCCGTGCCGCCGGGAATGGCTGTACGGATGCTGGACTATCGCGCAGGGGAGGGGCTGCTCTTCCCGCGTATGCGCGCGCTGATTACGGCGGGTCAGGCGATCGCGCGCCATGACAAGCAATCGCTCATCGAGAAGCTCACGCCGAATGTCTACGAGTTTTACGGCTCCGGCGGGCTTGGCATGCTCACCTGCATTGGGCCGGAGGAGGTTAAAGCGCAGCCGAAATCCGTGGGCCGTCCGGCGAACTATCCTGGCGTTGAGGTCGAGATCGCCGGACCCGATGGCCAACGGCTGGCGGCGGGGGGGGTGGGGCAGTTGCGCGTGCGCGGGCCGAACGTGGCGCTCGGGTTTTTTAACCCCGAGGACAACGCGCGCGGGAGCGAACGTTTCGTGGACGGGTGGTACTATCCGGGCGAAGTCGCGGCGATGAATGCGGCGGGGTATCTCTGTCTTGAGGGCCGGATTGCCGAGGCGATCACGGTGGGGGCAGGGACGGTCTATCCCCCGGAAATCGAGGATGTCGTCAGCCAGCATCCGCATGTCGCCGAGGTCGCCATTGTCGGCCGGCCGGGGACGGATGGCGTTGAAGACATCGTCGCCTTTGTGGTGGGGCGGTCTGGTTTTCAGCATCAGGCGATTGTTGAGCATTGCCACAAAAAATTACCGGCCACGAAGCGGCCAAAATATATTTACTACCTGGGGAATATGCCGCGCACCGGCAACGGAAAAATTGACCGCATGGCGCTGAAAACCGCGCCGCTTAAGCGGATCGATCCGATTTAGGCGAGAGGGTTGGAAGCGGTTCTTTTTTGAAAAAAAGAACCAAAAAACTTCTATTAATCTGGGGTATGGGCTTTGGCGGCGATACGGCCCATATTCACAAGCGTTTTTTGCGCGCTTTTTTGCAAAAAAGCGCTGCTTTCTTCTCCAGAAAACGTAAAAACCCCCGGCGTTGCGCGCCGGGGGTTTTACTGGAGCAGGGGGTTTTAATTCAGCACGATTTCAACGCGCCGGTTCTGCGGCTCGCGCACGCCGGGGCCGGTGGGGACCAGCAGATGCGTCTCGCCAAAAGCCTGGATCTCGATCTCGGAGGCCGGAACGCCGTCCGCGATCAGCCGCGCTGCCACGGTTTTGGCGCGGCGCAGGGACAGGCCCTGATTGTAGGCCGGCGTGCCGGAAGTGTCGGTATAACCCGAGACGTCGAGCGAGGTGGTGGCCTGAGTTTTGCTGTCGCTCGCGGCTTGCGCGATGATCTGCGTCGCGCGCGAGGTGAGATCGGCCTTGTTCCAGTCAAAGAACACGAGGTACGTGCGCGCCGCAGCCGGGGCAGGCGAGGCTTCTGGAGCGGAGGCAACCGCCGGGGCGGCAAGCGGGGGAGCAAACAAGGCGTAACGCAGACCGAGCGTGAAGGTGTTCGAGGATTCCTGGCCGAAACGAGCGTAGAAATAATCTTCGGCCACATGCCGCAAGTGGTAATCATGTGTCGCGGTGAGTTGCATAAAGCGATATTCAGCGGTCAGTGACAGACCCGGAACCGCGGCAACCGGGAGGGATGCGCCTGCGATGACATCATAGGCAAAGCTGCCCTGGGTACCGCCAGAGGGGCCTAAGCCAGCCCATTTACCATGTTGAGCAATATCCCGGTTAAACATCACCCATTGATAGCCCACACCGGCGCCAACATAAGGGGTGACGGGCAGGTTAAGCGGAATATCGTAAAGCACATTCAGCGTCGGGCCGTATTTTTCTTCAGCGCCGGTTTCAAGGCCGTGGCCGATAAGTTTCCCGCCTAAGCCGTAGTGACCATAGTAGGCGTCATAGGTGTCGGCGGTGTTGCGGATATAATCGACGTCCAGCTCAACACGAAAGCCATTGCCGAGCCCGTAGCCAATCCCTGCCGCGCCAGCATAATCGGGCTGGAAATGGTTTCTGTAATTGAACAGGTCAAATACGGTTTGATGTTTCAAATGCGCGAAATAGGAGTTGTCAACCGGGAACATATAGCTGGTTCCGGCACCGAGGTTCACATAAGGGCCGGTGACAGGCTGCGCCGAGGCCATGGCCGGCAGGGCAAGGCAGGTGGCGGCGGCGAGCGCGAGACGGAGTTTCATACTGAACCTTCTGCGGAATGATACCAAAATTACCTTTTCTTTATCTGGAAATAGACGTTTCGTCTATGTCAACACCGGCGCATTTTGTTCCGCAACGGGTTTTACAATTTATTTATCTGTCCTTGCTTCCCCCGGGCGTTCGCGGGGAGGGCGGGTTATAATCCCGTATTCTCCCGCCGCGATGTGAGAATTTTGCCAGAACGCCGCAACGGCAGCGCTACCAGCGCCCCCTTAAGATCGATCTTCTAGGCAAATCTTCTGGGAGAATTTCAAATGAATCTTAATCAGGCGCAACGGCTGCGGACGTCCCGCATGGCGCTGTACGCGGCGACGGCGGAGGATCTTTTCGTGGGGGCGGTGGTGACCTCGCGCGGCAGCCGGACGCCGCCGGTGATTAACGGCGTGCTGATCGGCGGGGTGCTGAATGAAGGCAACTGGACGATTTTCGGCCAATTGCGGGCCGATGATGACATCGACCTGGTGCAGTCGCTGCGCACGGCGTTTGACCTGCCGCAGGATGATTATTTCTACGGGCTGATCCTGGAGCGGCAGGTGGCGGACGAGGATTTCGCGGTGGGGGATCTGCTGGTGATCGTGCGTGGCACGGGGACCGGCAAGGAATGGCTGCTCGACTTCTGTGTGCTGCCCGAGACCGATATTTCGACCGCCCATGCGCTCGCGGGGGTCGTGCCGGAGGGGTTCTATTCGATTTATAAGAGCATGGAATTGTTGGATAAAACCGGCACAGCGCTGGGGCAGGCGGCGCATGCGATCGCCGATTTCATGCTGGCGCGGCCGCAGATGCGGCTGACCATCGCGGGGCACAGCCTGGGGGCAGCGCTGGTGTCCTATCTGGCGTTTGACGTAGCGACGCTGCTGGGTCCGCAGGCGGTGCGGCGGCTTGATAGTTATATGATCGCCTGCCCAAACCCTGGCGACAGGCTGTATGCCACCGGGTTCAAGGCGGCGGTGCCGTCTTACACCGTGGTGAACTGGAGCGCCGACCTGGTGCCCAAAGTGCCGCCGTTTCCATTCGGCCCGCTGCTGGACGGGGCAGTGCAGGCGACCAGCACGCAGAATGTGGCGGAGATAGAACCCACGGACGCGGCGGCGGACGGGTGGGCACCGAAGAACACACCGGCCTGCAACCATCAGGCGGTGAGCTATGCGCGCTTGCTGGACCCGGCGAACCCGTACGCGATTCAGCAAACGCAGGCGGCGGGGTGTGGCTGAGGGGAGTGGGGAGGATGCTTCATGAGGGGGTGGATATGACGTGGCGTGCATACGCTCGTACGAAAATCGCAGAATCAATATTATGGAAAGTCGTGTGTGTATTCGAAAGGTATGAGGCGGGGCCAGCAACGAAGCAAATGCTTAGAGTTCGATCACCATGCCATCAAACCCAGGCTCAATCCCAGGCGGCAAAATACGTAGAAGATGCTGGTAATCCATGTCCGGGCCCATATGGGTGAGAATGGTGCGCTGGGGCGCCAGCTGCGCCACCCAGGCCAGCACGGTGGGCAGCCCGGCATGGGTCGGGTGATCCTTGGCCAGGGTGAAGCAATCGACGATGAACACGTCCAGCCCGTGCAAGGCCGCCAGGGCGGTGTCGTCGAGGCGCACGACGTCTGTGCAATAGGCAAAATTGCCCACGCGCAGGCCGAGTGAGCGGGTAAAGCCGTGGTCCTGGTCGATGAGCTGTACGTTCAGCCCAAGAATCTCGGCCCCTTCCCCAGCGGTGACGTTATGCGCGTTCAGCACGGGGCGGATGTAAAACCCGCCATCATAGGGCTTAAAGGCGTAGTCGAAGCGCTGGCGCAGCTCGCCCCAGGTTTTCTCCGTGGCGTAAGCGGGCATCGGCGTGCCGATGAGCCGGTTGAGAATGCGGATTTCATCCAGCCCGGCGATGTGGTCGGCATGGGAATGGGTGTAGAGCACGGCGTCAATCCGCCCGATGCCGTGGCTGGTGAGCTGCAGGCGCAAATCCGGCGGGGTGTCCACCAACAGGCGTTTCTGCGCCGGGGTTTCGATCACGATGGACGAGCGCGAGCGCCGGTTGCGGGGCTCGGTGGGGTCGAGATGGCCCCATTCGCCAAACCCGTCCGCGCCGCCGATCTGCGGGGAGCCGGCGGAGCCGCCGACGCCGAGGAGGGTGAGCTTCATGCGGCCTTCTGGAACAGGTTGTGGAAATTGGCGGTAGTCAGGTCCGCCAGGGCTTCGGGCGTTAATCCTTTGATTTCCGCCAGGATTTTCGCCGTGTGCACGGTATAGGCCGGCTCGTTGCGCTTGCCGCGGAAGGGCACGGGGGCGAGGTACGGGGAGTCGGTTTCCACCAGCAGGCGCTCCAGCGGAATATCCGCCGCAATGTCGCGGATTTCCTGGGATTTCGGGAAGGTGAGGATGCCCGAGAAGGAGAGATACCCGCCCAGCTCCAGCGCCGCCTCGGCCAGTTGGCGGGTGGAGGAGAAGCAGTGGAGCAGAAAGTCGAAATGTCCGCCCCCTGCCCGTTCTTCCCGCAAAATTCGGGCGATGTCGTCGTCGGCGTCCCGCGCATGGATGCAGAGCGGCAGGCCGGAGAGCTGTGCCGCGCGGATATTGGCGCGGAAATTCTGCTGCTGCACGTCCAGCGGCGCCCGGTTGTAGAAGTAATCCAACCCGGATTCGCCGATGCCGATCACCTTGGGGTGTTTGGCCAAGTCCGCCAGAACTTGCGGCTCCGGCACCGGGCCTTCATCCGCCGCATGGTTCGGGTGGATCCCGACGCATGCCCACACTTTATCATATTTTGCTGCAATGTCAACAGCTTGTTTCGATTGGCTCAGAGTCACGCCGATCGTCACCATCTCCCCCACCCCCGCCGCACGGGCGCGGGCGACGACCTCCGCCTCCTCGCCAGGCTGGTTGAAGTAGTCGAGATGGCAGTGCGTATCGACCAGCATTACACCGCCTCCGCCTCGACAAAGCGGGGGAACAGGCCGGTGGGCGTTGGCAGCGTGGTGCCCTCGGCCAGCGGCGTGTCGAGCGCGGCGATCTGGCGCTCGCCCTCCGGCACAGCCAACTGGTCCAGCAGCTTGGCCATGGTGTCCGGCATGAACGGTTGCAGCAGCACCGCCACCACGCGCAGCACGGCGGTCAGCGTGTACAGCACCGTGTTCATGCGCGCCGTATCGCCGGTTTTGCGCAGGGTCCAGGGCGCCTGATGGTCGATATACGCATCGGCGGCGCGAATGAGCTTAAACACCTCCTCCAGCGCCTCGTGGAAGGCCAGGCGCTCCAGCGCCCCCCTCACCTTCTCCGGCAGCTCCGTGGCGATGGCCAGCAGCACCAGATCCGCCTCCTGCACCTCGCCACGCGGCGGCACCACGCCCCCGGCGTTTTTACCGATGAAGGACAGCGTGCGCTGCGCCAGATTGCCGATGCCGTTGGCCAGCTCCGCATTGGTGCGGGCAATCAGCGCCTTGCGTGAGAAATCGCCGTCATTGCCAAACGGCACTTCGCGCAGCAGGAAAAACCGCACGGTGTCGAGGCCGAATTCGTCCACCAGCGGGCGCACATCGATGAAGTTCCCGGTGGATTTGCTCATCTTCTCACCCTCGACCGTCCACCAGCCATGGGAGAACACTTTCTCCGGCAAGGGCATGCCGGCGGCCATGAGGAAGGCGGGCCAATAGACGGAGTGGAAGCGGATGATCTCCTTGCCCACCAGATGCAGGCTAGCCGGCCAATACCGCGCGCGCGGCGCGTCCGGGTCCGGGTAGCCGGTGACGGTGAGGTAGTTCATCAGCGCGTCGAGCCAGACATACATCACGTGCTTCTCGTCGCCCGGCACCGGTATGCCCCAGGAGAAGCTGGTGCGGCTGACGGACAGGTCGTTCAACCCGCCGCGCACGAAGGAGAGGATCTCGTTGCGCTTGGCCGTGGGGGCGATAAAGCTGGGATTAGCCTCATAATGCGCCAGAAGCTGGTCCTGAAAGGCGCTGAGTTTGAAGAAGTAGGAGGGTTCCACCACCCATTCCACCGGCGCACCGCTCGGCGCGCGCTTCACGCCGTCCGCCCTGGTGACGAGTTCTTCCTCGTCATAAAACGCCTCATCGCGCACGGCGTACCAGCCCTCGTAGGAGCCCAGATAGATCGCCCCGGCTTCCTCCAGCTTGCGCCACAGCGCCTGCGCCGCCGCCTTGTGGCGCGGCTCGGTGGTGCGGATAAAGTCGTCGTTGGAGATGTTCATGCGCCGGGCCATGTCGGCAAAGTCCGCGGAGACGTTATCGGCAAATTCCTGCGGCGGGATGCCGGCCACGCGCGCGGCGGCTTCCACCTTCTGCCCGTGCTCGTCGGTGCCGGTGAGGAAGAACACGTCCTCCCCATCCAGCCGGTGCCAGCGGGCCAGCACGTCAGCCGCCGTGGAGGTGTAGGCGTGGCCCAGATGCGGTGCGCCGTTGACGTAATAAATCGGCGTGGTGATGTAAAAAGTTTTTGCGTTCATGACCTGTGCAATTGGCTGAGCGCCACGATGATCGCGGCGCGTTTGTCGAGATTGAGGCCGACGACCTCGCGTTCAAGTTTGCCAAGCTCCTGCCAGAGCGTGACCTGCCCCGCAAGCTGCCCGGCGGGCTGCCCGGCTTTGGCGGCGCTGCGGGTGCGCACGGCGATGGCGGCGCGCAGCAGGGTGAGGAAGGTGGCGAATTTATCCACCCCCTCCACGGCGCGGGCGACGGTGTCGGCAATGTTCTGGGCTCGTTCGGGCGAAACCGGGGCGGCCAGCGCCTCATCCACCAGCCCGGCCAGGGCGACGCCGCCTTCCGCTGCCAGGGTGAGCGCGGTGCCGATGCTGCCCTCCGAGAGGCCCACCAGCCGGTCGCGCTCGGCAGCACTCAGCTCCGGCGCGTAATCCGCCAGCAGCGTGGCGACATCCGCCTCGGACAGCGGCGAGAGCGGCAGCGCGCGGCAGCGGCTGCGGATGGTGGGCAGCAGCCGCCCCGGCGCGGAGGACACCAGAAGCAAAATCGCCCGCGCGGGGGGTTCCTCCAGCACTTTCAGCAGCGCATTGGCGGCGTTGGGGTTCATGTCCTCGGCGCCGTCCACCACCACCACGCGCCAGCCGCCCTCGGCGGGGGTAAGGCGCATGAAGGCGCAGGCCTCCTGAATGGTGGCGATGACGATCTCGGATTGCAACTTATCGGTTTTGACGTTGATGCGGCGTTCAACGGTGAACAGGTCGGGATGCGTGGCGGCGGCGACGCGGCGGAACACGGGGGTGCTCTCCGGCGTGGCGAGGTCCGCGCCGGTGCCGCCGGCCAGCAGCCAGCGGGCGAAGCGGTAGGCGAGCGTGGCCTTTCCGATGCCCGGCTGCCCGGAGATGAGCCAGCCATGATGCAGCCGCCCGGAGGTGGCGGCGTGGAACAGCGAGGCCAGCGCCGCCTCATGGCCAAGGAATTTGGGGTTGGCGCGGGGCTCGATCACCGCGAGGTCCGCGCGCGGATGATTTGGCGCATCGCCTCCACCACCGCGCCCGGCTGCTGGGTGGCGTCGATCACGGCGCAGCGCTCCGGCTCGGCGGCGGCGATGGCGGCAAAGCCGTGGGCGATGCGCGCCATCACGTCGCCGCCCATGTCCTCATAGCGGTCAGACGCCGCACCGCGCGACGCGAGGCGGTATTTAGACACGGTTTCAGGCACTTGCAGCATGAAGGTGACATCGGGGCGCAGGTTGATCAGGCGGATCAGCGCGGCCACCTCGTCCACCGCCACGCCCATGCCGTACGCCTGATACGCCATGGTGGAGTCGTAATAGCGGTCGCAAATCACCACCGCGCCGCGCGCCAGCGCCGGGCTGATGAGGGTTTCTACATGGTCGGCACGGGCGGCGAAATGCAGCATGGTCTGCGCCAGCGGGGCCAGCGCGATATCGGTGCTCAGCAGCAGGGTGCGGATGGCCTCGGCCCCCGGGGTGCCGCCCGGCTCGCGGGTTTGCACCACGTCGAAGCCTTCCGCGCGCATCAGCGCGGCCAGCCCGGCGGCAGCGGTGGACTTGCCCGCCCCCTCCCCGCCTTCCAGGGTGATGAATAAACCCGCGCGGTTGCTCACCTTACGGATTTTTTCAAGAACGCGCTCATCGCACGTATTTTCCAAAGAACGCGCTCATCGCACGCATTTTCCAAAGAACGCGCTCATCGCACGATAATCACAGGATCCGCGACGCCCTGCCCCAGCAACTGCTGCAAGGCCGCGTCGGCGTCCTCCACCGAATGATACGGCCCGACATTCACGGCATAAAGCGTGCGGTCGCCGCCAAACACCGGCACCACCTGCGCGGCAAAGCCATTCAGCTGCGCCTCCTGCGAATACGCATCATTCTCGCTGCCAAACCCCGGGATTTGCACATAAAGCGGTCCGGGGTCCGGCGAGGTCACGGTCACCGCGCCGGTCAGCGCCGCCGGAGCGGCCACGCCGGAATTACTCCCCGTGGGGGTGAGATTCTCCACCGCGCCGGAGGATGCGCTGCCCGGCGCGGCCAGGTTCTGCGCGGTAATCCCGGCCACTGGGGCCGCCGTCATCTTCGGGCCGGCGCCCAGCGAGCCATCCAGCGCCGCCGTCGCCGCCGCGTTGAGCTTCACCTCCACCTCGACCACGCCGCCCTCAGGATAGCCCAGCAATTGCGCCACATAAGGCGTCACCGCGATCACCCGGCCCGGCACGCTCGGGCCGCGGTCATTCACCCGCACATCCACCGAGTAGCCGTTCACCAGATTGGTTACGGTGACAATGGCGGGGAGTTGCAGCTCCGGGCTCTGCGCCGTCAGCCCGTTGGAATCATAGGCCTCGTTATCGGCGGTGTAGGAGGGTGCGTCGCTGCCGATGACGGTGGAAAGCCCGGTGACGTCGTAGCTGTTGAAATTGCGCGGATAATACCACTCCGCTCCTGCCTGATACGGGTTGCCCACGGTAAACGCCACCGGCCCGTTCGGCGAGCCGCCGCGATGGGCGCAACTGGCCAGGATAACGAAGAGGCCGAGAATGAAGCGATTAATCAGACTAATCATGCGTCAAGATTTCCTGTTTCAAGCCGCACCCTGTACGGTACGCCCCAGCGCACCCACGGCCAGCGCATAATAATCCGAGGCGTTATAGCGCCGGATGACGCTGAAATTAGCATAAACAAGAAATGCCTGCCCGCCCGCACCATCCGGCAGGAGCAGAGCAGCTTGCGTATCGTCCGGCAGATCCGCCGCCCCCGGCAGGCGTTGCACCCCTTGCCCTTCCCAGTAGCCGATGGTCTGCATATTTTCCCGCCCCGTATTGTCCGGATCGATGGAGGCCGGCGCCAGCACCGGTTCGCTGGAAGGCAGGCCCGGCTGCCAGCCGTCTTTGGCCAGATAGTTGGCCATCGAGGCCAGGCTGTCGGCGTCCGAATTCCAGATATCCGGCTGGCCGTTGCCGGTGAAGGAGATGGCGGTGGAGAGATAAATGCTGGGCATGAATTGCGGCTGGCCCATGGCCCCGGCATAGGAGCCGATGAGGTTCTGTGCTGGCGCCTGACCATTGGCGATAATTTGCATGGCCGAGATCACCTGACCGGAAAAATACCGGCTGTTGCGGTCCCAGGCCAAGGTGGTGAGTGCGTCAATGACGTTAAAATCGCCCTGGGACTTGCCGTAATTGGTCTCGATGCCCCAGATGCCGAGCAGTGCCGCCGCATCCACACCAAACCGGCTGGTCACAGCGGCCAGCAGGCTGACCGACTCCGCCGCCTTCTCCTGCCCAGCCGCGATGCGCGTGGCGCTCAGCACATGCGAGGAATACTCAGCCCAGGTCTCGGTGAATTCCGGCTGATGCCGGTCCAGTTTCAGCACTGCCGCATTGGGGGTGAGGTTCTGCGTGGTCTGGTAGACAATGCCCTGCGGAATGCCAGCCGCCAGCGCACGCGCCTGCAACGCAGCCAAAAAGCTGTAAAAATCCGCAGCCCGTGCCATGCGTGGCAGGGCCAGCGAGAGGGAAATGCCGGTGAGAAGTGCGCGCCTGTCCATGCGCCCGATTGTGCCACGGCGAGGTGCAGCGCCGCAACACGCACGGCGCGGCAATCTCGGTTCAGAAGACAAACGACGCGGAGAACGAACCGAACTCGTGGAATATGCCGGGCTGGCCGTAATAGCGGTTGGTCTGGAACACCTGCGTGTAGCTGAAGCGGATATCATGCACGATGAACGTAATCCCCGCCTCAAAATTGCCGACCACCCGGTACGGATCGACATTGCGGCTCGGCGTAAAATCCGTCCCCTGGAGGAATTCATCATGGCCGACGATTTTTGCCCCGGCGCTGGCGAACAAATACCACACGAAAGGCTGGCTCGCCTGATACGCATCCGTGCCCGAAGACGACGGGGCGAGCAGCGAGGGGCCGAAATCGCTATCCAGCCCTTGGCCGAGGCGCAAGCCTATCGCGGGTTCGACATAATCCTGCGTCAGCCCCGCCATGGCGGAAATTTGCGGCAGGGCATCCATTTGCAGCCCGTCGCTGAACTGCGCCACCGGCAGACGCCAGATGCGCGCCGCGAAAATATCCACCGCCGGTTCATTGGGGAGCTGATATTTCCAGCCGCGCGTGCTGGGCTGGCCGATGAAGGAATGAAAACCGTTCTGGATCAGTTCCGCCCCGGCATCCGGGCCGATGAGCCCGGCATAAATCCCAAGCACGGAGCGCGTGGTGTCGGTGTCCTGGATCAGGTCCACATTGGCGGCGAGGTAGCCCGCATAAGGCTCCTGATTTAACGGCGGATTGACCAAACTCGTGGCTGCCGGCGTGTAAATCTGCTGCATAATGCCGATGCTGATGCGCTGTGTGCCATCGCCCCAGATGGCATGGCCCAAATCCGCCAGGGCGCCGGGCACGTCGCCCTCCGGCGAGGTCCAGGCCACATTCAGCCCGTTGACGTAATAGCGGTCCGACTGCCCGAATGCGGTGATGGAGGCATTTTCATCCTGGAGCGTCCAGATGCCGAGCGAAACCGGCGGCGGACTATCCGCCCAGGCGCAGCAGGGTGCCGCCAGCAGGGTTAAAACAGGGAGAATTGCACTTTTTGTTAGGATGTTTTTCAACGCGCTCCCCCAAATTGCTGACTAAATCGGACAATTATGGGAACGTAATCAGCGCTCCCGGGCGGTACAAGAGGCAAGGTCGATCAAGCGTTCGAGAACCTCAGTTTCCTGCGCACCCGAAATGGCGTGTTCGCCGTCGATGAGGAAGCACGGCACGCCGTTAATGCCCAGGCGGTGCGCGTGCAGGTTTTCGGCATGGACAAACTCCGTGCCCTCGGCGGTGGCCAGGAACGCGCCCGCCGCAACAGGGTCCAGCCCGGTTCCGGCCGCCAGCTGCACCAGGGTTGCCGTGTCGCCGATGTCGGCGCCCTCGACAAAATGGGCGCGGAAGATCCGTCTCACCAAGGCATCGGCGGCACCGGACGGGGCGGCGTAACGCACCAGCCGGTGGGCGTCCACGCTGTTGGGCGTGCGCCGGATGGCCGTGAAGTTAAAAGCGATGCCCTCCGCCGCGCCGAGTTCAGCGATGGAGGCGTACAAGCGCCGCGCGCGGTCCTCGGCGCCGAATTTACGGATCATGTAATCCGCCCGCGCCATGCCGGTGCGCGGCATGTCCGGGTTCAGTAAAAAAGGCCGCCAAAGCAGGTCAACCGCCAGATCCTGCCGCCGTTCCAACAGCAAAGACAGGCGCTGCACCCCCAGATAACACCAGGGGCAGACGAAGTCGTAAACAACCTCAATGACCAGCCGCGCCGGTAAGGGGGCGAGGATATTCATGGAACTATCCTACATGGTTTTGCATGATTCCGCGAGTTGGAATGCAGGGAAAATCCGCCAGGGTTGCACGCCGCCCTTGCATGGTGGCTGCTGCGGCGCGATACCAGGGGGGACAGCTTCAACGGCTCCACGGAGACAATCTTTGAAAAACAGTATGTTATTGCTTGCTGCTGGTGCAACTTTCTGGGCTGGAGCGGCTTGTGCCCGCCCTGCCCCGCCGCCGCCGCCTTCTGGCATTGTGGTGCATCTGTTTGGGCCGAACGCCGCGCTCGCCAATGTCCTACCCACCACCAGCGGGCCAAGCGGGGCACCGGCCGCCCCGCTCACCATGCCGGACATTCTTAATCAGATGTTCGTCACCGGAAACCCGGACTTGAAGCCGGGTCAGTCTTTCGCCAAGGGCCGCGCCGGCAATTAATCCTGGGCGCGCAGGTGGTTGGCCAAATCTTCCAGGTGCTTGGCCATATCATCCAAGTGCCAGGCTTCGATGTCGTAGAACGTCACGTAGCCCAGATGTTTGGTGTCGATATCGGCGAAATGGTCCACCACCGGCTGTAAGCCTGCGGTTTTGGCCTGCGCCAGGGTGAGATGGCCATCATGGCTGGTATTGGCGGCGTAGAATTTATTCAGCAGGTCCACCAGATCCTCTGGGCCGTGATGGTGCCATCCGCCAGCCTGCGGCCCGCCCCCATCGCCGGGGCCACCGTCCATCATGCCGGGTCCACCCATCATGTCCGGGCCAGGCGGCGGAGCATTGGGGGTGCTCTGGGCGAGTGCCAGGCCGGGCAGTGCGGCAAGGCTGAGCAATGTGACTAAAGCGAAGCGGCGCATGGAGAACTCCTGTCAGGTGTTCTCGCTCTATGCTCCGGGTTTGTAACGCCTTTATATCAAGCCCGTAACGCCCAAAAAAAACGGCACCCGAAGGTGCCGTTTTTGCAGGAATGGCGCGTCAAATTAACGCGAGTAGAATTCCACCACCAGGTTCGGTTCCATCTGCACGGGGAAGGGCACATCGGCCAGCTTCGGCGTACGCAGGAATTTGCCCTTCATGGCGCGGTGATCGACTTCCATGTATTCCGGCACATCGCGCTCGGAACTCTGGGTGGCGTCCAGCACCACGGCGATCTGCTTGGATTTCTCGCGGACTTCGATGACATCATTGTCCTTCACCAGGAAGGAGGGGATGTTCACTTTCTGGCCGTTGACGGTGATGTGGCCATGGCTGACGAACTGGCGGGCAGCGAACGGGCTGACGGCGAATTTCAGGCGATAGACCACGGCGTCGAGGCGGCGCTCCAGGATCTCGATGAGGTTCTCCGAGGTGTCGCCCTTACGGCGCACGGCTTCCTCATAATACTTGTAGAAGGTCTTTTCGGAGATGTTGCCGTAGTAGCCCTTGAGCTTCTGCTTGGCCATCAACTGAATGCCGTAATCGGACGGCTTCTTGCGGCGCTGGCCATGCTGGCCGGGGCCGTATTCCCGCTTGTTCACCGGGGACTTGGCGCGGCCCCACAGGTTAACGCCCAAACGGCGGTTAATCTTAAACTTACTTTCAGTGCGCTTGGTCATGGCGCGTAGCCTTTCTTGTTAAAATTCCGCCGATAGTCCCTGTTTGCAAAAAGCAAAAAGGGCGGGCGCAAGCGACCACCGCCTGTCCACGTTCCCGGCAACGAGCCCGCGCTCTACCCTGCCCCCGTCCCAGCGTCAACCGCGGGCCTGGCCCAGCTTTGCACCACGGCGGCCAGCGTGAGGGAAAAATTCTGCACCGGCTGGGCCAGATGCAGATGGGCGGCCTTGCCCATCCATACGCCCGCATCCGCCGCCGCGCGAGGATAAAACCCCTGCCCCAGCAGCGCCAAAGGCGGCACTTCCAGACACACGCCCAGCTCACGCCAGTCCTCGCAAAGCGGGTCGGTCTCGGCGGGGGCGATGGTGCTGGAGAGAAGCGTGACATCCTGGACCGGGACAGCAAAGGCAAAGCGGGCAACCCGCTGCCCCGCTTCCTGGGTTATTTCCGGCAGCACGGAATACCCGGCGGCGGCGGCGCGCAGTTTCGGCCAATAGGTGAGTGAAAAACCCCGTTCCAGCGCAATACCGTGCAGCCGCCGCCGCACCGCCGCCAGCCGCGCCCCGCTGGTCACGCTGGGGGCAAACGGGCGGCGCGCGGGGGAGCGGCGGCCCAGCTCCTGGTACAACGCCCCGCGATTACCGGCGTCAAAATACGACTCACACGGCAGGCCCTCGGCCAGCAGGATGTCGTGCCGGTCCAGCTCCACGTGGTAATACGTCATGGCGGGGACCAAAACCTCGCGCAAAATCGTCGCCCCGTTCACCAGATGCGTCGCCGGGATCAACACCCCGTTTTCATACACGCAGTGCAGCGGCGAGAGGCGCAGGGGCTTGGCAGGTAGGCCGGGGCCGAAGGCGCCGGGGGTAATCAGCACCGGGCAGGCGGCGCGCAGGGCGCCACCGCGCAAATCCAGCGTGCGGCGGCCGATCCACCGCACCGGGCGGCGCGCACCGGAGGCGGTGATGAGCGGATCGCCCGGTTTCAGCTCCTCCACCGCGCGGTAGCCGTGCGGGGTGAGCAGGCGGGTGCCACGGGCAAAACAGGGCAGCTCATCGCCCAGCGTGACGAATGTGCCCCCTGCCCCGTCCGAGACCAGGCTGACGGCAGGCTGTCCGGCGGCGATGCCCAGCGTATCCAGCGCCAGCACATTCCCCAGCGTATCCTGCACCGTAAGCGTGCCGTTGGCGTAACTCACAAGCGACGGCGCCACCCCCACCAGATCAATGGCGTCGCTCGCCACCATATTTTCCACAGCGGTGGAAAAACGCGCCGGATCATTCACCGTCAGCAGCGCCGCCGCGCCCTCGAACGTGACCGGCGCGGCAATCACGCCGGAAATATCCAGCGCCGCCGCCGTGGCGATTTCCACCGCCGCCGTGCCGCTCAGGCTGCCGCCCAGCAGCAACGCGCCACCCTGCGCCTCGATCACCCCGCCATCAGCCACGCTGGCGGCATTCACCACGCCGTAACCCAGCAGGGTCGCGCCCGATTGCAGCGTGAGCGCAGACGCATCCAGCGTGCCGCCCGCCAAATTCATCAGCCCATCCGCCAAAAACGCGCCCGGGGTGGCCACCGTCCCGGCCTCCAGCAGGGTTCCGGCGGTTTGCGAAATCGCCCCGGCATAGAGATGCGCATCCGCACCCACGCCAAGCCCGCCCGAAACCTGCAATAGCCCGGTCACGTCCAGGCTCGCCGTGCCGCCCAGCGCCAGCGCACCGGAGACTTGCGCGCTCGCCGCGTCGGCCTGGGTGGCGCCGTCGAGCATCAGGCTGCCCGCATCGGTCACGCCGCCAAAGCTGGCCACCGCGCTGCCATAGGCAAAAATTGTCCCGGCACTGCCCAGGCTGACGCTCCCGGCGCTGAGCGACCCTGCCGAATCCAGCGCCGCCCCCACATCCAGCGCCCCGGCCACGCCGAGCGACCCCAGCACGATGGCCTCAGCCCCCGCCGCCAGCGTCATATTCCCGCTGGTGGAAAACGCCTCCGTGGCAACCGCCAGCGTGCCCGCCTCGCCCAGCGTGATGTCCGCGCCCAGCGCCACGCTGGCGGCGGTGTTGAAGATGGCCTCGCCATCCACCAACAATGCCGTACCGGAAACCCCATCAGCCTCCAGCACCCCGGTAAACTCCACTGTGCCGGACACCATCACCTCACCCGGCGCCGCTGCCGAGGTGAACTGCACCAGCCCCGCACCCGCGCCAAAGGAAGCAACCTGCCCCTCGCTGAACAGCGTGCCGGAAGTGCCGCCAACCGTCCCGGCGCTGGCGGCGGTGATGTACGCATACTCC